>JAEEGL010237403.1_pt1 | contig 19499 bp, 18 predicted proteins | sample 9134231 | NCBI WGS metagenome assembly JAEEGL01 (sample SAMN16246548, study PRJNA631951) | gut metagenome | biome: gut microbiome; feature: rumen; material: fiber-attached | host: Bos | place: Iran: Karaj | collected 2018-10 | reverse complement strand
TGGACTCATACTCTGCTTGTTGTTGAGCGTATGGGGTTTTTGCTTGATAAAGTAAGCGAAATTTTTAAACCTTATGGCAAGAAAATGGCAAATATCGCCCAGGATAAAGCCCTTTATAAAATGGCTGCCTTCTTGCATGATATTGCAAAGCCGGCTACTGCTAAAATGATGAAAGGCCGCCTTAGATTCTTTTATCACGAAGAAAAAGGCGCAGCTATGGCAAAAGAGTTCCTTAAAAAACTAAAATATTCTAATGACGAAATTAAAATGATTTGTAAAATGATAGAGTTTCATTTGCGCCCCAGCAATCTTGCAAGTAATGAAATTGTAACCGATAAAGGTATTTATAAATTTTTTAAAGAGTTAGGGCCGGCAGGTTTGCCAATGCTTCTTTTGTGCTGGTCTGATTATACAAGTTATGTTAGTGTCTCTCAGACAAAAGCCCTTATCAAAAAAGCCCACGCCCCTGTTATGACTATTGAAGAAGCCCGCAAAAAGGAAAATGTAGGCAAAACTTTGCGTCATATGCAAATGCTCAATTTTTTAATTTCCAAATACTTTACGGAAAAACAAAAAATTGTTTTACCTCCTAAACTTCTTGACGGCAAACAGGTTATGGAAATTTTAAATATTCAGCCAAGTCCGCTTGTCGGTGATATTTTGGAAAAACTTACCCTTGCTCAAGTGGAAGGTAAAATAACTGACGAAAAAACTGCTAAAAATTGGCTTTTAACCCACATAAAGCCAACCTTAAAATAAATAAGGGCTTGTATCTGTTTTAAAAAAGATATATAATTTGCCCCATTTCTCAAATTTTGGTAAAATATATATAAGGTAAGGGTATATGCAAGAGGAAAGTAAAATCGCCCTGGCTTATGATAAAGTTTTAGCTAAAGTTAAAGAAATCTGCCTTAAAAATAAGAGAGATTTTTCTAAAGTTAATATTTTAGTAGTAACAAAATATGCAACTAAAGAACAAATTTGGCAGCTTTTAAATAAAAGGAAAGTTTTTGCAATCGGGCAAAGCCAACTTAAAGATACTTTAGAAAAATTTTCAAGTCCTGAGTTAAAAGATTTTAAAGTTAAAAAATTTTTTATAGGCCACCTGCAAACAAATAAGGCAGCCAAAGTTTTAGAAAATTTTGATTTAATTTGTTCTCTTGATAGTTTACATTTGGCAGAGGTTTTAAATAAACAAGCCCAAAAGCAAAATAAAACGGCACTTTGCCTGTTGCAGCTTAAATTAACAAACAGGCAAACGCAAGGTGGTTTAAATATTGAAGAAGTGCCCGCTTTTATTAAACAAGTTAAAACACTTTACCCCGGTATTAAACTTAAAGGGCTTATGGCAATAGCCCCGCAAGGTAGTAATGAAGAAATAAGATCTGCTTTTAAAAAAGCAAAAAATATTTTTGATTGCTATTTTACAAAAGAAGATTACCTTTCACTCGGTATGAGCAGTGATTTTGAAATTGCTTTGGAAGAAGGCAGCAATTTGATAAGAATAGGCAGTGCTGTTTTTGATTAGTTTTAGGAGGATGTAATGATAATTAAAGTTCGCGCTATATCAACCAAAGGGGATAATGAAGTCGTCAGCAGAATTGGCAGCGTGTTAAGAGTAAAAGTCCGCACGGAAAAAATCGATACAGAAGCAAATGATATTTTAAAAGATTTTTTAGCGGAATTTTTTGAAGTTGACTCCAACTTGGTTAATATTGTAAAAGGCAATAAAGGTAAGGAAAAAACTATTGAAATACGCGGACCGGATGAACAGGCCTTGCGTAAAATAATGGATGCTATTCCGTAAACTTAGTTTGTTTATTAAGATAAAAAGCCGCTTCTTGAGTTTTCTTGAGAGGCGGCTTTTTTGCTATACTATAAGTATAACTTTATTGGAGGTTTTATATGAAAGCATTTAAAATTTTAGTAGGAGTTATCGTATTTTTTATTCTTGCCGCTTTAATCGGCCTTGCTTGGCAATGGCTCTTTGCCCAATTTATGCCTAGCGATTTATATGCCACTTTAACAGAACTTCACACTTTTGGCATTAGAACTTTGAAATTAAGCTTAAGCGTTTGTGGCTTACTAGGGATGATTTGTTCCTACGGCCTTTGCACTTATACAATTAAGTTATAATGCGTATAATACTTGCTTCTGGCTCGCCAAGAAGGCAGGATATTTTAAAACGGCTGGGCTATAAGTTTGATGTTATTGCTTCTTCAATAAAGGAAACAACAACAAAAAAGCGCCCTTTTGCCGTGGTTAAAGATCTTGCTTTAAAAAAGGCCTTTAGCGTGGCGGCTTTATATCCTGATGCTTTGGTTATTGCCGGTGATACTCTTGTTTATTGTAAAGGCGAAATTTTAGGAAAGCCAAAAAATCAAAAGGATGCCTTGCGCTTGTTAAATAAAGAAAACGGCTCTTGGCAGCGTGTTTACAGCGGGCTTGCTTTAGTTTGCAAAAACAAAAGGCAAATACTTTGCGGTTATGATGTAAGTTGGTGCAAAGCGCGCAAATTAAGCGCGGAAGTTTTAAAAAATTTATCTTATAAACATCTTGATAAAGCCGGTGCTTATGCCATGCAGGATAAAAATGATATGTTTATAGAAAAAGTGCTTGGCTCTAAAGATAATGTTGTTGGCTTTCCAAGTGAACTTTTTAAGGAGATGATTAAGAAATTATGAAGACAGATATTTTAATAATCGGTTGCGGGCCAAGTGCTTTAAGCGCGGCTTTATATACTCTTAGAGCTGGTTTAAAAACAACAATTTTGGCAGGTTCTGCGCCGGGCGGTCAACTTTTGCAGACAAATGATATAGAAAACTATGCCGGTTTTGTTAATCCTATCAGCGGTTTTGAACTTATGGATAATATGCAAAAACAGGCCAAACGGCTCGGTGCTGAAATTATTACCGAAACAGCCGCAAAAGTAGATACCAAAAATAAAAAAGTTCTTTGCCAAAACGGCTCTGAATATGAATATCTTTCTTTAATTATTGCAACAGGGGCAAGTGCCAGATGGCTTAATATTACAGGCGAAGATAAATTTAAAGGTAAAGGCGTTAGCGCATGTGCTACCTGCGATGGTTTCTTTTTTAAAGGCAAAGAAGTTTGCGTTGTAGGCGGGGGAAACACCGCTTTTGAAGATGCTTTATTTCTTACCAATTTCTGCCCCAAAGTTTATTTAGTCCATAGACGCGATGGCTTTAGAGCAGATGCCAAAAATATTGCCGCCGCCAAAGCAAACCCTAAAATTCAAATGATTATTCCTGCTGTTGTTGACACCCTTGAAGGAACTGAAAACGGGCTTGAAGCCGTTATCTTAAAAAATCCGCAAACAGGTGAAAAACAAACAATAAAAGTGCAAGGTGTTTTTGTGGCAATAGGTTCCGTTCCGCAAACTACTTTCTTAAAGGATAGTGGTGTTTTGCTTAATGAGGCCGGCCAAGTTCTTGTAAACGAAAGAGCCCAAACTAATATTGAAGGCGTTTTTGCTTCCGGCGATTGCACAAATACAATTTACCGCCAAGCAATAGTGGCTGCAGGCACAGGCGCAAAAGCCGGCATAGAAGCTGCCGCCCACGCTAATCTTCTAAAATAGTTTTTGCTTCGGCTTTTGGGCTATTTTTAATTTTTTAGAAATTTCGGATACGCGGGCTTGCCAGCCGCTCTAGGTATACCTCATTTCTAAAATCGTTTTTCTTTATTTATATAAAGAAAAACTAATTAAAAATAGCTCCAAAATTCTCGCAAAAACAATGTGCTCTATTTTAGCAAATTTGACACAAAACTTTTCACAAAAACCATTTGCTCTGTTTAGCAAATTTAAACGCAAAAGCCTTGCAAAAAAGCACTCTGCTTGATTATAGGAGTTTAAAATTACAGATAAAAAATAACCCTCTTAAAAAAAGAGGGTTATTTTTGTTGAAAGCATGGAGAAAATAATTCTTTCGCTTTCATTTATGCAAATATCATAATACTATCCGGGAAAATATGATATTTGCAATATCTTTTTCTACTGGCATCCTGCCGGTGCTTCAGTAGGAATATTTAAACCAGTGCACGTTTGGTCTGCGTTTTGTCCTGGGCCAGAGCAAACAGGTGTAGTGCATCCTTCGTTAAAGCTGTAATCGAAGTCAACACCATGGGTTCTATCTTCAGCTTCTGCATGGACAGAACCATCTACAATTGTGTATGTATAGGTAGTTGTATTTGGTTCAATGGTGATATCAAGCTCATCAAAGGTTGTTGGAAAATCACCATTGTGTGCCAAAGCGAATCTTTGAGCAGCATCTCTGACATTTTTGGTGATCATCATAGCTTCAGTAGCTCTGGATCTTGCAACAGCTTTAAAGTATTGAGGCAATGCGATAGCAGCCAAAATACCGATAATTAACACGACAACTAATAATTCAATTAAGGTGAAACCTTTATTGTTTTTCATTTTAATTCTCCATTATTTTAATTAGCTTTTTTGCAATAAAAAAACGGCTGCTATGTTTGAGCTCTTTTCCCTGACCCAAACATAACAGCCGTAGTCCGCCAGCAGTTAGCTGGCAGACATTTGGCGCAAAGCAAACGGGTAATTAAGCCGTCCACTTCGCGCCTTCATAACGGACTGTTTTTGGAGGGAAAAGATGCCTTTGAATTTCAAAAGCTCTCCTTGCTCTTCGCAAGGTTCCAAAATCAGATTCAAATTTTTTTACGGGCATTTCTACCCGTCATAACAAACCTTACTCTCCTTAGAGAATTACCGCAAAAGTTCTAAAACCTTTGCAATATTTTTATTACACTTATAGTATATTGTAAATTTGTAAATTTGTCAAGCCCTTTTTTAATATTGCTTTTTCTCTATCCGTTTGCTTGGTGTTGGCGATATGGAGTGTCTGCAAAATTGAAATATTTTTCTGTTCTAACAAGCCGTCTATGTCCTAGTAAGAAAGCAATAGTTTTTACCTTTACAAAATTGCTTTCTTACGAGTTAGCGGCTTAGATAGAAAAATATAATTTTGCACGAGTTTGAGCCAAAACCAAGCAAACAAAAAAACTGACAAACAATAAAGCCCAAACAAAGCAAATAAGATAATATTAGAATATAAGATAAAACGGAAAAAACACCCCTTTAAGGCAAAAAGGGGCGGGGGAATATTTACTCAAATCTTAAGGCATCAATCGGATTAAGCATAGAGGCCTTATAGGCCGGGTAAAAACCAAAGAAGATACCGACTAAACCTGAAAAACCAAAAGCAAGCAGCATTGGCGTAAAAGTTATTGCTATTGGCAAAGTATCCGGAAAGAAATTTTTGATAATCAAAGCTGCCCCAATACCAAGAATAATTCCAAAAATACCGCCACTTAAAGAAAGAACTAAGGCCTCAATTAAAAATTGTAAGCGGATATCCCAACTTTTTGCACCGATTGCCATTCTTATACCGATTTCCCTTGTTCTTTCGGTAACGGAAACAAGCATAATATTCATAATACCGATACCGCCAACAAGTAGGGAAATTGAGGCAATAGCCGCAAGTAAAAGTGATAAAGTCTGGCTCATTTCCATAGCACTTTCCATCATCTGGGTTAGATTTCTAATCATAAAATCGTCAGTTTTTCTGCCGGTTATGTTGTGGCGTTGGCGCAAAAGTATAGAAATATCTTCTTCTGCTTTTTCCAAATCTTCCGTTGAAGCAGTCTGCACCATAATATTATTAACTGTGCCGGGAAATTGCGAGCCGATAAGTTTTTTCATTGCGGTTGTAACAGGCACAATAATTGTATCATCTTGGTCAGAGCCCATGGCCGATTGGCCCATACTTTTTAAAACGCCCACAACTTTAAATGGAATATTTTTGATACGCACTGTTTGCCCGACCGGGTCAACTGTGCCAAAAAGATTTTCAACAACGGTTTGACCGAGTATTGCTACATTTGAACCCTGGCGTATTTCTTCAGAAGTAAATAAAGAGCCGTTTTCCACTTCCCAAGAGCGAATATGAAATAAAGCCGTAGTTGTGCCTGTAATTTGTGTGGACCAGTTTTGATTGCCATAAACAATTTGCCCCATACCATTAACACTTGGCGCAACTTGGGTTACTAAAGGCACACTTTCTTCAATAGCGTAAGCATCTTTTAAGGTAAGCGTTGGTTGTGCGCCCATGCCGGCCCGCGCCCCGCTTGAAGTGGTTGAGCCGGACCTAATCATTAAAAGATTACTACCCATAGAAGCCATTTGCTTTTCAATTTTTGCTTTAGAACCTTCGCCAACGGCAAGCATAACAATAACCGCTGCTACGCCGATAATTATACCTAAACTCGTCAAAGCAGAGCGCATTTTATTTATCCAAATGGCTTTAATTGCAATTTTGAAAATAGTTAAAATATCTTTCATTTGACGACCACCCTATTTTTATTTATTTCGTCAAGAACTATTTTGCCGTCTTTAAAACGCACTATTCTTTTAGCATACTCTGCAATATCGGGTTCGTGCGTGACAAGGATAATAGTTTTATTATTATCTCTGTTTAAGCGGTAAAAAGTTTCCATAACTTCAATACTTGTTTTTGTATCAAGGTTGCCGGTTGGTTCATCGGCAAAAATTATGGGGGCATCGTTTACTATTGCACGCGCAATAGCCACGCGTTGTTGTTGCCCGCCGGAAAGTTGATTGGGCATGTGGTAAAGTCTTTGCCCAAGGCCAACGCTTTCAAGCGCAGCTTTTGCTTTTTGGTAGCGTTCACTTGTTGGGGTATGAGCGTAAATCATAGGCAGTTCAACATTTTCCATAGCAGTTGTTCTTGAAAGCAAATTAAAACCCTGGAAAACAAAACCAATTTTGCGACAACGGATATCTGCAAGTTTACTAAGGGTAGAATTTGTTATATCCTGTCCGTCTAAAATATATTTGCCTTTTGTTGGTTTATCAAGGCAACCAAGCATGTTCATAAATGTGCTTTTACCACTACCGCTTGGGCCCATAATAGCAACAAATTCGCCGGCATTGATTTCAAGGCTGACATCTTTTAAAACTTCAAGGTCAATATCGCCAAGTTTATAAATTTTCCAAATATGCTCAACTTTAATAAGTGCCATTTTTTATTCCTTATTTTTTAACTAAAGGCGCATACCCGGTCTTCTTTGATTTTTTTGTTTAACTTCGTTAGAAGAAACAATAATTTCAGTTTCCGGCGTAATTTCTTTGCTGATAATTTGCGTTCTGTTTCCGTCTGTAATACCGGTTTTTACATCAATGCGTTTAAGGCCACCTTTGGTTTGAGTCCAAAGGCCTTGGTTTTTATAGAATTTTTGATTTTCGCCATCAATTTTTGCACCTGTAGGCGGAACAAATCTTAAAGCTTGGTTTGGAACGGTCAAGCAATCTTCGCATTTTGCACTAATGATAGAAACATTTGCCGTCATACCGGGTTTAAGTTTCAAGTCGTCATTATCAAAAGCAACGACTACGGTGTAAGTAACAACATTGGAAATTGTTGTTGCGCTGTTTCTTACCTGTTTTACAATGGCTTTAAAAGTAGTTGTAGGGTAGGCGTCAACGGAAAATTCAACTTCTTGGCCTTCTTTTATTTTGCTGATATCTGCTTCTGAAATATTAACTTCAATTTGCATTTTTTTAAGGTTTTCAGCAACTAAAAACAAAGTTGGCGTTTGAAAACTTGCTGCAACCGTTTGGCCCTGCTCTACTTCTTTTGAAATTACTATTCCGTCAACGGGAGAAATAATTTTTGTGTAATCAAGGTCAATTTTTGCTTTATCAAGAGCGGCTTGTGCTTGCACCACTTGCGCATAGGCGGAAAGATAATTTGTTTGAGCGTCATCAAGTTCGCTTTTGGCAACAAGGTCTTGTTTATAAAGGGTTTTATATCTTTCTAAATTGCGTTTTGAGTTATCTGCCACACTTTTAACTTTTTGAAGATTGGCTTCTTGCTGTTTTACATTTGATTCATAAGTGGAAGGGTCAATAATGGCAAGTAAATCACCCTTTTTTACTTGAGAGTTATAATCAACTAAAAGTTTTTCTACTCGGCCGGAAACTTGCGTACCAACACTTGTTTGGGTAACGGGGTTAATCGTGCCTGAGGCCTCAACTTGTTCCACAATAGTTGCTTTTTGGGGCGTTTCGGTTTTATACTGCACCCCTTTTGAACTTTTGCAACCTTTTAAAACAAAAATTGCAAGGACTAAACAAATACAACTTATAATTATTATTTTTTTATTTTTCATAATTTTTCCTTTTATCTTTTGCCCATAGCACGCTCAAGATTAGCTATGGCTAAATTATAATCAAATACTGCACTGATGTAAGAAAGTTTTGCATTACTTAAAGTTATTTCCGCATCTTTAACTTCAATATAATTTCCCACGCCTACTTTATAACGACCGACGGCTAAATCATAATTTTCTTGCGCCTGTTTGCGTGAAAGTTCTGCTAAAGGTATTCTTGTTTTTGCTTCTTCAAGGTTAAAATAGCAAGTTTTTATATCAAGTAAAATGGCCTGTTCTTTTGCTGTTAAATTAGCATAGGCAACTTGCATATTATTTTTTGCTTCTTTAACTTGGTTAACTGTGCTTAGTCCATTAAATATCGGCACATTTATACCTGCCCCTACACTCCAGCGGTCATAAAGGGGGAAATCCTGCCCGCTCCAACCATAAGAGCCGTTTGCCGTAAGTGATGGCGCAAAACCTGTTTTTGCCAAGTCAACATTCTTTTTGGCATTTTCAAGTTTATATTGAAGCGAAAGTAAATCCGGTCTGTTTTTTTGCGCTTCTTTTAAAGCTTCATCAATGGTTATATTATATTCGGGAATAGTGTTTTTCTTTACTAAAGTAAAAGAAGGGTTTTGATCGTAAACGCCCATAACATTTGTTAAGTTGTAATAAGCGGTTTTTAAAGCATTTTCGCCTTTGATTAAATTAAGTTTTGCATTGTTTAAGTTAACTTCCGCTGTTGTTACGTCAATTTTTGGGCGTGTACCGACATCATAAAATGCCTTGGCTCTTTTTAATTGTTCTTGATATTGTTCTACCGACCCGGCGTAAACATTGCGGCTTTCTTCGGCATTTAAAACACCATAATAGGCCTGTTTTAATTTATAAATAACGTCATTAATTGTGCTTTGTTCATCCTGCTGGGAAGAATAAACATTATTTTTTTGTATTTTGTTTGATAAACCCGTTTTACCGAAATCATAAATCAGTTGCGAGGCCGAAATAGAAGAAGAATAGCCGTCTTTTGCATCACTCCAACCGCTAGCCCCTTCCTGATTGGAACGAGAATAAGAAGCATTGCCGTTAACTTGCGGTAAATAGTTAGCACGAGTTTGTGCAAGTCTGTTTTGCTGGACTTGCGTGTTTAAAGAGGCCGCCTGTAAAGTTGGGTTATGTTTTAAAGTTAAATTTATGCAGTCTTCTAAAGAAAGTTGGGCCCCTGTTGGTATTTCACCTGCCTTAATAGGTAAAGCTATTAAGGTTAAAATGATAAATAATATAAATTTTTTCATAATTATATTTTACCAATTAGTTTTATTTTGTGTAGGGGGTTTTTAAAAAGGTAAAAGAGCCGGGGGAATCTTTAGACGGAAGAAAAGAAAAAATGCAATAAAATAGTAAGTTTTTGCGTTTAGTGGGTTTTTGTTAAAATTAACCCAAAATTTTTTGTGCTGCTTCAAAGACTTCCTGCGGGGTAATAGCGTTTTTGCAAATATAATTTTTATCACAGGTATCTTTTCTGCAAGGGGAGCAAGGGGTGTGTGCTTGAATACCAATATGATTTTTATTAAATACAGGCGTCCAATCTTTTACTCTTGTAATAAAGTGCAAAGTAATTGTAGGAATACCGACACTTAAAGCAAGATGTTTTGTTCCGCCGCAACAACTGATTAAAAGATTTAGGCGTTTTAAGATAGGGTAGATATCTTCTATTTTTTCAGTAGAAGAAGCTATGTGTATCCAAGGGGTATTTTGTTTAATTTTTAAGGCATAATCTTTTTCCCAAGGGGCGCAAATTATCATTATTTGGCAGTTATATTTTTGGTGTAAAAGTTCTGCTGTCTTTTTGAAATTTTGTATAGACCATTCCCGGCTATAAACTTTCGTGGTGGCATAGAAACCTATGACTTTGTCTGTAGGCAAAATATTTAATTCTTTGTAAATTTGTAAAGATTTTTCTTCTTGTTCTTTACTCAATTTATATACGGGCAGCGGCGCGTGTTCGCCTTTCCATTTTACGCCTAATTGTTTTAACATTTCAAGTTTAAAATCACAGGAATAAGTGTTTGCCTCAGGCCTTTCAAGATAAAAATTATAAGCATAAAATTTGTGGATATTTGTTGTAAGGCCGGCTTTAAGTTTTGCCCCGCTTAAAGCACATATCATTGCGCTTCTTGGATTATTTAAAAAATCTATGACCCAATCGTATTTTAAAGAACGGATTTTCAAAATTTCTTTAAAAGATTGTTTTTTGTCATAAGTAATAATGTTGTCTATATAAGGGGAATGTTTTACCACATCAATTAAAGAGTTGAGAACTAAAATATCTACTTGTGCTTTTGGATAATTATATTTTAAAACTTCAGCCATAGGCGTAGTTAAAATAACATCGCCCATATCTTTAATGATTACCAGCAGAATTTTATTTGGAGTTTTTATTTTCACGATATAAATCCCAAAGTTTAGTGTATTTTACAACTTTATACCAAGCATTAAATAAAGCCCATAAAAAGCCCTGAAAACCATCTAAAAAGCCAAGTCTTAAAAAATAAATTTTTATAAATTCAAAAGGTGCACGAAGCAAGTGAAAAATACTAAATTTTTTGTGTTTTTGCTGCATAGTTAAAGCGGCGAGTGTAGAGTAGCGGTTAAACTTTTCAAAGTATTGATCTATACTTGTGTAAGTGTTATGCATAAAAGTATTTTTTAAAGTTGCGGTTTTGCCTTTAACTACAAGTTCTTCATGCACTAGTCCGCCCACATATTTTGCTTTTGCTGTTTTAACAAGGCGAAGGCGGGCTTCAGCGGCAATACCGCTATGCTTCATTTGACGACCTAGGAAAATATTGTTTCTTATTAAAAAGTATCCGTCAATATCGGTTTTTTTACTTAAAGTTTTTTTAATTTCTGTTGCTAAGGCAGAGGTTAAATATTCGTCGGCATCTAAATTTAAAGCCCAAGGTAAAGAACATTTACTTAAAGAAAAGTTTTTTTGTTCTGTAAAAGAAACAAAATCTTTATGAAAAATCTTTGCACCATATTTTTTGGCAATTTCCAAAGTATTATCACTTGAACCGCTGTCGACGATAATAATTTCGCCGGCAATATCTTTTATGCTGGCAAGACATTTATCTAAATTCTTGCCTTCCTGTTTTGTTATTAAAAAAACTGATAAATTATTTTCCATATTTTTTATTTTAACAAAATTTGCTATAGTATTCAAAAAGGAGGATGTAATGAAAAAAGGATATATTTTACTTGTAGTTTTATTTTTAGCCGGTTGTGCCTCTATGGGCGCAAAAAGTGCCAATGATTATTTGGCAGAAAGTGATATGTATTATAGAAAAGGCAATTTAAAAGCCGCTTGGGATAGTGCAGAGAAAGCCCTAAAAGCAGATCCAAATGCCGTCAGTGCTTATGGCACTATGGGGGCAGTTTTATATGAACAAGGTAATTATGATGAAGCAATAAAATATTTTGAATTACTTTATAAAGCCGGAGATAAGAGAAGCGAAATTATTTCTGCTTTGGGTGCTTCTTATGCAGCCAAAGGTGATTATAATAAAGCTTTAAATTATGTTAATGAAGCTCTTAAAGTAAATCCTTCAAATGTTGCTGCTCTTACGACTTTAGGTGGCATTTATTATTCTAAGAAAGAATATCAAAAAGCCGTTGATACTTATACAAAAGCTTTAAAGATTTTGCCTTCTGCCGCAGTTTACAGCCAAAGAGCCGGTGCTTATGCCGAACTTGGTAGAGAAGACCTCGCTATGAAAGATTATAAAGCAGCCGGTATAGAAGTTGCTTTAACCGACGCAGGCGAAGGAAAATAACTAATCTTAAATAAAACTTATTTGAGCAACATGCCCTTGATGTGTTTTATGCGTATATAAGCCGTAGCGCAAAGCATCAAGGGCATGATCATTATATTTTATAGGGTCTTCGGTAAGCTGCCCGTTTAGAGTCGTTTTCCAAGAATAACTTTGTATTTCTTTTATTAAATTTGGCGATACTTTTATAATATTTAAAGCGCAACTTTTAACAAACATAATTCCGTCTAAAACGCTTTTTAAAGCAGGTTTTATATTAAATCCGGCGGAAGAGATTTCGGCAATTCTATCGGGCTCTGCACTATCGGCATAAATTATTTGGCTTCGTTCCTGCTCGGGGATTAAAGTTTTTAATTCTTCTATAAGTAAAGTATTTGTTAAATGGGTTTTATAAAGTTTTTCCTCTATAAAATAAATTTTGTCTTTTACAAAAATTTTAACTAAAGCCGTTGGATTATTAAAGCCAAAATCAAGCCCCCAAAAAATTTCGTCGTAAGAATTGGGTTCTTGCTCGGCCATTTGCCAATTTGTATAAATTAAAGTTTCGCTTGAGCCCCACTCTCCAAGAGCAAAAATTTTATAGGCCTGCTTATTATAATCTTTTAAAGAAAGTAAAGTTTCAATATAATCTTTAGATAAAAATTTATTATCTTTATAAGTGCTTTTTATAAGGCAAACATCTTTTTGATTTAAAAGATATTTTGCTATCCAGCAATTTATATCTGTTGGATTAAGAGTTAGAAATATTTGATTTTTAAGGTATTCTTCCGTCGGTGCGGAAAGTCTGGTTAAAAGCACTAAGTAATCTTGATAAGTAAAATCGGTTGCTTCTTCAAGCCATAAATAATTAAACTCGGTTGATTTAATTTTTTCCGGGTCATCAAGAGAAAAAAATTGCAAACGACTTTTGTTTAACTGATAATAATTTTCCGTCTTATTAAAAGCAGAAGTTTGATAAAGGCCGTATTGTTTAAGTAAATCTAAAACAAGACGACGGGCCGTCATTTTTAAAGCGGGCATAGTTTTGCGCGCAATACCTATATTAAGGCCTGGATAATTTAGGGCTTTCATTATCAAAAGTTGGGCCATAGCATAACTTTTACCGCTTCTTGCACCGCCGATATTTAATACAATTTTACTTTTTGCTTTTATTGTCTGGCTAAAAACTTTGCTTACTTTTATTTTGAGTAAGTTAGACATTTTTATCCTCGGAAAAAGAGTCTTCTTCAAAATAAATTATTTTTGTTGGCGTAGCGTTTGCGCTTGAAAGTTTTTCTTCTTTTTTTGTTTTATTGTATTTTTTAGGCAAGCGATTTATTAAGGAAAAAGATAAAATGCCCGCTGCTTTAGATTTTAAGGCACTTTCCAGCAAGGCAAGTTCTAATTTTAAATTGATAATTTTATCAAAATTTTTTTGGAAAGTTTTATCTTCAATTAAAAAACGGCAAAGATCGCCTTGATCTAAGGCACTTTCTTCTAAAGCTTGGGTTAAAGTTAAAGATTTTTGTAAGATTTTTAAAAAGTTTTCTTTGGCAAGTTTTTCTATTTGCATAGAGCGTTTAATTTTATTTTTAAACGGCTCTCTACTTAAAATATAGCAAATTTCAGACGATAAAGTCAATTTTTACAAATAAATAAGCCCGCATTTCAGCGGGCTTTCTTGGAGGTTGTAATAAATAGTTTAGTCTTCGTAAACTATATATTCGGGACATCTGCAATCAGGATTTGTTTTGCAGGCATCCGTTTCTATTACAAAACTGACTTTAGCCGGGAAGTAAGGCATTCTGGTTGCTGAGACTGATCTGGGGCAAGAACAATGATTATGGTCTTTACAATCGGGGGTATGGTGCACGATAACTTGAGTTTCAAAAGGAGGAGCAACAGTTTTAGCCCCGCTAATATCATATTGAGCGCCACAAGTGTTTGGTTCTTTATCTAAAACATAGAACTTATTCATAGCATAAAAAGCATTAACGGCTAAATTGGTATAGAAATCGCCTTCATCTGCTAAGCCGGCATTATCAAGTTCAATAACACCCATAGATTGTTCTTTTACGAGAACTTTATCTTTATAAAATCTAAATACTACATTATAAATATTGGTTCTATGGGGATCTTGAGTAGAATTAATTTTATCATCTATAATTTCAATAGTATATCTATTAAAACTATTATTTGTGCGTAAACTATAAGTTATATAGCCCTCTTTTTGTATTAAAGAAAGATCCTTTGAATTATTTGTTCTTACTAATTTAGCTGAACCTGTATAAAGTAAACCAACAATAGTATAGTTATTTTGTGCTTGGTTAAGACTACTTTGTAAGGTGTTTTGTATTTCTTTTGCTAAGGTTTTATCTTCTAAAATGGTTTCTAAATTTAAAGCATTAAGCGGCATTAAAGATAAAAGTGCAAAAATTAAAATAAGTATTTTTTTCATATTACAATCCTCCGTTCTTATACATATATTATAGGTGTATATTTAAAGATTCACAAGGGTCAATAGGCCCAGATGAATCTAGGTCTATTGGCCCATTTTTTTATATTTAGTTTTTGTTTAATTCTTTTAACCAAGAATTAATTTCTTCCTTCAAAGCAGTTTGATTTACTTTTTCTTCCGTCGGTGAAGCGAGACTTCTTGGGTCAGCCGGTATTGCAACTAAACTGATTTCATAGATTTGCGCCAAAGTTAACTGGTTTGGGTTTTGCGGGTTTTCATAATGAAAGCGCCCTGCAATACTGATACCTTTTGCATGACCTTCTTTATAAATTTGTCTTGCATGGGCAATGGTCGGGTGATTAGAGGCGGAAAACAGCGCTTTAAAATAAAGGCCTTTTTCGTCTTCGTAAATTTCCACAACAGAGCCGGCAAGATGGTCTAATTTATTTACATGGTCAATTAGTAAAACAGGATTTTGTTTGAATTCTGTTAAGTCATAAACATAATCTCTTTTTTGTGGATATACGGAAGGGATATCGCCGTATCTATCGGCGATATTTTTTGTATTTGCATAACCTTCTATAAAAAGAAATTCATCTTGTTGTTTTATTTGAGCTTCTTTTAAAGCAAGTATTTTAAAAGCAGGTTTTTCAGGACTGCCTTTTATAAGATAATTCATTTTATTTTTTCTCCTTTTTTATTTTTTGTCGGCGAAAGTGGCAAGCCAAGGGCAAGGGCAATTTCATTTTTATTAAAACCCATTTCAAAGTAAATTTTTGCTGCTTGGGCTCTTTGTAATTCATCTTCTTTTAAGGCGGAAATATTACTGATATCTTTATCAAAATACATGGTGCAGGTTGTATCAAAATGGGGCAGCAAAAATTCCGTTAAAGTTTCAAGCATTAAAGTTTGTTTAGGATGAATACAAGTTTGCCAGAAAATTCTTTGTTGTTCTTTTGTCGTAAATTGCGGGGAGTGTTCAAATACTCCGACAAGAGCCGGCGGCACGTGAAAGACGGCAAGGATAGTTTCTCTGCTTAGTTGCATAGAAGAAATAAAATCCATATCTTTTTGACTAAGAGCGGTATTTTGCCATTTTAAACCGCCTTCTAAAAGTGCAACCTGATGGGCTTTTGCAGCAGAGCGATATTTGCTGTTCCAGGCATTTATTATACGGGTGCGGCTTTGTTCGTCAAGTTTGCCTTCCGTATATAAAATACCACTTAAAGTGCCACAATTATCAAAAAAAGCGCGGTTATAAGTTTCGGCTTTATCCAAATTTTCAATACTTTTTCTTGCTGCAGCAAGGGGGGAAAGTCCGTAGAAAAAATCAAACGGATTAAAGTATTTAAAATGGATAATATCGCTTGCTTTATAATAGGCAGTTTTGGCCCCTGCTCTATATTTATAACCGGCGATAGGTTCCTCCGGAGATTTGCCTGGGATAACTTCAACAAGTTGGCTAAGTAATGGGAAAAGTTCGCGCGGTTCTCCTCGGGAATTTAATTTATCTTTTAAGATATAAGCATTACCTGTTAATTCTAAACTTGCAATTATCCATTGGCGCAAACTTCTGCCACTCATAAAACGATTAGGCCTATAGAGCAAATCTAAAACAGGATGTTTTGGTATAACTTGGCCCTCTTCGTTTTTTAACACGAAATCAGCGGTTGAAGTTGTTTCTGCAATAACATTTACACAGGCATAAACCCAGGCCTTATCGCCGTAAGTTTCGGTGTAAGGGGCATAATTATGAGAACTTGGCGAAGGCAAAATATTATCACCTAAACGGGGCAAGTTCATAAACATATTTAAGTTAGTTGGGGTAGCTAGGTTTTTTTTGTCGGTTTTTTGGAAGATTTTTTGTATTAAGTTCATTGCTTTTTTATTTTTGGCAGGCAGGTTTTATAAAGAAAGTAAGATAAATATAAATAAAAAAACGCGACCGGCCAAATTGCTGGCTAAACGCGCTCTCCCGACGGAAAAAGTATAGCAAATTATATAAAAAAAAGTCAAATTTTTCTTAGGGGTATATTAAGGTATGTATTAATAAATAATATATCTATTAAAATATTTATTATAATAATAAATATACACTTGACAAATTTACTTTTATAAGCAATAATATGTTTATAAGTATAATTGTGCCTATTTATTGACAAATGTAGTATAATTCATATTATATGGCACTATAGTTTTTATAAATATTTAAGATTAAATTTTATATTACCAAAAGAGGTATAAAGTATGAAAATAAGTAATAAAAAAGGTTTCTCTTTAGTTGAACTTCTTGCTGTAGTTTTAATATTGGTAATCATAACGATGATTGCTATTCCGATGTATCAAAGATCTATATTAAGATCTCACACGGCAGAAGTTAATAATTTGCTCGTTATGGTTCGCACCAGACAAGCCAGAAGATTTGCCCAAACTCATGAATATGCAACTGCTTTTACAGATAGTGCCGTATCAAAAATAGCCCTTGGCCCTCAAGACTATGAACAAAACATTGGAAGATTTAAAACCGTAAATACTGATTATGAACTTGAATTAAGAACCGGAGACGCTGGTAATTGTGTTATCGGTAGATATAAACCTAATGGCGGGAATGAAAGATTTGCTCTTGCTATTGCTTATACCAAAAATGGTCTTGCTTGCCAAGATGGCCCCGATGAAACCTGGTCTGTGTGTAATAGTTTAGGAACTGCTGTTGTCGGCGATATAGATGAAGTTTGCGCCGGAGAAGCCCCCGAACTTAATCCGTGCACATTACAATGTGGCGAATGCCAATATCTTGATATAGATTCCTGCAGTTGTGTGGATAATCCGCCTTTAAATTTTGTAAATAACTATTATGAATTTAACCCTAATGTTGCTGGCTGTCAATGTTGTAAATATTGTACGGGTGGAGATTGCCCTACAGATAAACGTGCTTACAAAAACATAGATACAGCAAATCATACTATTACGACTTTCCCTGCAACAAGTGATGTTATATACCCTTGCACTAATATTGAGCTTACTTTAGGCGATCCTATAATAGATGGTTGTGCCGAAGATATTCACGAGGGAGAAACTTGCAATACACCTATTTACAAAAATTGTCATAGTGCTTATTATAAAGAATGGAGTCAAAATGATTGTGATTGCGGATGGGTTTGTAATAATACAGGCAGTAATGAAATTTGCTTAGGTGATCAAATTTGGAGCAATAATGTTTGCGGTTGCACTTGCAGACCGGGTTCTACTTGTTTCTGCCATGCTTCACAAATATTTGAAAATGGTTCTTGTAAATGTTCCGCACAGGAGGCTGTCTTTATTTCCCAAGATACCGACCCCGGTTGTGAATGTGCTGCAAGATCTCAATTCGGCGAAGATCAAGGCGATAGACCTTTAACTGCCGATTATACCCATTGTCGCTGTGGCGACAGCAGACAACCTGTTTTCTTTGGAACAGTTACAGATAAAAGAGGGGGCGAACACGAGGTTCATATTGCTGATGCTACCACTTTGATTGAAGAAAACAGATATTGGGAAGCGGCCTGTTGCTTAAATGAGGATGTTTGGAAAAAAGAAGAATTAAATGGTTTTGATTATGATGCCTGTTGTCCTTATCCTACTGAAAATAATTATAAACAAGATAATTCCGAATCAAGAATCCATGTAGCATTTAATATCTCTCAACAACAATGCTGTCCTTCTGATGAGATGTTCTACAATGATGTTCCTACAAATCAAGTTGTAAATGATCTAAAGGCTCAGTATTCAAATAGACCTGCAGGAATTTACGCTACGCAAATATGCCATCAATGTAGAGAATGGTTCCATGCCTATAATGAGGAAATCGGTTGTCATGCTTGCCCGGGTAAAACCTTTACTACTTGGAATAGTTCTGAGAAAATTTCAGAATGTTCCTGCCCGACAGGTACAGAAGGTCAAGCAGTTGTTATACAAAGTGGTATTGCTACTGAAACTTGCCAATGCACAAAAGCAAATACCCATTGGGATACTTCCGTTGCTTGGATAGCTGATGCTACTACAAGAACTGCCTGGCACGTAAATAACGGCGCTTGTAAGTGTAACACCGATTTCTTTGATACCTATTATGGTTTGGAAATAACTAGCGATACTGCTGATAGTAGAGAAAGAGAGCAAAATTTAGGATCGAATAATATACAGGATCCTTTTGCAAGAACTTCTAACGACGGGAATAAAACTACCGGCAAAGAAGTTACTAAACCAACAACTAATTCAGGCAGTGTAAATATTGGTGGAACAATTTCTTATGATAATGGCTTCTGTTGTCCTAAGGATTTTAGAGCAGATGTCTTAAACGATAATAATACTTCTACGGGAGAATTAGCTTGCTGTCCTACTAATAAACCTTTCTTCCACAAGACGAATTTTGCTCGTAACACTTGTGGTGTTTGTCAAAATCAAACGCATACTTATGTAAATGGACATTGCCAACCTTGCCCAGGTAAAATGGTTCCTGTATATAATGAGGATCTTGGTTATGCTTTATGTACCTGCCCTACAGGAACAGAATCAACTGGTGCTAGCACACCTCTTGCTACCACAACAGATATTTGTGAATGCACTTTAACCCATTCAACCTGGCAAGCTCCCAGCAGTGATTGGCTTACACCTTATATAAATAACCATACCGTTATTCCCGGATCTAGCAATGGTGGTAATGGTGCCAATGGAAATGTAAGTAATACCCAAATATATCTTCCTATGCCTGGAAATTGGAGTGATATTAACGGCTATTGTGATTGTAGTAGCGGTTTTGAATTTGCAGATCATGGTTTTGTAGATAATACTACAATTGGTGATAGTGGTTATTGTTGTCAAACTGAGGTTTCTGGCGGGATGTCAAGTAGCAGGTTTGATGAACATTTCTGGACTTCTAATGCAAATCCTGCGGAAAGATTCTGTTGTAATAGTAATGTCGCATTTAACCCGGAATCACCAAATGCGCAGTGCTGTTCAACAAAATACTATTA
>JAEEGL011130764.1_pt1 | contig 19500 bp, 16 predicted proteins | sample 9134231 | NCBI WGS metagenome assembly JAEEGL01 (sample SAMN16246548, study PRJNA631951) | gut metagenome | biome: gut microbiome; feature: rumen; material: fiber-attached | host: Bos | place: Iran: Karaj | collected 2018-10 | reverse complement strand
TTTTCTTTTATCTTATACCCGTAAAGCCAGAAGGTCCGCGGCAGAAAATATGATTTGCCCCCGACGCGTGCCGTGTCGACGAGGCTTTTATAGAGCACGCCGTCTTCAAAGAGAGCCGGCATCCCCTCTTCCAGATCCAGAAGAAGCCCCTTCTCCGCGTAATTCCGGAGCAGAAGCCGGTCACCCGAGGCGATCAGCGCGACCTCCCCGGAAAGAAACGCCTTGTTCAGGTCTTCCGGCGTGTCGAATTTTTTGATCGTGATCGCGTACTTGTCGGACATCCGGTTGTACCGAAGGGCCTTCTGCGCAAGATCCCTTCCGTACTCCTTGATTGTCCCGAGAGTAATCACCGGTTTTTCCTCTTCTTCCTCTCCCGGGGAAAGCAAGACGAGGTGTTCCTCCCCTAAAACCAGGATCCGCCCGTCGGAAAGCGGCAGGATCCGCCCGATCACCGTCGCGGAGGTAAAGCCGTACCGCGCGAGGTCCGCAAGTTTCCGGCAACCCTTCCCGTCGGTGACGTAAAGCACAGTCCCGGAGAAAAAGAGCCCGATCTCTCCGTCGGAAGCACAAGGGCCGGAGGCGCCAGCCTTCAACTCGATCCCCTTCTTTTCGATCTTTTTCATATCCGGGGACAGCGGGACCAGAAGGGAACGGGAACCCGTATCGTGAAGCAGGGCGTAGACGGTATCTCCCAGCCGCATGATCCCGCAAACGCTGCGCGGCGTCTCGGATTCGACTCCGTACCCAATGGGAATATTTTCCGCCGGGGGGATCAGCTTTCCGTCGGTATAAACCTTTTGTTTGTTCACGAGATACTGATAGACCGCTTTCCCGTCGCTCGCCACCGTTGTCGGCCCTTGTGCCAGAAAAAAGCCGGCAGGAGGATCATCCCTGTTTGTGGAAACGATCCAGAGCTCCTTCCCGTCGGCACAGAGCGTCCCGTCCAGAAATTCGGCATACCGCTCGACGTCTTCATCGTCAGGGTTTTCAATATGCGGCGTGCCGCGGAATTCGTAGAGCACTCCGTCGATCCGTTCCGCGGAGATCATAAAACCGTCGGTCGGAACTGCTTTCTTTTTTGCGGGAGAAAAGTCTTCCTTCAAAAAGCGGTATTCGGTTTGAAGGATCGTCCCGCTTCTGAAAAAGAGGGTGGTACCGTCCTCCTGCGGGAAGGGCGTGTCGGGCGATATGCTTTTCCCCACCAAAAGCCGGTACCCGTCCTCTTCTTCCAGTATATCCAAAGGGATCTCGTCCTCCGCGAGACCGAGATCCACAACTTGTCCGCCGTAGGAAGCGCCGCTTTTGAAAACGTTCACGCGCCGGGCTCTGTTTTCCCCGTTTCCCGGATTTCCGTTGCAGGCCGCAAAGAGAGAAAGAAGCATGGCGGCAAGCAAGGCCGCCGCCCGGAGCCTTTTCACGGCGGCGCGCGGGTTTCTCTTTTTCATCGTTTGTTTCCCCCTTTTTTCCTTCCTCCTGTATAGATTCTATCATAGATTTGTATCATAACGGCATCAAAATTGTAAATAAATTGTTAACTTTTGCGATCGCATCCGTTTTTCCTCTCGCCGCGCAAAAAGTCCGACCGCCGCGCGGTGCGGCAGCCGGACTTTTCCTTCGGTATGACGTTCCCCGGTGGTTACCACTGGGCGATCGAGCCGTCCTCAAAATACTGGCGCGGCAAATCCGCGCCGTCTTTCCCTCTTCGCGGAGCTTCTGATCCCTCACCCCTGTTCCGCGAGATAGATCGACACGCGCTTCTGGATATACTCCGCGGCTTTCTCCGCCGTGATCTCGCCCCGGAAGAAGCGGAGCGCCTCGTCCTCGACGATATCGGCCACGTCGTCCCGGTAGGACGAGCTGAACCTGGCCGCGCCCTCGATCATGGCGCGCGTCTTTTCCCGGAGGACGCGTTCTTCCGCTTTCCACTCGTCGTCTTCCTCCTGAAACTCCTCCTGCTCCGGCGGTTCTGCGGTCTGCCCGGAAAGGTCTCTGTTGAGCTCCGCCTCAAACTCGTCCCGTCTGATCGAAAACCCCGTTTCCTCGGGGAAGCCGCAGTCAAGCAGATAGGATTCCAGATAATAGAACCGGACGAATGCCGAGAGGGCTTCCTCCTTTTCCCCGTTCTTCACCGCCGCGAAATACGGCGCGCCGGAAAGGCTGTATCCGCCCCTTACGCCGGGAAGCGGGAGCGCGACCTGGACGTCTCTTTCTATCCCGGCCTCACGCAATCCGTTGACGTACGACTCCAAAAACCACAATTCGTCGAACGGTCTCCCGGCGTAGAAGTTCTCCCCGATATGCGCCGTGACGTTCTGCGCCTGGAATTCGTCCCAGTCCTTCGACGTCAGGAGGCAGGCATTCAGGAATTCGACGAAAGCAGGGCTTTCAAAATACGCCGTCCGGGTCTCATAATCGATCCATTCCCCGCTTTTGAGAAGGCCGTAGTTGTAAAGCCAGGTCTCCCGTATCTGCTTTTTGAAAAAGGCGGGATCCTTCTCTTCGGCGAAGCGCAGGAAATCAAGAAAATCTTCAAAGCTCTGCCGTCCCTCCAGAAGACCCTTTTCCACAGTCAGGACCGAGATCCCGAAGGATCGCGGGAGATACGGGGTCTCCCCGTTCCTCTGCGCGAGCGCCGCCACGGAGGAGACCAGCGCGCCCTCCTCCGCAAGCTCCGGGCAAAGGGAGTAAAGATCCCGAAACAATCCCTTGTCGGCGTAATTGTTCATCAGCGTCAGATCGCAGGAGAGGACCGCGTCCACCTCCCCCGAAAGGAGCGCCAGATTCATCGCTTCCGCGCTTTTGTAGCTTTTCAGGACGGCGGCATAAGGAAGGTCCTTCCGGTTGAACGCGGCTGCGAAGCCGGTTTGCAGGTCGCCGGTAATGCCCGCCATGTGCACGAGGCCGATGGTCAGGACCGTTTTCTCCCCGCTCTCCCGGCCCGGCCTGCATTCCAGAAGCCGGTCCTCCGAAAGGACGAACGCGCCCCCGTCGCCGTCCGCAAAGAGACGGCGCACCTCCGTATCCGCTCTCACACCCGCGATCACCAGATTGCAGAGTTCCTCAAGCTTCTCCCCGTCATAACGGAAGAGAGCCGTGCCGGAAAGGATATAAAGGGAATCCCCGTCCGAAGCGCAGGCGTTTACGTAGCCGGGAAGTCCCTCGACCGCAAGCGCCGCGTCGGGAAGCGTCTCGCTTTTCGGCGTAAGGGGATAAAGCGCGAGGTCATACCCCTCGGTGGTCCCGCCCGAACGGCCGTCGCCCACGTAGCGGATCTTCTCGACGCCGACGGCTGAGTAGACCGCGCCGCCGAATTGCAGGACGCCCGCGACGGCGAGCCGGTCTCCGTCTCCCGTCTCGTAGGGCACGGGGAGGAGCCTGTCGTCCACGGCAAAGCAGTTATTATGCTCGCCGCTTCCCCCCGGGATCGCCGCGTAAAGCGTCCCGTCGAAAACCTCCATGAAAGAGCGCGCGCTGTCAAAGGACAGATTATCGCACCGGACCTGTACGTCGCCGTCCTTATACAGGTCGTAGATCGGCCCTTCGCCGCCGGTGTTGGCGTAAGTATAAAGCGCGTCCCCGTCCTTCGCGAAGGAAACCGCGCCGCGCGCCGCCGTCTTTTCCGCCTCCCCCGCCTCTTTGAACGAAGCGTCAAGCCGCACCGTCGACGAAGCCTGGCCCATGATCCCCTTCAGAAGCAGATACCCGTCCCCGTCCGGGAGGATATCCAGCGCCCTTTCCGCTTTTTTGAGCGGCAGCTCGTGCGCCGTCACGACGTAGGAGACCTCGTTTCCCTTCTCTTTCTCCCCGCAGGCGGCGAAAAGCGCCGGGAACGCCGCCGCCAGAAGGATCCCTGCGAGCATCCGGATCCCCGCGCCCGCATTGAGTCTTTTCTTCACGTTTTCCCCTCCTTTTTCGCATCGGTCCGGCGATACGCCGTCCCCTTGTCATTATAGAGGACGATCGCCGCAAAAGCAAGTGCGGGTTGCCGATTTTTTGTCTTTTCCCGTCTTTTTGCCGGGAATCACCGCCCGGCGAGACCGTTTTTTCGGCATTCGTTCATCGTTTGTTCACGGACGCGGAGGATCTTACGGAAGGTGCTTCCTTTTCCTTCACGACTGTTGATCGGATGCGGCATCTCATTCCATTGTCGTTGCTAAATTCTATCATGCATGTTTTTAAAAAAAGTGCACGTTAAGTCTTGACATTTCCGGCGAAAGGTGCTATATTTGTTGTGCAGACGAAAGGGGGCTTTGCCATGTTGGAATTTATAAAAGATCGAGTAGACGATTTCAACGTCAAATTTTTCGTAAATGAGCTGGCAAATGCTTCAAAGAGCCTTGGTATCCTGGAGGCAAAGATAGATTCCTACCAGTTTAACAGTATCATTATCCCCATGCTCCAAAGGAAAGAGGCAATTTCCTCGATGTATATTGAGGGCACACAGACGACCATCCCGGATGTGCTGAAAAGCGAAATCAGCCCGCAAGCCAGCGACGATAAGATCCAGACAGAAGTCCGGAATCACGTCCAGACCCTCATTTTCGGTGCTGAATACCTTCGTTCTGAAAAATTCACTCATTCATTTATAAAACAACTCCATACTTATATGATGGCTGGCATCATTGCGCCCGGAATCGAAAGAACACTGGGGAAATACAAGATAAAGGACAATCAGATCAAAAGCTCCACAGGCGCCGTGGTCTACACTCCCCCCTCTGCTTCAGAGACGAAAAAATATATGGATGAACTTATATCCTTCATGAATAACACGGAAGACGGTTTGAACCCGCTCATCAAAGCTGCCATGATCCATTCTCAGTTTGAATCAATTCACCCGTTTTCAGATGGCAACGGGCGAATTGGCCGTGTGCTGATCAGTTTGTATCTCTACAAGGCCAGAGTCATCAATTTCCCGTTTTTCTATCTCAGTGAGGCGATCAACATGGACAAGGCCATGTATTACCGCATGCTCACAGATTCGAGAACCAATTCTCTTGACGAGTGGATCAAGTACTTTCTCCATAAAGTCTGTGTGCAGACGGCCAAGCATATCGGATATATCGACGCGCTGAACGCTCTGTATATCAAGACCAAGAATACGATCAAGGAGTGCATTAACAGCCCGAAATTTGATGAGATCATCGAATGCCTGTTCACACATCCGGCACTGAACGCCAATATTCTTGAAGACCAGTTAGCGGTTTCGCATGGGCAGGCTGTCCGGTATCTGCATGTGTTGGAAGATAAGCGCGTCCTCCTTGGGGATGATCGTAAGCGCGGGAAACAATACTTTTTTACAGAGCTTATCGATCTTGCTCAGAGATCTTGAGGACGCAGATGACAGGAAAGGCAGTGGTGCGTATGATTGTGTAGACATGCCGGTATATCTGCTACCAACTTTTGTACCGGTGCGAATGCAGAAGGCGTAGTTTGACTGTTACCAATGGTGTACCACACCATGAACACATTCTGGGGATACGAGTGTCCTCCAAATAAGCAAATCGGCTCTCGTATCCTCAGATACTAAGTCTCAGAAAAAAGGAGCCGATAAAATGAAATTTGATAAAATAAATGACCTTGACACGTTCCGCTGGGAACGTGTCAAGGATGCGGAGCTTGAGGGAGAATACGATATGCCCAAGCTCCAGCCGGTTCACAACGTTGAGCCGGAAAATCTCGTGCCGTTTCACATGGCTAAGACGGCCGAAAATCCTGAACAGCGGTGGTTTCATTTCTACGAGGATGATTACCAGTTTGAACGGCTATGGAACCGTCCCGCACAGTACTTATCGGTTTTACGGCGTTTTGCCGGTGGGATCAGTACCGATTACAGTATCTATCTGGACATGCCTCGCAGTCAGCAGATATGGAACTGTTGGCGTAACCGGGTGATGGCCTATTATATGCAGCAGAACGGCCTGACCATCATCCCAAATGTCGGATGGAGCGATGCAGAGAGTCTTGAATGGGCTTTTGACGGGCTTCCGTCAAACAGTGTGCTGTCTATCACGACACAGGGGTGCATGGGGTACGACTACGTCTCCAAGCAGTCTCTTTTGAACGGCCTGCATGAGCTGGTTCGTCAAAAACACCCGGAAAAACTCATTGTCTACGGTAAATTCCCCGACGTGTGGCGTGAACGCTTCCCGATGCCGATTGTCGTATGTAACACGTTTTCTCAAGAAAGATGGGGTGCGTGATATGGGCAGAGGCAGGGGCGGTTATACCGAAAAGCAGCCGAGTTATAAGGACTCCGGCGGACGTAAAGTCACTGATAAGGGAGCCGTTTTTGTTGCTGAGCGGTACATGGATCAAGGGTACGAAGCTGTTTTCCGCAGGAAGCATGATCCGGACAAGGGGTTCGATCTGACGATCAAGACAAGTGATGACGAGAGCTTTATCAAAAACATTGAAGTCAAAGCCATCACAAGTCATAGCACAAGCAGAATCGCTGACAATATCAAGAAAGCCAATAAGCAGATTGACGCTGGAGATACTATAGCAATCTATCTGCCCAATCATCGGAACACACAGACCGGCCGCGCTTTTGCTGATGCGGGAATCGCGGAGGCCAGACGAAAAGGTCTTATCAAAGGGCCGATTGAGGTTTGGTTTTCTGATAAAACAAAACTAACTTACTAAGGGGAGGTTCTATTATGGCACAATTAGGTTGCAGATGTGGCGCACGTATGTACACATCAGATGATCCATGCCCTTATATCGTAGATATTTATTATAAGGAAGAAATTGACAAGGCAATAAGTGATGATCCGGCAATTACGCTCCACAATTTCATGCTCGGGTGGGATGAAAAGAATAATCGTCAACGGGAATACACGGAACGACCGGAACCCGTTGAATATTGGTTCTGTCCCGTATGCAAGAGGGTATACGAGGTACAAAACACTTCGTGCGGACGCTGGCTGAGGATCTACAAGAAGTCAACTGATGCGGATTCCGATGACTTCACCGGATGGAAGCAAATCTATGTCATTTCAGATACGGACGTCTATGCGGTTTATGAAGAAAACCCGAAAATATTGCTGTCCGACTATTTGAAGCAGCATGACTCTGTCCTGTATTACCTGTCGCCGGACGAGAAAACAGTCTATGCGGTGAGCAAGACCACAGTGAAGGTGCTATTCTCTTATGGGTTGGAGGACTCATGGTCTCCATCCACTGAAGAATAAGCAAAAAAGAAACCCGCCGGGCGCTACCAACACCCGGCGGGTTCACTCTGAGGGATACGAGTATCCTCCAAATAAGCGATTATATGATAGCAGACATGTTTGTAATTGTCAATCGGAAATATTTGAAAATAATCTATCGATTAATTCTGTGAAGGAAAGGATGTGTCAACATTCATAACGAGCATCGGATTTCGCCCCAAACCTCAAAACAAAACCGGCGTGACCTCGATTAGTCACGCCGGTTTCATAGCTTTCTTGACTGGTACTTGCCGCCTCAATGCACCTTTCTTGCTGAGGATACCCCGAAAGAGCGCCTTTTCGGCGTTTCTCCGCAAGATCCTTTGTCGCTCCGCTCCTCAGGAGGACAAAAAGGCACGCTCCTCAGGGGGACGGCCATGCTTCCCGGGACGTCTTAACTTTTGGCCGCTTTTCCCGGAAAGGCCCTTACCACTGGGCCACCGAGCCGTCCTCGAAATACTGGCGCGGCGTATCCCAGTCGCCGGGATAGGAATTGAATTTGATGAATTCCTCGTCCGGCTCGACGCATAAGCCTTCCCCGGCGGGGACGGCGATGGAGCCCTCCTCGACCTTGAAGGGGGTCTTGAGGTAGCCTTCGCCGAGCTGGAGATTGCCGGGTACCCAGGGATGCTCCTGGATGATGAAATTGTGGGTGCAGGCGTCCACCTGCAGGCAGGCGGCCAGCGAAATCGGGCCGAGCGGGTTGTGCGGTGCAATATTGGCGTAATAGGTCTCGGCCATGGAGGCGATCTTTCTCGCTTCAAAGATACCGCCGCAGTGGCAGATATCCGGCTGGACCACCACCGCCGCCTGCTTCTCCAGCACCTCACGGAAGCCCCATTTGGTGAAAAGCCGCTCGCCGGTGGCGATGGGCACGCTGGTCATGGAGGCGATGCGGGCCAGGGTGTCCACGTTTTCCGGCAGGCACGGCTCCTCCAGGAACATGGGGTGCAGATCCTCCACCGCACGGGCAAACTGGATCGACACGTTGGGCGTCAGGCATCCGTGAGCGTCGATGGCGATATCCATTTCGTCGCCCACCGCCTCGCGCAGCTTCTCCTGAAAATCCACCGCGCCTTTGAACCAGGCGCGGGTCTCCACGTCGTGCACCGGTCCCTTTTTGCCGTTGGGGCGGGTTTTGATGGCGGTGAAGCCCATGGCCTTGCGCTCCAGGGCGCAGTCGATCAGCCCGTCGATCTCGTTCTGGGTATGGGAGGCCGAGATATGCGCGTACATCCTGACCCTGTCGCGCACTTTGCCGCCCAGCATTTCGTAGACCGGCATGTGGTAGTATTTGCCCTTGATGTCCCAAAGCGCCTGCTCGACGCCCGAGATACAGCTCATCAGGATCGGGCCGCCGCGGTAGAAGGTGGTGCGGTACATGATCTGCCAGAGATGCTCGATCCGGAGCGGATCGGCGCCGATCAGGACCGGGCGGAACTCCTCGATGGCCTGCCAGACGGTACGGGTCCGGCCTTCCAGGACCGGTTCGCCCCAGCCGACGATCCCCTCGTCGGTGGAGACCTTCAGAAAGGCCCAGCGGGGTTTGACGAAAAAGATTTCCAGATCGGTGATCTTCATAACGGATTTCCTTTCTTCTTTTCTTTTGAAAAGCCGCGCGGGGAACCCCCCGCGCGGCAAAACGCGTCAGAACAGAACCATGCCTCCGTCGGCGCGGATGGCACAGCCATTATAATGCTCGCCCAGGCGGGAGCAGAGGAACACCGCAAGGTTTCCCGTATCCGACGGGAAGCCGTAGCGGTAACCCGGGGCGACGAAATCGCGGCCCCGGTTGATGCGCACGGTGCGGATGGTATGGAGCTTGCCCATGTCCGGATTCTCGGTCTTGAACTCGATGTTCGTGCCTCCGGGCAGGATCGTGTTGCAGGTGACGCCGTAAGGCCGGAAGGCCGCGGCGGTCTCGCGCGTGAGCATCCCGACGCCGCCCTTGGAAGTGGCGTAGGCGAAATCGAAGCCGGTGGGGCGTTTGCTGTGCACCGATCCCACGTTGACGATGCGCCCCTCGCCCGATTCCTTCAGGTACGGGAAGGACGCCATCGACATCCGGAGATAGCTGATCAGATTGACGTCGATCACGCTTTTGAAAAGCTTCGCCGAGTATTCCGTCACGTCCATATTGGGCTGATAGGCGGCGTTGTTGACCAGGATATCGATCCCGCCCATCTTTTCGGCGGCGAAGGCGACGACCTTTGCCGCCGATTCCGGCTTTGAAAGATCGATGCCGAAGGTATAGGCCTTTCCGCCGCGGGATCCGATCAGGGCCGCGGTCTCCTCCGCCATGGCCATGTTGCTGTTGCCAACGATCACGACTTCGGCGCCCGCTTCGGCCAGGCGGATGCTGATCCCCTTGCCGATTCCCTTGCCGCCGCCGGTGACCACGGCGCGTTTTCCTTCCAGGACCCTCTTCATCTCGCCCGTTTCCGGGTATTCGAGGGAAACCAGAGCCGGTCTTTCCAGATAATTGATCTCCGACATCACAGTTCCTCCTCCCTCAGGGGCTTATAGGCCCGGTCGAAATAGTAGCAGAGCAGCCCGCCGTCGATCCGGAGATCGGCGCCGTTGACCATCTTCGCCGCGGGAGAGAGGAAATACTCCGCCGCGCCGAAGGCGTCTTCGGCCGTGACGCGGCTCCTGAGCGGGGTCTTGGTTTCCGGGTCGAAATAGGCGCGGATCAGATGAGAATCGAAAACCGCATCCTCCTTTTCCGAGGGGGCCAGCTTGAGCATGTTCGTCCGCACGCCGTAGTTGCCGAAAAAGAGCGCCAGCTCCTTCATCATCATCTGCAGCGCGCCCTGGATCATGGCGTAGGCCGGGACGGCGCCGGTGGGCTTGTCGGCGGCCAGCGATCCGAGGATCAGGATGCCGCCCTTTCCCCCCTCGGCCATCTTCGCGCCGAAATGCTTGGCGTAGAGAAAGGCGGAGGTCAGTTTGTTTTCCACCTCGCGCGCGATGGCGTCGGCGTCGCCGCCGGCCAGCTCTTCGCGCAGAGAGGAGTATTCCGAAAGGATCAGAAGATCGGGCGTCCCGACTCTTTTGAGAAGCTCCCTGACTTCTTCCGGGGAAGAGGCGTTCCCGGGAGCAAGGTCGACCTCGTGCCCCGCTCCGCGGAGAAGAGCGGCGAGCTCTTCCGCCAGAGGATGCGCGGGATCGGTGATCAGGATTTTTGCCATATGCGTCGCCTCTATGCTTTCTACGGCCGGTACGCCTGACTTACGACCACGTGCGGTCGTGGACGGGATCGTCGTTATACTGGTCGGTGGGTTCCCACATGCCCGGGACTCCGGGATGCACGAACCTTGCCAGAACTTCGTCGTTCAGGGTCTCGATGCCGAGACCGGGACGCTCCGGCACCGTGATGAAGCCGTTCTGCACCAGCGGCTTCGGCAGGCCGTCGTCGTAAATATCGTTCCATTCGGGATGATCCACCGAGTGGAATTCCAGAGCGGTGAAGTTTTCGCTGGCCGCCGCGGCATGCACCGCCGCGAGGCAGCCGATCGGGCTTTCGGCCATATGGATCGCCATGGCGACGCCGGCGTCGGCGGCCATGTCGCTGATCTTCTTGGTCTCCAGGATGCCGCCCGTGGACAGCACGTCGGGGTGGATCACCGCCACGCCCTGCACGTCGAAGAGCGGCTTGAAGCCCTCCTTCAGGTAGATGTCCTCGCCGGTGCAGATGGGCACGGTAGTGCTCCTTCTGAGGATGGCGTACTGATCGGCCCGCTGCCAGGGGATCAGGTCCTCCGCCCAGGCCAGGTTGTATTTTTCGATCCGGCGGCACAGCTTGATGCAGTCCTCAAGGCCCAGATGTCCGAAATGGTCGATGGCAAGCGGGATCTCGTAGCCCACCACCTCGCGCACGTCGTGCACGTATTCCTCCAGGACGTCCAGTCCCTTTTCGGTGACGTGGATGCCGGTGAGCGGATGCGGGATGTTCTGCAGATCGTAAGCGCGGTGCCTCCAGAAGCGCATGGCCTCGCCGTCGCCGGCTTCCCGCGCCTTGCGCATCATCTCGTAGACCTTTTCGTTCTGCTCCAGATAGCCGAGCGGCGCGGAGATCGTGCCGGGGATCCCCGAAAGAATGCCGAGCCCCAGATCCATTTTCAGGAAGGTGTAGCCCATTTCCATTCTCTTTTTCAGGGCGTTGCCCATATCGGTGCCGGTGTGCTTGCCGTTGACGTCGGTATCGCAGTACATGCGGATCCTGTCGCGGAATTTGCCGCCCAGGAGCTTGTAGACCGGAAGGTCGTAGGCCTTGCCCGCCAGATCCCAGAGCGCGACCTCCACGGCGGAGACGCCGCCCGCCTGACGCGCCGGACCGCCGAACTGCTTGATGCGGCGGAAAAGCCGGTCCACGTCGCAGGGATTCTCCCCGATCAGGATACGCTTCAGCTGCTGGGCGTAGAGCTTGCTTGCGCCGTCGCGCACCTCACCGAAGCCCACCAGTCCCTGATTGGTGTAGAGCTTCATCAGGATGCAGTGCATCGGAAGTCCCGTCACGTTGACGAAGCGCATATCGGTGATGCGCAGATCGGAGGGATTTGAAAAGTTTGAGATGTTGCCGAGAATGCCTTCCATAAGTATATCCTTTCTTCACTCGTGATCGCCTTCCGGAGAAGGCCGTGTTTTTTCCGCGGGGATCAGAGGATGACGTCGGTGCCACCCTCGCTGCGCTTCTTCGCGTCCGCCAGTTCCTCGTCCCAGGTGAGATGCCGGTACCCCTCGGTCTCGGGAGATTTTGCGAACCAGTCGACGAAGTCGAGCATCATGGGATAGGTCCAGGCGGTGTCGATCTGGGCGGTGGAATAGACGCCCTCGCGTAGTCTGGTAAAGCCGAACACGTCGCGGATGTGGGATTTTTCGGCGCGGGTCACCACTGCGTCGGCCAGGTGCGGCGGAATAAAGAGCACGCCGGAAATGGTGGCCATGACCACGTCGCCCGGGAGGCAGGTGGCGTTGCCGATGCGGGTCGCGGCGTTGAAGCCTGTCAGCACCACGTCGCCGATGCCGGTGGGATCGCAGCCTCTGTGCATCACCTGCAGCTCCTTGATCTTGACGATCTGCTCCATGTCGCGGATGCCGCCCCAGATGACCGCGCCGCCTCTCTTGGTGCGGTTGGCGATGGCGGTGGAAAGGTTGCCGCCCACGTAGGTCCCCTGGAAGATCTTGTCGAAAAGATCCACCACGATCACGTCGTCCTCCACCAGCGTGTCGATGACCCACTGGTTGTAGGTGCCGCGTCTTCCCTCCTGCTCCCGTCCGAAGTTCAGGGTGTAGTTGTGCAGATCGGGGCGCGTGGGAACCAGAGTCGTGGTCACGGCCCTGCCCACCATGGTCTTTCCGGGATTGGTCTGCTGGAAGCCGCCCTGGAACTGGTATTTATACCCCTGGCTCCAGAGATAGCCCCAGGCTTCCTCCAGCGTGATCCGGCGGATCCTTTCCAGCACCTGATCCGGTACCTTCGGCCGTCCGTCGGGGAATCTTTCTCCCTTCCATTCGGGAGTCAGCTGGATGATGTCTTCGCGGCAGTTGAAATGCATGGTCATACCTCCGTTACTTTATTTATTTTGATTCCATCATACCCCCCGCACCCTTTTCTGTCAAGTCTTATTCTTTGTTTTTTCGACGCGCCGGAAACCGCCCGCCGCGCGGCCCGGAAACCGCCCGCGCGGCGGGCGGAATTGACGGATCCGGCGCCGTGTGCTATCATATGGTATCCTAGCGTTTCATCGCCGGCGACCTTGCGGACCGCATCACGGAAGACGGCGGCCTGATCCCCGGGCGCAACCTGCGGAAGCGGATCCGGTCCCTGTGAATAAATCTCCGGCCAGAGCGGGAAACCGCTCCGGCCGGACCTTTCTCGTCTCTGTTATGGATGCGGGCGGACGCTTTTCACGCCCTGTGATCCCGGATCCACGCGGCGATCCTTCCGGTATCGGCTCCGTAGGACTGGACCGCCGCCGCGCGCCTTTCCCCGGGCAAAACGATCAGCGTCTGCCCGTACATGCCGCCTTTGGTGTACATGGTCCCGGTCTCGTCGGGTCCGAGGGCCATTTCTTTCCGGAAAACCAGATCGATCCATTCCCGGGAGAGAAGTCTTTCGCCTCTCCAGAGCCCGCCGTTCGCGTAAAGGAAGCCGAGCTTCGCCATGTCCTCCGCCGAGATGTAGAGCCCGGTGGCGCCCATGGGGTGCCCCAAGGGGCACCGGCTCCACGCCGCCTCCTGATATCCGAGCTTCCAGAAAAGCTCCTCCCACAGAAAATCGTCCAGCTTTTTCCCGCTCTTCTTCTCCGCCACCCGGGAGATGAGATAGAAGGCTCCGTCCGAATACCGTTCCTCTTCCCCCGGGGTATAGGCCAGGGGAAAGGTCATCGTATGGGCCAGGAAATCCCTGCCGAATTCCGAAACCGGCGTGACGTCGATGTCGAGAAAGCCGCCGGGCAGTCCCGCCCGGTGACGGAGCGCCATCTCCACCGTGACCCTTCCCCATCTTTCGTCCACGCCGCTCCCCGGGATCTCGTCCCGGAGGATATCGACGATCCTTTCCTCCAGCGAAAGCTCTCCCTTGTCCCAGAGGATCCCCGCCGCCGTCATGGCGAAGGTCTTTGCCACCGAGTAGACGTTCTGGCACCGGTTGGCCTCGGCGCATTCCAGAACGTCGATCTCGTCTTCTCCCCTGATTTCGGCCGCGCGGATCACGTTCCACGGCTTGTCCTTCAGGAATTCCCCCAGCTCTGTCTGAAATCTTCCCATCGCATCCTCCTGCAAACAGGTCCCCGGAAGAAAACTCCGGAGACCTGATTTTATTTTTTCCCGGTGCTTCCAAAGCCGCCCCCGCCGCGCGCGGTATCCGAAAGCTCTTCGACCTCCTCGATCTCGGCTTCCTCCACCCGAAGGATCACCATCTGGGCGATCCGGTCGCCCGGCTCCACGCGGAAGGCGACGCCGGAGAGGTTTTCCAGACCGACCCTGATCTCGCCGCGGTAATCGGCGTCCACCACGCCCACGCCGTTGCGGGGCTTCACGCCCGATTTGATCGCGAGACCCGAGCGCGCGAACAGAAAAGCGCCGTAGCCCTCCGGCAGCTCGATCGCGATCCCGGTGGGGATCACGGCGTGCCCCATGGGCGGGATCGTCACCGGCGAACCACAGGCGTAAAGGTCCATTCCCGCAGCCAGAGGCGTCTGACGGGCGGGCAGGATCGCGTCGGGCGACAGTCTTTTGATTTTCAGCTTCACGGGATCCCTCAGCTTTCGTAATAGACGCCGCGCCAGGGCTTCTGCAGGGAGCGGCGCGCGTTTCTTTCATAGTATTGGCGCACGATCTCGGCGCATTCGCTGCGGTTTTCGGTGGTAAAGCTCAGGCGGATCGACTCCACGCCGAGCTTTTCCAGATCGTCCGCCCGGTCCGCAAGATAGATCTTCCGGGAATCCAGAAGCAGGTTCCGGCATCCCGGCTCGCCCAGGATGGGATAGGTCTCCCCGTCGCGCCCGGTGATCATCCGCTGGGTCTCGCATTTGTCGCAGACGCCGTAATGGTTGCGGGAAATGCAGTTTTCGGTCAGCATCAGGGGAAGTCTTCCGTAGGCGAAGATCTCGGTAGCGGCCGGCTTGCGAAGAGCCCGGATCTCCCGGAAGGTCAGGTCGAAGGAGATGCTGACGCTGGAAAACCCCAGCCCGGTCAGGGCCGCGATATCCTCGGAGGTGCGCGCGTTCAATCCGAAATCTCCCCTGAGGATCATCCCCGCGCGCCGCGCGGTCTCCAAAACCGCGAGGGTCCCCGCCACCGCGTGGTCCACGCCCAGGTTTTTCGCCCGCACCAGGGATTCCAGAAGTTTCTCGGTCTCGTTGTCGGTGACCGTCGGAGGGAGCACCGCCGCCAGCTTCACTCCGCAGCCCAGAAGCTTTTCGGTCAGTTCTCCGCCTGCCAGGATCTCGTCCAAGGGCAGATAGATGAACTGCGGCGCGGCGGTCAGAGCGGTCCGGTCGATCTGCTCGAAGCGCCGGTAGGAAAGGATCAGACGCGGACGGCGATAGGTGATCTCCGCCTCGGCGGGAGCTTTATAGGGGAACACCCGGTTGACCGACGGGGCAAACCGCTTTTTGCGCAGGGCCTGCAGGACGGCCAGCCGCATTCTTTCCACCTCTCCGGGGTCGACGGTGACGCCGTCGTCCATGCGCACCATGGCGCGGTCCACGCGCCAGTCCTCCCCGCTCCGGCCGCCCGAAAGGCGAAGACGGACCGCATCCTTCACGCGGGTCTCGCCCGAGACGGTCTCCGGGACCGCGCCGCGGACCATCGCCCGGTTGCCCAGGGAATCGACGGCGCCGAGGAAAGCGGCTTCGCCCGCCTTGGCGACGAAGAGGAAGGTCACCTTCGTTTTGCGTCCGGCCGTCACCGGAAGCTCGTCCAGAGTGGACGCGGTGTCGAAGACCGGCAGCGTATAGCCGGCGTTTTCGGGCCGTCCCTGCATATCCGGTCCGGGTCTTCCCTCAAAGAAGCCGTCGGAAAAGCCTCCGTGCCGCGCGGCGCGGGTCAGGATCCGCATTTCGCCCGAGGAGGGATAGCGTTCCTCGGCGACGATCCGTGCGTAGGCGGAGGTGACGGCGGTCACGTCCTCCACGGTCCTGAGAAGCGAACGGCCCACCATCAGGGAATTGACGCCGGAGAGCAGAAGCTCCCGCACGTGAGCGGCCAGGCAAACGTCCTTGAGACTGAGGGGGAACTCCTGACGGCGGCGGCCGGTGCCGCTGAAGGCGAAGACGCCGCGGCAGAATTCCTCGCAGTATCCGCCGTGCTTCAGATCGGCGTGACACTGTCCGCCGTAACTCATGCACATTTCGTCCTGCACCACGACGGCAAGGGGCAGGCTCCCGTATTCCTTCAGATAATCGATCTGATATTTGTTCAGTTCCTTGGCGGCGGTCACCCGCTCGAAGCCGAGCTTCTTCATTTCCTCCATGCCGTCCAGGCTGGTCACCGGCATTTCGGGTCCCGCAAACAGGCGGATATCCGGCGAGATCTTTCTCGCGATCGCCGCGCTCGCCGCCGAGGAAAGCACCAGGGCGTCGGCTCCGGCTCTGGCCAGTCTTTCGGTCTCCCGCGCGAAACGGAGGACGTCCTTGTCTCCCTTCGGCGGATCCAGCTCAAAGTAGGAGCGCACGCCCTTCCGGACGGCATAGGAAAGCGCTTCTTTCAAAAGGAGGTCGTTTTCGCCGAAGATTTCAGTCCCGTCGTACAATAACGCGTCAGCCCCGTTCTCCGCCGCCGCCTTGATCATCTCCAGCGAGGAGACCGGGATCAGAAGCTCCGCCATCTTCGACTGCACCTCCTTCCGTCGTTCTTTCGCCCGCGGACCCTTCCGCAGAGCGCTTGTATCTTGATCCGAAAAGAACCTCTCCGGTTCTTTTATCCGTTCAGGGTCTCGTCCAGGTCCTGCCGTCGCTCCGGAAGAGGACCGTTCCCTCCCGGTCGGTGCGGCAAACGACGATCCCGCGTTTTTCCAGTCTTTCCAGGACCTCCCGGTCCGGATGCCCGTAGTCGTTGTTCCGTCCGCAGGAGATGACCGCAAAGCGGGGCGAAACCGCGTCCAGGAATCCTTCCCCCGTGGAAGAGGAGGATCCGTGATGCCCGATCTTCAGAAGATCCGCCCGGATCTCCCTTCCCGTTCCGAGAAGTCTTTCCTCCTCGCCGACTCCGGCGTCCCCGGTGAGAAGCAGCGCGCTCTCCCCGTAGGTCACGCGGAAGATCAGGGAGGCGTCGTTTGGATTCTCCGCCCCTTCGCCGGCATAGACCGCCGTCACGCGGCATCCCGCCGCGTCGTAGAGGACTGCTCCGGATCCCGGCACGGCATGCGGCGTGCCGTTCTGCCTGAGAAGCGCCAGAAGCTCCCGGCAGTAATCGGCGTCGCTTTCTTCCGCCGAAAGCCAGACCCGGTCGGCCGGGATCTCCCGGAGAACGGCCGCAAGGCCGCCCGCGTGGTCTTCGTGCGGATGTGTGGCCGCGGCGAATACGAATCTGTTTACGCCCCGGTATCGAAGCTCCTCCAGAAGGAGCGTCGCGTCGTCCCGGTTGCCCGCGTCGATCAGGGCGTGCCCGCCCTCCGGGAAGGAGAGCAGGATCGCATCGGCCTGCCCCACATCGAAGAAGACCGCGTCCAGCGCATCTTCCGGTTTCCGGTTCAGATAGCGGGGCAGAAGGAACGCAACCGCCAGAGCCGCGAGGACCGCGAGGCAGAGGATCGCCGGAAGCGCTCTTTTCCACGCGCCGCCCGTTCTCTTTCTCCTCACCGTTTTTCCCTTCCTCCCCGTTTCCGGCGCACGGTTTTTCCCCTTCCCGGCGCCGCGTCGGGGTATAATACGCCCACTTTCCGACATTGTATCATATTCTGTCGGTCAAGTCAAACGTTTTACAAGATATTGTTGCAGGAAATTTTCGGATTCACAAGATATCGTGGTATTGTCAAACATTTGTTTATTTTGCCGAATCGCAATTTCTCTCCGCCGCCGACCGCTTTTTTCCCTTTTTTCAGGGGCTTTTCCGAAGGATTTTCCCCGCTTGTTTTCCCGGCGCCGCGCGTGTATAATAAAAAAAGAAAAATACGAAAGGATGTGTTTTCCATGTTCACTCTCTCTGCCTGCGGCGGATGGTTCCGGGGAGACGCTCCCGCCCGCATCCGCGCCGCCGGAGCCAACGGCTTCCGCGCCGTCGAAATGCTCGACTGGCAAAGCTTTGATCTCCCCGAGACGAAAAAGGCGCTGGACGAAACCGGTGTGGCTCTCTCGGCGATCCTGGCGGGATCGCGCGATCCGGTGAAGCACGCCATGACCCGCAACGAGCACGGCCTCGTCTGGGAGGACACGGCGGAGCCTCTCCGCGACGCCTTGAAGGAATCTCTGGAGGTCGCGAAATATCTGAACTGCCGGAAGATCATCGTCACCTCCGGGAACGAGCGCCCCGGCCTCTCGCGGGAAGAGCAGAAAAAGATCCTGGTCGACAATCTCCGCCTCGGCGCCGAGATCGTTAGGGGGAGCGGCGTGGAGCTGGTCCTGGAGCCGCTGAATATCCTGGTCAATCACGCGGGTTACTTTCTCGTCACCACCGACGAATCGCTGGAGGTCCTGGACCGGGTCGGCTGCCCGAACGAGGTCAGGCTTCTCTTCGATATCTATCATCAGCAGATCAGCGAGGGGAACGTCATCCGCAACCTTCTCCGCGCCATGCCGGTGATGGGCCACATCCACGTGGCCGACAACCCGGGGAGAAACGAACCCGGCACCGGCGAGCTGAATTACAAAAACATTTTCCGTGCCATCCGCGACGCCGGGTACGAAGAGTTCGTGGTCTTCGAATGCGGCCGCACCGAGCCGGTGGAGACCCTCTGTCCCAAAATGCTGGCTCTGGCGGAGGACTGATCTCACATGCGGGAAGCCCTCTGTACCCTTCTTCACAAAGCCGGGGAGATCATGCTCTCGGCCCACGGCTCCGGCAGGGTCTTCACAAAGCCCGGCGACGCCAACTACGTCACCGAATACGATATCCGGGTCCAGCGCTTCCTCCGGGAGGAGCTTTCCCGGCTCCTTCCCGAGGCCGATTTCATCGGCGAGGAGGATGAGGAAAAGCACGGTTCCGAATCGCTCCGCTGGATCGTCGATCCCATCGACGGTACGACGAATTTCATGCACGGCCTTCTGGAAAGCTCGGTTTCGGCCGCTCTCTGCGAGGGCGGCGACACCCTCCTCGGCGCGGTGTATCAGCCGTACCGGGACGAATTCTTCTTCGCCGAAAAGGGCAAAGGCGCATCCCTGAACCGGGAGGCGATCCGCGTCTCCGGGCATGCGCCGGAGGGAGCGCTTTTCACCTTCGGCACCACCCCCTACGACCGGTCGTCGGCCGGAAAGACCTTCCGCCTTCTGGAGGCAGTCTTCCCCTTCGTGGCCGATCTCCGGCGCAGCGGAAGCGCCGCCCAGGACATGGCCTACGTGGCCGCGGGCCGCACCGACGGCTTTTTCGAGTACCGCCTTTCCCCCTGGGATTTCGCGGCGGGAAAGCTTCTGGTCACCGAAGCGGGCGGTCTGGCTTCCGATCTCTCCGGAAAAGCGCTCGACGTGCGCGCTCCCTCCGCAGTGCTCTGCGGCGGAAAGGAGCTGGTGGAACGGTTCCTCGCCGTCGCCGAAGCGTGCGGGATCGACCGGTAGGCGACGGCCGGCGCGCGCCGGACAGTCGTTTTCAACATGGCAAAAGCGGAATTATCCATGTCTGCCGTTCGCCTGCA
>JAEEGL013289980.1_pt1 | contig 19502 bp, 14 predicted proteins | sample 9134231 | NCBI WGS metagenome assembly JAEEGL01 (sample SAMN16246548, study PRJNA631951) | gut metagenome | biome: gut microbiome; feature: rumen; material: fiber-attached | host: Bos | place: Iran: Karaj | collected 2018-10 | reverse complement strand
TCCCGGTGGTTTTATCAAACGTGAAGGCCGTCCCTCTGAAAAAGCAACGCTTACCTGCCGTCTGATTGACCGCCCGCTTCGGCCTCTTTTTGACAAGGGAATGCGGAACGATGTCCAGGTTGTTGTCACTGTGCTGAGCGTTGAACAGGATGTTCCCCCGGAAATCCCGGCCATGATCGGTTCGTCCATTGCGCTTGCTGTCAGCGATATCCCCTGGAACGGACCGACAGGCGCCGTGCTCGTCGGAAGAGTGGACGGTAAATTCATAATCTGCCCCAATGAAGAACAGCGCGCTGCCAGTGATCTGAGTCTGTATGTAGCCGGTACCGAAGAAGCTATCATGATGGTTGAAGCCGGAGCAAAAGAGCTCTCCGAAGAAACCATGCTTGATGCAATTCTTTTCGGACATGAAGAGATCAAAAAGCTCGTAGCGTTCCAGAAGCAGATCATTGCAGAGATCGGCAAAGAGAAGCAGGTTGTTCCGCTGATCACAACCGGCGATGACATCAAAGCCGCCGTTCGCTCCTATGCCTATGACAAATGCGTCTGGACCTTTGATACATTTGACCGTAAAGAACGCCAGCAGCGTGAAGCTCAGACAAAAGAAGAAACGCTCGCGGCGCTTTCTGAGCAGTTCCCCGAAAGGGAAAGCGAAATTGAGGATGCGCTGTATTACCTGAACAAGGAAGTCATGCGCGCAAAGATCCTGAATGAAGGCATACGTCCGGATGGACGAAAAGTTACCGAAATCCGTCCGATCTGGTGCGATGTCGGTGTTCTTCCCCGCACTCACGGCAGCGCGATCTTTACCCGCGGTCAGACCCAGGCCCTGACAGTAACCACACTGGGCACCGTCAGTGAAGGTCAGACGCTTGACGGTCTCAGCAGCGAGGATTTCAAGCGCTATATTCATCATTACAATATGCCTCCGTATGCCACCGGTGAAGCCGGTCGCCTCAAGAGTCCCGGTCGTCGTGAAATCGGTCACGGAGCCCTCGCAGAGCGTGCGCTGCTGCCTGTGATCCCTTCGGAAGAAGAATTCCCCTACGCACTGAGACTTGTCAGTGAAATCCTGTCCTCGAACGGTTCCTCTTCGATGGCATCTGTTTGCGGTTCCACACTCAGTCTGATGGACGCCGGTGTTCCGATTCATGCCCCTGTCGCAGGTGTGGCTATGGGCCTGATCACTGATAAGGAAAGCGGAAAACTTGCCGTGCTGACAGACATTCAGGGGCTTGAAGATTTCCTGGGCGATATGGACTTCAAAGTTGCCGGTTCCATGAACGGTATTACTGCCCTGCAGATGGATATCAAGATTGCAGGTATTAACCGTGCCATCCTGCAGCAGGCGCTTCGCCAGGCTCTTGAAGGCCGGCTTTATATCCTGAAAATTATGCTGGATACGCTTGGACAGCCCAGGTCTGAACTGAGTCCCTACGCTCCCAAGATCATCCGCTTCACCATTAACCCGGATAAGATCCGCGAAGTCATCGGACCCGGCGGAAAGATGATCAACAAGATCATTGCCGAAACCGGTGTCAAGATTGACATTGAGGATGACGGCAGCGTATTCATCTCAACACCTGATCAGGAAGCAGCTGAAAAGGCCCGGCACATCATTGAGGGTATTGCCAAGGATATCGAAGTCGGTGATGTATATACCGGAAAGGTTGTACGGATCATGAATTTCGGAGCCTTTGTTGAACTCGCCCCCGGCAAGGACGGTATGATCCATATCTCCAAGCTTGACACCAAACGTGTTGAAAAAGTTGAAGATGTTGTGAATATCGGTGATGAACTTGAAGTAAAAGTCAGCGAGATTGATGCGCAGGGCCGTATCAACCTGATCCGGAATGATATTGAATATGCAGCTGGTTCAGACGCCCCCCGCCGTGACGGCAATCGTCGTCCTCCCCGCCGTTCAAGCAACCACGACTGATAACGGTAAACCTCCGGATCAACTTTATCTGGAATCCGGAGGTTTACTTATCTGATGATCATATGAATGAGCGAATTGTTTGTCTCGATATCGGTGATGCAAGGATCGGCGTTGCTGTTTCCGATCCGACCGGAACGATTGCCATGCCAGTAGATGTGATCCGCAGAATCGGCTGGGGCCCGGATACAAAGAGGATTAAACAGATCTGCAGTTTTTACGGCACAGACAGGATCCTTTCCGGATTACCGCTGAATATGGACGGATCTGAAGGCTTTCAGGCTCAAAAAGTACGTGATTTCTGTCATCAGCTTGAAACATCAGGTCTTACCGTTATATATCAGGACGAAAGGCTATCTACGGTCTCTGCTGAGGATGTCCTGATCGAAGGCGGCTTATCCCGCAGTGACCGTAAGCAGGTAGTTGATAAAGTTGCTGCCGCGGTCATTTTACAGCAATGGCTGGAATCTCAATCTCATAAGGAGGAATAAACATGAGTGACGAAATGAACAACAATCCCGAATCTTTCGATCAGGAGGAAGAACTGAACAGTCTGGTCGAAGGCGACATTATTGAAATGATCGGTGATGACGGAGAAACAGTATCCTTCATTTTTGTAGACGCCCTGGAATATGAAGGGGATATTTACCTTGCTCTGGCAGAACCCGAAGAGGATGATGCCGTTTTTTTCCTGAAAGTTGAGCAGGATGAAGAAGGAAATGATGTCTATAATGCGCCTGATGAAGAACTTGAAGATATTCTTTTTCAAAAGTTCTCTGAAATGCGCAGCGATAACGAGTAAGCGTAATCCGTACCTTGTTTTCAAAAAAAGCCGAAGCTTTGAACAGCTTCGGTTTTTTATTGCGTTATGTCAGTCACGATATCGTCTTTTCGCCTGCCGTATTTTCTTCTGTTTTTGTCTGCATACATTGATCGGTCTGCCATCGTCATAAAGATATCGATATTGTCTTCTTTCTGCGGTACTGCCGCATAAATACCAATGCTTGCGCTGATATCACAGATCCATGGATCTTCTTTATTGATTCTTTTCAGTTCCTCGTTCACTTTTGATATCATGCTGTCTGCTTCTTCAGGTTTATTGACGATTCCGTATGCAAGGAATTCGTCACCGCTGATATGCACCGGCGTAATTCCATCTTTTTCAAGGCACCTGAGCGCTTTCCCCATGCGGCATATCGCTTCATCTCCCGAAAGGTGGCCATACTTGTCGTTGATTTCTTTCATATGATCCATGTCGGCACTGAGAAGGGCAAAAACCTTCCCTTCTGTCTTCGCCTGTTCCAGCAAAATCGGTGCTCTCTCCATGTATCCTCTGCGGTTCAGCATGCCGGTCATGATGTCTTCAATGGCCATTCGTTCAATTGTGGCAGCGGATCTTTTTATGTTTGTCTGCAGATACAGGCTCATCAGCGCGCCGTTCAGGAGCATCAGCACGGGATAAAGCGCGGATCCTGTACCGTTGCCCATATCCATTGCAACGTAACCGAGACTTCTGTCCCGGTAATACAGCGGACAAAACACAAGACATACCGCACTTTTTCGCATTTCCTGCAGAACAGGAGACAGATCATATGTCTTAATCATCTGATAATCATAATGTTTTCCGGGCCTGATGCCATAAAGCAAAAGCATCTCTTCAGGATAACCTGCCCTGCTTGATATAGTTTCTGTCTCACGGCAGATAGAAGGATCTATACAGAGATAAAACTCCCGTATATTCCAGTTCTTGACAAAATCATGGATTTTTTCATGTGTTTCCGTTTCATCACCCACACCGGCCATAGCCCCTGAAAACATACTTACGCGTGTCAGCGTCGCTTCCATATTCCATCTTTCGGAACCCAGCGCCCTGAGCTTCTCGTTGATATGCTCCATACTCTGGGTACAGCCGCAGCTGTCTCCGAAAATCGGAATTGTTGAAAGAATATATGTTTTCTCAGCCGGTTCTTCTCCTTCGATCCAATTGTTCAGAATCTCAATTGCTTTTCTTGCCGATCTGTCTATCGGTCTGCAAACAGTGGTAAGGCCGCGCATAATTGCTTCACGTAACGCGTCAAATCCCGTAACGGCAATATCCTTTGGGACGCGTATCCCGTGCTCGTTCATACATTCAATAACGCTCAGCGCCATATCGTCATTACCGCATATAATAGCATCCGGCAGTTCCCCGCCGATTTCAAGAAGTTTTTCAGCGGCTGTTCTGCCTCCGATTCGCGTCCACTGCCCGTCAAAGATCAGATTATCATCCAATGTCAGGTTATGCCTTTTCAGGACATTCCTGCATGCCTCAATACGTTCAGTTGCCACACTTGAATTCAGAGGTCCGCTGACAAAAGCAATCTTCCTCGCGCCGTGTTCAGAGATAATGTGTTCCGTTATCTCCTCAATACTGATTCGGTCATTAAACTTGATTGTGACAGCGCCTTCCTGAGGCACGTCAATCGAAACATGCGGTTTTCCCTTCAAAGGAGAAAGTACTTCATAGAGTTTTTTTATCGCAATATCACTGCCCATGGTCGCAGGCATGGAAATGATCCCGTCGAAATCTTCCAGATTAGCAAGATCATAGATCATGCTTTCTCCGACCTCACTGGTGGAAATTGCAACGTTCATATGCCCCTGGCTGTTGAAGATGCATATATCCATGCCGAGTTTTGCCCCGGCCGCAGCAAGTCCGGATGCAAAGTCCTGCTGATATTCGCGGTCGATACTCGCCATCAGTACTGCAATCTTTTTGCGATGCATATATTACCTGTTCCTTCCCTGTGTGGATCTGCTGTTATTTTACCATGCCCCTTCGTTTCCCGCAAGACGACGTGAAAAAGGGCTGACATTCCGTCAGCCCTTTGACTGTTTTGAAAAATATGATTATGCCTGTTTTTTACTGAGTGTATTGATGCCGAAAAGTGTCAGCAGCATTAGTGCGATGGCAATGGGAAGTGCAATGACCCAGTTCGGTACAAATCCTGCAACAACATATGCAACGAAAGATACACCCGCACACGTAATTGCATAAGGAAGCTGTGTATTAACATGATTCACATGGTCACACTGAGCCCCCGCAGAAGACATGATCGTCGTATCGGAAATCGGCGAACAATGGTCTCCGCAGACAGCGCCTGCCATACATGCGGAAATACATACGATCGCCAGCGGGTTGTCCATCGCAAAAACACTCTGCACAATCGGAATCAGCATGCCGAAAGTGCCCCAGCTGGTGCCTGTGGCAAAACTCAGCAGGCACGCAATCGCAAAGATTATTGCCGGCAGGAAGTTCTGGAAAGAACCTGCACTGTTCTGGACAATGTCATGTACATAAACTTTCGCGCCGAGTTCAATTGTGATGTCTTTCAGTGTCCAGGCGAAGATCAGGATCAGGATGGCGGGAACCATCGCCTTGAACCCGTTGGGCAGACAATCCATCATATCTTTAAAACTCATGGCTCTGGTGATCAGATAATAGATCATGGTGAACACAATTGCAAAGAAGGAACCAAGCATAAGCCCGATAGAGGCATCAGAGTTGGAGAAGGCAGTAATGAAATTTTCGCCGCTGAAGAAGCCGCCGGTATAAAGCATGCCGAGCGTGCAGAAGATAATCAGGATAATAACGGGTAATACCAGGAAAGAAATTTTCCCTTTGCCGTTATCAGCGTTATCTTCCCCGTCTGCTGTTGCATACGGATTTTTTCCGGAGAAAAGATCGTTCTTTTCCACTGCGTTCATTTCAAAACGTTTCATGGGGCCATATTCTTTTTTCATCGCGACCATTCCGATCATCATAACGATGGTAAGAAGCGCATAGAAGTTGTACGGAATAGCGTTGATAAAGAGCTGGAGGCCGACACCGTCATCCGCAAAAGCGGCAACTGCAGCCGCCCATGAGCTGATCGGAGCAATGATACAAACAGGCGCTGCTGTCGCGTCGATCAGATAGGCCAGCTTTGCACGGGAAATTTTATGCTTGTCTGTCACAGGGCGCATTACACTGCCGACTGTCAGGCAGTTGAAATAGTCGTCAATGAAGATCAGTACGCCCAGTGCAATAGTGGCAAGCTGCGCGCCGACACGGCTTTTGATGTGCGTCTGCGCCCAGCGCCCGAAAGCGGCACTTCCGCCTGCTTTGTTCATCAGAGATACCATCATTCCCAGCAGCACCAGGAAAACCAGGATACCGATGTTATATGCGTCTGTAACGGAAACAATGAACCCACCGGAGAACAGACGGTTCATGGAATTTTCAAGGTGAAAATTGTTCAGCAGGAGCGCGCCTGCTGCAATACCGATAAACAGGGATGAATAAACTTCTTTTGTGATTAATGCCAGTATAATGGCAATGATCGGAGGCACGAGTGCCCAGAATGAATTCTGGAAAGGACTCAGAGCCGCAGCCTCCTCTGCGCCGTCCGCCGCTTCCTCGGCAAGACAGGGAATGCATACTGCGGCAATCGCCATAAGCATGCAAAGGAGTATAACAATGACACGCCTTTTTTTCATCTTTTTCCCTCCAATTATAAACTCCTTTTGGTTTCATTATTATATTATATTCAAGAAATATGAAGAACAAGTTTTTTTCGTGTACACAAATATTTGCTTTTTATTTGTCAGGAAGATGATGTTTCGGAAAATGCTTTCCTTTTTGCTTCACGCCTTAGAATAATCTTCTCAAGCAGGATTGTAAACACGCCGACGATCAGATAAAGATAGTAGGTGAAAAACCTCCATATCAATAATGCGAGACCGATGGTGCCGTTTTTGAAAATATCGCGGAAATACAGCAGAAAGCCGCCTTCCTGGGCACCGCTTGCACCCGGAAGCGGCGTATAGCTGGCGCTTACAAACAGCAGGCAGCTGATGGTCAGCACATGATACCAGGGCGTGCCGGTCATACCGAATGCGTAGTAAACAAAAACAGTTGTACAGAATAACGCGAGCAGCCCGACAGTTGAGCACGCAAACTGCAGCAGAATCTGTCCGGGAGAATGCATCAGATCAAGAAGAGCTGTATGGTAAGTATCAAGTACCTCCGTGACTTTGGAAACAGCAGCTTCTTGGTTCCGGATCAGATGGATTTTCCCCAGGAACCGTATCATCATCTCGGCAAGTTTCTGTACCCAGTTTCGTTTAAAAGCTGCAAGCAGGACAAGCGGAACTGCGGCAAAATTGATCAGCCATCCGATGCGAACCAGCCAGATTGCACCTGCAAGCTGGCGCTGGACAAAGTCCCTGTTGATCAGATATAAGACAAGAGCGATAACGGAGGTCATTGTCTGGTTTGTGATAAACCGGATCGTAACAGCCATCGTACCATATCCTACAGGGATTCCGGCTTTTCGCATTGAATTTACCTGCATCGGCTGTCCGCCGGCAGAACTGGGTGTGATATTGCAGTAATAGAATCCGATCAGCGCCACGTTTACTGCGCGGCCGATGCTGATTCTGAATCCCTGGCCGCGAAGATAGAACCAGTAGTTCATCCCGTCACACACGGTATAAACCAGCCAGCATCCCAGAATACCCGCAAGCCAGAACAGGTTCATCTGTTTGATGGCATCCCAGGCGTTGGTCAGATCCTCATTGCTGAACGCAACAAAGAATACGATTGTTATGGAGAGAGCGATGAAGAGAAAACTCATGATTTTCTTGAGTCCGGAACTCATACGCTCCCTCCTTTCACCGCATCATTGCGATTTCAGCATATCCGGTTAATTTTATCTTATTCTGTTTCTTCTGTCCAGTTTTCACGTCTTTGAAATCGGAAAGAATCAAAATCAAAAGAGCTTCCGGGGAGAAACACAAAGGAAACTGTGCAGTTTCCGTCCGGAACGGTTACCCTGAACTGTTGCACGCCATACCGTTTTCCGTCATACTCTGCAACGGAAACGACCTCTTCTCCCTGTTTGTTTTTTATACGGATACTGATCGTATTGACCGCCAGATTCGTTCTGCCCTCAATCTCCAGCAAAACTTCTCCTTTTCCGCCAAAATCCATATCGTTCCAGATCAGCGTTACATTGTTGCCGATCTTTTTCACTGTTTCCCCTTCACGGCTGAAACTGTCTCCGTATATAGAATCAGCGCTGCCCGCGCTGTGGCGGATATATGCATTCTGCTGTTTTTCAAAGCTGAATCCCTTCATATGGATTTTATCGTTCATCGTGAAAAACAGAGACTGGATTCCGGTCAGTCGTTCCGGCAGACGCCATGTTTCAGCCTGGTATACATTCCATATACTCGGCTTCTGATAATGAAGCATACCGATCCGTCTCTTTTTCTGTCCGGGAGATGACGCGCTGAGTTCAATATTATATGCGTCTCCGTTCAGTGCAAAGATATCTGCAGTAATTGTATCAGAGCCTGTTCTTCCGAAATCAACGCAACTGAAACCGACCATGCTTTCTCCATCCCTTGAAAAAGCGATTCCTTTTTCGTTTCCGGCTCCGATGTCCCCTTCATGACAATCATAAAGTCCGGCAGAGATATATTGATATGGATTAAGAGCAGGTGAACCCATACCGGATGCACTGAACTCAAACTGGCTGATAAATGCGCAGCATTGATCTTCAATACAAAGCGCACGAAGATAATATGATCCATCCCCGTAAGCCCGGACTGTTACGATGTCGTTTTTTTCCGTTATTCGGACATAAGGGGATTCTATACCCGCAGCGTTCGTAACCTGCCATGTGACTGAATAATCTGTTGCATCTTCGGGAAGAATCGTCCAGCGGAACCGGCATTCAGGCATTTTGGAATTCAGTGTTGTCGGGCCAAGTGGTTCGATCTTGATTTTTCTTGCATGTACTGTGCTCGTAAGCGGCTTGCTGGCGGCTTGCTGCAAAAAGGATATTCCCTGCTTTGGCAAAGCATTCCGGACCGGGATTGTCAAACGGTACGTTTCCCCGTTTGTTCTCGTTAAGCAGACAGAAACGTCTTCTTGTTTTCCGTTGGAAGCAATAATCGCCAGGAGTTTTCCGGAAAAAAGTCTTCTGCAGTCTGCTTTGTAACCGTCCGGATCAGTTGAGTCTCCGTTATCCGTACCGAGCAGCCTTCCGCCACCTGACACGCTGATCTTCACACAGTCCCTTGCGTTTTCCACAGGATTGCCCGATTGATCAGCTGCAGAAATATCAACAAAAGCAAGATCCCATCCATCCGACAATATATACGGATTTTCACTGGTCATGACGAGATGATGTGTTTCACCGGGTGTAACACATCTTTTTTCACAAACCTGATTGCCGGATCCGTCATAACCGACCGCACGTATTTCTCCGGGTATAAAAGGAATTTTCCAGACAGGAACGCATCGTTCCGGATCATGCCGGTCGATTTCCTTTCGTCCCATAGACTTCTCATTCAGGAACAATTCTGCTGCACTGCAGTTCGTAATGACCGGGATATCGATTAACTGCCCGGGATTCCAGTCCCAGCTGACCCCGATATGAATCATTTTGTTTTCATTCCAGAAACTCTGGAATAAATAGTATGAATCTTTCGGAAAGCAGGCTGTATCAGCCTGTCCGAAGTAGCATGATCTTGTATGATACGGAGTCGGTTCTCCGATATAATCAATTCCGCTCCAGATAAACTGACCCATGCTGAAAGTATTCTGTTCATCGTCGATCAGGATTTTCACAAGGCTTTCTGCTCCCCAGCTGGTATTACTGTTTCCCAGCGCCGAACATTGTCTGTCTGCTTCGCTCATAATGCTCTGTTCAATCGGAAAATGATAGATTCCCCTGCTGGAAAGAACGCTGGCTGTTTCACTTCCGTAAATAACCCAGTCCGGATGTATATCATGATGATATTCATACAGCTTTTCACCATAATTGTAACCGACTGCATCCACGATCTCAGCGCATCGCTGGCCGCCTTCCCATGGCATATAGTTGCATCCGAATGTTGTATAAGCATGCTTAAGCGGATCATGAATACGTACTTCATCACAAAGCTTTTTTGTAATCTCTTGACCCTTTTGATCTGCGTGTATGTCGTAAATCTCATTTCCGATTGACCACATGATAACGGATGGGTGCCTTCTGTCGCGTCTGATCCAGGAAGCAATATCATTGCTGTACCATTCATTGAAAAACCTGGCATAATCATATTCAGTCTTTGGCCTTTCCCACATGTCAAACGCTTCATCAACAACCATGAAGCCCATTTCATCGCACAGATCAAGGAACGACGAAGCCGGTGGATTGTGACTGGTTCTGACAGCGTTGGCACCCATTTTTTTCATCAGGTTGAGTTGACGCCTTGCCCCTTTAGGGTGAAAAGCAGAGCCTAAGGCTCCCAGATCGTGATGAAGGCATACCCCTTTCAGTTTGGTTTGTTTTCCGTTCAGCAGCAATCCTTTGTTCGGATCAAGCAAAACAGACCGAAGTCCGATTTTGAAGCATTCACAATGTGTTCCATATCTTACTTCCAGATGATAAAGATAGGGGTTTTCCGGAGACCAGGCTTTTCCTTTCGGTATTATCAGCGATGCCTTTGCAGTGCCGTTTGAACAGTCTCCTTCCGTTTCAGTAATGCAGAGTCCTGCATGGTCTTTAATCGTGCATAAGAAACGCTGTTCCGAAACCCCGGCTGTGTTTACTGAGACATCGAGTTTCCAGTCTTCCCCTGTCTGTTTTTCAGCAAGGTAGAGACTGTCCGGAATCATATAGTCTTGAGGCAGCAACATGAGAAACACATCCCGGAAAATCCCGCTGCCGGAATACCATCTGGAATTCGGGCTTTGATGACGGATATGCACCGTCAGCTGATTCTTCCCTTTTCTGATCCTGCCTGTCAGTGAAACATCAAAGGCAGTATATCCGTATGGATGTGATTTTATCAGTTCACCGTTCAGGAAAACGTCGCAATCCATATAGACACCGTCAAACCGGATGAATACATTCGGTTCATGTTCATCCGGCAGCTCGATTGTTCGCCTGTACCATGCGTCTGCGTTCTCGTAGAGATCATCCTCCTGCCAGATCAGCCAGTCATGAGGCAGATCCACAGGATTAAAACCGGCGTTGTCAGCATCAGCAAACACACTGCCGGAAGGTAGCTTTGCAAAAGACCATCCGTCATTCATAAGTATCTGCATATTAATACTCCTTCCTGTATATTATTCTGTCTTAAGACTTCTGTTCATCAGTTCCCTGACAACGTCAGAAGGCTGTGCATGATCAATAACGACTGAGCGAACAGCATTTATCAAAGGCATATCCATATGAAACTTTTCACACAGTGCAATCGCAGCAGGCAGCGCATTCATTCCTTCCACAACCATCCCGATTTCACTGACTGCTTCTTCTACGGTTTTTCCCTGTCCGATCAGATACCCGGCCCGGTTGTTTCTGGAATGCTGACTGGTAGCCGTAACGATCAGGTCACCGATCCCTGCAAGGCCGAAAAATGTTTTTTCCCTGCAGCCCATCGCCAGACCCAGGCGCCTGATTTCTTCCATTCCTCTGGTAATCATCGCGGCGCAGGTATTGTCACCGTATCCGAGTCCTCTTGCAATACCTACCGCAAGTGCCTCGACATTTTTCAGAGCGCCGCAGATCTGTACACCCCGGGCATCAGGATTCACATATGGACGTATGCATGTGCCGTCAAAAAGCTGCTGTACTTTAACTGCGGCATCTGTATCTTCACAGGCGCAGACGATCAGGGTCGGCAGATCCCGGGCTACTTCTTCAGCGTGAGTCGGACCGCTGAGCGCAACGACCGTATTCTTTTTGCCGGCTTGATTCATTTCGTTACCAATCACTTCAGAAAGCGTCATCAGCGTTGTACTCTCAATTCCCTTCGCGGCGCTGATAAGAATCGTCTTCCTGTCAACATACGGTGCAAAGTCTTTGATTGTTTCTCTTGTATATACAGATGGGACTGCCATAATCAGATAATCCGCATCTGTTGCCGCTGTGCTGATTTCGGTTGTGAAGGAAACAGAATCGGGAATCATCGCATCGCCAAGATTCGGATGTTTTCTGGTGCTTTTCAGCAGATCAAGTTCTTCCTGAAACCGGCTCCAGATACAGACATCCAGGTTTTTCAGCGCTAAAATTCTTCCGAGCGCTGTACCCCATGTTCCGGCACCTGCTACAGTGATTTTCATGATTCAGTTCTCCTTTTTTTCGATCCTTTTGCTTTTATCCGCCTTGTATTCCAGGTGCAGCTCATTCGTGGACGCATAATTTCCCTGAATATTAAGCTGGTATTTCAGATGGATATTCCCTTCCGATCTGCCGAATTTACAACTCGCTTCTTTTGTATAAACAGCCATGTCCATTTCACCGTAAGGTGTATGATACACGCCTTCAAATCGCTGGCCTTTGGAAAAAACCATGGTGTTGGCAAATTCTCCTTTTCGCTCCATCGTGATTCTTCCGTCGCGAAGCGACAGGGAGATATCTGATTTTAATATCTCTCCCGTTTCTTCATCCTGCTGTGATTCCACATACTGAAGAAGCGCTTCATCCGGATTGGCGTAGCTGAGTTTCCCGACCGTCATGAACTGGATGGGATAATCAGGCATATGATCATATTTTGCAATAGCCAGAAGATTGATAAAAACCGTCGTATGGTTGTTCACCCTGTTCTGACTCCTTTCTGATGATGGATTCAGTTTACATCTGAAATCTTTGGTTTGCAAGTCGGAAACCTTTGCGGACCGTCCACAGACCGTCCTTGCGTTTTCTTCTATACGGCTGTATCATGCTCTTATCAGTTTGGACGGAGGAAATCATGATTCTGGAAGCATTTGCCAAGATCAACTGGTCGCTCGATATAACCGGTTTGAGGGATGACGGCTATCATCTGATGGATATGATCATGCAGCCCGTATCGCTCTCGGATGAGATTACCCTTAAGCCGTCACCTCTCCTGAGTATTACAACCGGAGGCTGGCCTCCCTCCCGTGCAGACACTTCAAATCTTGCCTACCGCGCGGCACTTGCTTTGAAAAACGCGACCGGTTATTCCGGAGGCGCGCAGATCCATGTTCACAAAAATATTCCGATCGGCGCCGGTATGGGCGGTGGAAGCACTGATGCTTCAGCAGTCCTCATTGGTCTGAATCGTCTTTGGCAAACGGATCTTTCGTCTTCAGAACTTGAAAAAATCGGTCTTTCGCTTGGCGCTGATGTGCCTTTTTTTATCCGTGGAGGCTTAACTCGGACCCGTGGAATCGGCGAAGTGCTTGAAAACCATGATTGTAAATATAATTATTGGCTTGTTGTCATCCAGCCCTGCCCGGGTTTAAGCACCGCACAGGTGTTTAGTCTTTGGCACTCGAACGAACCCACACAGCAGCCCGATACGGAAAAGGCGCTGTCCGCGCTGGAAACCGGTGATCTTTTCAGTCTCTGCGCCCATCTTGGCAACGTACTCCAGCCTGTATCGGAATCCCTTCGTCCGGAAATTGCATATGCATGTGAAAAACTGCGGTCACATGGTGCTGTTTTTTCATGTATGACAGGGAGCGGGAGCGCAGTGTTCGGCATTTTCCGGTCATCTGCTGCCGCATCAAAAGCTTATCATGCACTCACTCATACATATAAAACGATCTTTCTTTGCCACACACAGCACGACAGTATACGTATTTTGGAGGAATAGGTGACTTTCTATGAAAAAAACGCTTGGCTGTCTGCGAAAGGCTGATCAGGATTTCGGCCTGATTGATCCCGGAGACAGGATTGTGATCGGTGTGTCCGGCGGTAAAGATTCGCTTCTTTTGCTGCATGCACTCAGTCTTTACCGGAAGTTTTCTCATAAGGATTTTTCCTTGCTGGCAGTAACGGTTACGATGGGGCTGGAACCATTTGATCTTTCTCCTGTAAGAACTCTTTGCGATCAGCTGGAGATCGAATATTTTGTACGTGAAACAGAAATCGGAAAGATCATTTTTGATTATCGCAGGGAGAAAAACCCCTGTGCCCTGTGTTCCAAAATGCGCAGAGCCGTTCTGGCAAATATCTGTGTTGAGAAAGGATTCAACAAGCTCGCTCTCGGTCATCATCGTGAGGATGCCATCGAAACACTCCTGATGTCCCTCTTTTATGAAGGGCGGTTTCATACTTTTCACCCGAAAACGGCCATGAGCCGGACCGGTATCACTGTAATCAGGCCCCTGATCTATCTTCCTGAAAGCCATGTTAAGCATATGACACGCCTGCTGGAACTGCCGGTTGTTTCTTCACCCTGCCCTGCAAACGGCGAAACCCGCCGCGCAGAAATGAAAGAGCTGATGCGCCGCCTCAGGCAGATTTATCCTGATGCGAACGAACGGTTCCTTCACGCCCTTCAACAGAACCGTTATGATCTTTGGCAAAAGGAATAAGTTCACTGTTACAACGGCGTTTTCTTAGCGTATTTTAATCGGTTTTTTCTTTCTTTTACATATTTGATGTGATATAATATTTGTCGATTTACAGGCAAGGAGTCAGAGACGTAAGTGAGCAGCAAGAATCCAAACAGCAATAAAAAATCCGGCGGGGCCGGGTTCATCATTACACTTCTCATTCTGTCATCCCTCAGCGGTTTTTCTTTCGGAGGTATTATTGCCGGTGTGCTTCTCGGTCTCGGAATCGGTAAGATAACGAGCATCATGGGAAGCGGGCTTGATACGACTACCCATAACCGTCGCGATCGTGAAAGGCAGGCTGTGGAAGAAGCGAACGCCCGTAAGCAGGCGGAGGCGCAGGCCCGGCAGCTTGCTGCTCAGGCCGAAGAAAAAAAGCGTGCTGAAGCAAACCGTATTCCTCTGACCGGCGACAAAATCGCTGATCAGGTGATCACTACCGGTCAGGATATGATCGCTACCATAAAAAAAGAAAATGCGGCGATCCCCGATCAGGAACTGACTGAGCAGATGAACAACCTCAGCATAAAATGCGAACAGATCTTCCGCACTGTTTCCGAATCCCCTTCCAAAGCTCCTCAGGTCCGTAAATTCATGAACTATTATTTACCGACTACACTGAAGATGCTTGCCAACTACCGTACGATGCAGCAGCGCGGCGTTTCATACGGAGAAATGAAAGAGGCCAGGGAAACAACTGTTCACGGTATGAACCTGATCCTTACAGCCTGCCAGAAACAGATTGACAATCTGCACCGGGATAATATGCTCGATATCTCCACAGATATCGACGTGCTGGAGCAGATGCTCAAAAGGGACGGTTTTACCGAGAATGAAATCGTGGAAAACGCACGCACGGCAGCTGAAGCACAGATGAGGTACTCTTCCGCTCCTGTCATGAATTTCCCGATTGAATCATCGCCCGAAGAATCAACAACTGTTGCCGAATCGTCTATTCAGCAGGAGTAATCAACATTATCGAACCTTATTAAGGAGGAAAAGAACATGTCAGAATCCAATCCTATGCCTCAGCTTTCTCTCGCTCCCAGTGCTCCCGTTCCGGAACCGGAAGCTGCTGCAGCCGAAAGCATTCAGCAGACTGCCGCCCCGGTTGAAGAACAAGCTCCCGGTCTTGATGAAAGCCAGTTGACTGACGCTGAAAGAAAAGCGATTGACGAATTCATCAGTAAAGTGGATGTCGGCAATCCTGATCATGTTCTTCTCTTCGGCGCCGACGCACAGAAGAAGATAGCTGATTTTTCCCAGACAGCGCTTGATGCCGTCAAAACACAGGAAACCGGCGAAGTTGGCAATATGCTTGTCAATCTGGTCTCCGAACTGAAAGGATTCAAAAAGGACACGGAAGAACCCAAAGGGCTTGCCAAGATCTTTAGCAAAGCGGAAGACAAGATTGTCCGCATGCAGGCTCGCTATAACAAGGTTTCCGTCAATGTTGAAAACATTGCTTCATCTCTTGAGGGGTATCAGGCTCAGCTGCTCAAGGATGTCGCCATGTTTGACCGTTTGTATGATCAGAACAGCGATTATTTCCATCAGCTGACGCTTTACATCATTGCCGGCGACAAAAAACTGAAACAGATCCGCGAAACCGAGCTGAAAGAGCTGCTTGACAAAGCCGCTGCCAGCGGCGACGCCATGGACGCGCAGAAAGCAAATGATCTGGCAGCACAGTGCGATCGTTTTGAAAAGAAACTTTACGATCTTAAGCTGACTCGACAGGTTGCGATTCAGATGGCTCCGCAGATCAGACTCCTTCAGAATAATGACAGCCTGCTCGTTGAACGTATCCAGTCTACCCTTTCCAATACGCTCCCCCTGTGGAAGAGCCAGATGGTGCTTGCGCTCGGTATGCATCATTCCCAGGAAGCCCTTAAAGCCCAGACTGCCGTAACCGATATGACAAATGAGCTTCTTAAACAAAATGCACAGGCTTTGAAAGTCGGCACGATTCAGACCGCCAAAGAAGCCGAGCGCGGTATCATTGATATTGAAACGCTGATCCAGACAAACCAGGATCTGATTGATACAATCAATGAAGTAATGGAAATTCAGTCCCAGGGTCATGCCAAACGGATCGAAGCGGAAAAAACGCTGTACTCCATGGAGGCTGAGCTGAAAAAGAAACTGCTGTCAACCAGGATCTGATCGGTATTTATCCCGGCACGGCTTGTATCGCAATGCCGTGCCGCTTTTACGTTTCGGAAAGGAAAAGAACGACATGCGCCTGATCGGCATCACAGGAAGCATCGCATGCGGTAAGTCGACCGTCAGCCGGGAATTGCTTCGCAAAGGATATCCGGTCATAGACGGAGATATGCTTTCCAGGGAACTCACCGGACCTGGTGGTTTGGCAATGACTGATATCCGGACTGTTTTCGGTGATCGCTTTCTCCTCCCGAATGGTTCTCTGAACCGCAGGGAAATGGGTCGTCTCGTTTTTTCCGAACCTCTGGCTCGTGATCGGCTCGACCGAATCATGGCTCCCTATCTCAAATCTCTGACGCTGAAAAGAATTGAAGAGATCAGATCTTCGGGCGCTGTGCTTTGTTTCCTAGATTTCCCGCTTCTTTACGAAAAAGGGTACGATCAGTACTGTGATTCGGTCTGGTGTGTCTGGCTTCCGGAAGATCTTCAGCTTCAACGTCTGATGGTACGTGACGGTTATACCCGGGATGAAGCGATGTGCCGGATTCGGGCTGTTATGTCTTCCGATGAAAAAGCAAATCGTTCTGCTGTCGTAATCGATAATTCAGGTCCGGTGGAAGATACGCTTCAGCAGGTTGAAGATCAGCTGAATGTCGAACTTTCACGTATTAATTCCATATCCCGCCGGCGCAGAAATACCGGTACTGTTCCTTTGCAGAATCCTGTTCATTCCCTCAATGAATCCGATCAGCCTCCCCTGTCGTCTCCTGTTTCGTTTACCGTTCCGGACATGGGCTTTGACCGGCCGGATTCCGCGCGAAAAAAGCAATCAGACAGGAAATCTTCCTGGACATTGCCCGGATGGGTCAGGATTTCACTGATCAGTCTCGCTTTCTTTCTTGCTGTATCTTTTACTGCTCAGATGCTGATGAACGCATATCTTGCCAGACGGCATGAAACGCACGAAGCAGAACAGCGTGCCATCGACGAACAGTATCCTCTGATGTACAGGGACTTGATCACGGCGATCGCTTCAGAATACAATCTGGCACCTTCCCTGATCGCTTCTGTCATTATGAACGAAAGCTCTTTCAGGCCTGGTGCTGAATCTTCGGTCGGTGCCCGGGGACTGATGCAGATCATGCCTGATACTGCCGAATGGATAGCTCATAAGCTGCACATGGATAATTATCGTCTTGATCAGCTGTATGAACCTGATACAAATATCCGTTTCGGATGCTGGTATCTGAATTATCTCGGTACTTTATTCAACGGTGACCCATTGTGCGTTGTATGTGCGTACCACGCCGGTCAGGGAGAAATTTCTTCCTGGTTGTCCAACCCGTCATACAGCAGCGACGGCCTCAGTCTGATTCTGAACAATCTGCCTGAAGGCCCGACAAAACAATACGCAGGGAGAGTAACAAGAGATTATGGAATTTATAAAGCGAAATATTTTGATCAAAGTGATCTCGTTTCTTCTCTTGATCATGCTGATGATTCCGAATGATCTGTCTTTTGCCGAGCAGATCGGAACAAGTATAACCATCGGGATACAAAGCACAAAGACTTTGACAGTTCGTCCTTTTGAGCCGTTGGAAAGAGATATGCTGTCTGTTTACCGGCAAATCTATGAAGGTCTTCTTTACATTGATGATGACTACCAGCCGCAGGGTTGCATTGCTGAAAGCTGGGAAGAAAGCTCCGCCGGAAAATACTGGACTTTCCACCTCCGGCATGATGTCCGTTTCTCCGACGGAACGCCGCTGACTGCAGCTGATGTTGTCGCTTCGGCGAACTACATTCTTGAAAAAGCGCAGGATGAAAATATAACTGATCATGGCTTTTACAGCAATCTCAAATATTTTGTAAGCAATATTTCCGCAAAAGATGATTATACTGTAGTAGTAACTGCCACCTCTTCCAAATCTGATAAATCCCCTACCAGGACCTGTTTCGGCCTGCTTTATGAGATGACTTTCCCGATTGTTCCTGCTGCACAGGTTGCGGCTGACTTCCCTGTTGGAAGCGGACCTTATACCGTTACCAATTTTTCTGCCGGAGACTACATGACGCTTCAGGCAAACGCAAACTGGTGGAAACTGCAGCCTTATGTACAACAGATTATGATTTCATTTCATGATTCTCCGAGAGATGTCATAGACAGTTATGAATACAACCGTGTTGACGCCATTTTTACGCGTTCAATTGCCGGTGCACAATACAAAACAGGAACAATTTCAGTTTCAATGGGCTATCGTACCAGCCAGCTTGAGTGCCTTCTTACCAACAACCAGGCCAGCGAACTGACGCCTGAGGTTCGCAGAGCGATCCGCTATGTGATTGATCGTCAGAAAATCATCAACAGTATTTATTCCGGAATGGCTGTTTTGACCAATTTCCCGTTTTATCCCGGCACATGGATGTATAACGACAGTCTGGACTCTCAGTTTACGATAAATCTGGACGAAGCCAGGAGGCTTCTGGAACAGGCCGGATGGGAAGATTCCGACGAAAACGGTGTTCTGGATCGCGTTAATTCTGAAGGAAAGCAAAGAGACCTCAGTCTTCGCTTTTATGTATACGAAGAACCGGACAATGACGTACGTCTGGAAACGGCCAACCTGATTGCCGAACAGCTTGCCCAGGTAGGAATTGAATGCAGGATTGAACCGATGACATATGCAAATGTCAAGGAAAAACTGTCAGCCGGTTCTTTCGACCTGGCGCTTGTATCCTTCTCTCTGGATGTTTGTCCCGATCCTGGTTTTCTTCTGATGAAAGGCAATTCCGGTAATTATGTCAGATACAAGAGCGACCGGATGACCACTCTTTGTAAAGAACTTCGAAAAGAAGTGTCCCAGGAAGCTTACAGACAGAAGCGGATGGAAATACGATCTCTTTTTGCTGAAGACTGCCCTTTCATCTGTGTCTGTTTCATGACCTGATTTGTCATCACGCGCAGTATGTACACAACATGCAGGGATGTACGAGAATATGAGCTTCTCCGCGGAATCG
>JAEEGL012981244.1_pt1 | contig 19502 bp, 18 predicted proteins | sample 9134231 | NCBI WGS metagenome assembly JAEEGL01 (sample SAMN16246548, study PRJNA631951) | gut metagenome | biome: gut microbiome; feature: rumen; material: fiber-attached | host: Bos | place: Iran: Karaj | collected 2018-10 | reverse complement strand
TTCGTCAAATTTAACGGTTTTCCCAATATCTTCCAGAATTCCAAGCATAATTTTCACATCCGAAAGAGGCGGAACATTTTCCAGAATACATTCTTCGTCAGTGAGAATTGAAGAGGCGATAATTGGCAGAGCGGAGTTTTTGGAGCCGTTTATTTTTATGGAACCGCTGAGAGGCGGACTTTTTTTAACAATGAATGATGACATTTTTTCTGTTCCTTCCGATTTATTTGTTCATAGTATTTCCGATTTCGGATAAAAATAAAATTCAGAGATTCAGGAATAAAAGCAAGTATTTTCTATGAATACAAAACAGCATGACGGAAATAATAATCCTGCGGCAAAAAAACATGAGTCAAGGACAGAAGCCGTACTTAAGACCGCGGAAAATTAAAGCGTTTAAAGCAGGTTAAGCAGCGTCGGTGCGCAAAATATAAACTTTAAATATATAAAAATTTCTCTGCGGTCTTATGTTTTATATGTTAAACTTGTGCATCTGCGGGGAACAGCGCAGGTTTTTTTTATTATAAAAGCTACATATAAAAAGATTTTTGCATATTTTAATGTGCAAAAAATCATAATTTGACGCTGCTGCCTTGTTTTTGAATAAAAACTTTTGTGGATGAATTTGGTTTTTTATGCTATAATGCTAAAGAATGTATGTTCGAATATTAGAACAATTAATATTTATAAAAATATTTTTAAGCTCAGGCTTTTGAGTTGGAGGAAAAGATAATGAAAATAGGTTTGTTTGTTCAGGATAAATCCCCGGAGAAATGCAACAAAAAAGAATTTGAAAAAGAAATGAAAAAAATTGCGGAGAGCAAATTGGATCTTTTGGTTTTCCCGGAGGAATGTTATACAGATTTTTCTAAAATGGCAAGTAATTTTGACGTATTAGATTATGATTCCGGTTATATAATTGCCGGATTCTGCGATGCGTTGTGCAAGAAAGCGGGAAGCGCTATTGTATACAGCGGAAACGATATGTTTGGAATATCCTTTAATATGTTTTCAGACGGAGCTGATGAAGATTCCGATGAAGGAATGGGATTCAAGCTTTACATAAAGCATTTCCATGAAGGATTTTCGCCTTTCGAGATGGACGATTACAGAGAATGGGCAGAAGCTTTCTTTAAGCCTTTCCCTATTACAGACAAACTTATTTGCATGATGGACGGCGATGATGCCAAATATTCTGCATTAAGCACGATCTGTAACAACAACGGCGCGGAAATCTTCATAAATGTACTTGATGCCGATGCTGATTATAACGAGAGTTTTACATTAAATAAGGTAAGAGCGGCAGAGACAAAAAGCTTTGTATTCGGATTAACTCCCGCTGATGGAGAAAAGAGCGGAGAGTTTGTATTCGGATTTGCTCCCGACGGTTCTCTTATGGAAGGAACTCCCATATATGATAATGGGAAAATAGCGGGCAATGTTTTTGTTTATGATACGGAAAACTATAATTCCGAAAACGTTTCAATTTGTGAAAAAGATGAAGTTCTTGCGGAGAATCCCGATTTTGTTCTGGACTGCGAGACAGTTGAAGAGCTTATAAAATCCGCCAATAAAGTTGCTGATAACATATTTATTAAGGATTTAAACAATATCAATCTTGTTATGATTCTTGTTAAAAACGAAGAAATTATGAATCCTGTTATTACTCTGGATGCTTTCTATAATCCTGCGTTAAAGGATATCGAAAACAAGAGATATCTCCTCATTAATAAATGGGACAGCGATTTTGGCGAATATGACGGGGTTATTGATGACGTTATAGAAGCAAGAACTATTGAAAACAGATGCGCGTCTGTTCTCTGCGGTCCCGATTATAAAAAATGTTGCCAGATAGACAAAAACGGCCAGTTTGTTGTTATTGACGGCGAGCAGGGAAGATTCGGACTTACCATGGATGTGGTTGGCGGACCTGAATTCATCTGGAGCGAGGAAAACGGCGGATTCCCCGAAAGCTGGAGAGAATACTACGAGGATCTTATAAAAGTAGTGCACGGCGAAAAGATTGCGTCAGATGAACCTGCTAAAAACGAAGTAAACTTCGATATACTGCAAATAATTCATCCGGTCTTAAATGGCCGGTTTTTTATACCCAAAAATGTAAATACAAAAGGCACGGTGCGAAACCGTGCCGAATTTATTCAGTTTAACTTATCTTGGTATTTCAAGTTTGATTTTCAGAACCCGTTTTTTATCTACTTCAAGGATCCGGAATATTATATTATCATGGGTAATGACTTCGCCCTCGGCAGGGAAGCGTCCCACAAGACTTATTATATATCCGGCGATGGTCTCCACAGTATCGCTTTGGATATCTGTTCCTATCATCTCATTTACGTCATCTAATTTTGCTGTGCCGTCAATAATATACTCGTCATCTTTAATGAGCTGGATGTCGCTGTCATCCTCATCGTCGGCAAAGTCGCCAACAAGCTCTTCAATAAGGTCGGTGAGTGTAACGATTCCGCTTGTTCCTCCGTATTCATCCACAACAACGGCAAATTTTACCGTTTCCCGTTTCATCTCCGACAGCAGATCCAGAACCGGCTTTGTCTCATAAGTATAAAGGGGCTCGTGTATATGTTTTATTATGTCAAAGCTTTCCTTAGACGCGAACGCGATGTCCTTCAGGTAAATAACGCCTACTATATTGTCCACATTTTCCTCGTAAACCGGAAGTATAAGAAATCCTTCCTCCTGGAATATTCTGGAGATCTCATCATATGAAGCATCTACATCTACGGCAACCATATCTGTTCTTGGAGTCATAACGTCTTTTGCCTTTGTGTCTCCGAAATCGAACACATTGTTTATCATTTCCCGCTCATCGATTTCAAGAATTCCTTCCTCGTGCCCTACGTTTACCATTGTTTTGAGCTCATCCTCTGTTATGAGATGGTCTTCTTCGTCATTGCTTTTGGCGAATTTAAGCACAAATGAAGTAATTGCGTTCAAAATTGCCACAATGGGTGTAAGAATCACCATAATCCCGGAAATAGGACCGGAAAACCTGATCGCTACCTTTTCGGGATTTTTCGCCGCAAAGGTTTTTGGGGTTATTTCTCCGAATATGAGTACCACGATGGTCATAATAATTGTGGCAACGGCAACGCCTTTGTTGGGGAAGAGCAGAATCGCCACAGATGTCATGATTGATGATGCCAGTATGTTTACAATATTGTTTCCGATAAGTATGGAGGACAGAAGCCTTGGCATATCCTCCGTTATTTTATGAACTCTTTCGGCGCCTTTCACATTGTTGTCTATCATGCTTCGGATTTTTATCTTGTTCAGAGAGGTAAGAGCCGTCTCCGATGCCGAAAAGAAAGCCGAAAAAATTATAAGAACGATAATTATGATAATTAGCAGTGGATTTATATCCGTCATGGGAATTAATCACTCTCCTGAATTTAATATATGATTTATATCCTCGCTATGCCTGATTTTACAGCGGCATCCGCAACTGCGGCAGCGATTTTTCCGCACACATTTTCTTCAAATATTGAAGGTATTACGTGGTCGGGAGCAAGCTTGTCCTCGGAAATTATCTGCGCCAGCGCGTTTGCGGCGGCAAGCTTCATTTCTTCGTTTATGTCAGATGCCCGAACATCCAGAGCTCCTCTGAATATCCCGGGAAAGGCCAGAACATTGTTGATCTGGTTGGGAAAATCGCTTCTGCCTGTGCATACGATTTTGGCTCCTGCGGCGAAAGCCTCATCGGGCATGATTTCCGGAACAGGATTTGCCATAGCAAAGATTATAGGGTCTTTGGCCATGGTTTTTACCATTTCGCCTGTAAGGACTCCTGGAGCGGATACGCCTATAAAAACATCGGCTCCGGCTACTACATCACTGAGAGAACCCTTTATATTTCTGGGGTTTGTAATCAGCTTCAGCTTTTCCAGACCGGATTTTTCGTAAACAGTGTCCCGGTTTACAGCGCCTTTGGAGTTGCAGAGGGTAATGTCCTTTACTCCTGCTTTGAGAAGAAGTCTGGCGATTGCGTCTCCTGCGGCTCCTGCGCCGGACATTGCGATTCTGATATCCTCAAACCTTTTTCCTGTGAGTTTAAGGGCGTTTGTAAGTCCCGCAAGGGTAACAACAGCGGTTCCGTGCTGGTCGTCATGGAACACGGGAATATCACACTTTTCTTTCAGCTTTTCCTCTATTTCAAAGCATCTGGGCGCAGATATATCCTCTAAGTTTATTCCGCCGAAGCTTCCCGAAATAAGATGAATTGTGCTTACGATTTCGTCAACTGAATGGGAGCCTATACATAAAGGAAATGCGTCAATATTTCCGAAATGTTTGAAGAGAGCGCATTTTCCTTCCATAACGGGCATTCCCGCTTCGGGACCTATGTCTCCCAGTCCTAAAACAGCCGTACCGTCAGTAATAACCGCTACGGTGTTCCAGCGTCGGGTGAGCTGGAATGAGAGTGCAGGGTCTTTCTGGATTGCCAGGCATGCTTCCGCGACGCCGGGCGTATAAGCTAAAGAAAGGTCATGAGCGCCTGTAAGGGGAGCGCGAACCTTTGTTTCTATTTTTCCTTTCCATTTGAAATGTTTCTGTAAAGCCTCTTCGTTAAGATTCAAATGTCATCATCCTATCTATTAAATATTAAATATTTTAAAAAACGCTGTACCGATTTATAGATACAGCGTTAAATATTTTTACTTTTGTTCGTTCATCGATTTTAATTGCTGTCTGTTTTCATAAAGTATATCCAGACTCTGATTAATGAATTCGTTTAAGATATTCTGCTGTTCTGCCACAGAATGCTGAAGCTCTTTGAGACGGTCTTGTGTATCCATAAGTATTCCGTCTGTATACTCAACAGCCCCGATTCTCATTGTCTTTGAATCTTGTCTGCTCTTTGCAACGATTTCATCAGCATTTTCGTAAGCCTTCTTGGTTACTTCATGCTCGTCGATGAGCTGGTTCATATGCTCTTCGGCTTTTTTGATAATATCTTCAGCTTCTCTTTCGGAATCTGCGAGGATTTTGTTTCTTTCCTCAAGAATCCATTTTGACTGTTTGATTTCATTGGGGAGTTTGTTTCTGATATCTGTGATAATCTCCAGAATATCGTCCTTGTTTACGGAAATCTTACCGCTTGAGAAAGGGACAGAACGGCTTTCATCAATAATTTCCTCCAACTCGTCAAGTAACTTTAAAACACTATCCATTTATATCCCTCGCTTTACTAATTATTTATTATATTTTTCTTTTACATATCCGGTAATTTCTTTGGGTACCATCCAGTCTATATCTCCGCCGAATATAGCAACCTCTTTGACAGCCGTAGAGCTTAAGATAAGGTTCTTTTCGTCAGCGATAAGACAAACGGTTTCTATATCTGAGTTAAGCTGTTTATTTGTAATAGATCTCTGAAACTCAACAGCAAAATCATTTGTGTCTCTGATACCTCTTATGATGAGACTTGCGTTTATCTCCTTTGCGAAATCCGTAAGGAGTCCGTAAAAGGACTCAACTTCCACATTAGGTATGTCTTTTGTAACTATTTTAATAAGTTCTTTTCTTTCTTCAGAAGTAAAAAGACAATGTTTGTTGGGGTTGTCCAAAATGCCGACTACAAGCACATCAACAAACTTGGAAGCGCGTTTTATTATATCAAGATGCCCGTTTGTAACGGGGTCAAAGCTTCCGGGGTAAATTGCTTTAATCATTTTTCCTGATTCCTCCGAGTTTGAGAAAAGTCAAAGTTGTGTTTTTAAAAATCTTTTCTCTGAATATTTCCAGCCCGTTTATAGGGGAAAGTTTCACATCGGAGCTTCTTTCCAGAACAATATATCCGTCCGGCTTGAGAATTTCCGATTCAACTATTTTTTTCAGAACAGGTTCATTAAATCCTTCCGCGTATGGAGGATCCATAAATATTATATCAAATGCTTCTCCTGCATTTCCCAAATCGGATATGGCGGCGAAAACATCGCTTTTGATTATACGGCTCCTGTCCGCAACATGGGCTGCCTCAATATTTCTTGTGATTATTTTAGTTGATGAAAGGGCGTTATCCACGAAAACACAGAATTCCGCGCCCCTTGAAAGAGCCTCAATTCCGATAGCGCCTGAGCCGGAGAACAGATCCAGAAAATCCGATAAATAAATATCCGGCTGCATAATATTAAAAAGAGTTTCCTTTATCCTGTCCGTAGTGGGTCTTGTATGAAGCCCCTCGGGAGATAAAAGCTTTAAGCCTCTGGCACTTCCTGAAATAACTCTCATAATTTCTCCTAAACATTTATAATATTTTACACTATTCACTTAGAAAATGTAAATAGAGTATAACAAAAAAATTTATAAAATTCAATATTTTTTAAATATCTAACCTTAAAGTGTCATGAATTTTTTCGATTTTGTCAAAAAGATTTAAATTTTCTTCATTTTTCAAATATAAATCCTTTTTCAGTATTTCCTCAGCGGCTGTTTTTGCCAGTTTTAATATCTCAATGTCTCTGTATATGTCCGCCAGTTTGAATTTGGGAAGGCCGTGCTGAGATGTTCCGAAGAAATCTCCGGGTCCTCTCAAAGACAGGTCCTTTTCGGCGATTTCAAATCCGTCCGAGGATTTTTTCATTATTTCCATTCGTTTTCCGGATATTTCCGATTGCGAGTCCGTAACAAGAATGCAGTATGAATCCTTTTCGCCTCTTCCCACTCGTCCTCTCAGCTGGTGAAGCTGGGAAAGCCCGAATTTCTCCGCGTTTTCTATAACCATGATTGTTGCGTTTGGAACATTTATTCCTACCTCGATAACGGTTGTGGAGACAAGAACATCGATTTTTCCCGAAGCGAAATCTTCCATGATCCTGTTCTTTTCCGAAGCGGTCATTTTTCCGTGAACAGCTTCGACATTGTAAGGCGAAAGTGCCTTTTTTGCCGTTTCGATATACGCGTTCACCGACTGCAGGTTGGAGTTTTCGGAATCCTCTATAAGAGGGCATATGATATAGGTCTGTCCGCCGGATGCGGCGTTTTTCCTTATAAACTCAAAAAATCTTTTTCTGTATGTGGAATTCACGCAGTATGTCTTAACGGTCTTTCTGCCCGGAGGCATATCCGTCATAGAGGATATATCCATATCCCCGTAAATCATAAGAGCCAGTGTGCGTGGAATCGGTGTGGCCGTCATAATAAGAGTGTGTACGTTTTTCCCTTTCTGTGAAAGGCTTTTCCTCTGTTTAACTCCGAATCGGTGCTGCTCGTCCGAAATAACAAGTCCAAGATTTGAAAAAACGGTTTTTTCCTGAATTATGGCGTGTGTCCCGATTATTATATCAGCTTCGCCGGACGCGATTTTCTGATAAATCACTTCTTTTTCCTTTGGAGTTGATGAACCTGTCAGTAGTATGCAGGAAATTCCGAGAGGCTCAAATATTTCCGTAAAGCTTTCGAAATGCTGCTGAGCCAGTATTTCCGTAGGCGCCATTAAAGCTGTCTGATACCCGTTTTTATATGCCATATACGCGGCGATCTGAGCGATTACGGTTTTGCCGCTTCCCACATCTCCCTGAATCAGCCTGTTTGTCAGCTTGCCGGAAGAAAAATCGTCTTTGATGTCCTCAACGGTTTTTGCTTGGGAATTCGTAAGTGAAAAGGGCAGGGAAGATACAAAATCTTCTGTTTCCGTGTCCTCAAAAACGATTCCGGAATTTGCCTTTCCGCTTAAAAGCCTTATCCTTGTCAGAAGCAACTGTATAAGGAAAAATTCCTCGAAAATCAGCCTGTATCTGGATGTTCCCAGAGAGTTTTCGTTGTCCGGAAAATGTATGTTCTGAACAGCGAAGTTTTTTTCGCAGAGATTATATTTTTTCCTTACGGCAGACGGAATGAACTCTGTGAATGTGCAGAGTTTATTGTCCAAAACAGTTTTTACCGCGGTCCGCATTATCCTTTGGGTAAGGCTTCCGGATAAATGGTAGATCGGCAGGATTTTGGGTTCATAAAGCTCGTCCTCCGGCGGAAGAGGTTCTCTTTCCGGAGATGCCATGGAAATCCTGCTTCCTCTTTTCTGAACCTTTCCCGTAAACAGCAATCCGTCTCCCTTGTGCAGAGAGTTTTTCAGATATGGCTGATTGAACCATGTAACATACACAGACCCTGTGCCGTCATTTATTCTTGCGTTTACAAGAGCCTTTCCGTTTACGTGTGAAAGCTTTGGTTCCGAAGCAATGTAAGCCGGGAACGTATAGGTATGATCGTCTTCAAACTGCGATATGGTTTTGGAAACGGTTCTGTCCTCGTATGTTCTGGGATAAAACTCCGCAAGATCTGAAACAAGGTTTATATTCAGTTTTTTAAATTCATCGCTTCTTTTTTTTCCTATGCCTTTAAGCCGGCTGATGGGAATATCCATAATTTACTCCTGGTATATCTAAAAAATAAGCACACAGCTTTTTTTGGGCCATGTGCTAAGTTTCAAACGTCATGGTTTGTTATTCAATGGAAATTATATAGTAATACAAAGGCTGTTTGCCGGAAAGAAGCTCAAATTCGCAATCTTCGAAATTTTCTTCGGCATATTCGAGAATCTTCTGAGCGTCCTCTTCATTAACATCCTCGCCGTAGTAAATGCTTACTATATCGTTGTCGTCTGTTATTGCCATATCAAGAAGCTTTTTGGTTCCTTCTTCAACGCTTTCGTCAACAATAACGATCTCTCCGTCAAGCATGCAGAGAATATTTCCGGATTTGATTTCCTTGTCGCCGAAAACAGTATCCCTTATGGCGTAGGTAACAAGACCGGTTTTGATGGAAGAAATAGCTTCCGTTATGTTTTTGATATTTGATTCTATGTCGTCATCGGCGGAATAGTTGAGCAAAGCGCCGATTCCTTCCGGTATGGTCTTTGTGGGAACAACGAATACATTTTTGTCCTCTGTAAGGTTTGCCGCCTGCTGAGCCGCCAGGATAATGTTGCTGTTGTTGGGAAGCACGATAACGTTTTTGGCGTTTACTTCCTGAATAGCGTTCAGAATATCCTCTGTGCTGGGATTCATTGTCTGTCCGCCTTCGATGAGCTTGTCAGCTCCCAGATTTGTAAATACTTCAGCAAGGCCGCTGCCTGTAAGGACAGAAATGAATGCGGTTTCCTTAGGTTCGGAATTCTGAGGCGCGGGCGTGGCGTCAGCTTTAGCCGCGGCTCCTTCCGCTCCGAAATCTATTTTATTTGTATGCTGTTCACGCATATTATCGATTTTCATTCCCGTTAAAGTACCCATTTCCAGGGCTCTTTCCAGTACGCGTCCGGGATGGTTTGTGTGAACGTGAACCTTAACGAAGGTTTCATCGTTTACAACTACGATTGAATCACCCAGCGTGTTGAGGAATGTTTTGAATTCGGGAACAAGTCTGTCGTTTCCCTTTTCAAGATTTATGAAAAATTCTGTGCAGTATCCGAATTTGATGTCCGCTGTTTCAACAGATGATAAAGCGGAAAAATTCTGCTCGGGTACAGGTGCCGGCGTGGGTGATACGTCAGCGTCTTCGTTGAAGGCGATATCCTCATTGGATGTAAGCCCGTGAAGAGCGCCTTCCAGAATGAACATAAGTCCCATTCCGCCTGCGTCCACAACATCCGCCTGTTTAAGTACGGGAAGCATTTCCTTTGTCTGCGCCAGTATTTTATGTCCTTCGGTTATGATTTCCTTTAAATAAGCTTCTATGTCTTCGCTGTATTTAGGGTCCTTTGCGAGATGAACGGAACATTCCGCGCAAACTCTCGCTACTGTAAGTATAGTTCCCTCTTTGGGTTTCATAACGGCTTTATACGCTGTTTTTACAGCGTTTTTGGATGCTATGGCCAGTGCTTTTACGTCTGCTTCCCCTGTGCTGTCCAATCCTTTTGAAAAACCTCTTATTAGCTGGGAGAGGATAACTCCAGAGTTTCCTCTTGCGCCTCTTAAGGATCCGCTTGCCGCGGAGTTCATTAAATCGTCAACTTTCGCGGTTTTGTTTTTAATAACTTCTCTTGCCGCGGAAGTGATGGTTAAAGACATATTTGTACCTGTGTCCCCGTCAGGTACGGGGAATACGTTTAGTGAATCTATAAGCTGTTTGTTTTCCAGCAGTTTGTTAGCTCCGGCAATAAACATCTTTTTCAGAGTCAGAGTGTCTATTTTATTTTGTGCCACCTTTACTTCCTCCCAAAACTAAACATCGATTCTGATTCCTTCTACGAAGACATTGATCTCCTCAGCTTCAATGTTAAGACTTTCTTCTAATTTATATCTTACCGCGCTGATAGCGTTTTCAGCTATAGCGGGTATATTTGTCCCATACTCAACAATAATATGAAAATCAAGACTTACTTTGTTGTTTTCCGTGTTAAGCATTATACCCTTTGTGAGACTTTCTTTTTTAAGAAGACGGAATATGCCTTCTTTAACGTTTTTTGCCGCCATACCAACAATACCGTAGCATTCCATTGCCGTCAGACCTGCCAGCTTGGCGATTACTTCGTCTTCTACGGTTATGGTTCCATATTCGTTCTGAAGTGTTATAGCCATACAAAAAACCTCCTTAAAATAATATTTTAGCACGAATCTGAAAGATTGCAACATTATATATTTATTAAATTTGACAGGGGGATCTGCTGTGCATAAATCCCCAATATACTTATTATTACCATTATAACATTAAAATAAAAATTTTTAAATATATTAGCCCAAATTTGGCATATACAAAAAAAATATAAATTAAGCCATAATTTTCTTGCAAAATTAGAAAATATCTGTTACAATACGATTATTGTGTCAAGCTGTTATAAGGAGGTGCAAGTAATGGCAAAGTGCGAAATTTGTGAAAAAAGCCAGAGAACAGGTCATAGAATCAGTATCAGCCGTAGCCAGGTCAGCAGACGTGCTAACAGAAGATGGAAACCTAATCTCAAAAAAGTTAAAGTAATTGAAAACGGAACAGTAAAATCAATGTACGTTTGCACAAGATGTTTGCGTTCAAACAAGGTTACACGTGCGATATGATTAAACGAAATCTGGAAACCATATAATCTTTGGGAATACAAAGGATTATGTGGTTTTTTTATATTTCCGGATATCCGGTCTTATTTTTTTGCTTTATATGTTTAAAAAATATGGTTTAATATGATAAAATCTAATTATTAATTAATCCGGGAGGAGGTGTTTTTTTGAAAATTGCAGGAATCATAGCAGAGTACAATCCTTTTCACAAGGGACACGAATACCACATAAAAGAGACAAAAGAGAGACTCAATGCCGACTTTGTCATTGTTGCCATGAGCGGAAATTTTGTCCAGAGAGGAGAGCCTGCAGTATTTGACAAGTATGCCCGTGCGGAAGCGGCATTAAAACATGGCGCGGATATGGTAATGGAAATCCCGACGCTGTTTTCTTCTTCCACAGCTGAGTTTTTTGCGTTCGCGGGAGTAAAGCTCCTTTCGGATACGGGAATCGTGGATTTCATCAGCTTCGGCAGCGAATCCGGAAATGTTGAGGAGCTGAAGCCCATAGCCGGTTTTTTGGCAAATGAACCGGATTCATATAAGGAAAGCCTGAAAAAACACCTGAAAGAGGGACTTTCATTTCCTGCCGCCAGACAAAAAGCATTGGAGGAAGCCGGATTCAACGGAAAAATTCTTGACGAGCCCAACAATATTCTCGGAGCGGAATACCTGAAAGCTCTCATAAAGCTGAAAAGCAGTATAGTTCCCTTTACAATAAAGCGTGAAGGGAGCGGATACAATTCCGTTGACGAAACGGAAATCTTTCCTTCCGCTGCCGCCATCAGAAAAATATACGCTGAGGGTAAAAGTGCGGAACCCATTCTCGGGAAAGATTTATCCGAATTTTATGACGGTTTGATTAAAAACGGAGAAGGCCCCATATTCCTGAAGGATTTCGAGCCATATATCAATTTCCGGATCCGAAATCTCGGGAAAGAAGGAATCGAAAGTATGGAGGACGTTACAGAAGGTCTGGAAAACAGAATAATTGCGTCTCCGTGGGATATTGAGGAAAAAATCGATTTCATCAAGACAAAAAGGTATACCCGCACAAAAATTCAGAGGATGCTCATCCATATACTTCTGGGTATTGAAAAGGATTACGCATCTTTCTGGAGGCAGAACGGATATGTACCTTACATAAAGGTTCTCGGTTTCAGGAAAGATGCGGAAAAGCTCCTGAATGAAATGAAGGAAAATTCAAAGCTTCCTGTTATAGTTAATTTAAGGGACGCACATAAAATATTAGGCCGAAAAGAACTTGAATTCTTTGAAAAAGACATGGTTTTTGACGATATTTACAGGCTGGCTTGTCCTGACCCGAATAAACGTGAAATAAAAAAAGACTATTCGGGGAGAGTAATGAAATTAATGTAAACAGGGAATAAAAAATTAAAAAATTTGCTAAAAATTATTGTATAAATCCCGATGTTCTATTATAATTAAAATAAGTTACAATAGTACAACAATGCACAAAAATAATACCAAAAAATTTAAAAAATAATGATGGAGGAGTTTATTATGGATTTCTTAAATTCAATCAAAGCAAGAGCTAAAGCTGTAAAGAAAACAATCGTTCTTCCCGAATCTTACGAGAAGAGAACACTTGACGCTGCAAACATGATCCTTGCAGAGGGTATCGCAGACGTTATTTTAGTAGGAAACAAAGATGAAATTTTAAAGGGCGCAGCAGGTCTTGACCTCAGCAAAGCTCAGTTCATCGATCCCGCTAACTATGAAAAAATGGGCGATTTTGCAAAAATTCTCGCTGACCTGAGAAAGAGCAAAGGCGTTACGATCGAAGAAGCAACCGAAATGCTTCAGGAGCCTTTAATGTTCGGCGTTATGCTTGTTAGAGAAGGCGTTGCAGACGGTATGGTTTCAGGCGCTGTTCATGCAACGGCAGACGTTCTTCGTCCCGCGCTTCAGATTCTTAAAACAGCTCCCGGCTCAGATATAGTATCAGCTTTCTTCGTACTTGTATGCCCTGCAAAACAGTACGGCGAAGACGGAGTATTCGTATTTGCGGACTGCGGACTTAACCAGAATCCCAATTCCGAAGAACTTGCGGCAATCGCAACAAGCTCAGCTAAATCTTTCGAGTCTCTCGTAGGCGCAGAGCCCAGAGTTGCAATGCTCAGCCATTCCACAATGGGTTCAGCTAAACACGCTGACGTAGACAAAGTTGTTAAGGCTGTTAATATCGCTAAGGCAGCAGCTCCCGATCTTAAACTTGACGGAGAGCTTCAGCTTGACGCAGCTATCGTTCCTTCCGTAGGTTCACAGAAAGCTCCCGACAGCTCAGTAGCAGGCAAAGCAAACGTACTTGTATTCCCTGACCTCGACGCAGGCAACATTGGATACAAACTCGTTCAGAGACTTGGCGGAGCAGAAGCTTACGGCCCTATCCTTCAGGGTATCGCTAAACCCGTAAACGACCTTTCCAGAGGATGTACAGCAGAGGATATCGTAGGCGTTGCAGCAATCACAGCAGTACAGGCACAGCTTAATGACTAATTATAAATATAGCAAAATAAAAATTTGAAAAAGGAGATTAAAAAATGAAAATACTTGTATTAAACTGCGGAAGTTCATCATTAAAATATCAGCTTATTGACGGAGATACAGAAGAATTATTAGCAAAAGGTCTCTGTGAGAGAATCGGAATCGACGGAGCTCTTACACATGAACCTACAGGAAAAGACAAAGTTTCTTTCACAGATCCTCTTCCTGATCATAAAGTAGCAGTAAGCAGAGTTCTTGAAGTTCTTCTTGATCCTGAATACGGCGTAATCAAAAGCGTAGATGAAATCGGCGCTTGCGGTCATCGTATTGTCCATGGTGGAGAATATTTCGCAAATTCCGTTCTCATTACAGACGAAGTTAAGGATGCAATCGATAAATGTTCAGAGCTTGCTCCCTTACATAACCCTGCAAACCTTATCGGTATCAACGCTTGTGAGGAAATCATGCCTAATGTACCTCAGGTAGCTGTTTTCGATACAGCTTTCCATCAGACAATGCCTGAAAGAGCATACCTTTACGCAATTCCTTACAAATATTATGAAAAATACAAAATCCGTAAATACGGCTTCCACGGAACAAGCCATATGTACGTATCCAGAGTAGCAGCAGACATGATGGACATCCCCATCGAAGAGCTCAAGATCATCACATGCCACCTTGGCAACGGAGCTTCAATCTGTGCAGTAAGAAACGGCATCTCCATTGATACATCCATGGGATTCACACCCCTTGACGGTATCGCAATGGGAACAAGATCCGGTAGTATCGACCCCGCTGTTGTTCTTTTCTTAATGAAGAAAGAAGGACTTTCAGTTGACGATATGGACCGTATCCTCAACAAAGAATCAGGCGTGCTTGGTATTTCAGGCGTATCCAGCGACTTCAGAGATATCGAAGAAGCTCAGAACGAAGGAAATCCCCATGCCGCTACAGCTCTTGACACATTCGCTTACAGAGTTGCGAAGACAATCGGCGAATATGTTGCAACAATGAAAGACGTAGACGCTATCGTATTCACAGCAGGCTTAGGTGAAAACTCATCTTCAATGAGACTTCTCATCTGCGACTACTTAAGATACCTCGGAATCGAGCTTGATTCCTACAAAAACAGCCTCAGAGGCAAACCCGTTGAAATTACAACAAAACAGTCCAGAGTACAGGTATTTGTAATCCCTACAAACGAAGAACTCGTTATCGCAAGGGATACCAAAGAAATTGTTGACAAACTCGGCAAATAATTGTATAATGCTTTGGTATGGAAAATAGCCGGAAAACAGGAGTTGTTATTATGCTGCTTGGTATTTCGCAAATTCTCGGTCATAAGGGCGAGAGGATGTCCTTTGAATTTGACGAGGTTTTGGATGAATTGAAAGAAAATGGAATAAATGGTTCCGTTAAGGTTTCGGGCAGCGCAGTAATGGCGGAAAACGGTATTGTCGTAAAAGGCAAAGGTAGTTTTAATGCCACGCTTCCTTGTGACAGATGTCTTACTCCGGTTGAAAAGAATTTTGCTTTTGATTTTGAAGAGGTTTTCTTGGAAAAATCGGGAGACGAAAAAGAAAATGTTTTTATAATAAACGGTAGAGATAATATAGACTTGGATTCACTTGTGAAAGAGAGCGTAGTCTCTGTAATACCTATGAAGGTTGTCTGCAGTGATAATTGTAAAGGTTTGTGTCCCACATGCGGAAAGAATCTGAATTTTGAAACATGTGAGTGCGATAACTCCTATATTAATCCCAAGTTTGAATCTTTGCGTTCTCTTTTTAATGTTAAATAGGAGGTGTAGAAATGGCAGTACCGAAAGGAAGAGTTTCCAGCTCAAAAGGAAATAAAAGAAAAGCACAGTCATGGAAAATTGCAATGCCCGCTCTTGTAAAATGCAGCAAATGCGGAGAGCTTATGGTAGCTCATCAGGTGTGCAAGTCTTGTGGTGCTTACAACAAAAAACAGATTATTGACGTTGAGTAATTTGTCAATTTAACGATGAAAAAAGAGGTAAGCTTTAAAAAGGCTTATCTCTTTATTTATATATTAGCATATAATTATTTTTTGAAAGGAAAGCCGGTGAAATAAATGGAAAAGATTATAATTGCTCTGGACGCTATGGGAGGAGACAATGCTCCTGTGGAAACAGTAAAAGGCGGAGTAATGGCCGCTAATGAAACAGGCGCGAAGGTAATCCTTGTTGGCAGGGAAGAGGTAATCAAAGAGGAACTTAAAAAATACGAATATGATTCGGAAAATATAGAAATAGCAAACGCAACAGAGGTGATCGGTACAGACGAATCTCCCACATCAGGCATTAAAAGAAAAAAAGATTCATCAGTTCTTGTAGGCCTTAAGCTTGTTAAGGAAGGCAAGGCAAACGCGTTTGTATCCGCAGGAAGCACAGGTGCCCTTTTGGTAGGCGGAATTATGGTTTTAGGCAAAATCGAAGGCGTTTCAAGACCTGTATTGGGAACGGGAATTCCCACTGTAACAGGCGGATATTCATTTATGCTGGACTGCGGCGCCAATGTGGACTGTAAGCCTTCATACCTTGTTCAGTTCGCGGAAATGGGCGCGATTTATGTTGAAAGCGTTATGGGTATTGAAAATCCCAGAGTAGGACTTATCAATAACGGCGCAGAAAAGGAAAAAGGAAACTCTCTTACAAAGCAGACATATGAGCTTCTTGAAGAATCCGGACTGAATTTCGTCGGAAACGTGGAAGCGGTTGATATACCCTTCGGAAAAGCGGATGTGATTGTGTGCGACGGTTTTGTAGGCAATATGATTCTTAAATTATGCGAAGGACTTCCCAAAGCTCTTATGTCAATTATCAAGGAAGAGCTTGTAAAGACAGGAGACAAAAATCTCATCGCAGGTATGGCGGCGCCCTTTGGAGCGGTAAAATCCTTGTTCGACGCTGAGGAAATCGGCGGAGCAGCTTTTCTCGGTCTCAATGCTCTTCTGCTGAAAGTTCACGGCGGATCTCAGGCCGGAGCTATCAAAAATGCCGTAAAACAGTGCGTAGTATTCACACAGAATGACACATTGGGAAAATTTTCCGAAAAAGTAAAATAATCTATTTACATTTAGAGGATTTTGCTATATATTTTGAGTTGTGAACACATTGTGATAAATAATGGTTTTCATTAATATGAAGTAAAAAATATTATATGCAAAACAGGGAGGATTATAAATGGATACATCAGTTGTTTATAAAATCATTGCGAAACAGATGGGCATCGACGAGTCTGAGCTTACAGAAGCTACAACATTCGAAGATATCGAAGCGGATTCCCTTGATGTTTTCCAGATTATTATGGAGATCGAGGAAGAATTCGATATGGAATTTGACAGCGATGAGGCTGACAATTTAAAGACTCTCGGCGACCTTCTGGGCTATCTCAAAAATGTTTTGGAGAAATAATCATGTTTGAGAAGGATTTATCAGCTTTTGAAAACACAATAGGATATATTTTTAAGGATAAAGAGCTTATAAAGCTTGCTCTTACCCACAGCTCCTACGCCAACGAGGTAAAGGGCGCGAAAAAGGCCAATAACGAAAGACTGGAATTTCTGGGAGATGCTGTACTCGAGCTGGGAATCAGCGAGTATATATACAAAATGTTTCCGGAGATGCCCGAAGGAGAGCTTACAAAGCTTCGCGCAGGAGTAGTCTGCGAGCCCAGCCTTGCTAAAAAAGCCAGGTATTACGAAGTGTATGACTATATGTTTCTGGGTAAAGGAGAAGAGGCATCGAGGGACCATATGCGGGATTCCATTCTCGCGGACGCATTCGAGTCAATAATCGGAGCCATTTATCTGGACGGCGGATTCGAGCCCGCAAAGAAATTTCTTCTGGACAGTCTGAAGGACTATATAGATGAGATAAAAGACAGCTTCCGCAGTCTTGACTGCAAAACAAAGCTTCAGGAGATTATCCAGAGGAATGGGGAGAATGTACTGAAGTATGAAATAGTAGGCGAAAGCGGTCCCGACCATGATAAGGTCTTTTATTCCAACGTAATGCTCAACGGAAAAGTTATTGGCAAAGGAGAAGGAAAGAGCAAAAAGGAAGCGGATCAGTCTGCAGCAATGGATGCTTTGAAATCCATTGGAGAATATAAATAAACTAATGAAATACGTCATGAAAATGGCGTATTTTTTAGTCTGGGATAAATGCAGAAAAAACAGCGGAAAAAATGTAATAAGCCTTCTAAAGCCGGATATAATTAAAGTGCTTTGAATATGCAAAGTTATGGTAAAACAAAAGTTTCGATTTCCGGCGATATGATTTTCAGCCGGGAAATTCTGACATCAGCAGGGCAGCATATGCATGGGTTCTTAGGAGCAGAGACCCTGAGCCTGTGGTTAAAGTTATAAAATTTGCCAAGGCTCCGCTTTTTTACTATAATTAATATAGCAGATGAAAAATTAATTCGGAGGATTTTGTAATGCCTGAATTTAAAATAGTATCGGAATTCAAGCCTACAGGCGACCAGCCTCAGGCAATAGACAAGCTGGTGGAAGGTTTTGAGAGGGGAGAGAAGTTTCAGACTCTTCTGGGAGTTACAGGCTCCGGAAAAACCTTCACAATGGCCAATATAATCGAAAGGCTTCAGAAGCCGACTCTTGTAATAGCCCACAACAAAACTCTTGCGGCCCAGCTCTATTCTGAGTTCAAGGAGTTTTTCCCCAACAACGCTGTGGAATATTTTGTGTCCTATTATGACTATTATCAGCCGGAGGCATATGTTCCCAGCTCAGACACATATATTGAGAAAGATTCGTCCATAAACGATGAAATAGATAAGTTGAGATATTCGGCAACAGCATCTCTTATCGAAAGACGGGATGTGCTTATTGTTGCCAGCGTTTCCTGTATATACGGATTAGGCGAGCCGGAGCATTATAAGGAAATGATGCTTTCCGTCCGCACGGGAATGATAAAGGACAGGGATGAGATAATAAAAAAGCTTATTGAGATGCAGTATGACAGAAACGATTATGAGTTTTTGAGAGGCTGTTTCCGTGTCCGCGGCGACACATTAGAGGTCTTTCCCATTATGTCCAGCGAAAGAGCCATCAGAATCGAGTTTTTCGGAGACGAAATTGACAGGATAACAGAGATAGACGTCCTCACAGGAGAGATTTACGGGGAGAGAAATCACGTCAGCTTTTTCCCCGCATCCCATTACGTAACTCCCGAGGATCAGATGAAAAGAGCCATAAAGGCCATAGAAGAGGAGCTTTCTGCAAGAGTAAAGGAATTCATTCGAAACGACAAGCTTTTGGAAGCCCAGAGACTGGAGCAGAGAACACTTTACGATATAGAAATGATGACAGAAATGGGATTCTGTTCGGGAATCGAAAACTATTCCCGTCATCTTACGGGCAGAAAGGAAGGAGAACCGCCGGGAACACTTATGGATTTCTTCCCTGAGGATTTCCTTATAATTGCTGATGAATCCCATGTTTCCATACCTCAGATAAGGGGTATGTATAACGGAGACAGATCCAGAAAGACCACTCTTGTGGAGTATGGCTTCAGACTTCCTTCGGCTCTTGACAACAGACCCTTGAAATTTAATGAGTTTGAAAATAAAATAAATCAGATACTTTTTGTTTCGGCAACTCCGGGACCATACGAAAGGGAGCATTCGACCACCATTGCGGAACAGCTAATCCGTCCCACAGGTCTGCTGGATCCTAAAATCAGCATAAAGCCTATTGAAGGGCAGATAGACAGTTTAATTTCGGAAATCAGGAAAACAACGGAAGCTGACGGAAAGGTCCTTGTAACCACGCTTACAAAGAAAATGGCGGAGCGTCTTACGGATTATCTTGATGAGGCTGGAATACGTGTAAAATATCTCCATTCTGATATAGATACCCTTGAAAGACTGGAAATAATCCATGACTTGCGGTCCGACGTATTCGATGTTTTGGTGGGAATAAACCT
>JAEEGL011234101.1_pt1 | contig 19502 bp, 19 predicted proteins | sample 9134231 | NCBI WGS metagenome assembly JAEEGL01 (sample SAMN16246548, study PRJNA631951) | gut metagenome | biome: gut microbiome; feature: rumen; material: fiber-attached | host: Bos | place: Iran: Karaj | collected 2018-10 | reverse complement strand
TCATTGAAGTTGGTCACATGGCCGGAGGCTACCCAGACTCTGGGGTTCATGAGGATATCCGCGTCCAACCCCACGTTGTAGGGGCTCTCCTGCACGAATTTCTTCCACCAGGCCCGCTTGATGTTGTTCTTGAATTCCACGCCGAGAGGACCGTAGTCCCAGGTGTTGGCGAGGCCGCCGTAGATCTCGCTGCCGGAGAAAATGAAGCCGCGGTTCTTGCAGAGAGCCACGATCTTGTCCATCGTCTTTTCAGTGTTCTGCATATTCCTCTTCCCCCATGCTCAATGTATTTTTGACGAAACAGACTTCCGGTATTCCGGAAAGAAAACAATGTGCCATAACGCACATTTTGCTCATTATATACCATGCCCGGCCAAAGTCAACCAAAGGGCGGGCAAAAACCGCAATTTTATGCAGGTTGACCAGAGGATCACACCTTTGTTTCCCCGGCGAGGACCCGTTTGTAATCCTCATAGTTCCGGCGAAGCAGGGCAGGGGTATCCAGCCCGTAGGGGCACCGGGATTTGCATTGGCCGCAGTTGAGACAGGTCTCGATCTTCTTCATCATCTCCTGCCCTCTGGGGCTCAGGTTCATGGCGGAGGGAGCGCGGCGAAGCAGCAGGCTCATCCGGGCGCAGGTGGGGATTTCGATACCCTGGGGACAGGGCAGGCAGTATCCGCAGCCACGGCAGAAGTCCCCGGCCAGCTCCTGCCGGTCCTTTTCCATGATTGCCTCCAAATCCGGCGTGAGCGCGGGAGGTTCGCGGAGATAGCCCAGGAATTCTTTCAGCTCGGATTCCCTCTGTACGCCCCAGATGGGCAGAACGGGGTATTGGGCAATGAACGCCGCCGCGGCGCGGCCGCTGCGGATGAGGCCGCCGGACATGGCCTTCATGGCCACGAATCCCATGCCCTTTTCTGCGGTCATTTTCACCAGCTCCACATCCTCCGGCGAAGCCAGGAGACTGAAGGGAAACTGGAGGGTCTCATACAAGCCGGATTCCACCGCCTCCCGGGCAACGCCGATCCGGTGATTGGTAATGCCGATATGCCGGATTTTCCCCTGCTTCTTGGCCTCCAGCATACAGTCATACAAGCCCGATTCATCCCCGGGCTTGGGGACGAAGGCGGGGTTGTGGAACTGGTATACGTCGATGTAGTCCGTTTTCAGCGTGCGCAGGCTGGTTTCCAGATCGGCCCAGAAGCCCTTCGGGTCCTGACTGCCGGTTTTCGTGGCAATAAACAGCTTGTCCCGAATACCGGAGAAGGCTTCCCCCAGCTTCTCCTCGCTGTCCGTATACCAGCGGGCAGAATCAAAATAGGTCATTCCGCCGTCAAAGGCCATGCACAGCAGGCGTACGGCCTCCTCTTTGCTGATGCGCTGAATGGGAAGAGCGCCGAACGCCATATTCTCCGTAATAATGCCGGTATTGCCCAAGGTGAATTTCATACCCTGCTCCTTTCTTCGTTGCACATACTTGCTTAAGTCGCATGATACCACAGAATGGGCGAGTTCACAAGCGAGGAACCAATTCGACAAAAAAACGGCGCCCCATCGCCCATGCCTTGCAATTCTGCCCCGTGGATGATAAAGTAACGGCATGAGATTCATCGTAGAGGAGGAACGGCGGATGAGCAAGCATGATGAGATCGTCAGCCTGATCCAGACGCTGGGAATGAGCTTCCGGGTTCAGCCGGAAAAGACGGATGAACGGCTGAACGTGCTCACCGAGGTGCAGAAGGAAAACCTGCTGAACATGCTGAAACGCATTTCTGAGGGCGGCGAACGGGAATACGCCTTCGGACACAAGCCCCCGGAGCGGGTCGGGAAGAAGCCGGATACCCGGGCAATCTGGGATAACGGCCCAACTCCCGTGGGTCCGCGCAGGACAAAACCCCTCCCGGAGCCGGGAACCTACTATCCCATCAACGACCGCAGCGCCCTATGCAGCGGTTGTCCCACAGGCTGTGAGCTGAAGTGGGACGATAAAGGGAATTATTCCGGTTTCAGCTGTATCGTGGGGCAGGAAACCGCGGAAATCCTGGCGGAATACTATCGGGCGGAGTGAACACGGAATACAAAAACAGGGCTGGGTGCATTTCTGCATCCAGCCCTTTGCTGTCTGTGTTTACTGGAGCTGCTTGCCGCAGGCGGGGCAGAAGCGGGCGCCGGGCTCCACTTCCTTGCCGCACTCGGGGCAGAAGGCGCGCTGCACGGTCTCCTGCGCACATTCGCAGGCTTCGGCGGGAGCTTCTTCGGCGGCGGCGGGAGCGGCGGTTTTCAGCTCGCTGATCCGGCCGGCGTTCTTCTCGATGATCTCATTGGCCGCGGCAATGGCGGAAAGCTGGCTCATCACGTACTCGTCATCCGCCAGCAGATTGTTCTCCGCCACATAGGCGCCGATGAGCTGCTGGGCGTGCTTGATGGCATCCTGCTGCTTCTGATTGTCCAGGGTGAGCTTGCCCTGCTCGGCAAGACCCTTGCCCTTCTCCACCGCATCATTGGTGAACTTCTTCAGCTTGTCGGTGAAAGACATGTTCATCTCTCCTTTTCACATATTTAGTTACCGATGAACGGAAACCCCGTACATCGGAGCTATTTGTTTTCCGGCCAGGGGCGGAGAACGCCGCCCGCCGCCATATATGCCCTTTCCGCCAGTTCCGCCATGGGGGAATCCGCAAAACTGTCGGAATAGAACTCCGTGACAACCGCATTGGGATAGGCATCATGAAAACGAAGGGGTTTCTCCGCTCCGCGGCAGTTCCTGCCGGTGATTATTCCGCTGCGGATATCCATGCGGGTGCCCATGTATTCCAGGCCCAAACGGCGGCACATTTCCCCAATCAGAAATTCCGGGGAAGCGGAAATCACCAGCCCGCCCTTGGTCAGCTTTTCCCGCACCCAGGGCGCGATCCGTTCCTGCTCACGGTCCCAGAAGGCCTGTACCAGGTTTTCCGCGTCCGGCACCCGGCGAAGATACCCGTGAAAGGCTTCCTTCCAGCGGGTGGTATCACACAGGCGCAGCAGCCGTCCCAGACCATAGAAACCGGCAACGGGGAGCCACAGCAGGATCACCGGATGGCGGGGGATGCAGAAACGGTAAAAGGTGGTGGTACTCTCACCCAAATATATGGTTTTATCAAAATCGTAAACATTCATCGGAATACTCTGCGGTTCTCCCTATATAAAACAGTTTACCACGGAGAGCCCGTAAACGCAAGAGCGGAAGGCTCAATTCCGACCTGCCAGGCTGCGGATCACATAACCGGCCAGCATCAGTCCCGCAGAGGACGGTACCCAGCTTACGCTTCCGGGAATACTGCGGCGTCCCTGGGGCGGTTCCTCCCCGGTGGCAGCGGGCTTTTCCGGTTCGCCGGGAGCCCAGAGGACCGGCGTGTGGAGGATTCCCCGTTTGCGCAATTCCTTGCGCATTACCCGGGCAAGGGGGTCGTCCCGGGTGTCCGCGATATCGGAAATACGAAAGTCGCTTGCCTCAAGACGGTTTCCGGTCCCCAGGCAGCTGACGATGGGGATGCCCAGAGCATTGGCGGATTGAATGAGATCCAGCTTGCTGGTGACAATGTCGATGGCATCCAGGATGTAATGGTATTCACTGCTGAGAAGGGAATCCCTGGTTTCGGCGGTATACCGCTCCACCCGGGGGAACACCCGGATATCCGGGTTGATGTCCCTCGCCCGGGCAGCGGCCACCATGGCCTTTGGCTGCCCCAGAGTGGAATTCAAAGCGAAGAGCTGCCGGTTCAGGTTTGACTCCCCGACGGTATCAAAATCCACCAGGGTCAGCGTACCGATCCCGCCGCGCACAAGCGCCTCCACAGCCCAGGAGCCGACGCCGCCTAACCCGAAGACCGCCACATGACTGTTTTTCAGCCGTTCCATGGCGGCAGGGCCCAGAAGGGCTTCCTCCCGAATAAACCGTTCTCCGGACATGCCCTTCATTCCTCCTCGGTAAGACTGTTCGCGCTGCCCTCTTCCCAGTGGACCATTCGGTTATAGAATACACAGTGGACAAGGGAAATGGAGGGCAGCTCCCAAAGACACACAACGCCATAGGTGAAATAATAGGCGGCGAAAGCCAGAGCGTAGGGCAGCAGAAGGCTCAAATCCAGGCGGAAGAGATTCATCTTTTCCCCCACCATCAGGCGGGCAGACTGGCGAAGACAGCGGATGGGCCCATATTCGGGATGCTCCGCCAGGATAAACCAGCAAAGCCGCCACCGATAAAAGAGGTACGCGCCGGGAAACACAAACAGGCAAAGCCCGATGATGCAGCCAAGCTCCACCACAAAGGACATGGCGAAAACCTTCAGGGTCTGGGGAAACCGGCAGGGCAGATCACGCCAGGAATAGGGTATGCTCCGCACTGCCCGAAGAGTGATGGTGAACCAGCCGGCCTTGAGCACCTGAGCCAGGATCAGCAGGACGAAGGCCAGGCCGAAATAGCACAGGACCTCTGTGGTGATGGGGGGAAGCTCAGGGTCGCCCGCCAGAATGAACTGCCGTACCGTATCCTGCCACACCATGACCCGCTGCTGCATTTGCAGGCTGAAATACAGCAAAACCGCAGAAAAGACGGCATAGATCACATATACTTTGATGAAGGCAGGGCCGACGCGGAGGGCGGCCTTCTGCGCTTGGTCCCGGTATTCCGGTACGGTCATATGCGTTGTTCCTTTCCCGTGATCCATCAGTGGTTAAACTTGTTCATGGCGCTGTCGATGCCGTGGGAGATGATTTCCTCTGCGGCAGACACGGCCCGGGAGGCGGCGTCTTTGATCTCCTTGTACTCCGCTTCGGTGAGCTTGCCGATCACCCAGTCGATCACGTCGTAATCCGGGTGCGGGGGAGAGCCGACGCCGATCTTGATTCGGGGATAGTCCTGCGTACCCAGCCGCTGGGTGATGCTCTTGATCCCGTTGTGTCCGCCGTCAGAACCGCCGCGCTTAATGCGCAGCTTGCCGGGAGGCAGAGCAATATCGTCCTGAATCACGATGATATTCGACGGGGGGATGTGATAAAAAGCGGCGGCAGGCTGTACCGCGTCACCACTGAGATTCATATAGGTCTGCGGCCGCATGAACAGTACGCGGGAACCACCGAAGGAGGCAATATCGGTAAAGGCATGGAATTTCAGCCGCGAAGTATGAATTGGCCTGTCGTCCTCCAGAACCGAGCAGGCTATCCAGCCCGCGTTGTGCCGGGTCCTGGCATACTGTTCACCTGGATTGCCCAAAAAGCAAATAATCCACGCGGGAGCGCTGCGGTTTGCGGAAAAGAGCACGGGAAACACCTCTTGTTGTTGTGGTTCAGTCCTTGCGATTCATGTCCGCAGCCATGCGGCGCAGGGCGTCGGATAGCAGTTCAAGCTCGTCACCGGTATGGATTTCCGGCGCTTTGTATTCGAAGCCCTCCGGGGTGGGGCGGGATTCGATCACCGATAGGGTGAGCGCCTGAATGGGCCGAATGATATACCGGTCGGTAAGCAGGTAAATCACAACGCCCTGAATGACCACCACCAGTATGGCATAAACCATCCTAAGCAGATGGAAGGCCAGAATGGCAATGACCACCGCCAGAAGGAACCCCAAAATGATCTTTTTGCTCAGGGTAACGCGGAAAATCCGCTGCTTCCAGGCTGAGGGATTCGGCTTTTTCATGGTTTGCACTTACCGTCCTTTTTCGTTGGCTTGGGTCTGGGCAGGAGTCGGGAGAGAAGGTAGGAGCCTCCGTTATGCCGGTGATCGGCAAAAACCATCAGAGCCCCGGGAACAGAACCCGCAAAGGTCCATAGCATATCCTGCATCGTGTCCTTCAATCCGATATCCAGATAGGCGGGCCAGGAATGGCCGTTTACGACTACGCTTTGAACCTCTTCCGTGAGGGCCTGATTTGTTCCGTCCGGCTGGAGCATGACGGAATGGATAACCGCGATCCAGCTGTCCTTCTGCATATCCGTATGGAACCACAGGTCCACGAAGTACTCCACAAACTCCCACAGGACTGCGGTGAGCATGGCAAAGGATACGGAGAGCAGTACGGCAGCGGAAGCGGGAAAGGCCCGGGTAATGCCCTCCCGTCGTCCCAGCAGGTCGGGCATGGCGTAACCGATCACCGCCGCCAGGATCCCCCAGACAAAATGGAGGCCGGAGTCCCATACGGGTGTGCGCAGATACATGCCAAGGACTTCGCCGCCGAGATTGGCTGCGGCTGCGAAGGTGATCGCCGCCGCCTCCAGCAGCGGGGGAATCGAGGCGTGAAACAGAAGCCCCAGCAGGAACGGAAGGGAATACAGCGCAAGGCACAGGATACAAAGACCTGCATGACCCCATTCCCGAACGCTCAGCTTCCAGACAAGCAGAATCAGGGTAAGGACATGCAGCGTGATCTTATAGCCGGTAAGCGCTTTGCGTTCCATCTCCTCCTCCTGTTCGCGGCGTCATTCCATTTCGCTCATTATATCGAAAAAATCAGAAAAAGAAAGGGCTTTCAAGAGGGAAAATCAAAAAAAGCGCGTATAAGGTAAATGAAAAGGATGCGTTTGATCGACGAAGCTGAAAAACGGGAGGCGGTAGAATTGCCCTGTCCCAGAGAAGAACGGGAAGCGCTGGAGAGAAGCATGCTTTCCCCCAGAGGCACTCTGGCAGCGGAAAGCAGAGGCCGGGCTCGTCGCGAGGCACCCTGCGAAATACGCACCTGCTTCCAGCGGGATACCGACCGTATCGTTCACTCCAAATCCTTCCGCCGGCTCAAGCATAAGACGCAGATGCTCCTGAGTCCGTCGGGGGATCACTATCGCACCAGAATGACCCACACTTTGGAGGTAAGTCGGATCGCCAGAACCATCGCCCGGGGCCTTCGGCTCAATGAGGACCTGACCGAGGCGGTGGCCCTGGGCCACGATCTGGGACACACGCCCTTCGGTCATGCGGGCGAGCGGGCGCTGCAGGTGATATATCCCGGAGGCTTTGCCCATAATGAACACAGCCTGCGGACCGTAGACCGGCTGGAGAAGGACGGAGCCGGACTGAACCTCTCCTGGGAGGTGCGCAACGGAATCCTCTGGCACACCGGGGAGGAATGGCCCGCAACGCCGGAGGGGAAGATCGTCCGGTTCAGCGACCGGATCGCCTATGTGAACCACGATACGGATGATGCCTTCCGGGCGGGACTTCTGCAGGAAAGCGATCTGCCGGCGGAGGTGCGCCGGGTGTTGGGGGATAACTACAGCAAGCGGATCAATACCGTGGTTCGGGATATCATTCTTTCCTCGGATGAAGATATCCGCATGAGCCCCGATGTGGAGCATGCCATGACCACGTTCCGGGAATTCCTTTTTGAACGGGTATACCGCAATCCCGTGGCCAAGGCGGAGGAGCGGAAGGTGGAGGGAATGCTCCGGGCCCTGTATGACTATTATCTGTCAAACGTGTCCGAGCTTCCGGCGGATTACCTGCAGGTCGCGGAGGCGGAGGGTCAGGCCCGTGCGGTATGCGATTACATCGCCGGAATGACGGATCAATACGCGGTAAGCCGGTTCTGCGACCTGTATATCCCGGCAGGCTGGAGCAAATAACGACTTTATTTTCAGGGAAGGGAGGCGAAAACGTGCCCATACCGGATACCTTTGTGGATGAACTGATCGAGCGCAGCGACATCGTAGACGTGGTATCCCAATATGTTCAGCTCACCAAGAAGGGTGGGAACTTATTCGGCCTCTGCCCCTTCCACAACGAAAAGACCCCGTCCTTTTCCGTGTCGCCGGACAAGCAGATTTTTCACTGCTTCGGCTGCGGGAAAGGCGGCAATGTGCTGAGCTTTATCCGGGCAATAGAAAACCTCTCCTTCCCGGACGCGGTCCGTTTCCTGGCGGAGAAAAACGGCATGACCGTGCCGGAGGAAAGCGGCAGCCAGGAGCTGCCCCGGCAGCGGAAACGCATGCTGGAGCTGAATAAGGAAGCGGCAAGATGGTTTTATGCCTGCCTGAACAGTCCCGAAGGGGAGAAAGCCGCCGCCTACCTGGAAAAGCGGGGAATCAGCCGAAAAACAGCGAACCGTTTCGGTCTCGGCGCTGCGCCGGATGCCTGGGATAAGCTGCTGACCGCCATGCGGGAAAAGGGCTTCACCCAGGATGAACTTCTCAGCGCCGGGCTGGTAACCGCGGGTCAGCGCAAAAGAGAAGGCGGCACCCGCAGAGTCTACGATAAATTCCGGGATCGGCTAATGTTTCCGGTGATCGACATCCGGGGGGACGTACTGGGCTTCAGCGGCAGGTCTCTGGAGGCAGAGCAGGAGCCGAAATACCTGAATAGTCCTGAGACCCTGGTGTTCTCCAAACGCAGGACCCTGTTCGGGATGAATCTGGCCAAGAACACGAAACGGGGCAGCATCCTGCTGGTGGAGGGCAATGTGGACGTGGTCACCCTCCATCAGGCGGGCTTTGACAATGCCGTGGCCTCCATGGGTACGGCGCTGACCACAGAGCAGACCCGGCTTATCTCCCGTTATGCGAAGGAAATCGTGATCTGCTACGATAACGACCCGGCGGGGAAGAAGGCCACTGATCGTGCCCTGGATCTGCTGAAAAACTCGGAATTCACCGTGCGCGTACTGCGTCTGCCTGATCGGATCGTAGACGGCCAGGCGGTGAAGATCGACGCGGATGATTTTATCCGTCTCCGAGGTGCGGATGCCTTTGAGCAGCTTCTCAGCGGAAGCGGCGGCGGAATGGAATACCGGTTAGGCGAATTAAGGGAGAAGTACGATCTTACGGACGATATGCAGCGGCTTGAATATCTTCGTCAGGTCTGTACGTTGCTTTCGGAGATTTCCAGTCCCGTGGAACGGGAGGTCTGGTGCGTGAAGGCCGCCGCCGGTACGGGAGTCACGGCGGATGCCCTGAAGCAGGAAACGGAACGGCAGCGGACCCGAAACCTGAAAAGCAGCCGGAAACAGTATGAGAAGAGCATCAGCAGGCCGGCCCGGAACGCCCAGCCCCAGGAGAAGACCCTGCGGTATGAGAACGTGCGGAGCGCCCTTGCGGAGGAAGGGGTCATTCGTCTGCTGCTCCTTGACCCCAGCCTGATTCGGGACTGCCCGCTTGCGGAGGATGAGTTTACCTCTCCTTTCCTGGGCCGAATCTACGGTGAACTGAGAAAGCGGCAGGCGGAGGGACGGAGCATTGCCCCCGCCGCGATCACCGCCGGTCTGGAGGAAGGGGAGAGCGGTCTGCTCACGCAGATTTTGAATAAGCCGGAAAGCGGCGGAGAGGCAAAGGATACCCTGAATAACTATGTGACCGCGATCCGGCGGGAGCGGATCCTGCAGAGCGGAGACCTGAATGCGATCACAAAGCTGATGCGAGAGAAACAGGAAGACAACAATACCTGACGACGGCATTCCCGATACTGCGGGGAGCAAGAAAGGAAAACGATATGGCGGAACAAAAGAAAAAGAGCAAAAAGACGGAAATCCCGGCGGAAGAACCGCAGTCCGAAGTGACGGCAGAGGAAAAAGCGGCGGAGGTCCAGGAGGTGATCCCGGCGGAAGTCCCTGAGGAAAAGCCCAAGCCCAAGAAGAGCAAGGCCAAGAAGAGTACAGCCAAGCCGAAAGCTGAGGAGGAGAAAGCGGAGGAACAGCAAAGCGAGCAGGATAAGCACTATGAGGATCTGGAAGCCGCTGCGGACGAGTTCCTGAAGCAGGCCGAGGAGAAGGAGCGCGCCGCGGCGGAGAAGGAGAAGGCCGAGGTCGGCGCGGACTCCCTGCCCGAGCGCGAAGCCGCGCAGAAAAGCCCGGAACAGCGGATTAAGGAACTGCTGGAAAAGGGCAAGAAAAGCGGTTCTCTGACCATCAAGGAAGTTATGGACCTGATGGAAGACCTGCACTTTGAGGCGGAACAGGCGGACAAGGTCTTCGAGATGATCGACAATATGGGGATCGAAACCGTGGAGGAGGAATTCAACGCCGGCGCCCACGGCACGGATATCCCCGTTGAAGAGCTTCCGGACGAAGCGGACTTTGACGAACTGAACGATATGGAGGAGATCAGCGAGGATGAGCTGGCGGCCACCGACGCCCTTGCGGATACCTTCAGTATCGACGACCCCGTGCGCATGTACCTCAAGGAGATCGGCAAGGTGAATCTGCTGACCCCCGAGGAAGAGGTGGAGCTGGCAAAGCGCATGAGCGAGGGGGATAAAGAAGCGGGCCGCCGCATGGCGGAAGCGAACCTGCGCCTTGTGGTATCCATCGCCAAGCGCTACGTAGGCCGCGGCATGCTTTTCCTGGACCTGATCCAGGAGGGTAACCTGGGGCTGATCAAGGCCGTGGAAAAGTTCGATCATACCAAGGGCTACAAGTTCTCCACATACGCCACCTGGTGGATCCGCCAGGCCATTACCCGCTCCATCGCGGACCAGGCCAGGACCATCCGTATCCCCGTACACATGGTGGAAACCATCAATAAGGTCATCCGGGTTTCCCGCCAGCTGCTGCAGGAGCTGGGCCACGATCCCACCCCCGAGGAGGTGGCGGAGGAAATGGGCATGGCGCCGGACAAGGTCCGGGACATCCTGAAGATCGCCCAGGAGCCGGTGAGTCTGGAGACCCCCATCGGTGAGGAGGAGGACAGCCACCTGGGAGACTTCATCCCGGATGAATATGCCTCCGAGCCGGCGGAAGCGGCCAGCTTTACCTTCCTGCGGGAGCAGCTCATGAGCGTGCTGGACACCCTGACCGAGCGGGAGAAAAAGGTGCTGATCCTGCGCTTCGGCATTGAGGACGGCCGTTCCCGCACTCTGGAAGAGGTGGGCAAGGAGTTCAACGTCACCCGTGAACGCATCCGGCAGATCGAGGCAAAGGCGCTGCGCAAGCTGCGCCATCCCAGCCGCAGCAAAAAGCTGAAGGACTTCCTCAACTGAGTTTAATACATCCATCCCGGAGAGATGGATCTGGAAAGGAAAATAGATATGTATCAGAATGGAATGCTTTGGATCGCGGCAGGGGAAAACGGCAAGAAAATCTGCCTGGAGCCTGCCAAGGCCAATCGCCACGGCCTGGTGGCGGGAGCCACGGGTACCGGCAAGACCGTGACCCTGAAAGTGATGGCGGAGAGCTTTTCCGAGGCCGGTGTCCCCGTATTCCTGGCGGATATCAAGGGCGACCTTGCGGGCATGGTGAAGCAGGGCACACCCAACCGCAACGTGGAGGAACGGATTCAGCGCTTTGGCATTGAAAACTGGAGCTATAGCTCCTATCCCACCCGGTTCTGGGACGTTTACGGGAAAAACGGTCATCCGCTCCGCACCACCATTTCGGAAATGGGGCCGCTGCTGCTGAGCCGGGTGCTGGACCTGAACCAGACCCAGACAGGCATCCTGAATATCGCTTTCCGAGTGGCGGACGAAAACGGCCTGCTGCTTCTGGACGTGAAGGATCTGAAGGCCATCCTGAGCTTCGTTTCGGAGAATGCGAAAGAGCTTTCCGGGGAATACGGCAATATCACGCCCCAGAGCGTCAACACCATCCTCCGCAATCTGCTCTATTTGGAGGACAGCGGCGGAGACCAGTTCTTCGGCGAGCCCGCCTTTGATGTGCGGGATTGGCTGGAAACGACATACGACGGCAGAGGCTGGATCAATATCCTCCACTGCGTGGAGCTGTTCCAGAGCCCCAAGCTCTACTCCACCTTCCTGCTGTGGATGCTGAGCGAGCTCTATGAGAACCTCCCGGAGGCCGGCGACCTGTCCAAGCCCAGGATCGTGTTCTTCTTTGACGAAGCCCACCTCCTTTTCGACGACGCGCCGAAAATTCTGCTCCAGAAGATCGAGCAGGTAGTCCGCCTTGTGCGTTCCAAGGGCGTGGGCGTGTATTTCGTCACCCAGAGCCCCACAGACCTGCCGGGGGATATCCTGGCGCAGCTGGGCAACCGGGTGCAGCACGCCCTGCGGGCCTACACCCCCGCCGAGCAGAAGAAGGTCCGGGCCGCCGCAGATACCTTCCGGGCAAATCCCGCGTTCAAGACCCTGGACGCCATTATGGAGCTGGCCACCGGCGAAGCCCTGGTCTCCTTCCTGGGGGACGACGGCGCGCCGACTCCCGTGGAGCGGGCTTGGATCCTGCCGCCCCAGAGCCATATGGGCAGCATTGACGACGGCGAGCGCCAGGACGCCATTCGCAGAGACGGCATCGGCAGCCGCTACGACGAGGTGATCGATCGGGAATCTGCCTATGAGCTTCTGGCCAAACGGGCAGAGGAAAGCGCCAGGGAATATGAGGAATACTTGGCGGAGCTGGAGCGGCAGAAGGAAGAGGAAGCCCAGCGCATCGCTGAGGAGAAGGCGGAGCTTGCCCGGAAAAAGGCCGAAGAGAAGGAGGCTCTGGCCCAGCAGAAGGCTGCGGAAAAGGAGGCCCTGGCTCAGCAGAAGGCGGAGGAGAAGGCCGCCGCTGCCCTGGAACGGGAGAAGCAGAAGAAGTCCGCGCAGCGGGTGAACAAGGTACAGCGCATCGCCACCACCGCCGCCAGCAGCGCAACCCGCAGCGTCATCAGCAATACCATCCGCCGTCCTGTTTCCAAAAAGCAGAGCATCGCCACCAATGCCATCAACAGCGCCTTCAACAGCACCGTAAACGGCATCGGCAGGGAGATCAGCGGGAGCCTGATTCGCGGCATCTTCGGGACCTTCAAGAAGAAATAATCGCAGAGACAAAATGGCGCAGGGCCCTGAAGCCCTGCGCCGTATTCTGTACTGTGCGCTTAATGAAAGCCTGGCATGGGCCGCCCGTTCAGTGCGGCATAGGCCAGCCGTTCTCCCTCATACCGCAGCTTCATGGAGAAGAACGGGGCATCCTTTGCCAGCAGGTCAAAGAATAGCTTGTCTCCCTCCCACAGGGGCAGCTCGGGAATACGGGCCTTATCCACCCATTCCAGTACGCCCTCGTCACAGTCGATCAGATCACCGGTGAAACCGTCCGCGGTGAACAGGTGCATATACTCCGTTTCCCATTTGTCACTGACAAATGTGATCACCGCCCGATAACGCCAGCTGGTCAGGGTGAGACCGGTCTCCTCCTTGACCTCCCGGAGGAGACATTCCTCCGGGCTTTCATCCTGCTCAAAGCCGCCGCCGACGCCGATCCACTTGTCCTGATTCAGGTCGTTTTCCTTCTTCACGCGGTGGAGCATCAAATAAGCTCCGTCCCGCTCAATGTAGCAAAGCGTTGTGTTTCTCATGGCCTGAATTATAACATTTTCCGGATTTGCGTCAAGGGTGTCCGGTCAACAAACGTTGCATTTCTGCGTAAAGCGTGGTATAAATCATATAATTGTGCAAGAGTACCGCGGCAGCCCGCTGCCGCATAGGGTAAGACAGGAGGCAGCTATGGAGAACAGACCTCAGGGGGGACGGGAAAAACACGTAACCGGCGCCGGAAAAGATATCCAAAAGCGCGGCAGCGGTTTGAACACCGGACCGGTGGGGAGCACCCCGTCCCACAGCAGCAGCGGAAACCGCCCCGCCTCTTCCGGCGGTGTCCGACCCGGCGGAAGCGGTCAATACCGTCCTCGGCCCACCTATTCCTCCGGCGGGGGACAGCGCGCCTCCGGCGGCAGAAGCCCGCTGATCACCATCATCATTGCGGCGATCGTGCTCCTTGGCGGCGGTGGGTTCGGACTGAGCAGCCTGCTTGGCGGCGGCGGAAACACAGAGCCGGTGTCCAACTATTCCCAGCAATATCAGCCCAGCAGCCAGAGCGCTTATCAGAGCAGCAGCCAGAGCAGCGGCGGTGCTGCCGACCTCATTAGCGGACTTTTGGGGCAGAGTGCCGCTCCCAGCTTTCTGGGCAGCAGCGTGGGAAATACCTCCAGCGGCTGGAGCAGCGGCAGCAATACCGCAAAGCTCAATACCTCCGTGGATCCTGCGGCCAGGGCCAAGTATACGAAAATTCTGGGCGGCGGCAAGGATACTGTGACCATCATGGTCTTTATGTGCGGCTCCGATTTGGAATCCAAGAGCGGTATGGGAACGGCGGATTTGAGCGAAATGGCCACAGCCACGCTCAGCGATAAGGTCAATCTGCTCGTCTATACCGGCGGCTCCACCACATGGAAAAACAATGTGGTCAGCAGCAGCGTGAACCAGATCTACAAGATCGAGGGCGGCAAGCTGCGCAGACTGGTGGCGGACGACGGCGCAAAGCCCATGACGGACCCGGCCACCCTTACGGGCTTTATTGATTACTGCAAAACGAACTACCCCGCGAACCGGAACGAACTCATACTCTGGGACCACGGCGGCGGCTCCATCAGCGGCTACGGTTATGACGAGAAGAACCGTTCCGCCGGCTCCATGGGCCTCAGCGGCATCAGCAAGGCGCTGAAGGACGCGGGCATCACCTTTGACTTCATCGGCTTCGACGCCTGCCTGATGGGTACGCTGGAAAACGGGCTGACCCTCGCCCCCTATGCGGATTACCTGATCGCCTCCGAGGAGACGGAGCCGGGCATCGGCTGGTATTATACCAACTGGCTCTCCAAGCTCTCTGCCAATACCTCCATGGCCACCGTAGAAGTGGGACAGATGATCGTGGATGATTTCATCTCCGCCTGCAACCAGAAGTGCCCGGGGCAGAAGACCACCCTTTCCGTGGTGGACCTGGCGGAGCTGGAAAAGACCGTTCCCGCGAAGTTCAATGCCTTTGCCTCCAGCCTCTCCGGGCTGCTGGAAAAGAAGGAATACAAGACCGTTTCCGACGCCCGTGCCGGTGCCAGGGAATTTGCGGTCTCCAGCAAGGTGGATCAGGTGGACCTGGTGCATCTGGCGAAAAATCTGGATACGCCGGAGAGCAAGGCCCTGGCCGATACGCTGCTGAGCGCGGTGAAGTATAACCGGACGGCCTCCTGCATGACCAACGCCTTCGGCATTTCCATCTACTTCCCCTATCAGAAGGTCAGCCGGGTAAACAGCGCAGTGAACGCCTACAACAATCTGGGACTGGACAGTGAATATACCCGCTGCATCCAGCAGTTCGCCAGCATGGAAGCCAGCGGTCAGGCCGCCTCCGGCGGCACCACGAATCCCGTGGGGGCCCTCATGGGCAGCGGCAGCAGCGGGATCAGCGCGGACTTCATCAACAGCATGCTGGGGAGCTTCCTGGGCGGCGGCAGCACCGGCGGCATTTCCGGACTCACCGGTGCCAACTCCGGCTTCCTGGGGAAGGGCCTGTCCCAGGAGGAGATCGCTGCGTACCTCAACGCGCATCACCTGGACACCTCCGCGCTGGTCTGGCGGAACACCGGCAGCGGCTATGTGATGCAGCTCAGCGAGGAACAGTGGTCCCTGGTCCATGACCTGGCCCTGAACGTGTTCTACGACGACGGGGAAGGGTATATCGACCTGGGTCTGGACAACGTTTACCAATTTGACGATTCCGGTGCGCTGGTGGGGAAGTATGAGGGCACCTGGCTTGCCATCAACAGTCAGCCCATCCCGTACTATTACCTTGACACAGTCCGGGAGGTGGATTCCTACACCATCACCGGCCGGGTGCCCGTCCTGCTGAACGGCAGCCGTGCCGATCTGATCCTGGTCTTCGACAGCGCACATCCCTACGGCTATATTGCAGGCGCCAGGAGCGACTACCGGGACGGGGAGACGGAGACTGTGGCCAAGAGTATCGACGCACTGGAGCTTGGGGACCGGATCGACTTCATCTGCGATTATTACACCTATGACGGGACCTATGAAAACAGCTATCTCATAGGAGATACCCTGATCTACGACGGCAAGGAGGAGATCAGCGACGTGTATATCAACGCAGACAACGCCGCTGCCACATACCTCATTACCGATATCTACCACCAGACCTATTGGACCCCAGTGATCCCTTAACCGCATCGCAAAACTCTTTGTACTGCAATTCGCTACAGCACAAACTGATCAGGCCGGAGCATTGCTCTCGGAGCCGGGTTACGAAAGTAACAGTGGGAAGACCACGGGACAGTGCGTGAACACACTGCACCCGTGGCCTTTCTGTCCGCGGGAACGAGAATGATTTGGAGGAAAATCATGGCAAATCAGACAGCAAATCCCGGCATCGATCAGAATTTTGAACGTATGGCGGTAAAAGTCAGCATGGTGAGCATCATCGGCAATGCGGTGCTCTCTCTGCTGAAATTCCTGGCCGGCATCATCGCCCATTCCGGAGCTATGGTGAGCGACGCCGTTCACTCCGCTTCGGACGTGTTCAGCAGCATCATTGTCATCATCGGCGTGAAGCTCTCCGCCCGGGAGGCGGACAAGGAGCATCCATACGGCCACGAGCGGTTTGAGTGTGTTGCCGCCATCATCCTGGCCGTGGTGCTTCTGGTCACCGGCCTGCTTATCGGCCGCAGCGCACTGGATCAGATCATCAGCGGGGATTTCTCCGGTACGGAAGCCCCGGGGGTCCTGGCCCTTGTGGCGGCTGTCGTCTCCATTGTCGCCAAGGAGGCCATGTACTGGTACACCCGGTATTACGCCAAGAAGCTGGATTCCAGCGCACTGATGGCCAACGCCTGGCATCATCGCAGCGATGCCCTTTCCTCCGTGGGCGCGCTGGTCGGCATCGTGTTCGCACGCATGGGTTACCGGGTGTTGGAGCCCATTGCCAGTCTGGTTATCTGCCTGCTCATCCTGAAAGCCACATATGATATTTTCAAGGACGCCATTTCGAAGATGGTGGACTCCGGGGATGAGGCTCTGGAACGGGAAATCCGGGAGCTTACCCTGAAGCAGGAGGACGTGCTGGGGGTGGACCTGATTCATACCCGGGTGTTCGGCAACCGCATCTATGTGGATATCGAAATCTGCGCGGATGGCAGCATGACCCTGGAAGCGGGACACCGGATCGCGGAGCGGGTACATGACGTGATCGAAAGCAGCTTTCCGAAGGTGAAGCACATCATGGTGCACGTGAATCCGGCCAAGGAATAACATTCGGCAAAAGGAGCCCAAATATGGAGATCATCGTACCGGGCAGGACGGAGCTTGCAGGAAATCATACTGACCATCAGGGCGGGCATGTCCTTGCGGCGGCCGTAGATTTGCTCATCCGCGGCAGCGTTGAGCCGACCGCGGATGAGCAGGTCCGCCTGCGCAGCGCCGGTTTCGGCGAACTCACCGTATCCCTTTCTGAACTGGAAACGAAATACAGCCGGCCGGGTTCGGGCGAAGCGCTGGTCCGGGGGGTATTGGAGTATCTGCGGCGTGAAGGCTGGGAGGTATGCGGCTTTAACGGGGAGCTTTGCTCCGCGATCCCCGCAGGGGCGGGCTTATCCTCCTCCGCAGCCTTTTCCGTGTGGGTGGGCAGGACGGTAAGCGTTCTGTTCAACGACGGAGAAATCCCGCCCATGACTCTGGCGCTGGCGGCGCGTTACGCGGAGAACACGCATTTCGGCAAGCCCTGCGGCCTCATGGACCAATGCGCCTGTGCCTTCGGCGGAGTCACCGCCATGAGCTTCCACGGCAAAGAGCCACGTGTCAGGCCCATTCGGGTAGATTTTGCCTCCATGGGGCATGCCCTCTGCGTCGTGCAAACCGGCGGCAACCACAGGGATCTGACGGAGGATTATGCTCTCATCACCCGGGAAATGGGTGAGGTTGCGGCTTGCTTCGGAGAAAAACGCCTTTCGGATGTTTCGGAGAAGGAGTTCCGGGCAGCGATTCCGGAGATACGCAGAAAAACCGGAGATCGCGCTGTCCTGAGGGCGATCCACTACTTCAATGAAGATCGCCGCGCCTGTGAAATGGCTGAGGCGCTGGAAAAACGGGATATCACCGCCTATCTGGCCGGGATGGACGCATCCGGGAGAAGCTCGGCGGAGCTTTTGCAGAACAGCTTCAGCCCCGCATTTCCCCGTGCCCAGGGGATCAGCCTCGCCATGGCCCTGAGCCGGGATACTCTTGCCGGCAGCGGCGCGGCCAGGGTTCATGGCGGTGGTTTTGCCGGGACGATCCAGGCACTGATGCCTTTGGATATGGTCCAGACCTACCGCCGGAAGATGGAAGCGGTTTTTGGCCTTGGGTGCTGCATGCAGCTGCAGATCGTGAACGTTTGATTCATCTGAATTTGCTGTGCCGCTTGGCCCTGGGCTTTTCCCCCTTGACCTCCACCAGGATCAGATCGTCTCCGATGCGGGAAACGCAGTCCCATTGGATGATGTAATCGTCCCCGGGAAAGAACAGACCCAGGAATTTGCATGGTCCGGGTACCACCAGGGCGACGATCTTTCCGGTCATGGTGTCCAGCAGTACGTCCTCAACATAACCGAGGCGGAAGCCGTCGCAGATATTCACGACTTCCTTGCATCTTAAGTCCGCTATCCGGCATTGCATAGAAAACCTCCTGCGGAAAAGATAGTAAAAGCATATGCCGCCGCGGTGCGCGTTATCCCACCGGGTTTTGTCAAAAAAGAGGCAGGACCCGATTGACAAGAAATAACCTAATCGTTATAATGTAATAGGTTAATCTCACCGTTTCGGTTTTCCTTCCCGGCTGAGTGGCAGCCCTCAGGTTGTCCCATGCCGGGATATCTCTTTTTGCGTTGCTTTTTGGGAAAGGCAGGTAAACAGATGAAGAAAGTTGCGGTCATCATGGGGAGCGACAGCGATCTTCCCGTGGTGGAAAAGGCGATCACGACCCTACAGGATTTCGGCGTTCCCACCGAAGTGCACGTTTGCTCGGCCCACCGCACGCCGGAGGAGGCCGCCCGGTTCTCCAAAGGCGCCGCCGGTGAAGGCTTCGGTGCGATCATTGCGGCGGCGGGACTGGCTGCCCATTTGGCGGGTGCCCTTGCTGCAAACACCATTCTGCCCGTTATCGGCATCCCCATGGCCGGGGGGGTTGGTGACGGTTTGGATGCGCTCCTCAGCACGGTGATGATGCCCCCCGGCGTGCCTGTGGCCACCGTGGGCGTCGGCGGCGCGGTGAATGCGGCCTTGCTGGCGGTGCAGATCCTTGCAGTATCGGACCAGGCACTGGCGGATAAGCTCATTGCCTATAAGCAGGCGGCTGCGGAAAAAGTGAGAAAAAAGGATCAGGCGATCCGGGAAAAATACAACGCTATCAAACTTTAATAGGGTGGGGGAGAAACAAATGAAGAAAATTTACAGCGGCAAGACCAAGGATGTTTACGCACTGGATAACGGCAATTACCGGCTGAAGTTCAAGGACGACGTTACCGGTACCGACGGCGTGTTTGACCCCGGCGCGAATACCGTGGGCCTGAGCATCGCGGGAGTCGGCAAGGTCAACCTGCGGATGAGCGTTTATTACTTCGAGAAGCTCAAGGCCGCCGGGATCCCCACCCATTACGTATCCGCCAATCTGGACGACGTGACCATGGAGGTCCTGCCGGCCCGGGTGTTCGGCAAGGGCCTTGAGGTGGTCTGCCGGCGCCGTGCCGTAGGCAGCTTCTTCCGCCGGTACGGGGACTACATCCAGGAGG
>JAEEGL017277737.1_pt1 | contig 19503 bp, 10 predicted proteins | sample 9134231 | NCBI WGS metagenome assembly JAEEGL01 (sample SAMN16246548, study PRJNA631951) | gut metagenome | biome: gut microbiome; feature: rumen; material: fiber-attached | host: Bos | place: Iran: Karaj | collected 2018-10 | reverse complement strand
TAAGGAGTTTGAGATGCGTGGTGAGATTCTAATGCCTTGGAAGGTTTTTGACGCTCTTAACGCTGAGCGTGAGGCCAATGATGAGCCATTGTTTGCCAACCCCAGGAACGCTGCATCGGGGACACTGAAGATGCAGAACTCCGCTCAGGTTGCAAAACGCAAGCTTGACAGTTATCTCTACTTTATGCTTGGTGATAATCTGCCGTTCCAGACCCATTATGAGTGCCTGGAGGCGGCTAAGAGTTACGGTTTCAAGATATCGGACGCTATACGTAAGTGCAAGAACCTCAGCGATGTGTATGATTTCATAAACTATTGGGACACAGAGCGCAAGAACCTTCCTGTGGCTACTGACGGCATTGTGATAAAGGTTAACTCTTTTGCTCAGCAGCGCAAGTTAGGGTATACAGCTAAGTCTCCAAGGTGGGCCATTGCCTACAAGTTCCAGGCTGAGCGTGCCTGCACAAGGCTTATCGCCGTAACTTATCAGGTTGGACGTACCGGCGTTATAACCCCTGTGGCTAACTTGGAGCCTGTTCAGCTCTCTGGAACAGTGGTGAAACGCGCTACGTTGCATAATGCTGATATAATTGAATCTCTTGATCTCCATACTGACGATATGGTGTATGTGGAGAAGGGCGGTGAGATTATTCCTAAGATTACCGGTGTGGACATGAACCAGCGAACCATGTTTGCGGAAAAGGTGCGTTTCATTGATGTCTGTCCTGAATGTGGCACGCCTCTCAAGCGTGTGGAGGGTGAGGCTGCTCACTATTGCCCTAATGAGGACGGCTGTCCGCCTCAGATTAAAGGGAAGATTGAGCATTTTGTGAGCCGTAAGGCCATGAACATTGACGGTCTGGGGCCTGAAATCATTGATTTGCTATACAGTAATAAGCTCATTGGTTCTATCGCGGATTTATATACTCTTAAAATTCAGGATATTGCATTTCTGAGCGGATTAGGGGAGAAGAGTGGCAAAAAGATTCTCCAAGGTATAAGAAACAGCGCCGATGTGCCGTTTGAGAGGGTTCTGTTTGCCCTTGGCATAAGGTATGTGGGGGAGACTGTGGCCAAGAAGCTGGCTCAGACCCTTTGCTCCATTGACAAGATTGCTGAAGCTACGGTAGAGGAGCTGACCGCCATTGATGAGATAGGAGAGAGCATAGCAAATAGCGTTTACAAATATTTCAGAGAGCCCAAGCATACGGAACTTATTGAAAAACTGAAGAGTTACGGGCTTAAGATGGAGGTTGACCTCTCCAAAAAGGAGAATTCAAGCAATAAACTTGGCGGGAAGACATTTGTGGTTAGCGGGGTTTTTGAAAATTTCTCCAGAGATTCCATAAAGGAGACTATTGAGCTGAACGGTGGCAAAATATCAAGCTCCATATCTTCTAAGACTGATTATGTGGTGGCTGGAGAGAATATGGGACCGGCAAAAAAGGAGAAGGCTGAGAAACTTGGAGTGGCTGTTATTGATGAGCAGACCTTCATCAAAATGATTGAAGGTTGAGTTTTTCTCCATTTTCCATTCTCCATTTTCCATTAAATTTATTAACTTTGCGCCTTGTTAATAAAAGCACTATGGTTAATTTGCAAGGAATGGGCGTAGCCCTGATAACACCCTTTAAGGCTGATGGTTCAGTTGATTATGACGCACTGTCACAGTTGGTTGATTTTCAGCTAAATAATGATATAGACTACATGGTTGTGCTTGGTACAACCGCAGAGACACCAACACTTACAGAGGATGAGAAGGAAAAGATTAAGAAGCTGGTGATTGAGAAGATTGCCGGCCGTATTCCTGTGGTGCTTGGTTTGGGTGGCAATAACACAATGGCTCTTGTTGAGAAACTCAAAACTGACAACTTCAAGGGTGTTGACGCCATTCTGTCTGTGGTTCCTTACTACAACAAGCCTTCACAAGAAGGTATATATCAGCATTATGCAGCCCTTGCAGCAGCATCACCTGTGCCTATTGTGCTTTACAATGTGCCTGGACGTACTGGCACTAATATGACAGGAGAGACCACTCTCCGCCTTGCTAAAGACTTTAAGAACATTATTGCTATCAAGGAGGCTTCTGGTAATATGCCTCAGATTGAGTATATAATGAAGAATAAGCCTAAGGATTTCCTTGTTATCTCCGGCGATGACGGAATAGCATTTCCTCTCATAACCCAGGGTGCTTCTGGTGTGATATCAGTTATTGGTAACGCATTTCCTAAGGAGTTCAGCCGAATGGTGCGTCTTGCACTTGCCGGTGACTATGAGAATGCCCGCTCTATCCACCATAAGTTTACTGAACTGTTTGATTTGCTGTTTGTTGACGGCAATCCTGCTGGTGTTAAGAGTATGCTGAACGCTATGGGTATGATTGAGAACAAGCTGCGTCTGCCGCTTGTTCCCACTCGCATCACTACCTACCAGAAAATTTCTCAGGTTTTGAGAGAATTATAAAATCCATTATTCAACACCTACTGTAATCTGAGCATTTTCTGCGTCAATTGTGACGGTTTTGCCTTCAAGGCTCTCCTCGGTGTTGACGATGAACTCTGCAATCTTGTCCTCTACGTATTTCTGGATTGTACGCTTAAGAGGGCGTGCGCCGTACTGGACATCGTAGCCTTCCTTAATCATAAGCTCCTTGGCGGCGTCTGTAACCTTTATGGTGATGCCTAAGCCTGATATGCGCTTTGTAACCTTGGCAAGCTCAATGTCTATAATCTTTGTTATGGACTCCTTGGTGAGTGAATCAAAGATTATTACCTCATCGATACGGTTCAGAAACTCTGGTGAGAATGTTTTCTGAAGCGCTTTCTTGATAATTCCCTCACTGTACTTTGTATCAAGGGCGCGTGCGCTTGTGGTAAAGCCCACACCTTGACCAAACTCCTTAAGCTGGCGTGTGCCTGCGTTTGAGGTCATTATTATAATTGTGTTCTTGAAGTCTACTGTACGACCGTCGCTGTCTGTGAGCTGACCCTCGTCAAGTACCTGCAGGAGCAGGTTGAAGACATCGGGGTGAGCCTTCTCAATCTCATCAAAAAGAATTATGGAGTAGGGGTTACGCCTTACTTTTTCTGTAAGCTGGCCGCCCTCTTCATAACCTACGTATCCCGGAGGCGCACCTATGAGCCTTGACACGCTGAACTTCTCCATGTACTCACTCATGTCAATACGTATGAGCGCATCCTTGGAGTTGAACATATATTCACTTAAGACCTTGGTTAGGTGTGTTTTACCTACACCTGTAGGGCCTAAGAATATGAATGAGCCTATAGGGCGGTTAGGATCCTTGAGGCCTACACGGTTACGCAGAATGCTCTTGCAAATTGAGTCAATGGCACGGTCCTGGCCTATCACTATGCTCTTGAGTGTGCCGTTCATCTTGCGCAGTTTGGTGAACTCTGTCTCCTCAACTTTCTGAACCGGCACTCCTGAAATGAGTGACACGGCTCTGGCAATGTCCTCAGATGTAATTTCAACTGAATTTTTGCCTGCGCTCTCATTCCATGACTTCTGCGCCTCCTGCAAGCGGACTGACAAATCGGCAGATTCATCCTTATATTTATTGGCAAGGTAGAAATCCTCTCTGCTTACAGCCTCAAGTTTAAGGGTGTTGAGCTCGTTTATGCGTGCTTCTATATCCTTAATCTCCTGTGGCACAGATGTGTTTGATATGTGAGCCTTTGCACCGGCTTCATCCATCACGTCAATGGCCTTATCGGGGAAGTTACGGTCTGTAATGTACCTTTCAGCCAGCGATACACACGCCTCAATGGCCTCCTGTGTGTACACTACATTATGGTGAGCCTCATAACGCTCCTTTATGTTTGTGAGTATGGCCAGGGTCTCCTCCTTTGATGTAGGTTTTACCATAACCTTCTGGAAACGACGCTCTAACGCTCCGTCTTTCTCTATGCTCTTATGGTACTCATCGAGAGTTGTGGCGCCTATGCACTGTATTCTGCCACGTGACAGGGCTGGTTTCATCATATTGGCAGCGTCAAGCGTGCCTGCAGTGCCTCCAGCGCCTATTATGGTGTGGATCTCATCAATGAAGAGGATTATGTCAGGATTCTCCTCAAGCTCTTTGATTACTGCTTTAAGTCTCTCCTCAAACTGACCACGATACTTGGTTCCTGCCACCATTGAAGCCATATCGAGTGATATGATGCGCTTGCCGCACAATACCCGTGGTGCCTTGTATTCAACTATCTGAGTGGCAAGACCTTCCACTATGGCAGACTTGCCCACGCCAGGCTCTCCTATAAGCACTGGATTGTTCTTTTTACGGCGGCTGAGTATCTGTGCAATACGCTCAATCTCCTTCTCACGGCCTACGGTAGGGTCAAGCTTGCCGTCGGCTGCAGCCTTTGTTATGTCTGTGCCAAAGTGGTCAAGCGCCGGGGTCTTTGACTCCTTTTTTGACTTTTTGGCAGTTTTTACAACATCTTCGTCTTCATCATCGTCATCATCTGAGTCTGCGTTCTCATTGGAATCCTTGGCGTCATACACGTCAACAGGGGTTTTCTCAAGCTGTGCGGCGTCAGTAGGGAACACTATGGCACGCAGTTTTTCATACGTAGCGCCCTCTGGAGCAAGCAGTTCCGCTGCCAGATTTGACTTTTCCTTGAAAATGGCAAGTAGCAGGTGCTGTGACTCTATGGTGCTGCTGCCGCCGTTACGCGCCTCAAGATTTGAGAACTTGAGCACCCTCTCTGTGGATGTTAGGGTAGAGAGCGGCTGCCCGTAGGTGTCACTACTGGTTTTAATGCGCTGCTCAATCTTCTTCTTAAGACTGGTCATATCTATGTGGAGATTCTCACTAAGTAGCTTATAAGCAGGGGTTTTGCTGCCAAATCTAATTATGGCGAGCATGAGGTGCTCCGGCCCTACGTAATCATTCCCAAGCCTCATGGCCTCCTCTTTAGAGTACTTAATTATCTCCTGTACTTCTGTTGAATATTCCTTGTTATCCATATTTTATAATGCACATTTGTGTATCCAAACCACAAATGTACAAAAATCGTGCCAAAAATAATGGAGAATTTAGAGTTGAGAATTGAGAGTTATGAACATTTAACTATTAACGTTCAAAATGGTGTTTATTTGGAAACTTTTTTGTATATTTGTACGTTTTTAAAAATACAGACAAAACAATGATTGAAGACGAAAGAATTGTTAAAGTTGACATAGAAGAGGAGATGCGAACTGCATACATTGATTACTCTATGTCTGTTATTGTTTCACGTGCCCTGCCTGATGTGAGAGACGGTTTGAAGCCTGTTCAACGCCGTGTTCTGTTTGCAATGAACGAACTGGGTAACACGTATGACAAGCCTACAAAGAAATCTGCAAGAATAGTGGGTGAGGTTATGGGTAAGTTCCACCCTCATGGTGACTCATCAATCTATGGTACTTTGGTACACTTGGCACAGCCTTGGTCACTGCGTTATCCTCTGGTTGACGGTCAGGGTAACTTTGGTTCTGTTGACGGTGACTCACCTGCGGCCATGCGTTATACTGAGGCACGCCTTATGAAACTCTCTGATGAGATGCTTCGTGACATCGATGAGAATACAGTGGATATGGTTAGCAACTTTGATGAGACACTCAAGGAGCCTACTATTCTGCCATGTGCCATCCCTAACCTGCTTATTAACGGCGCCACTGGTATTGCTGTGGGTATGGCCACTAACATGGCACCACACAACCTCTCTGACACAGTTGACGCTATTGTGGCATACGTTGATAACAAGGAGATAGATGATGATTCTCTAATCTCCATTATCAAGGCTCCTGATTTCCCTACTGGTGGTACCATCTACGGCTATCAGGGTATCAGAGACGCTTATCTTACTGGTAGAGGAAGGGTGATTATACGTAGTAAGGTTGAAATTGAGTCTGAAAAGGATCATGACCGCCTTATTGTAACTGAGATTCCTTACCTTGTGAACAAGGCTGAACTTCAGAAACATATACATGAGCTTGTAAAGGATAAGAAGATCGAGGGCATATCTAGCATTACTGATGAGACCAGTTCAGAGGGTATGCGTCTTGTAATAGACTTGAAGCGTGACGCTAACGCTAATGTGGTGCTGAACAAGCTGTATAAGGAGACTGCACTCCAGTCATCATTCAGTATCAATAACATTGCCCTTGTTAAGGGACGTCCAAAACTGCTTACACTGCGTGACCTTATCGTTAACTTTGTGGAGCACCGTTTGGAGGTTATTACACGCCGTACTCAGTACCGTTTGGAGAAGGCGGAGGCAAGAGCTCACATTTTGCAAGGTCTTATCATTGCATCTGACAATATTGATGAGGTGGTTAGAATTATCAGGGCCTCTGCATCGCCGGCTGAAGCACAGACTGCCCTTATGGAGCGTTTCTCTCTGTCAGAGATTCAGGCTAAGGCTGTGGTTGACATGAGACTCTCACAACTCACAGGTCTGAAGCAGGAGGAACTCAGGGCTGAATATGAGCAGCTTTTGAAGACTATTGAAGACTACAAGGATATCCTGGCTAATGAGGAGCGCAGAATGGCTATTGTAAAAGAGGAACTTCTTGCAATCAAGGAGAAATATGGTGACGAGCGTAAGACTGACATCGTGTTTGCCTCTGAGGAGTTCAATCCAGAAGACTTCTACGCCGATGATGAGATGGTTATCACTGTTTCACATCTTGGTTATATTAAACGTACTCCGCTGACTGAGTATCGTGCTCAGAACCGCGGCGGTATGGGCTCAAAGGGTAGTGACAGCCGTGATGAGGACTTCATTGAGCACATTTACCAGGCTTCAATGCACAGTTATATTCTCTTCTTCACACAACGTGGCCGCTGCTACTGGCTTAAGGTTTATGACATACCTGAGGGCGCTAAGAACTCTAAGGGACGCGCCATTCAGAATATGCTCAGCATAGAGAAGGATGACAAGGTGACCGCATTCATAAAGATTAAGGGTCTGCAGGATGCTGAGTTCAATATGAGCCACTGCCTGCTATTCTGTACACAGAAGGGTGTGGTTAAGAAGACTCTGCTTCAGGCGTACTCTCGTCCACGTCAGAATGGTGTTAACGCTATTATTATACGTGAGGATGACAAGGTTATCCAAGTTAAGCTTACTGACGGTAACAGTGAGGTTATCATTGCAAACCGTAACGGACGTGCAATTCGCTTCAATGAGACTAAGGTTAGAGAGATGGGCCGTATGTCAACTGGTGTAAGAGGTATGACTCTTGACGACGATGATGATGAAGTAGTAGGAATGGTTACTGTACCTGCTGACACCACTGACGATATTCTTGTGGTTTCAGAGAAGGGTTACGGCAAACGCTCTGATTTGGGTGACTACCGTATAACCAACCGCGGCGGCAAGGGAGTGAAAACTATCAATGTTACAGAGAAGACGGGTAAACTTGTGGCCATTCATAACGTCAATGATGAAAACGACCTTATGATTATAAACAAATCCGGCATTGCCATAAGATTTGAGGTTGCATCGCTCAGAATTCAGGGACGCGCCACACAGGGTGTTCGTCTTATTAATCTGGAGAAACGCGATGATGAGATAGCTTCTGTATGTGCAGTAGACCGCTATCAGGAGGAGGAGATACCTCAAGAGGCTGATTCTGAGGAGCTGATACAGGCTCAGGATGAGTTTGACAGCATTGAGGGCGTATCGGAGGATAGTGAAAATAACAACGATAATGAATAATCCTAAAAACAAAAAGCACATGAAAAGAAACTTTATGTTTATTGCCGTAATGCTTCTATCAGGCGCAATGGCAATGGCTCAGACAGCCAATGTGAAGAAGGCTAGCAACGCTCTTCTTACAGACCCTGTGAACTATGACGAGGCCCGCAGCTACATTGAGCAGGCTAAGCAGGATCCATCCACTGCAACAGACGCCAAGACATGGTATGTGGCAGGACGTATTGGTTACACTCTTGCAAACAAGGAGTGGAACAAGCGTTACATCAACCAGACACCTGATGCAGATCTTCTTTACACTGGTATGAAGGAGATGTTTGAGAACTATTTGAAAGCAGACTCTTTTGACGGTAAGGAGATGGACAAGAAGGGTAATCCTAAATATACTCAGAGAAAGGGTATTAAGGGTGACCTCAAAGAGATGCAGAACTGCTTTATTGACGCAGGTGCCGCTAAGTTTGACCAGCGTGACTACGATAAGGCATACGAGATGTTCACAGATTATGTAGCTGTGGCAGACCTTCCTATCTTTGATGAGAAGGAGAGAGCTAAAGTTAAGATTGACTCTACATACAATCAGATTAAGTACTATGCCGCTATCTCAGCTCTGCGTGCAGAGAAGAGTGATGAGGCTCTCAAACTTCTTGATGAGATAACAAAAACTGACTATGCTGACAAGCAGGCTGTATATGAGCTTATGTCAAATGTTTACCAGGGCCAGGGTGACACTGTTAAGTATGTACAGTCTCTTAAAGACGGTCTTGAGGCATATCCTAAGAGCGAGTTCTTCATTGGCAGCCTTGTAAATCACTATGTTACCACACGTAACTATAAGGAGGCTCTTGATTATGTAGATGGTGTTATTGCCAAGCAGCCGGATAACATGGAGTATGTTAACCTTAAAGCTGAGCTTCTTATCCAGCTTGGTAAGTATGATGAGGCTAGAGCCGCCATCAATGATATGCTTGATAAGGATAGAAGCGCAGTTAACCTCTACCTGATGGGTAAGAGCTACGCTATTGAGGGTGGTAACATCCAGGATGCCGCTTCTGATCCTTCACTCTCTAACGCTGCGTATGACAGAGAGATTGCAAAAGCTAAGAAGATTTACGCAGAGGCACTCAAATATTTTGAGGAGGCTAAGCCTAAGATGGATAAGAGTGACAGCCGCTACACAGCAATGCTCCAGGTTATGAAGACTATGTATATTCAGACCAAGGGCTCTACATCTGCTGAGTTCAAGGCTATTGACGCGGAGCTTAAGTCAATCCAGTAACAGCTTCTTTTTAGAATTATTTTAACCGGCTGCAAATGCTTGTGAAGTCACAGTATTTGCAGTCGGTTTGTTTTCTAGACTCTGGAACCTTTTTAAGCGTGACATCTGGGTCAATTATTTCAGTTATTATAGCATCAAGAACTTCACAGAACTGGGCATAGTGCTCTTCTGTATATGATATGCCTGTGGTTGCGTCTGGGTCAGTGTAGAGCTGTGCAAGGCCATAGGCGTCAAGATCAATGGTGGAGCCGGCAACATTCTTCTCTTTGTAATATCTGTAGAGCATCAGCTGGCGGGTGGTTTCGTTTTTAGGGCTCTTAAAATCTGTCTTTTTTTCACCTAGGTTAACCTTCACCGAGCCTGTCTTATAGTCTATAAGGCGGGTGCGCTTTGTATTGTTGCTGTCAAAGTAGGTGTCAACGCGGTCAATGAATCCCTTTATGGTTACCTGTAAATCCTTGAAGCGCTCATCCCTAACGGTGTACGGAATTATGAACCCCTGCTCACACCCTTCAAGTGTGAAAGGAGCCTTTTCTGCGTCAACCTTTATCACCTTTTTTATGTATCGCACTATCAAATCATACATTATACGGTTGATACCGGTAATCTCAAACTTTTCAGCGCCGTTAAAGTATTCTGAGCGCATGGCATCTGTGACTGCGGTCTCTATGCGCAGCAGGTTGCCGTGTAGCTGCATAAGAGCATCTTTGGTGAAGGGTTGACCGCCTAAATCAGTTTTGAGTTGAGTGTACAGAGTCTCTATTGCCTTATGGAACACGCTACCTAACTGATTGCTCTCCATTATCTCTGTTATCTCATCCTTTTCTCTGATTTTTAGGTACTTCTCAATATAGAACTTTACACCGCACCCAAGGTATGTTTTTATGCTGCTGGCAGAGAGCCTAAGCTCTTTAGTGCGGAACTTGTCAAGCCAGTCAGAGGGTTTGCTTATTTCTACTGATTCGCCACCTACTGTGGTGTTGCAAGATGCTATAACGGTTTCAACCTCTTTATTATAGATGTATCTCAGTTGGTTCAGATAGCGGCTTGGCTCGCCGTTCTTCATATTGTCTGTGCGGCAGTCTGAAATCATGTAGACATTCTTGGCGCGCGCTATTAGGCGGTAGAAGTTGTAGGCGTAGACTGCATCCTGGTGTTCTGTGGTTGGCATGCCGAATGCACTGCGCAGATTATATGGAATGTATGAGTTCTGGCTCTCGTTTTTAGGAAAAACGCCCTCATTGAATGAGAGGAATATAATGTTCTCAAAACTCAGACATCGGGTCTCAAGGGTTCCCATTATCTGCAGGCCGTTCAGCGGCTCTCCTTTGAATGACACACTTATGCGTGAGAGTGACTGGCGCACAATCTGAAGCAGAGTCAGCGGCTCAAACGTGTAGTCGTACTCCTTTAGCAGTGCGTTCATGTTGTTAAGTGCCAGCAGAACCTGTGACAGGCACTCTCCATCATATTCATTCTCTGGTTCTACAATTCCTAATATCTCTATTACTATGCTCAGAAGTTCATCATCGGGGTAGGTGTTAAAGATTTTTTTTAGTAGCTCCGCCTCCGATGTCTGGAAAAGTGCAGCCTCAACCCTTACTGTGTTATGTGAGAGCATCTCCCCCTGAATCCTTTTTGCCTCAGCGGCGCAAGTGGTTATGATGTAGGGGTGGGTGAGCAGTGTGTTCACATGTTTATGGTAGAATGTGCCGTTGTCCTCGGCTCCGTGCTGTAACAGCAGCAGCGCCTCTATGAACTTGAGCACTGGAGTGTGGCTTATCGGGAAGCCCATGGTTACGTTTATCCGGTAACGTTCTGTGTCATGGATGGGCAGGCTCATAAGCACAGGCAGCAGCATTTTTTCATCAAGTAGAACTATGGCTGTGCTTATGTTATTGGCGTTGAGGCGGTTGAGAAGTTTCTTGGCCTCAATGGCCTGTGCTGTCATTGATGAGGTTATAATGTGCGTGTACTTGGTTTCACTTGGCAGTGGCAGCATTGAGACTTGCTCTTTTGATGGGAAGAGCCTTATGTTGTCAGCCGCAAATCTGGAGGCTAAGTTGTCACTGTCATTTACAAGCGGCAGGTCATAATCCCAATAGAAGTCTGCTTTAACGCCTAATGCTTTGAAAAGTGAGCGCTCCACCTCATTGAGGGCGTTGAATCCCACAAATATGACTTTGCTGTATGGCGTGTCTATTCCTCCTTGCATGGATTCAACCACATCACGGCATTGCATTCCGCTGTATGCCAGTCCTTTAGCATTCAAGGCTTTTTTGAACTCTGTGTAAATGTCAAAGAGCATGCTCCATACTGACTTGAAGTTTTCACGGTGACGATACTCAATCTTATCCACACCTTTGTATATAAAGAGCCTCTCCAGCGCCTTCTTCTGGTTCTCTGTAAGGTAGCTGTCAGAACTGAGCGCCTGCAGGTCACTTATGTTTTCAAAAATGCGGCGGGCGTCAACCTGATAGTTGTCTATGTCATTAAAGTCTGCTATGAGTATCTGTCCGAACGGGATGAAATCACTGAGCGGCTCCTTTTCCCTGCCGTTTTTCTCCAATACCTTGATGTAGGCCCTGTACAGCTCAAAGAGCAGGGTGAGCTGGTCTGCCAGTTTGCTATTGCTGTATGACTGGAACAGGTCTGCAATAGTGAGTATCTCAGGGGCTATCATTGTGTGCGTGGCTTCCTGCTGTATGTATTTTTCAAAAAAGAGTCCGGCTCTGCGGTTTGGAAATACAAAACAGAAGTCACTAATGTCTTGATTTATGTAGTGGTGGGCTATGGAACGGAGCATTGGCGTTTGATTTTAGGGTTGTAAAGATACAATTTTATTAGTTGAAAATTGAAAGTTGAAAGTTGAAAATTAATGGATAATGGAAAATGGATAATGGAGATTGTGTATCTTTGCAGTTATTATGATTTCAGTAGAGAATTTAACGGTTGAGTTCAGTGACAAGGTCTTGTTTGACCATGTGTCATACGTGATTAATGATAAGGACCGCATTGCTCTTGCAGGCAGGAACGGTGCGGGCAAGAGTACTATGCTTAAGATTATAGCCGGTCTGCAAAACCCCACATCGGGGAAAGTGAATATACAGAACGGTTATACAATAGGGTATCTGCCGCAGACCATGATTCATGATGATGACACCACTGTGATAGAGGAGGCTCAGAAGGCTTTTTCTCACATACACGATATGGAGTTAAGGCTGGAGCAGGCAAACAGTGAGCTGTGTGAGCGTGAGGATTATGAGAGCGAGGGTTACCAGAGGCTGCTTGATGAGATTAACCTGCTGAATGAGCATCTGGCCATGATGGGCGGCAATGACATGATTGGTAATATTGAGAAGACTTTGATTGGCCTGGGCTTTCTGCGCAGTGACTTTAACCGTCCAACTTCTGAGTTTAGCGGAGGCTGGCGAATGCGTATTGAATTGGCTAAAATATTGCTCCGTCGCCCTGATCTGCTGCTGCTTGACGAGCCTACCAACCATCTTGACATAGAGTCTATTGGATGGCTTGAAAATTTCATATCAAACTACAGTGGTGCTGTTATGCTTGTATCGCATGACCGCGCTTTTCTTGACAAAGCCACAAACCGCACCATAGAAATTAGCCTTGGAAAAATTTATGACTACAAGGCCGCCTACAGTAAGTATGTGGAGCTGCGCAAGGAGCGCCGTGAACAGCAGATGCGTGCCTATCAGAACCAGCAGAAGGAGATAAAGGATACAGAGGAGTTCATTGAGCGTTTCCGCTACAAGGCCACCAAGTCTGTTCAGGTACAGTCCAGAATCAAGGCACTTGAGAAGATTGAGCGTATAGAGGTGGATGCGGAGGATAACAGCGCACTGAGGCTAAAGTTTCCGCCGGCTCCGCGCTCAGGCTCGTATCCTGTGATAATGGAGGGCGTGGCCAAGAGTTTTGGTGACCATAATGTTTTCCACGATGTTGAGATGACCATAGAGCGTGGCAGCAAGGTGGCGTTTGTGGGTAAGAACGGCGAGGGTAAGTCAACTCTGGTTAAGTGCATTATGGGCGAACTTGAGCATGAGGGTTCGCTAAAGCTGGGTCACAATGTAAAGATTGGCTATTTTGCTCAGAACCAGGCATCGCTGCTTGACGGTGAGATAACTGTATTTGACACCATTGACCGTGTGGCGGTGGGTGACATTAGAACCAAAATACGTGACATTCTAGGTGCATTTATGTTTGGCGGTGAGGCCTCCGATAAGAAAGTAAAGGTGCTTTCCGGTGGTGAGCGCTCTCGTCTTGCCATGATAAAACTGCTGCTTGAGCCTGTGAACCTGCTTATTCTTGACGAGCCTACCAATCACCTTGACATGGTGAGCAAGGATGTGCTGAAGCAGGCTATAAAGGAGTTTGACGGCACTGCCATAATTGTCTCCCATGACAGGGAGTTTCTTGACGGACTTGTGTCAATGGTTTACGAGTTTGGCGGTGGTGTGGTCAAGCCTCACATCGGTGGAATATATGATTTCTTAGAGCACAAGAAGATAGAGAATCTGCAGGAGCTGGAGCGCAGTAAGTCTGCCGCCAAGGCTGATGCTACTAAGCCAGTGCAGCAAAGTAAGCAGCTTGCTCAGTCTGTTAAGCCGGCTCAGCCTGCTCAGTCTGTGCAGGCAAAACCAGCATCCAAGGAGCCTCAGCTAAGTTATGAGGAGCGCAAGGCACAGCAGCGTCGTGAGCGTAAGGCGCAGCAGGCTGTGGCTGAATGTGAGCAGAAGATAGCCGCCAAGGAGGCTGAGATTAAGGCTCTGGAAGAAAAAATGGCGTCCGGAATTACCGATAACGCCATATTTTCTGATTACTCCCGCCTCAAGAAAGAGCTTGAAGCACTTGAAATGGAGTGGATGTATTTAATGGAGAATGGATAATGGAGAATGGATAATTATCCACCGCATTTACTATATCCACAACTATTGCACTTCATGCAGCCTTCTGTGAATGTGAGCGGCTGACCGCACTGAGGGCACTTTTGACCAGTGTCAGCTCCATCAGGAATATATTTCTTCAGCGCACGCTCAACACCCATCTTCCAGTTGTTAATTGACTCATTATTAAGCTGCAAGCTACCTACAAGTCTTACAATCTGGTCAATTGGCATACCATAGCGGAGCACACCTGAAATAAGTTTTGCATAGTTCCAGAACTCAGGATTGAACTTGTGAGAGAGTCCCTCGATAGTAATCTTGTAGCCGTATTTGTTTGTGAACTGGAAGTCGTAGGTCTTAACGCCAGTCTCCTCATGGTAGTTACGTATAATCTTACCTGTGGTTACTGACTTAGGCAGCATGAGACCGTCCTCATCATCAAGAAGACCGGTGAAAATCTCATACGGGCGGCCGTTAAGCAAGCCTACAAAGGCAATCCACTTCTCTTTATTATTCTGGAAACGTACAACGTCGCACTCCAGTTCTTTAGGACGCTTAGGTGTTATCTCTGGGTAGCAGTTGCATGGAGCAGGTTTCTCCTCCTTCTTGGTTTCAACAAGCACACCGGTGCGTGAACCGTCACGATATACTGTGCAACCCTTGCATCCGCATTTCCACGCCTCTATGTAGAGGTCATTTACAAGCTCTTCTGATACATCGTTTGGAAGGTTGATGGTTACGCTGATAGAGTGGTCAACCCATTTCTGAATGCGGCCTTGCATACGAACCTTTTCAAGCCAGTCAACATCGTTGGCGGTGGCTTTATAATAAGGTGACTTGGCTACAAGGTCATCAATCTCCTCCTGAGTGTAGTTTTTGGTAGTGTCAAAACCATTTGCCTCCATCCAGGTTACAAACTTGTGGTGGAATACAATGAACTCCTCAAAGCTGTTGCCTTCCGGATCCACAAAATCAACACGGGCTGAAAGGTCATTAGGATTAACTTTTCTACGACGCTTGTATACAGGGCGGAACACTGGCTCAATACCTGATGTGGTCTGTGACATAAGGCTGGTGGTACCTGTAGGGGCTATTGTCAGACACGCGATGTTACGGCGGCCAAACTTCTTCATCTCCTCATAAAGGCCTGGATCAGCATCTTTCAGGCGGTTGATGAACGGATTGTTCTTCTCACGCTCTGTATCGTAGATTTCAAATGCACCTCTCTCCTTGGCCATGTTAACAGATGAACCATAGCAAGAGATGGCAAGAGTTTTATGGATGTTCTCTGAAAAATCAGTTGCCTCTGGAGTCCCGTAACGCAGACCCATGGCAGCTATCATATCACCCTCAGCTGTGATGCCCACACCTGTACGGCGGCCTTTGGCTGTCTTGCTCTTGATCTTCTCCCAAAGCTCACGCTCTGTCTGCTTGATGTTGTCAGACTCAGGGTCAGAATTAACCTTTTCAAGAATCATGTCAATCTTCTCCATCTCAAGGTCAATGATGTCATCCATAATGCGCTGTGCAAGAGCGGCGTGTGTCTTAAACAGCTCATAGTTGAATGATGCCTGTGGGGTGAATGGATTATCAACATAGCTGTAGAGGTTGAGTGCTATAAGGCGGCAGCTGTCATACGGACATAGGGGAATCTCACCGCAAGGGTTTGTTGACACTGTTCTGTAGCCAAGGTCTGCATAGCAGTCTGGCACTGACTCACGCAGGATTGTGTCCCAGAAGAGAACTCCTGGCTCTGCTGACTTCCAAGCGTTGTGAACAATCTTCTTCCAAAGGTCATTTGCGCTTATCTCTTTGGAGTACATTGGCTTGTCTGAGTCAATAGGGTACTGCTGTTTGAATGGCTTGTTCTCAATTACAGACTCCATGAAGTCATCTGAAATCTTAACAGACACATTTGCACCAGTAACACGGCCCTCTGTCATCTTGGCATCGATGAATGCCTCTGAATCAGGATGTTTGATAGATACGCTAAGCATCAAGGCTCCACGGCGGCCGTCCTGTGCAACCTCACGTGTGGAGTTTGAGTAGCGCTCCATAAATGGCACTATACCTGTGGATGTAAGAGCGGAGTTCTTAACAGGTGAACCGTACGGACGTATGTGTGAGAGGTCATGGCCCACACCTCCACGGCGTTTCATTAGCTGAACCTGCTCCTCATCTATCTTCATCACAGCTCCGTATGAGTCAGACTCCTCATTAAATCCAATAACAAAGCAGTTTGATAGTGATGCAATCTGGTAGTTGTTTCCAATACCTGTCATTGGTCCGCCCTGTGGAATAATGTACTTGAAGTGTGCAAACAGGTCAAACAGCTGCTGCTCACTCAGTGGGTTAGGGTACTTGTTCTCAATTCTTGCAATCTCAGAAGCGAGGCGGTGGTGCATATCGTCCGGGGTCTTCTCATAGATGTTCCCAAAGGAGTCCTTCAGGGCATACTTGTTAATCCAGACTTTTGCAGCAAGCTCGTCACCAAGAAAGTAGTCTGTGGTGGCTTTCATTGCCTCGTCAAAAGAATAAGTTTTTTGTGCCATAGATATTTGTTTTAAATATAATTGTTCGTATATTTGTTAGTGTATTTATGTTAGAACCTAATTCGCGTTTGAGAGTTTGGTACTTGACAGAAAAGCGAATGCAAATCTATACAAAGTTCTCTTTTTGTGCAATAAATTCTTTGTTAAAAAATCTTATTATTGACAAAAGTTTTCAACAGGTATTTTGTAAAGTTTTCCAAAGTATTTTATAATATGCTTATTTTCAAGAGTTTGAAAAATTAACATTACTAAAAAGTTTTCCAAAATGATAAACTCTCTAAAAACAAGAAGGACTATTAGAAAATATTCTGATAAAGAGGTGAATGATACGCTTCTTAACTCTCTGCTTGCAGATGCGTTCCGTGCATCAAACAATGGTAACATGCAGACTTATAGCGTGGTGGTTACACGTAGTGCTGAAATGAAGGAGAAACTTGCTCCTCTGCACTTTAATCAGCCATGCTTCAAAAGTGCTCCTGTAGTGCTCACATTCTGTGCTGATTTCCGCAGGTTCAGCCAGTGGTGTGAGGCCAGCGGGGCAGTGCCTGGCTACAATAATTTCCTTTCATTCTTCTCAGCCGCCACCGATGCGCTGCTTGTGGCGCAGACTTTTGCCGTGGCTGCAGAGGATGCTGGTCTTGGGCTATGCTATCTTGGCACTACAAACTATAACGCAGATGGCATTGTTGATGCCTTGGAGCTGCCACAGCTTGTTTTCCCGATAACCACAATAACTCTCGGCTGGCCGGCAGAGACTCCCGCGCAGCCTGACCGCCTTGACCCATCGGGGCTTATACATCAGGAAACTTACAAAGATGTAGATGTTAAGGCTCTTTACGCCCCTAAGGAGGCGCTGCCTGAGATGCAGGCTTTTGTAAAGGAGAATGGCAAGCCTTCTTTGGCACACGTGTTTACAGACGTGCGCTATACCAAGGCAAATAATGAATTTTTCTCCGATGCGCTCCTTAAAGCCATAAAGAGGCAAGGGTTTATATTTTAACTCTTAATGCAGAAATTTGCATATAAGAGTAAATTTATTTACCTTTGTGGCATGGATTTTAATTATGGCATATATGCGCGGTCCAATCCTGATATTATAAAGGAGCTTGGACGTAGATTTAAGGACTACAGACTTAATAGCAATATTACTCAGAAAGAACTTTCTGAACAGTCTGGGGTGAGCCTTATTACAATACGTCAGTTTGAAAATGGTCATTCAACAAACATTACAATGGCAAATTTCCTGGCCCTGTTAAGGTCAGTAAAGTGTTTGGAGAATGTAAATGAACTGATGCCGGAAATACCTATCTCTGGTTATGTAATGGAAAAGATTCTAAAGAACAAACCTAAACGAGCCAGTCATGCTAAATAACATTATAAAAGTCATATTATGGGGTGATGAGGTTGGCACTCTTTATTGGGATGCTGCCAAAGGATGCTCTGTCTTTTCTTTTAATGACAGGTTTGTTTCCAAAAATCTGAATGTTTCTCCAATTGTGGCACCTATAGTTAACGGTAAGGTTATTAGAAAATCTTTTCTTGGAAACAAAGATAAGATTTATCAAGGTCTTCCTGAGTTCCTTGCTGATTCACTGCCAGACCATTGGGGTAATCTTATATTTGAACAATGGGCTAAACAGAACAATGTTTCGTTAAGGGACTTGACACCTGTTGACAAATTATGCTTTATTGGAAGCCGTGCAATGGGTGCGTTTGAGTTCCAGCCAGAAACAAATATAGGAACTTTTGATAATCAAATCCAGCTAGATAGTTTGTATAAACTTGCGAGAAAGATATTTCTAGAAAGGGAAGATGTAAAAATTGAATCTGATGAGCCGCTTACATTGCAAGGATTATATGAGGTAGGTACTTCAGCGGGAGGCAAGCATCCTAAAGCTATAATTGCTATAGACAAAAATACTGGTGATATACGTTCCGGGCAGGTTGTTCTTCCAGAAAATTATGAATACTACATACTCAAGTTTGCAGAAAGTGATGATTTCCCGTTCACAAATATTGAGATGGCCTACTATAAAATGGCTATAGCCGCTGGAATTAATATAATGCCATCAAAATTAATTTCTGTAGAGGGTAGGGAACACTTCTTAACACAGAGATATGACCGCATCGATGGTAAAAAGGTTTTTGTTCAGACTCTTGCGGCCATTAGCCCTGATGCTTCAAGTTATGAGTCTCTGTTTGAGGTGGCCAGGTATATAGGCGTTTCATCTGCGGAGCAGGCTGAACTTTTCAGGCGTCTTGTGTTTAATGTTTTTGCAGGCAATGTGGATGACCATCAAAAGAACTTCTCGTTCTCTATGGATGAAAACGGTAGTTGGCATATTACACCAGCCTACGATGTTACCTTTACCACAAATCTTAACGGTCCTGTATATGAGCGAGTTCATACAATGTCTGTTTGTGGAAAAACAAATGATATTACGCAAGATGAGTTACTATACTTTGCAAAATCCAATGGGATTAAAAATGCAAAAAGTATTATTGAAGATGTTGCAACATCAGTTTCCACATTTTATAAAAGTGCGATAGACTGTGGAGTTAGTGTTTATTGGGCTGATAAAATTGAGGAGTATCTAAGAATCATCATGCCAGCGGAATATACATCTGGAATGACCAATTATATTCCGAGTTTTATAGAACCATTCGTTACTGAAAACGGAGTGCCTGTATCAGACGTGAAATTTCATGAAACTGAACGCCATGATATTGTTATATATGCTACAATAAACGGAATCAGCCGCAAACATACATTCTACAAGAACAGTGATCAAGCTGCTGCTATCTCAAAATATGGTGCGAACCATATTCCAGAACAAATGCAGAAGGCCTTGATTGAGGAGTTCCTAAAATAATTCTCCCCACCTGTGCCAGGGTAATGGCAGGGTGGGGAGGACTTGTTTACAGAGATTCATAATATTTTTTTATTTTCTGCGCCATTAAGAATCGTCGTTGTTCTAGAAAAGTGCTGTAATCTTCATGGCTCATGTTAAATATTCCTTCTGGAATACAGTTGTCCAAAAGAT
>JAEEGL016841950.1_pt1 | contig 19503 bp, 9 predicted proteins | sample 9134231 | NCBI WGS metagenome assembly JAEEGL01 (sample SAMN16246548, study PRJNA631951) | gut metagenome | biome: gut microbiome; feature: rumen; material: fiber-attached | host: Bos | place: Iran: Karaj | collected 2018-10 | reverse complement strand
GAAAAGGAGTTAAAAGAGTTAAAAAATATAGTTAGCTTTATTACAAATATTGATCCTAAAGATCTTCTTTCAGCTCCAACTCCATCAGAAGTTGAAAAAGAAATTTCTCATTTTTTCTGAAAAAATACAGTAATAATATGACATAATATTGCATTTGATCTATCATTCTTAAACCGCTTTTTCCCATCATTAAAATATACTTTCTCAATTGACACATTCCAACTTTCTCAAGCAATGGTTCCATATGCTCCAAGTTATGCTTTAGAAATTTTATCAAATTATTTAGAAGAAAAGCCATTATTTATTCAGCGAAAATCAAAATTTTGACTTTCATTTGCAAGCAGTTCACTACAGCAAGAAACATTTCATGATGCATTTTTCGATACCAAAGCTACTTTAGCATTATTCTGCTATTTAATTGATTTTCTTTGAGAAGTCCAGATAAAGACTCCAATTTTGGGACAGTTAATTAATAAATCAAATGCAGAATTTCTTCAAATTTTACCATCATATAATCATAAACCAGTTCCATCGATTGGTGATATAACTATTCCAACTCTTAAAAAAATTGCACCAACTAATACATCATTTACAAGTTTTCCATATGATATTCAGACATTAAACTACGAAAGTAAAAAAAGGTATTATGTATGAAATCTGAAATTCAAATCATTACTTCAATCATTACTAGCAAATAAAAAGATTCTTCTTGTTTTTTCATCAAAACCGAAACTAGATATAGCAAAAAATCTCTTGAATGATATGTGAATAAAAAATATTGGATTTGCCCGTGAAGAGCAGACGATTTCTCCAAAATTATTTCAAATGTTTTTATCAAAACCAGAATTTTCAGATTTTGAAATTTTATTCATTATCAAATATTGTATCCATTTATTCTATGGATATGGAGTTCTTGATTTAAACTCAAAATGAGATTACAAAGTTTATGGATTTATTAAAGATACGCGTGAAATAGTTAAATATCCACTCGTTTTAACCACACATCAATGATTATATTCACTTCTCGAAAAAAATACAGAAACATACCAAGATTTTCAGATTCTTTTCTTTGATACAGAGTGGCGATATCGTAATTATAACCAATATCTTTCTCGTACATGTGATTTGTATTATATCCAAAATTTTGTTGATATGTTACTTTATAAGTATCAACTTTTACAAGAAAAAAATCTGATTTCGTCTGAGTTTTTGGATGTACTCCAAGAATTTGATACATTTTTTACAATGTTTATCTGAATTCTCCGGACAGAAACAAAAAAGTTATTCATAAATATTCCAGATGATGAGATTCAAATAAATCCAATCGTTTCAAGCATTGAATTTTATCAAACGAAACTATTACTTCAAAAATTAAAAGAATTTTGACCAAAACTTGAATCTTCATTACAGCCACCAGATTTCAAAACATTACGATTACAAATTGAACATTTTTTCTCCATTACCGAAACGGTCGCAAAAGTTCAGAGGAAAATGTATAATCAATCGGATTTCTACTTTTTATTTAGTGAGGATACTAAATTTACAAACCGAGATGAATTTTTAGATATCTTTACTGACCATCACACATTATTCCTATCAAATCATGAAACAGCTTATGATGAATTGTTGCCAGATATTACAGATTTTGAAGAGAAAAAACTTCCACATTTAAAAGCAGTCGTTGATTTACAGTCAATGCTTTCCAAATTCATTAAAAAATCTGATCAGTCCTTCTTCATCATTTCTACCGTAAAAGATGAATCTCGTGAGATTTTTGAATATTTACAGACTATTCCAGAACTTTCAGATTATGAACTTTTAGTCGAAAATATTACCTGATGAGCAGGGAAAAATATTTATAAAGCTCAGAGAAATGATAAAAAAGTTGTAGTTTGATGATATAACTTTCTTATGATGTGTTATGCTCAAAAAGTAAAATTTAATCAATTGATTATCCGGAATATTAGATGAGCTCAGTCAGATTTAATTTTGACTGACATGCAACGATATTCTCCAGAAAGGTAAAAATCCATACTAAAATTTGCAAAAATTAATATTTTTGAATATAATCGTATACGAATTTTATCGTATGAATTTTGCTTTAATGTTAGAAAATACACGATTGGGAAAACAGTTTCGAAATATAGTAAAAATCCTTGGAGTGGCAATTGCTATATATTTAGCATTAACCATAAAAATGTGATTTACATGAGAAACCGATGAAGTTTCGCAATTTGATTACTTAGAAACAGAAGAACAATCTGATAAAGAAATGTCAGATATAGATGATGCAGAAAATCATTGAGCAGGTTCAATTTTTTCACAACTTTGTCAAAAATATCAAAATATATGTAATAAAGTTTCACGAGCATGAGATTTTCAAGATAAAGATAAGTCTACAAAATTCGCATATGTAACATATCTGCTCAAAAAGTTGGACACAAACATCACTCGTTGAAAAAATCCATCAGAAGCTCTTTTAGCAATGTTGATTAATGAAAAATCCGGAGCTCGTAGATGAAGTGCAAATTGGACAACGGTGACTATAAATTTATGATGAATGAAATATAATAATGAGTTTTTCCAAGTAATTTCGCATGAAATGTGACATATCGTTGATTTATGATGATTACAATGAACAAGTAAGGAAAAAAATCCAAATTTTACAGAATTTAATAAGATAGTTTTTGCTATTGATGACCCAAGCTTAGAATATTATAAATATTCTCGAACTTCAGAAACAGTTAGAAAAAGCTGAATGACAAAAGAAGATTTCTGTTCATGATATGGAATGAGCGATCCATTTGAAGACTTTGCTGAATGTCATAATCTTTACTTAAATCATCATGATTATTTTCATAAAATAGCGATGAATAATTCTACAATAAAAAATAAGTATAATTTTTTATCTAATTTGTACTGATGAAAATATATAAATAATTCAGAGGCAAAACATGAGAATCGAGATAATTCATATAGAGTTTGGGATACAACTAAAATTAGAGAAGGATAAATTTTTCTCTCACTTGAAAAATAAATAGAAAATCACTATAAGTTAATCAGATGAAAATTTCAAATTAATTAAAAATCTGAATGGCAAATTCTCTTGTAGATGAAGTGCTTAGTCGCGTCGATATTATCGATGTGATTTCTAGATATATTCCTCTTAAAAGAAAAGGAAGTAATTTTTGAGCATGTTGTCCATTTCATTGAGAAAAGACACCATCTTTTATGGTATCGCCAACGAAACAAATTTTCAAATGCTTTGGGTGCTGAAAATGATGAAATGTTTTTACATTTATCCAAGAAATAGAGAGAGTTGATTTTCGAGATGCTGTAAAACTATTAGCAGAACAAGAGCATATTGATGTTTCTCAATACCAACAAATTTCAGCTTATGCACAAAAATCTCAAGATGATAAAGAAAAGCTTAAAAGAATGCAAAAATTAGCTCAAGAATTTTTTGTCGATTCATTAGAAAATAGCCAGACAGCATTAAATTATCTCCATGAAAAAAGACATTTAGATGATAAATTAATTTCAGAATTTTGAATTTGATATGCAAATGATAAACATTATGAGTTATTAAACACGCTTAGAAGTAAGTGATTTACAGATAATGATTTACTAGAAGCATCACTTGCAAAGAGGAATGCAAACTGAGAAATTTATGCATTTTTCAGAAATAGAATTACATTCCCTGTTTATGATTTAATGAAAAATGTAGTTTGATTCAGTGCAAGGGTAATAAATCCAGACGATACTCCAAAGTATATCAATTCGGCAGAAAATAAATTATTTGAAAAATCAAAGATTCTTTACTGACTTTCACATGCTAAACAACATATAAATATACAACAAAAAATAATCGTCGTGGAATGACAGATGGATGTAATTTGATTAGCTCGTTTATGATTCCCAGTTTGAGTTGCAACATCTGGAACCGCCCTTACAGAACAACATATCAAAATATTAAAACGTCATACGGAGAATTTATATCTTCTTTTTGATAACGATCAAGCAGGTCGTCAAGCCACATTCCGTGCCCTTAAACTTTGTTATGCTCAGGATTTATTTCCAAAAATCATCTCACTCCCAGATTGATTTAAGGATGCTGATGAATTAGCGAATAATGAAAATTGAAATCAACTTTTTCAAGAATGTATAGATAAAGGAACAGATGGTTTTCTTGAGATGTTTGACCGTTTAAGAAATTCGTTTGATATGAATTCACCAGTAGATAAAACAAAATTAATTAATACGATGTTCGAATTAATTCTTGCTGTAAATAATGTCTTAATCCAAGAAAGTTATAAAAGAGCCTTTGCTGAAAAATTATGATTTCCATTTGAAACGGTTGACCTTCAATTCAAAAAATACGTTCAATGAGCAGGTAAAATATTTATTCAACAACAGAGAAAACAAGAAAAATCAGTTCCAAAATATCAATTAGATCGCGAAAAATTATTCATTTCACTATTTCACAACTGATTCATAGATATACAATTAAAAGATGAACCTGAATTCCTTTCAGATTTACATAATTTTGTGAATCAAGTTTCCAACGTAAATCCAGATTGATTACTATTTCATACATTAAACAATACATGTTCTGATGAAGAAAAAACTACACTTGATGAGTTTCAACTTCGACGAGAAAAAGAAATATCGGATTTATCGGATGAAAAATCAAAACGTCAAATAATAATAACAACCATTACACCAGTTATTCAAGATTTTTTCAAACTTGCCACAAAGAGTAAAATCTTAACAGATGATGAAAAAAAACAGCTTATAATTATGAAATGAAAACTTGGTAGAAGATAATTTTCTAAAAAGTCTGAATTTTTTTGATTTTTTTGGTGTTTTGGATTATACTATAAGCAGGAATTTTATTTTTTTCATAAAATAATATGAAAAGAATCATAAAATCTTTATTATGAATAACCACATTTATTTTGATGTTATTTGGGACATTTTCACTAGTAAATGCCCAAGAAACTCAACCAGAGAATCCTGATTGATGACAGCAACCACAACAATGACAACAACAGTGAGAAGATTGAGAAAAAAAATGTAAATGAGTAAAACTAAATACAAATTTCCCAATCATATGAAATTGTATATGAGATACAGCTGATGAGAATCCAACAAATGCATTTCCAACAATGATATGAGCCATAACTAAAATAATTATGTCATTAATATTGGTGGTATGTTTTATAATGGTTATTTATGCCGGAATTCAACGAGCATCAGATAATCCATGAACTCGAAAATCATGATGAGCAAAATGAACATTAGCAAAAGTAGCAATAACTATACTGCTTTTATGATTCTCATGAGCCATACTCAGATTAATTAATCCAAATTTCTTCTCATAAAGAAATTAAATTTTAGTAAATATAATGTTACTTTTTAAACTAGAAGATGTATCTTCCTCATCTCTTGAGCGAACTACATCTTTTTTCTTATTTTTCTTAAAATCATGTTCTATTTTGCTTTCAGTGCTAGATTGATCCTTCATTGTTAAGCTAACTTTTTCTCTTTCTTCATCGATATCCAAAACCTTTACGCTTACTTTTTGTCAAACGCTTACTATTTCAATAGGATTAGAAACATAATGATTAGCCATTTGTGACTTATGAACTAATCCATCATTATGCAATCCAATGTCTACAAAAGCGCCAAAATCTGTCACATTTCTAACTACTCAATCTAACTGCATTCATATTTTTAAATCTTTTATATCTAGTACATCAGATTTGAAACATGGAGTGTCTCACTCATCTCTAGGATCAAGTCATGGCCTCTGAAGTTCTTTGATGCAATCTTTCAACGTTTCTTTTCAAATATTGTACTTTTCACTCCACTCATTAATTTGTTTTTCATTTATATCTAACTCCTTCATTGGTAGTGAAACATTTTTTTTATCGATTCAGAATTCATTTTTTAATATTTCATAAACTTGTTTAAAGTTTTCTGGATGAATTCCTGTTTGATCTAACGTTTCTTTTCAATTTTTAATCCTTAAAAATCAAATGGCTTGTTCATAGGCTTTTGGTCATAATCATTTAACCTTCTTAATCTCAGTTTTGTCAGTAAATGCTCAATTTTTATCCCTATATTCTACAATAGATTTTGCCACATTCTCACTTAATCATGCAATGTATTGCAATAATGTATAACTTGCAGTATTTACATCTACTCACACAGAATTAACAGTATCTTCCACTTTTTCATCCAATTTTTCTTTCAAGAATTTTTGATCCACATCGTGTTGATATTGTCATACTCAAATAGATTTAGGATCGATTTTAGTCAATTCAGCTAAAGGATCTTGTACTCTATGAGCAATGCTAATAGCTCATCTAACTGTTACATCCAAAGATGGATATTCATCTTGTGCTAATTTACTTGCAGAATATACAGAAGCTCACGCTTCACTGGTTATAATATATTGAACTTTTAATTTATGTTTTTTAATTACGTTAGCTAAAAATTGTTCAGATTCACGACTAGCCGTTCCATTTCATAATGAAATCAAATCGATATGATATTGTTCAATCAATCACATTAAAATCGCTTCAGCTTTTTCTATGTCATTTTGTGGAGCAGTAGGGTATATTACGGTATTGAATAAAAACTTTCCAGTTGGATCTACAATAGCCAATTTACAACCAGTTCTAAAAGCTGGATCAAATCCAAGTACAGTTTTTCATTGAATAGGAGGTGTTAATAATAAGTTTTTTAAATTTTCACCAAAAACTCTAATTGCGGACTCATCAGCCCATCTCTTTTTATCGGTTCTCAACTCTCTTTCAATAGAAGGGATTAATAATCTTTTAAGTCCATCTTCAATTGCTCAATCTAGATATTCTACACTAGTTCATAATCATTTTCATCCGTTTGGAATGAAATATTTCTTAGCAGATTCAAGTGTATGCTCCCATGAAAAACCAATAATTAAGTTTATTTGTTTTTCTTTTTCTGCTCTAAGTAATGCTAAAAATGCATATGATGGAATTTCATTCCATTTCTTAGAATAATCTGCATATATTTTGTAGACTCAGTTTTCTTCAAAAGTCTTTGTAGGTTTTGTAAAAATTTTAGCATTATTTTCTTCATAATTTTTGATATCTTCTCTTAGGTTTGCATGATCAGAAACGTCTTCAGCAATAATATCTTGAGCTCAAGCAATAGCTTCCTCTTTATTACTAACCGTAGTTTTTGCATCTCATGTATTTTTCACAAATTTTTCAGCTTCAACTTCAAAGTCTTCTTTGCTCAATTCAGCCTTTCTCAAAATCTCAGCAAGAGGTTCTAGTCACTTGGCTTTCGCAATTGTAGCACGAGTATTTTTCTTTTCTTTGAATGGCCTATATAAATCCTCCACTCTGGCCAAAGTTTCGGCTTCCATAATCTGTTGCCTGAGTTCATCAGTTAACAATCACTTTTCATCAATAAGTCTTATTACATCTTCCTTTCTTGTTTCCAAGTTTCTGGTATATGTATATACGTCGTTAAAATCACGAAGTTGTTCATCGGTTGCTCATTGTGTTAATTCCTTACGATAACGAGCTATAAATGGAATAGTATTTCATTCATCCAAAAGGGTAATAATATTACGAATAACTTTCTTCTCTAGTCATGTTTTATTCGCAACTAGATCTACTAAATTGACTGTCATAATTACTTTATTTACATCATAAAATTTATAAAGTTTGGCAAAACCAGATTAAGAAAGTTTTTTATAATTTCAAGATAGAGGATAAAATGTTCGATAAATTATAAAATCTTGCTCGAAATTTGCATTTTAAAGCTTTGTAGCTATAATATATTCACAATTAACTATTAAAATGAAGTATTTATGCCTAAAAAAATAAAAAAAGTAGTAAAGAATTTTAGAAAGACTATTCCAGTAAAAATAAGATCTATTTCTTTTTCATTAGCCCTTTTTATGTTATGATGGGGACTTGGAACAGATACTTATTTTTCTATATATATTAAAGAAATTGTAGGTAATGCGCGAGGAGTAACAGCAATTTGAACCCTATTGGCATTTGTTAAACTTCTCTTTGTGGTTCCAATATGAAGAATGAATGACAAATTGAATGTAAAATATATCCTACTTATATGAAAAATATTATATGCATTATGTTGATTGTTCTTTTTCTTAGCCTGAATTTATCATTCTTGGATTCTGCTAACTATAGCGACGATTCTAAATGGATTTGGAGCAGCTGCTACATTTACTACGTATCGCAGTTATTACGCCAAAAAAGCGACCAAGGCTGATAATGCTCAACTTTCTTGAATTTATTTTTCAGCAATGTATATCACGGAAGTTATCTGATCTCTAATTGCTGCAGTTTTGGTTAATTATTTAGAATTGCCATATATGTATTTTTTTGTAGTCATATTCGCTTTAGTTTCATTAGTACAAGATGAAAATATAAAAACAGCAATTTCAAATAGTTATAATAAAACCTGGAAAAGATTTTATAAAAGAGTAAAGAGAGAATCAAAACATATAAACCAAATGAAACAAGATTATAATCAAGAATTTTTTGGTAAAAATTGATTCATTCGTTCATTTATTAACGGTTGCTTGTCCATAGAAAGTTGGAAAGAAATATGGGAAATGTTACGCACATATAATTGAAAAATGTATGTGGCTCTATGAAGTTGTATGTTAACCAATTTTTTGAATTATACAGGTTTCTTATTTATCCCAATAATTGCAGCAGAAAATCACCTTTCACTTTCAAAAATTGCATTAGTTTTTGCTGCTATGAAACTACCATATATTGTGAATGTTTTTACATGAAAATTTTGAGATAAATACAGTAAAAAATTATTGATTTCCATCACTTTAGTTTTTGTATCACTGTTATACATAACACTCTGATATTCAGAAAATTTTTATGCCATACTAATCCTAACTTTTTTCATATCTCTATGAATTGCGATATTATTCCCTATTACCTCTGCGTTGGTAATTAGTTATACAAAACCAAAAGATAAATGATCAATTACAGGAGTACAAGATTTTGTGTCTAGATTTTGAGATGTAGTATGATCTTTATGATTTTGAACATTAGTGGCGATAATTTGATTACAAAAATGATTTATAATTATTTGATTATGTACGCTAGGATTGTGATGATATCTAATGATAAAAAAACTTTTATCATACAGGAGTAAAAATAATGAACGTGAAAAACTCAAATCAGAAGAAGTTTATGATTTGCCAATACCAGTTGTTGACGCAATCCCAGAAGAAATTGGTGATAAAAATTAAATATTTGCTTAATTCTATTTTTGAGTCCAAACAACTCTCTTTTCTCCATCAATATCTTTAAATTCTTTTGCAGTCACCATTATTTTATCTCAGATGTTATAATATTTTTTCCATTCTACCCCATCTCCAATTGGAGCAATCCAATTCTTATGCAATAATCATTCTACTCATTTTACAGTAATAAACATTCAATAATTATACATTAATTTCACATATCATTCATACTGCTGTCACAATTTAATATCATTCACAGAAAACTCTCATGAAACTCCAGTTTGGTTCGCAGTCTTTCAACTTAATTTTCATTTTGAATTAACTTTCTTTGTGGGTTCAGACTTTTTTTGTATAGATTTTTGTAATTTCTCAACATTTGGTATAAATATAAGAGGAGCGTCTGCATCTTTACTCAGACCAGAAGCAACCTTCATATCTTGGATCAGTTTTTTAATTTCATCTTTCTTTCATATCCAAATGAATATGTGGTTTTTGTCTTCTGCAGATACATAAGAATCTACTCAAAGTTTAATTTTCTTTCATGTTGGGAATGTTAAAGTTTTTCATTTTGCAAATTGAAGTTTAGCAACTTCCTCTAGTTTATCGGGTTTATCATACCACACATATTTAAAAGTTTTAGCATCCTTATCCATAACCATAGCATCAGCTTGTTCTCAAGCTACTACGAAATTATCAAATTCTCAAATAGATTGTTCAACTATAAAATCTTGTAAATTTTTACTATCTTCCTCATCTAATCATAATGCTTCAAGCCTAGCTTTTTCTGCTACTTTTTCTTGAGCAGAAAACTTTTTCTTTCATCGAGCATTTAAAAGAGATTCAAGTTGAGAACGTTCCATTGCATATCTCTGACGTGATTGACGTCTAATCTTTTCTATATGTTCTTCAATATTATCAACTTCAGTAGGAGAGAATGGTGGTAATGTTTTTGTACTAAATGGATCTGATGAAATTCCATCAATCATCAATCTTGTATAAGTTGTATATTTTGGTAATGAAATTAAGTCGTTAACTCAAACCATTTCTTTAAACTGTGATGTCATAATTGCTGCATCATCATATCATAATGTAAATGACACAATACTTCCTACATTACCAAAAATAGCATTTTTTATATCTTCATCCAATTGTGAAGTATACTGGTTTGCCAGTATTAAAGAAAGCTTATATTTTCTAGCTTCAGATAAAATCGTCGCAAAAGATTTAGTGGCAAAATTTTGAAACTCATCTATATATAAATAAAATGGACGGCGTTTGCTTGCTGCAATATCAGCTCTAGACATAGCATCAATTTGAATTTTTGTTACAAGCAAAGATCCAATCATGTTTGCATTATCTTCTCAGATTTTACCTTTTGATAAATTTACTAATATAATTTTACCTTCATCCATCGCTTTTCTCATGCTAAGTTTTGAACGAGGCTGACCAAAAACATTTCTTACTAAACGCGAAGACAAAAACTGTCATACTTTGTTTGTTATCGGAGCAATAGCTTCTTCTCTTTGTCTATCTTGCCACTTATTAAACTCAGAATTCCAAAATTTCAATAAAACAGCATCATGTACATGCGATATAACTTCCTCACGGAAATCTTTATCAGTTAAAATTCTTAAAATATGCATCAATGTTGCATTTGGATAATCAATTACAGATAATACAACATTACGTAAAATATACTCTAATCTTGGCCCCCATGAATTATCAAACAATTTCTGGAAAGTAGAAACCACTCCCGAAGCAATCCTATTCTTTTCATCTTCATTGTCTGCTTGCAGTAAGTTGAATCAGATCGGATATTCAGTATCAGCTAAATCAAATAAAATCACATCATTTATTCTATTTGATGGGATAGATTCTATAATTGTATCTACAAGTTCCCCATGAGGATCTAATAAACATAGACCATTCCCAGCATTCATATCAGAAATAATCATATTTGAAATAATCGTAGATTTTCAGGTTCATGTTTTTCAAACGATATACACATGACGGAATTTATCTTCCTCCTTAATTCAAAAACGAATTTTATCTCATCTATAATCTGTATCTCATAATAATGTTAATTTTTTGGGATTAGGAAATGTATTTAATGCAGGAATATTTGTAGGATACGGTAATTTACGATATAGAGTATAATCCAATCATTTAACAAAATTTATTTTAGTAGGGATATGAAAAAAATTCACAACCTCAGAAAAACTACAATAATGCCAAATTCTTCTTTCCTTAAATTCACAAGATCATTTGCTAACCATAGGAGCCAAAACAGAAAGTAGATTCATTTGTACGGCCCCCGCAGTTGATGAGTTACTTGTAGTTAAAGAATATGATAAAGAAAAATAAATCTGATTTTCGTTCTCATTAGTTTTTTCTTCAGCCTTTTCTTCTTTTTTTTCTGTTGGAGCCCATGCTCGTTTTACCACCTTCGTAAAAACACCCCACGCCTGTTTCCAGGCAGATTCTTCTAATTTAAAAGTATAATCAAAAAATAAAGTTAATGTAGAATCGCTTGGAACATTTTGGAATAAAGAAAGCAAATCATTCATCGGATCCAAGTAATTTCATTCTTTTTGAAAATCTGAAAGATCTTTAAAACGAGCATCATTGTCGATATTTACTCGATTACGCTCTTTAGATACTTTTGGGTATGTGGTTTCTATTAAATCTGAAGTTGGAAATGAACTATAAAAAGTATTACAAAAATAAGCCTTAAATTTTATAGGCATCTTCACATAAAATTTAATTCATTGACTATTTCCGCTGATTAAAAATGAAATCATCTTAGATTTCAAAGAAATCAGATTTTCCATAATCTTTTGCCAATGTGCAACAGTCCTTTCGTTATCTTTAAATGGTTTAATCTGGAAGGTGATTGTTGTAGGCATTTTTGCTGGAGTGGCTGATACAGCCTTTTCTACCTGTTCTGTCATTGATTTTATGTTTACCAGTAAGTAAAAACCTTACATTGATTTTAGTATAGACATTTTCTAAAAAATTGCAAATATAATATTTAAATAAATTTGATTTTTTACCGACTAGTTCAACCTCAACCTCATCCACCTCATCAACTTGAAAAACTACTTCAACCTCAACTGAAAGAAGATCAGCTGTCGAATCAACTACTGGAACTATAAGATGAACTTCATCAAGAATAATTATGATTAGATGATTTTTGGCTGTAGGCCATTTTATTAATAATGTGGGTTGCTGCACATAAAGATTTAATATCTCAATCGTACCAAGATGGTTTAACATCCATCTCTTGCATTATATGGGTAAATTTTTTAATTAGTTCCGTATCTAAACCAAATACAACAGCATAAGGAAGAATCTTGTCAAAATAAAGTGGATCTTGTTGTAAAAAAGTTTTTAATTTTTTTTCATCACAACTTTTTAAAAATTGTTTATATCATAGAATATGAGAAATTAATTTGGCTCCTTCTTCAGTTTCATCTAGAATTTTTTGTTGTAGCCGTCATCTTTCTCCTCAAAAAACTCAGATAAAGAATAAAATAAAAAAGAACACAATCCCCAATGGAGGGAAAGTAATTGATAATAGAGGAGTTCAAATAAAAATTAATATCACATATAGGCATCATATACTATTACATCAATATATTTTTTCTTTTTTAATAAACCGTCATTTTTCTATTCAATAACTTTGGATTCATGATTTTGTTAATTTATTGTATAAATATGTTTTATGATTTAATTTTAATTCATTTTTAGAAAATAATTGCTTAAATAAAAATTTTTCATATTTTGGATAATCTCAATTTATATCCATTATTTTTACAATAGAATATTCATTTTTTTTTCAGGATTTAATTTTTATAAATCATTCATGGGCCCATTTATATACTAAACTAAATGTGTCTTTAGGATTGTTATAGCGATGCAATAAAATTCAAACTTCGGCAGAATTTAATCATTTAGGAGGGTTATATTGTATAATTACAGGGTATTTCTCTCTAAATTCTTTTTTTATTTCAAATCATTTTTCCTTTATTAATTTTACTATAAATTTTATTAATACAACAAAAAAGGCGATAAAAGGTCCGCATATTATTGAAAATAGAATAACAAGAATGAATAAGCATAATAATAGTTTAGGCCAATTTAATAACAGTTCACGCCAATCTAACGTATATCCCATTGAATTTCATACAAATCCTACTAATTTAGCCTGCCTTTCATGATTAAATTCAAAGTAATTATTGGGGAATTTAATGGCTAAAGTGATTCCTTGATAAGCAGACAATCATTTATCATAATTAATGATAATTCTGTTTCATTCACTCCAATCAACAGTTCATTGGAATCAATCAATGGTTTTTGATTCTCAATCAGTAGTAATTAAAAAGTCTTCACTTGTAAATCCAGTATAAATTTTAGGTAAAATAATCTCAACTCTAACATTATTAATATTCGTATCGAAATTATAACCAACTAAATTCCAATAAAGTTCAGCATACCCCATTCATGAAAAATTTCTAATTAACCCATAAGCATCGTATGAAATAGGATATTCTTGTTCTCAAATTACAGTCCTATTAGCATCTCAAATTTTAATTTCAATATTTCAATTACTTTTGTTAGTCGTAAAAGTCTTTCACTGTACGTTGATGTCTGATATTTCGATATGAAAATCTTTTCATCAAACAGAATAATTTAGGGGAATGTCTCTAATAATTCAATGCTTTTGAACAAAGAAGTTGGCAGTAAATCCTTCATTTACATTGATTGTTCAATCTTTCATAATATTTGCTATAATATTAAGATTAGCGTATTCATACTCACTGTTAGCTAGAGTAAAATTTCAAGCAAAAAATACAGAGCACAATCATACGAGAAACATCCAAAACTTTTTCATTTTTTGTTTTTACATTTAAAATAACCACAACTAATTATACTCAAAATTCTGATAAAATCAAAAATCTATTTAGATTTTAATAATGTTTTTCTTTTGATTTCTTATTATTTATTCATAATACTTACAATACTATTTATTCTTCCAAAATTTAAGTATGGTATTAATATATATACTTTCAATATTATCATTAAGTTCATTATTCATAGAAAAAACTCAACCAATCCAAATCAATCAAGTAGAAGAAAATAATATAATTAAAGTTAAAACTATAAAACCTCAAAATACAGAAAATTCCAATCAAATTAATTCATGATTAGATGAAAATGATGCAACAAATACAAATCAAGAAAATTGAAATAATGAAAATAATGAGAATGAGTACGAAGAAATAATTTTTCATGATGATTTTGATAAAGAATATCGAAACGATGTAGAAAATGCTTATCTAGATCAATAAATTATTTTTCATCATCGTCATCATCTTCTTCGTCTTCAAACAATTCTTCAAAATATCTAGCTCTTCTATTTATAGGATTATCTGGTGCCGCTCAGTGTCCATCATCAGAGCTTCAGTCTGTATTATATAAATACCAATAAGCAAAACTTTCGGCATAATCTTCCTCTTGTGATTTTTTTGCATAATTGCTTACAAATTCCTCAGGCAAACAGTTCATTTTACCATTATCCCAACATATTTCTGAAAATTTTGAAGGATTTTTATCTTTAAAGAAATAAATATAGTGTCATAGTTCATGCGCTAAAATCTGTTGAACATGTCTTTTTTGTCTTTCAGGGGTGTTATTTTTATCGCAAAATGCAATAATTAATTTGATTTCTTTGAATGTATATGCCCCAGTCTGTTTATTTCTAACAACACGAAAAGTTCATTCAGTCACATTACAGCTTTGTTGATATGTCACTTCAATTTTATTATTCAGAACTTTTAAATCATTTTTATCTAAAATGTTAATATTTACTAAATCTGCCATAATTTCCTGTAAATAGTTCTCAGTAGCTTCAGAAAAAGATTTCTTAGCACTATTTGGTAGCCCACTAGTATCATGAATAAAAGTGAAGTCTAATTTCTTAGTTGTTGCAGATCCATGAGACTCTGAATTTATTTTAGTTTCTTGTGTTTTATTTGTTTTTGTATTCGTCTTTTTTTGATCCTTTTCTCAAGTATAAAGATCTTGAGTAGTTTTAAGTATAGAGAAAAGTAAATAACTATCCTTACAGTATCTATACTGATTATCTTTTCTTTGATTAACAATTAATCATTTTACCATATCGAACCTATCTGAAAGAGATTTATTAATTCATGGTTTATTCAAAGCAGAAACCCAAACTTCTCTTAAAGGTTCTAATTCCTTTATTGCTTGATCTACGGCTGATTGAGGACAATATTTTTCGATAGCTTTTTGTACTAAGTCGTACGGTACATCGGATTTAATAGTAATATCATTAAATCTTATGGATCCTTTAATAAATTCTACTGCATCAAAAATATTATGAATATCATTCACACTCACAGAAGAAGCGTAAACAGGAATTAAGCTAAATAAGATAATAAATAGTCAAAATTTTCTCATTTTTTTCTAAAAATTTTGTTTAATAAACTATATCTATTTTACATAAAAAACTCAAAAATGTCAAATTTTACCGTACTTTTTTAAAGGTAGAGATTTTGTGCTTATTTTCTTGTAAAAAGTCTTGATTTTAAACTATATTTTACTATATACTAAAATAGTATCATTTTTCTCAAAAGTCAATAAATTTATAATTTCATATTGTCTGTTTGTTGACGGTGGTAGAAAGATGTTGACTATGTTTATATCCTTTCATTTTTTATTCTTATATTCTAAAAAACATGAAAAGATTTTTATCAATGTTAGCAATGTCTGTATTGGTATGACAAAGCGTGGTGACGTCTCTTGTGTATGCTACGGACTTAGCTAATCCAAGTGAAGAATCTGATTTTATGCCTGTGGTGGAGACTACAGTTGTAGATGAAGATACTGACGAAGGTAGTGATAATGAAATTACTACAGATTTAGTTGTTTCAGAAAATTTTATTGATGACACAAATGAAATCGATTTGGAGAAAGTAAGTGTTAATGTAGAAAATTCAGAAGAAAATGTTGGAACATCGGATACATTCCCTGCTGTGTCTTTTGAAGAAACAGCTAGCATGGTTAATGTAAAAGTCTCAGCTGAAGCATGAGTTTTCCCTGAAGGTACAACAATGGTTGTAACTCCAATTACGGTAAGTGAAGCTATATCAGTTGCAAAAAAAGAGCTTGGTGATATAGTTAGAACAGCTATGTGAGTTGATATTTCTTTTAGAAATGCAGATGGAGAAGAGATAGAACCAGCTGATGAAAAAGACGTTCATGTTAGTATATCTTTAGTTAGCAAACCATTAATAGATAAGGTAAGTGCGGACAATTTAGCGATTGTTCATAAAGCTGATAATGGAGAAACAGAGGCTATTAAGCATATAGATATAGATAAAAACCCAATGGTAACTAAGGCTGAATTTGATCACAATCAGTTTTCAATTTTTGTTGTAGCGGTTGTAGATGATGAAGTATGAGAAAATGAAAATGCTGTTTGTACATATAATTTTATTTATAATGAAGAGACACTAAATACACAGTTGGTTAAAAATGGAGAAAATTTAGTAGATCCAGGTATTCCATCATTAGAAGCGGGTCAAGAATTTTTATGATGGTACGATGGTAATACAAAAATTGAATTTGACAGTGGTGTTACTTGTTCAAAAACTAAAATAATCGATGTAACGGCAAAAATCGTAAATACATATTATCTAACATTCATTGGTTCAGAATGAGAAGTTGCATGAGTTCAGAAGTTTACAATAGAAGAGTGAGCTTCTACAATAGTTGAATTTGAAGATGTGACAGTTGTTGCAGCAAACAATCCATGAGAAGCAAGCAGAGTTGCAATCGGTTGGTCAACAACAGCTGATGGAGAGACGCCATTAACGGAGAATAAAGTAAATGTTGCAGAAATAGATACTTTATATGCAATAGTTGAAGAGGGATACCGAATCACATTTAATGAAAATGATGGATGAGCTGGAGGGTGAGCTTCTTACATATGACCGAGAAGTGTAATTGTTGGAGAAAATGCAAGCACAGTGAAGCCAGAAGATCCTACTCGTAAATGATATTCATTCGATGGATGGTATACGGATCCAGAATGTACAAATATATTTGATTGGAATAGTCCTCTCACATCAGATATAACATTGTATGCTAAGTGGGTTGAAAACGATAATACAGTTTATACAGTTATAATTTGGAAACAGAAGGTAACATGAAATTGATATGATTTTTGAGAAAGTCATACTTGATCTGTGGCGACTAATACAGAGGTGACAGATTCCTTATATAACAACTATACGACAAAAGATTATGAATGATTCACGTATTCTAGAGTAGAATTAGATACAAAAACTGTGAACAATGGAAATAAAGTTCGCGCTAAGTGAGACACTATTATAAATCTATATTATGATCGTGATGTAATAACTCTCAATTTCTATTTATATGGAAATTTTATATATACACCAACGACAAGCAATAATGGAATTCAATATGGATTAGTAGATGGAGAATATGTGCAATTAACATACCATGATCCTTGGATTGGTTCTAGTTATTGGACTTATGGGAATAATGAAAGATATAATGGAACTCGCTATACAAGAAGTGGTTCTCGGGTTTTAGATCAGTCTATGACGTGATTGTATGGTCAAACTTTAGCTGATAAAAGTTACACGTGGCCAATTGATCATGATTGGTATAAAAATGGAGATAGCGATTGAAAGACAAGCTGACTTCATACTACATTTTTAGACTCATTTTTAGAAAATCAGGATTTTTATGGAAGTTCTGTAGAGTGATGAGATTACACAATAAGTCACTATAAACAAAATGTAGATGGAACATATAATAAGAATACTCCTACTAATTCTACAAAATCTAATGGAGGTACTTGGAATTTTTCAGAAAAATATGATGGGTTTACAGTAACAGAATATTATGTATGAAACAATTATCCAAATAGTGCAAATAATTGGACAAGCGTAAAAGCATGAGATAGTAAGAGTTATAACAATAATTTATTTATACATTACACTCGTAATAAATACAAATTAACTCTTAAAAATGAGGATGATGAATATAAAACTATAGAGAACATCCCATTTGAGAAGAACTTATCAGAATATGAAAGTCAAGCAACAAATCCGGGAGATAAAGAAGGATATACTTTCTCATGATGGTTTGAAGATACAGCTTGACAACAAGCTTTTGATTGGGATTCAACAATGCCAGCAGCTAATAAAGTTTTGTATGCTTACTATGTAAAAAACAAGTATCATGTAACATTAAATCCAGATGGATGAACATTAATAGGAACTCAAATTCCAGAATTTAATTTAGATTATGGAGAAATAATAGATAAAGGTTCTTTAATGGGAACTACCAAAGAGTGATTTGAATTGGTATGATGGTTTGATGATTCGACGAATCGTCTATATTCATTCTGAGAAGTTACAAGTGATGTAAATCTTACAGCTAAATGGAGAAATCCAGGTACAGTATCTATAAATTATGATGTCGACGGATGAACTTTGAATGATAAATGGAAGGATAAATATCTTTATGCTACTAACTCAACTGTAAAGGTTACATGACCAGCAGAACGAGATGGTCACGTATTTATAGCTTGGGAACTATTAGATAAGAATTGAAACGTTGTAGATATGTATTATCCAAATGGTAGCTTTGAAATCACATCAGATCTTATAAAACCAACATGAGAGAATAAGGGTGAAGTTACGCTTAGAGCAAAATATGAAATTACATGACAAATCTGAGTTTCTTCAACACCAACAACTATAACATATAAGGCTAACTGATGAATAGGTGATGATGTAGTAATTGAAACATTTGTAAATAAATTTGAAAAAACACTTTGAAGTGATACATTTACTAGGAATTGGTATACTTTTATAGGATGGAGTACTGATGCTAATGCTACAGAAGAAGATAATCTTATAGCAGCAGATTATGAGTATATAGCAGCAGATAATAACTGAGAAAATATACTTTATGCTATATGGAAGAAGACAACAGACGAGGTAGAGACAGCAGAGGTATGTCCAGAGATAACAGATCCAAATAAAGAGTACGTAGCATGAGAGACACAGACAATAAATTATGTAAATTGAGAATGGGAAGAACCAAATTGTGAGACACAATGTAAAGAATGATACGTAGAG
>JAEEGL014554463.1_pt1 | contig 19503 bp, 17 predicted proteins | sample 9134231 | NCBI WGS metagenome assembly JAEEGL01 (sample SAMN16246548, study PRJNA631951) | gut metagenome | biome: gut microbiome; feature: rumen; material: fiber-attached | host: Bos | place: Iran: Karaj | collected 2018-10 | reverse complement strand
GGTTATCACTCACATCCGCCTCTTCAGTTCCGGCAGAAATCTCGCCATCGTATGATCCTCCACCTCGTTGGTCCTTAGGATCTCTTCCTCGGTCCTCAGTCGCTGGGGGCCTGCTGCCGCGCGGACGTAGTTCATACGTCTGGTGCGGTACTCTTCCTCGGACTTGGTGTAATAGTGGTTCACACGGAGAATGTCTCCCATGGAGTCGTAGAAGAAAGCGGTGGGGATCAGGGAGCCATGCTCGCTGATGCACCAATAGCCGGGCTTGTAGATGGCGAAATGGGGATTCACGATCTGGGATACCGTCCGCGGATCGCAGATGGTCTTGATGTGGCAATTGATGCCAAGGTTGTCCGGGCCCCGCCGGGTGTACTCTTCCGTCACCAGTCCATCCACGGGATGCTCGTGACCGGAAGTACCGAACACTCGCCAATTGACGCCGATGCCGCCGGCCTTGCCGCTTCCCGCTATTTTGAAGGGATTTGACTCGTAGGCTTGGAAGATGGATTCGATGGCATCGATGGCTCTTTCGTGTGCCATGGGTACCAGGAACTCATCCGCATCGATAAAGGCAAGGTACTTCGTAAAATACCGGCTCTTCTTCACCGCATCGTTATAAACCGCCATCTGGGTCGGATGGTGTTCCCCTTCCACGCATTCCAGCTCCGCGATCCCCGCTTCCACATAGGGCCGAAGAGCCTCCACGGATCCGTCCGTGCTACCGTGATCATAGAGGTAGAAATACTCCGCTCCCTGCATCCGGTGGTACTCCATCCACTCCTTCAGGTACCGGGCCTCATTCTTCTCGATCAGGGCAATAGCCAGCTTGCGCTCTGCTCTGTCATAGCATTTTCCAAAGAGCTCCGGCGCCCCGGCAAAGAGCTTCCGGATCCGGTCCGCCGCACCCGCATCACCATTCATCAGCTGGTACAATGCCTCGCAGATATCCTCGAACAGCACCGTGATCTCATTCCGGCTGGTCAGCCACTCTTCTTCGAATCCCGTGCAGAGATCGATCACGTTCTGCTGAAAGGATGCGATGGTCTCAGCCTCCGGGCCGTCCTGCATCAGCCGGTCAAACTCTGCCGCAAACTCGCCGACGGAACTCAGATATTCTTCTAAAAAACGATCATAGTATTCAGGCAACATGGGGTATGGTCTCCGGATTCTCGGTATAAAAAACTACTGGATCAGCTCCTGCAGAGCGGCCGTAACCGCCTCTTTACTGAATTCCGAATCGTAGATCAGGCGACCTTTCTCGCCCACACTGCGAAGGGATGCAGGGTCGCTTATGATCAGCAAAAGCCGTTTAAACAACTCGTCCTCGTTTGTGAATACAAAGCCGTTTACACAGTCCGTCATATAGTGAGAAATGCCTGTATTGGACGAAACCAGGGTGAGTTTTCCGAACATCATGGCTTCAATGATGCTGGTGGGTGCGGAATCGACCCTGGAGGGAGCGACCACACAGTCGCACATCCGGTAGTAGTCGAAGACTTCCTCCCGGCTAAAGGCTCCCAGCATCTGAACATTGGGCAGTTTCGTCGCGATTTCCTTGATCCGGTCAGAATACTCTTTTTGTCTCGGAAGTTCGTAGCCGCAAAAGATGAATTCCGATCTGGCCGCATATTCCGGTGGAAGCTTTGCGATGGCAGACAGGAGGATATCCTGGCCTTTGATCACGGTGTAAGCAGCCGGAATAAAAAACCTGACCTTACCCCCATCGGAAGGGCCTTCCGGAACTTCTCCGGCTTCCTCGGATTGGTCCGGTACCGGAAGGGGCAGGATCGGCACTGTGTGATCAAACATCTCCCGAAGGCCGTCCTGAACGGACCGGATCACCGCAGCGATAGTGATATTGGGACTTAACAGCTGGGGTGCGGGAATATTGGTACCGCAGCTTTCCAGCTGGATCCTGGACTCGTGGAGCCACCAGATGGTCCTGACTTTTGTATTAATAAAGAAATAGACATAGGGCAGACAGCTGGAAGTGTTGATAAAAACCAGATCATAGGCACTTCGCATATATTCCTTGAACTCTTCGCTGGCTGCAACGCTGGGTCTTATGGCAACGGTTGCCCCTACGGAAGTGTATTTTTCTCTGTATTCTCCATCTTCTGATGAGATGATGGTCAGGGAGTAGGAAAGCTCCCGGAAAATATCAAGCAATCCGAATAAGACTGTCTGCGCCCCGTTCAGAGACATGTCCGGAACAATGATCAGAGCTCTTTTGGAATTCGAATCCTGAAAACTCTCTTCCGGCGTAAAAACCTCGGAGCTGTTCCGAAGCAATTGCTCATCGACATGTTTCATATTTGATCAACCTCTCTGTCATGTAAAGTTGCTTTCCTTCCCAAGGAAACTGATCTATACTGAAAATGACACCAGAAAACTGTATTCACTGAAGGAATTCCCATGGCTATCATCAGCATTATCATCCCCTGTTACAACGTATCGGAATGGATCGATCGATGCCTGACATCCATCGAAAACCAGACCATCGGTCTTGATCAATTGGAGATCATCTGTGTGGACGACTGCTCCACGGATGATACCCTCGTGAAGTTGAACCAGTGGGAGAAAAAATATCCGGAACAGCTCATCCTGATCTCTTCCCAAACCAACGGTCGTCAGGGAACTGCCCGCAATATCGGCCTTTCCTACGCATCCGGAGAATGGATTGCCTTCATCGACTCGGATGACTGGGTGGAGCCGGATTATCTGGAGAAACTGTATCAGGCTGCCGTTAGAACCGACGCAGATGTCATCTGCTGTGGCAATGTGCGGGATTCCTCTACAGAGCTATCTCTCCTGCCCGCATCGGACCGCTCCACCGGCAAGCCGGACCGGGAGATCCGCATCGAAGGTTCCGAGGACCGCAAGGCCCTGATCCATACTCAGGTCATGACTCTCAGCGCCTGGGGCAAGCTGGTCCGCCGGGATCTTCTTGTAAAGAATCAGATCTTCTTCCCGGAAGGTCTGGCCTATGAAGATATTTACTGGGGCGAGATGGTGCACCTCTATGCAGAACATGCTTATATCCTGGAGGAGCGCCTCTACCACTATTTCATCAATCCGTCTTCCACGGTACTGAAGCAGCACTCCGACTATCATCTGGACATGCTCACCATTCAATCCTGCTTCTGTCAGGATGTCACCGCCCGGGGCTTCCTGGAGTCCTATTATGACGAGCTGGAGTATGAATTCATCTACACCTGCGCTCTGGCCTTTCTGAAGATCATCGCTCTCCGTTTTCAGGAGCCACCCTATTCCTGGTTCCGGCTCTTACAGGTCTTTGTGACCGACCACTATCCGAATCTTCTGGAGAACAGCTATGTGAAAAAGGACGGACTCCCGCCTCTGCATCAGACTCTTATAGAGTCCCTGTACATGTCCCTGACCAAAGAACAGTTCCTGGAACTCATGGCGAACCTGAAAAAGATCGGCATCTAAGGCCTGCGCCGGGCCTTTTCGTCAGTCCCAGAGCCGTCTGCAGCATTCTCCGATCAAACTGTAGGGATCCACACAGTAGATCTTTTCGGGACGATTGTTTCCGGCAAATTCCAGGAACTCCCTGACAAATCTCAGATCCGGCATGTTGGCAGGGAATTGATAATAAGCGCACTGCCTGCCGTTGACGGAGACTTCCTCTCGGCTGGCCAGTTCCTCCGGGTAGACCTGCCCCCGATCGGAAACGATGGCTCTCCGACTTCCTCCCAGATGTTCTGCCGTGTTCACCAGGAAGACCTGTTTGGACCCCGGGATACTTCCCAACAGTTTTTTCAGAGGATAATCCGCCTTTTCCTGCTCCAAAGGCATTCCGTAACGATCGGTAAAGACATAGACCAGGTTCTTATGCTGGGATCCGCCGGTCGCATTCCACTGCAATTCCCGGACAAATCCTTCGTAAATTTCTTCAAACAATCCGTCAAAGGCTTCTCTGCAGGCATCTGTCAGCCCCAGTTCCTCGGTGCGGACCAGTGCCCTCTGCAAGAGATAATATTTCTCTCCCCAATTCAGGGATCCTTCTGCCTTCAACTTCTGCGCAAAGTCGCAAAACCGGTCACTTTCTTCCCACTCCATCAGAGATTCCCACCATTTTCCGGTCATGGTGCCAAGGATATAGGCCCCATGTTCGGACAGATTCACAACTTCTGTCAGAGGAAATGTGGCAATCAGTTTCTCAAGGTCGTGGCGGAACATACGGAAGGTATTGGTAGAGGATACCATACCGCCGTCGTTTGCACGCACCAATTGATCTCCACGTACATTACTCTCGGCTTCATGTGCCACGCCATCCGTGTAGTTCCGTTCTCCGGGGAATCCCAGATCTACTCCCAGCAGATAGACCTTCTCCGCTCCAAATCGGCAGGCCGCCTCGAAAGCAAGGTTTGTGACAGTACTACCGATCGTCCATATATCATGGCCTTCCATGAAGTGATCCGGGTATGTGTCGGTGACACCTCCCCCAAAGCATAGATAGACCGGCCCCCGGTATCGCTCCACAAATTTCCAGCCGGTGGCGGACTCACACAGAAGAGGGATTCCTTCCGTAAATTCCTCCACTCCGTCCAAATGCGCTGCCAGTTGCTCCAAAGGATCCACAGCCACCACAAGATCCGGACGGATATTTTCCTTGGCCAGCTTCCGCAGGGCCGTATTCACAGCTACAATGTGCCGCTTTCCCTGGCTCTCCCGCAGGAAATCCAGATGATCCCCCAGGGAAGGTCCCGCCGCCACAAGTACCCATTCTTTCAAAGGGAACCGATCTGCCAGGTCGGTATCAAAGCCCTGCTTTTTCTGCAGGTTCTTTTGAAGATCGATCCTCCATCCCAGACGATTTTCTCTGGCATATTCCATATCCGAATTCAGAGTGCGGAGTTCTGCTTCATACTGGGTCTGATAGATCTCCAGCAGTTCCGGCAGGAAAAAACAGGCACACTTCTTATCCTTCGAGAGATTCGAAGTGTAATCAAACATCAATTCATCCATGGAGTCTCTTTGCACAAGATGCAGTTTTTCGGGGGCGATCCGATCCAGAACTCCATACAGTCTCGCAAATTCCAATAGGGAAGGATCCGTTTCATAAACCCAGATATCTGCAGCCTTCTTGGAGGCAAGCCACACCTGATAGGGAAGATATCCCAGGCCGGCTCCGCAGATATGATAGGCGAACTGATCCTCCTTCACCATATCTTCGGCCATCAAAAAAGCCTCCCACATGGGATCCACAGAGCTGTGCATCATGAGTCCTGTTCCCATGTGTTGCAGACTTAAAAAGCCGCTTTTCGTAGAGAAAAGCCGCCAATCTCCCTCTTCCACATCGATCTCCGCCTGCATGGAAGCGATCCTGCGCAGCACCGGATAAAGAGACTCTTCAATCCCATCTCCCAACCGCTGAAAGTTTCCCCAATTTTTTCGGATCAGACTGGCCGCATCCCAATACTCCTGTGCCAGCCCCGGATCTGCTTCCTGAAGCTTTGCTGCCAGGTCTTCGAAGAGTGCCGTATTGTCTTTCCACAGGTTCAGCGCCTCCACATTTCTGTGCTGGCGTGCCCGGTATCCGATCTTGCGCACGATCTCTGCCAGATCTGCAATCTGATAGATCTCTTCAATAAAATCGACTGCCATGTTAACCCCGTTTACAAATGATCTTCATTCATCAAAAAGAGGAAGCCGTGGGGCTTCCTCTCTTTGCGCGCTTTTTTGGCTTTTGAAATTTTAAGTACTTCGGTTCGGAACTTATCCGAGCAGAGACAGAACACCCTGATTGGACTGGTTGGACTGTGCCAGCATGGACTGACCCGCCTGGGACAGAATGTTGGCATTGGAGTACTTAACCATCTCAGTAGCCATGTCAGTGTCGCGGATGGTGGACTCAGCTGCCTGAGTATTCTCAACGACGTTGTCAAGGTTCTTGATGGTGTGCTCCAGTCTGTTCTGAACAGCACCAAGTGCGGATCTCTGGCTATTCAGGCTGCTGATTGCAGTCTTGATAGTAGAGATAGCGGTCTGAGCCTTAGCGGTGGTGGAAACGACGCAGTTGGAAGTGGTGATTCCAAGACCGGAAGCCTTCATCTTGGCGATGCTGATTCTGATAGTCTGGTTAGCTTCTGCACCTACCTGCAGATTCTTAGCGGTGAAGGAACCATCCAGCAGATTCTGCGCGTTGAAGGTGGTGGTGGAAGCGACACGATCGATCTCGGAAATAAGTGCCTGGACTTCCTGATTGATGTATCCCTGGTCCTCAGTGGTGTTGGTGTCGTTAGATGCCTGGACTGCCAGCTCGTTCATACGCTGCAACATATCGTGAACTTCGTTCAGAGCACCTTCAGCGGTCTGCACTGCGGAAATACCGTCCTGTGCATTGGTGGAGGCCTGAGTCAGACCACGAACCTGACGTCTCATCTTCTCGGAAATAGCCAGACCTGCTGCATCATCTGCTGCGCGGTTGATTCTGTAACCGGAAGAGAGCTTCTCGGTGGACTTAGACAGAGTAGACTGAGTAAGGCCGAGCATTCTGTTAGAGTTCATTGCAGTTACGTTGTGTTGTACTACCATATTGTTTTCCTCCTTGAAAATACTGATCGCTTCCTTGCGATCATTTGTGTTTGTTAAAATGCTTTCGCAGTTTAAATCGGTTGCCGAGTCGCGCGTTCCCTTCTCCGATGTGCTGCCATTTGGCTGTGTAAGGACTGTCTCCGTCGCTTACACCATCTATTTCGGACAGGCTTTCGAAAAACTTAACCCCTGTTCGAAAAAAATTTTTGAATTCAATTTATCTGAATTCCAATTGAATTATAACACATTATGGTAAAAAAGGAAATACTTTCGGACAAGTTCCTGCAATCACCCGTCCGTGAGCCGAAAGATTATAGACCGGAACCTCCGGATGCCTTGCGATCTGCCGTTCCAGATCCTCCCGGAACATCTCATAAACAGCGTTGGTCCGGACGGTGCCGCCGTCATTGGACGGGGCTTCCAGTTCTCCCTGAACCTCTTCGCCGGAATGGGCCACTCCTTCGGCATGGGTCTTTCCACCCGGGAATCCCAGATCCACTCCCACCAGATAGATCTGCTCCGCCCCGTAGCGGTAAGCAGCCTCAAGGGCCAGGCTGGTCACCGTGGATCCGATCGCCCACCGGGATCCTTCGCCGATGAGTTCCCCGGGAAATTCCTGGTCCGCCCCTTCTTCATAGGCCAGATAAACCTGACCACGGAAGCGATTCACATATTCCCAGGATGTCAACGCATCTGCAAGCAGAGGGATCCCCTCCGTAAAGTCCTCCAGACCGTCCAGATGTTTTGCCAATTGAGGAAGAGGGTCTGCCGCTGTCACCAGATCCGGCCGGAGCCCTTCTTTTGCCAGACGTTTCAAAGAGGTGTTCACACAGACGATGGTCCGGCTTTCCCGGCTCTGCTTCAGGAATTCCAGGTTTTCGTTCAGAGAGGGACCTGCTGCCACGATCACCCATTCCTTCTTATGGAAATGATCCTTCAGGCTTTCAGAAAATCCTGCTCTCTTTTTCAGATTCCACCGCAGGTTGATCTCTCGCATCTTTTCGTTTTCCCGACGGAACACCTCATCAAGCCGCTCAGACTCCGGCAGCTCTTCCGACGCTTCGGGATATACCCCGGTAAACCAGGGCATGGCATATTTCCAGGTGTGTTCCGGATCATTACTTTCCCGCAGAAAATCCCGGGCCAGTTTTTCCGGCGCCCCCTGGATGATCTCCAGGTTTTCCTCCGGGATCCGGTCCAGAACCCCATAGTGGCCGGCATACAGAAGGACCTGCTCATCCGGTTCATAAACCCGGATCTTCGCAGTACCGAAGGACAGCACAAAGAGCTGATAGGCCAGATAGCCCAGGCCCAGGCCGCAGATCTCATAGAATTCTTTATCAGGTTTCATCAGATCTTCGGCCAACATTCTTGCTTCCCACATGGGGTCCGAAGGGCTGTGCAGATAAGTTCCCGTGGTAAGATCCTGCAAGGTCAGATAGCCTGCTCCGGAACTGGCAAGGCGCCATCTTCCTTCCGAGACATCGATATCACCGTAATCCTTAAGGAAGGATCGGAAGGCCGGAAGAAGCTTCTCCCGGATCAGACTTGCAGTCAGACTGGGATCCTTCCAATGCTGGTCCAGTGCATGGGCTGCCTCATACAGAGGCATGACATGAGGTGAATTCTGACTCTGCAGCCGGTTCAGCAGATCCGAAAATTCCTTGCCCCCTTCATACCACAGATGCACAGCCTCAGTAGTCCTGCCCCGGAGAAGATCCAGTTCCATCTCTTTCAGTTTTTCATAAAGATCCGAAAGTCCGTAGATTTCTTCGATGAATTCCTCTGCCATGTTCCCTTTACCTTCTCAATAAAAAACGGGGCGATCTTACGACCGCCCCGTATGGTGTCTTTTCTATCTGTTTTGATTATCCAAGAAGACTCAGGACACCCTGGTTTGCCTGGTTTGCCTGTGCCAGCATGGACTGACCAGCCTGAGCGAGGATATTGGAGTTGGAGTACCGTACCATCTCGGTTGCCATATCGGTGTCGCGGATAGCAGCTTCTGCAGCCTGAGTATTCTCAACGACGTTATCCAGGTTCTTGATGGTGTGCTCCAGTCTGTTCTGTACAGCACCGAGTGCGGATCTCTGACTGTTCAGAGTGCTGATAGCGCCCTTGATGGTAGAGATAGCGGACTGTGCCTTATCGGTAGTGGATACGCTGAAGTTAGCGGCAATGATTCCAAGTCCGGAAGCCTTCATCTTGGTGATGCTGATGCTGATGACCTGATTGGATTCAGCGCCAACCTGCAGATTCTTTCCGGTGAAGGTGCCATCCAGAAGGTTCTGAGCGTTGAAGGTGGTGGTGGAAGCGACACGATCGATCTCGGAAACCAGTGCCTGGACTTCCTGGTTGATGTATCCCTGGTCCTCAGTGGTGTTGGTATCGTTTGCTGCCTGTACTGCCAGCTCGTTCATACGCTGCAGCATGTCGTGAACTTCGTTCAGTGCACCTTCTGCAGTCTGTACGCAGGAGATACCGTCCTGTGCGTTGGTGGATGCCTGGGTCAGACCTCTGACCTGACGTCTCATCTTCTCGGAAATAGCCAGACCTGCTGCATCATCTGCTGCACGGTTGATTCTGTAACCGGAAGACAGCTTCTCAGTGGACTTTGCTAAAGTGTTCGTGGTCAATCCAAGCATTCTGTTGGAATTCATCGCGGTCAAATTGTGTTGTACTACCATAATCTTCTCTCCTTGAATTTGCGCCGCGTCCCTGCGAACTATTTATTTTTTCAGCGTCCCTGCTGCCTCATCCTTGTTTGTTACACCAAGTATATCGTCATACATTTTGGAAACTTTCCCCCTTTTTCATCATTTTTCAAAAAAATTTGCGGGGACCTGGTAAAGTCCCCGCAAATACGTTGTTTTTCCTACTTTTTATCGTCCATAAATTGTGCTGCAAGAGCTCCTGCTCCGGACTGAGCCTGGTAATAACTCATGGCCGCCCGGTTGGAATTCCGTCCGTCCCGGATCTCTTTCCGGACCTTCTGGAAGAACTCATCCACGTTCTGCTTGGCTCTGGCTTCTGCTGCCTGAACCTGCACGGTCTTATCCGTGACCTCCCGGGTCAGCCGCTGGAGTGTGCGGATCTGATCGGCGTATTGCTCCCGGTTATCCTTCAGGGTTTCCTCCACTCTGCGGTAGAGGCTCTCGAAGCCATCGTCCAGAGAGTTCAGTTCACCAACCAGTGTTTCCTTCTGTTCCAAATAGGAATCAAAGAAGCTGAAATCCTGTCCTTCCTGAGAAAGGCTCTTGACCAGTTCCTCGTTGCTCTTTTGGATCTGATCCAGGACCGCACTCTTTTTCCGAAGTGATTCTTCCAAAATGTTCAGGTAATTCTCCATGGATTTCCTTTCCCGGTGCTCTTTAGATATGGGCAGTGTAACCGTTCAGTCGCATGACTTCCTTCCAGGTATCTCTCACGGAACGAAGGTGAGTGTTGACCTCTTCCAGGATCTCTTTGTCTTTGGCGATGTTGGCTTCCACCAGTCTTCGTGCCAGATAACTGTAGATGTTTTCGAAGTCCTGCGCCACCTCATACTTCATATCCAGTGTCTGACGGAGGTAATCAATGATCTTCTGCGTCTTGACGATATTGGTATGCGCTTTCTGGATATCCTTGCTCTCAATTCCCATGATAGCGATGTTGACGAACTTGATGGCGCCTTCGTAGAGCATCAGGGTCAGCTCCGGCCCCGAAGCTGTCAGGATTTTACTGTTTGCATATTGAGAGTACGCATTGGGTAATGCCATGTGAGTAATACCTCCAACTCAGTCAGATTCGATCCGGCTTACTGTCCCATCAATCCGGTGATAGCACTGGTGCTGCTCTGCAGCTTGGCAAGAGCGGTCTCCATAGCGGAGAACTGTGCATACAGTTTGTCCTCGTACTTGTTGGCCTTCTCTTCCAGGTCTGCGATTCTGGTCTTGTAATCCGAGTAATCGGACTTCATCTTGATGTCATTGTAGAAAGTGCCATAGGTGCGATATCCGGACTGGGACTTGGACAGGTCGTTCATCTTCGAGTACATGCTCTTGGAGAGCTGTGTAAAGAAGCTGATGACAGAATCCGGATCCGAAGCGATCATGGACTTCAACTTGTCTTCCTTGCCGGAAGTCATGGAGTCATCGGGATCTCCATCGATGTGGAGAGCATGCTTCTCGTTATCCTCGGTGGTGAAATAGTCACCGGTGGAAATACCGAAAGCGCTGAGGTACATGGTTTTCCCGTTGACCTCGTAGCCTTTGCTCATCAGTTCCCGAAGGGCACTGCCGATGGAATTCAAAGTGTTGTCGCCGCGGAGCAGACCTTCTTTGATCTTGTCCTCGTACTTCTCCACTTCCTTCTCGGACATGGCGTCCTTCTCGTCATCCGTCAGCATCTCGTACTTGGAGACGGACTCTGCATTGTACAGAGCGTCGATCTTATTGATGACGGTGTTGTACTGCTTGAGGAAATCCTTTACCACATCATAGATACCATCGGTATCGTTGGAAGTGGTCAAAGTGACAACTTCGTCATCCTTGGTCTCGCTCAAAGCCGTAATGGTCAGTCCGTTGATGGAAAAGACATTACTGCTGCTGGTAAACTCTGCGCCATTGAGGGAGATGACGGCATCCTGGCCCTTGACCTTGGATCCGGCCTTAAAGTTCTCCTTCTCTTGATCCGTAAGAGTTCCGTAATAATCGGAATCCTTGGTCAGAAGTCCCAGGGCTGCCAGAGTGGCATTATCTCCACCAAAGGAGAAATCTGCTTCTGCACCGGTGGTCTTTGCACTGACGAAGAAACGCTGGTTGTTCTCATCAAAGGATGCATTCAGTCCTGCGTCCTTATAATAAGTGAGCACATCGGAGATAGTGGTCTCCTCCGTGATGGTCAGAGCTTCATCAGCCGTGCTGACAGAAATGCTCGAACCCACTTCAATGCCCATGTCTTTCAGCTTGGTCAGGGCATTGTACTCCTTGTTTTCGGAAAGCTTACCGCCGGTCAGATAAGCGGATTTCGCCAACTTGCTGACCTGCAGTTCCTGCACGCTGTCCATGGCGCCGGCACCGGCGATAACGCTGGCCACACCGCTGTTGGACACAGTGGTCTTCTTCTGCTGATAGGTGGTGCTGAAACGCATCTTTGCAGAGAAAGAAGTGTGCAGCTTCTGGAGTTCTTTGTTCAGATCTTTCCAAATATCCTGTTTCCAGGAAAGTTTCGTCTGCTCTCCTGTTGTTCTCGTAACCTTCAAGCGCTTTGCGGATACAAGCTGCTCGATGATGGTTTCGGTATCCATACCGGAGATCAGACCACTAATTCTCATCTGTCCCATAGTGATCCCTCCTTATCTCTTTTCATCGACAAGGATTCCGGCAAGCTCCCATGCTTTGGCGATCATATCCAAAGTCTTCTCGGGGGGAAGCTCCTTGATGACCTTCTTTGTCTCCTTGTCTACGATTTTGATGGTAACGCGGTTGGTTCCCTCATGAATTCCGAAGATAGCCTCAGACTGCTCCATGTTTGCCTTGTTGATCTGCTCGATGGTCTTGCGGATCTGCTCATTGGTAGCAGTGGTCTGGCGCTCGCTGGATTCCTGATTGTAGTTGGAATCGCCCTTCTCCTGGGCACTCTCAACAACGGCTGTTGCGCCGTCCAGTTTTGCTGCAGGGTCAACGGACTCCGCATGCTCAAAATGCTCCTGCGTATTCTGTGCAGGTGCAACCTGCTTCATGGGTGTGGTCGACTGGACCTGCATTCCCATAACGCTGCTCAGTGGTTCTACATTCATAGCCATTTTCCTCTCACCTCCGTGTGATGGTGACCGTTTTCACAGTCAGATTGAAAATCCATTTGTTGACATTGTTTATTTTAGCACGCAATAAGTCCAAAGAGACTTTTCTAAGAACTATATCGGATACTTTTTCTCATACTTTATAGTTCTTTCGAAAAAAATCCATCCGCGTGTTTTCTACCAAAATCTCTCTATCCTCTCAGCTTTGCCCGCATCTTTAACTCGCCCTCGGTGAGGACCCGCTCTCCGGTTCCTCTGACTTCGGGGATGGCCTGGATTCTGTCATGGAGCATGCTCATTGCATGGACCGTCAGGCTGGACTTCTGGTCCGTTCCCCAGAGGTCATGGGACAGGGTGACATGACGCTCGATCATGCAGGCGCCCATGCAGGCTGCCAGTACGGAGGGCTCTACCCCTTCCTCATGTCCGCTGTAACCCACCAGGCAGTCATAGCGCTTCCGCAGGTTATCCATCATCTTCAGATTCAGATCCGCACGGGGCGCCGGATAGTTGGAGTTGGTGTGGAGGAGGACGAAGTTACCCTTGCTGTACTTCTCCAGAATATCCACCGCGTTGTCGATCTCCTCCCATTCGCTCATACCGGTGGAGACCACCATGGTCTTGCCGGACTTGGCAGCCTTCTCCATCAGCTCACGATTGGTGATGGTGGCAGATGCCATCTTCAGGAAGGGGATATCATACTCCAGCAGGAACTCCAGGCTGGGCATATCCCAGGGGGATGCACTCCATACCAGGGGCTTTTCCTTGCAATAGCGGTCGATGTAGTCGTATTCCTCTTTGCCGAATTCGATGTGCTTCTTGTAGTCCAGGTAAGTCATGGTACCCCAGGGGGTCTCCTTCATGACGCCCTTCTGGTGCTCCGGCACACAGATCTCCGGCACGCGCTTCTGAAATTTCACGGCATTCCAGCCCGTTGCGAAGGCTGCATCCATCAGCTTTTTGGCGATCTGGATGTCTCCGTTGTGGTTGATGCCGATCTCTGCGATCAGATAAGCTGCTCCGTCTTCACTTACGATGTCATTTCCGATCTGTATTTTCTTCAGTCCCATAGTTTCTTCGCTCTTTCATTTCTGTTGATTTTGTTATCTGCCGGGCTCAATTCTGCCCGCCCTGCCAGGTTTCCACATATCCGTCCTCGAAGGCTTCCTGGGCCACTTCCAGCATCTTACGGGCCGAAAGCTTTTGCTGGAATTCCGGATTGTCGAAGAGGTTCTGATGGTCTTCCCGGACAAATTGATTCTTTTCAAAGGAGATGGCCTGGAAATCTTTATAAAGCCACTCAAAATCCCGGTCGCAGATGGTTTCCGGGTTGTAGAACTGGGCTCCCAACCGGAAGGAGTGCCATTCCCGCAGGCGATAGCGGGAGGGATCCGTCAATGCGGTGAAGGTTCCAAAGGTCTCGAACTCACTGAAACTATTGTTCATCAACAGTTCCGGCGGGATGGCGGAAATGATCTTTTCCCAATAGACCGTCCCGGCGAGCTCGGCATTCCCCTCGATCCGGGCCAGCATTTTCTGCACCGTATCCTTGGCGAACAGCATGTGCTCTGAGATGAAGGAGGGGCCGATGACCTTCTCCATATGGGGCAGGATGACGGACAGGGTGCGGAAATAGGTCTCGTGATATTCCTGTTTCAGATCAAAGTAGGGTTTCGGATTATCCTGACTTCCCGAGAACATGGAGAAATCCCCGCAGGGAACCGTGTCTCCGTCCCAGGTCATGTAGTATTCGTCCTGACAGATCCGCGAATAGGACAGTTTCAAAAACTGTTGATAGTACCAGCCGGTGATACCCCGGGGCAATTCCCTGCCCTGCAATGTATCGGCAAGGGCTTTGGTCATGGCGGAATGCACATCTGCAAAGGGAAGGATGTCCTCTTCACACAGGAATCCCACCCGCTCCGCGTTCTCCGGGCGATAGACGCCCCTCTGCAATTCCTGCTCCAGGTGCTCTCCCACCTCTTTGCTTCCCACAAAGAATACTTTTCTCACCGGAAGATGGGTCACCATCCGGTCGTGGAGACAAGACAATCGGTCAAAATCTTTGGGGGTTACCACGATCAGTGCGTCATAGTCCTGATGATCCCTCATTCCCTCTTTCCTTTCCCGGTTCGGTTTGCTCGATTCTCGTGCTCATACGAAACCAACCTTAATTTTACCGCATTCTGTCTCAACTTTCAATTTATGGCGACGTTATTGTCAGAATTTTTCAAAAGATTTTATCATGCAAGAAGAATCATGATATGATATCGGCATGAATATCTTATTTCTTTCGTGGGAAAATTTTGGAACACAGGACATGAAGGCTGCCTTCGAGGCCCTGGGCCACTCCGTGAGCCTCCTGGAAACAAAGCAGGAGGAACTGTTAAGTGCGGCCATCAGGGAGAAGCTTGCGGGCGCTCGTCAGTCTTCTGCCTTTGATTTTGTCTTCTCCTTCAACTACTTTCCGGAAGTGGCACTGTTCTGCAAAGAGCAGGAAATTCCTTATGTTTCCTGGGTCTATGACAATCCCTGCATCCAGCTCTATTCCTACACCGTGATCTTCCCCACCAATCATATCTTCATCTTCGATTCCGACACCTACCGCTTTTTGGCCGGCCGGGGGATCCCCACCGTGCATTTTCTTCCCATGGCTGCCGATCCGGAGCGGTTGCAGAAGCTCATCGCCGGCAGTAATGCCTCCGACCTGCCGGATATGGATATCGCCTTCATCGGCTCCCTCTACACGGAGGAGCACAATTTCTATGCCCGCATGAAGGGATTGCCGGATCATACCGCCGGCTACCTGCGGGGCCTCATGGATTCCCAAAAGCGTCTCTACGGCTACAATCTGGTGGAGGAATGTCTGACCCCCTCCATTCTGGAAGATATGCATGGCGCCCTTCCTCTGGAGCCTGCCGCTGATTCCGTGGCCACACGGGAGTTTCTCTTTGCTCAATACGTGATCAATCGTCAGATCACCGCCGAGGAGCGGAGTGATTTCCTGCGGTCTCTTGGGGCCCGCCACCGGGTGCACGTCTTCTGCCCCCAGCCCGCGCCCAAGATCCCGGGCTGCACCATGCACGGTCCCGTGGATCCTTACAGCATGTCCCCTCGGATCTTCCACAAGGCTAAGATCAATCTGAACATTTCTCTTCGCAGCATCGTCAACGGCATCCCCTTGCGCTGCTTCGAGATCATGGCCAGCGGAGGATTCCTCCTCACCAATTACCAGGGTGACTTCGGCGGATTTTTCGTGGATGGGGAGGATTACGTCTCCTTCGATTCTCCCGAGAGTCTGGCAACACTCACGGATTACTATCTGTCTCACGAGGAAGAGCGTGCCCGCATCGCCGAAAACGGCCTCAAAAAAATCCGCACAGCTCACACTTTGGTGAACCGCGCGGAAGAAATCCTGCAGGTCGTATTCGCTTCTTAAAGCCTCTCGATCCGGAAGAAGAGGGTGTCGCACAGGTTCTGTGCTCTCAGCACTCTCTCATATTCCCGGTTCAGGGCTTCATCGTTGAGCTGAGGCCATTTGACCTGGCCGCCGGGCTTTTCACAGGCCAGCCAGTAGAGATGATTTGCCAGAGGATACCGCTGCACCTGCCCCGCATCCAGGATGCGGTAATTGCCGTTCTCATGGATCAGCCTGCTGAGGCTGTCTTTCGTGTAAAGGTAAAGGTGGGCGCTCCAGTATGTGAAGTCTGCAAAGGCCTCGCTATGATACAGTTCCAGGAGGGCATCCTGAGAATTGGGTACCTCCACGATCAGCTGTCCCCCCTTCTCAAGATGTTCTGCAAAGATATCCAGCCACTTCCGGGGATCGTTCAGATGTTCAAAGACATGAAAGAGTGTGATCACATCGTAAGTGCCACAGTCGGAAATGTCTTTTCTCACATCCAGATTCGCGGATTTCGCGTATTCCCGCTCGTCCGATCCCAGTTCCACACCCACGGCCTCGGATGCCACATCCCGGATCCGATCCAGGAAGCCGGCAAATCCGCAGCCAAAATCCAGCACCTTTTTCCCTGCGCAAAGTTCGCGCATCATCTCAAAGCGTCTCACATCGTCAGCCTTGCAGCTTTCCAGACGCTTCTGTATTTCTTCGGCGCTCATGCGCTCCGTCCCATTCATGAACCCATGCTCATAATCGTTGTCCCGCCGGGTGTCCAGCTGCTTGGTATGACAGTCCACGCATTCATAGACGTCGATATTCGGATTGTCCCGGGTTCCGGTATGGACCAGTTGCAGTTCCCCGCCACAGAGCTCACATTTCATTCCCGATCTCCTCTTTTTTATTCCTTCTCCATCCGCTTTTCCAGCTGGTGGGAAATGATCAGCCAGTCGGAGGGCTCGTCGATCTCAAAATAGGTGCTCTCGTCCATCTCGTAAGCCCGGATGTTTCCGGACAGGCGGTTCTTGCTCTTCAGCAGATCCTCTTTGGAGCTGATGTAGAAGGCGCCGTTCTCCACCAGATAGCCGTCGAATTCCTGCCGTCTGGGGCGGTGGAAGACATCGTAGTTGGTGGGGCTGGCAATGCCCTCCTCGTTCACGGCCCAAAGGAAGCGCTTCTGCCGCACCGTGGACAGGACGCTGTCGGTTCCCGGCATGGTGAAGAGGTCGTATCCCTTCTGCAGGTCCTCCGCCGTCAGAAGAGGGGATGTGGCCTGGATCAGGAAGATGTTGTCAAAGTCGTACTGCTGAGCAAATTCCAGCATGGCAAATTCCGTCGAAGCGGTATCCGTGGCGCTCTCCGCGCTGCGGCCGATGACCTGTACCTTGGGCAGGTTCAGCTCCCGGACCACTTCTGCGATGCGGTCGCTGTCCGTGGCGATGTAGACGATGTCGATGGCCCGGCAGTCGGATGCAGCTTTGGCCGTCCAATAGATCAGAGGCTTCCCTGCGATCAGCTGGATATTCTTCAAAGGGATGGACTTGCTTCCTCCCCGAACCGGTATAAAAGCAACATTCATGGTTTCCCCTCCTATTCGCTCTGCTGAGTGATGATGCGGATCATTTCCGTCACCCGGCTGATAACGGTTGCCTGCTCTTTGACGAACTCGTGTCCCGCCCGGGCGATGGCTTCCCGCTCTTCTTCATGGGTCAGGTAGTATTCCACTTTTGCAAGCAGTTCCTGTTTGGTCTCATAGGTTTCCAGGTGCTTGCCGATCTCCAGGAATTCCGGGATCTCCGCCTGATAGTTGGTCAGGAGGAATCCCCCTGCTGCCAGCACATCCCAGATGCGCTGAGGCAGTCCGGTCTGGATGGACCGCATGGTGGGATTCAGGTTGATCTTACTCTGGCGGAAGACCTTGGGCATCTCCACCAGGGAGCTGACTCCGCCGTGGGTATGGACATTCTTCAGATCAGAGACATCGCTCCGGGTGAAAAAGTGGGTGTCAAAGCGGGATGCCAGCAGATTCAGGAGCTCCACCCGGTCCAGATAGGTCATGTGGGGGCTCAGGTAGTTGTTGACTGCCACAAAGCCGCTGATATCACCGATGCTCAGGTCGGAAGGATAAAAATCAGGATCCGCTTCTTTCAGTTTCTCTGCCAGTTCCGGCGTCATCATCTCCTGGACCAGACCCAGGCCGTTCAGGCAACGCTGAGCACTCATCATGCCCTCAAAATAACCCCGATCCCCGTCGCCTAGCTTGCTGCAGATGTCGCGGTAGGGGTCTTTTTCTTTGTAAAGGGACCCCACAAGGGAAAGGTCGTACTTGTATTTCTGGGCAGAGGGTTTGCTGTCCCAGTCTGCGCCCAATTCTTCCGTCAGAGTCCGTGTGACCCGCTCCTCATCGGCTCCCAGGGGCAGGTGGAAGATATGACCGGGATTGGCCTCCGCGATGGACTGATATTGCTGATAATCAAAGAGGAAGACGCGGTTGCAGGAATTACAGATCTGATCGCTGAAGATCTCCACCACAGGGCAGTCCACGCTGACGCAGACATAGAGGACCCCCAGTCGCTGGCAGATCATGGAGATATAGGGGAAGAAATTGATGGTGAAGACAAAGAGGGGCTTGTTTTCCAGCACCAGACGGCCCAGGGTCTCCACTCGGCGATTCATGGGGATGAACTTGTCCTCCATCTCCTCCTTGTCTTCGATCACAGTGATGCCCAGGCTTTGAAAGGCCCGGATGTAATCCGGTTCGCATATGCTGTTGTATCGGTGAAAGATGATGTTCAAAGGGTTCTCCTCTGTCTATCGAAATCTGTTTTATTGGGCTTCCTGCAGGAGCTTCGGCAGGAGGATCTCATAAGTAAATGCTTCGGCGATGCGGTCCCGGCCGCTGGCTGCGATCTTCTCCTGCTCGCTCTCGTGGTCCAGGTAGTAGGCTGCCTTATCCAGCATGTCCTCCCGGCTCTCGTACCAGACCAGGTCCCGGCCGTTCTCGAAATACTCTGCCAGCTCCGCCTGATAATTGGTCAGGCAGAAGCCTCCGGCTCCCATGATATCAACGACCCGCAGGGGGATGCCGGTCTGTATGCCCCGCAGGGTGCTGTTGAGGTTGATCCGGCTCCGGCGGAAGATTTCCGGCATCTGTTTTCGGTTCTCTGCGATGCCGCAATAGTGCACAGGAAGATTCTCCGGCTCTTTCCCGGAGTAGAGGGTCAGTTCCCCGCCCCGCTCTTTCATGAGACTTCCCAGGCGTTCCAGCATGTCCCGGCGCTCTCTGGCGGTGATCTCCTTGCGGAGCATGTTGGTCAGGATGTCCCTGTGGGCATCCCGGTATTCCGGTCCCAGGTCCGCGTTCACGTATTTTGCGAACTCCTCCATCCAGTCCCCGTTTTTCACTTCTTCCAGCAGGTCCATGCCGTAGATCTGACCCTGGGCTGCCATGAGGGCTTCCATGTAGCCCCGCAAAGCATCCGGCAGATAGCTGATCTGACGGTAGAAATTGTCCTCCCCGTCATAGAGGGTACCAATGAAGGAAATATCATGGAGATAGCCCGTTTTTCCCGCAAGAAGCTTGTCCAGGCGGGTCACATTGCAGGGCAAGGGCAGATAGCGGACCGTGTCGAAGCCCTGGGCCTGAAGGTCCGCATATTGTGCATAATCAAAAAGGAATACCCGATTGCAGGGATTTCCCAGAGTTTTGGAATAAAGTGTCAGATGCGGGATGTCATAGACCCACGACAGATACAGAAGTCCC
>JAEEGL011206817.1_pt1 | contig 19504 bp, 17 predicted proteins | sample 9134231 | NCBI WGS metagenome assembly JAEEGL01 (sample SAMN16246548, study PRJNA631951) | gut metagenome | biome: gut microbiome; feature: rumen; material: fiber-attached | host: Bos | place: Iran: Karaj | collected 2018-10 | reverse complement strand
TACATGCGGAATACTTATATTCATCTTGTGATACTTTTATTACAATTACATAGCTTTCCATCTTTTCACACTGACCACCATTGTAGTCTTTAAAGCTATCAATATACTTTTCACCTAGAAGTGTATTAGCATCTACTACTGCACTATCTAAGTATTTATCTGGTAAGAATAATCTATTATCCATGAAAAACTCTCTTCCAACGTTTTCCATTGTTCCACTTAGATTAATATAATAGTCCTCTCTAAATACATCTAGGCTTCCACCGAAAAATGGAATTGCTATTAATAATACTAATCCTAAAATTATTACTACTGCGATTATTTCTATAAGTGTAAATCCTTTGTTTTTCTTATTCATGCATAGTCACCTACTCTAATATAAAGTATAACACAATAATAAAAATAATCATTAAAAAAAACTCCAAATGGAGTTATTTTTTTTATGGCTGCCCCTATTAGATTCGAACTAATGTATCGGAGATTCAGAGTCTTCTGCCTTACCGCTTGGCTAAGGGGCAATAAACATATATTTAATAATATATGTTTTTTTCTAATAATTCAAGTAGTTACGCTCTAGTTTGCGATAAACAATACTCTAATAGGTTAGTATAGCTCTTACCATTAATTGTAATTGTTTTAGAGTACACACCATTTTGAATAGTATGTCCTCCTTGGATAGGAACTATAATCATATTTCCATATCCTTTTATTTGACCATATAATCCTTTAATTGAATTATATGAATTAGTATCACTTGTTCCGTTAACTGCTACTATCTTAACTTTAGAAAGGTTAGCATATCCTTGTTGTGCTCCACCTGATTGTTTTCCACGGTTACTATTATATCCACAAACCGGTGCTACAACAGAGAAGTATCCCGGATATTTTTCAGCCATATGTAAGCATCCTGCTCCACCTAAGCTGTGTCCACTTATAGAGATTCTCTTTGGATCTACATTGTATGTCTTAACAACATTATCTGATAATTCTTTAGCAGCTGTTAAGTATTTAGGATCAGTATAACTTGATCCGCTATTAGCTTGCAGTGCTACTACGATACCAGAACTTTGCTGACCTTTTTTAAGTAACATCGGAAGAGAGTTACCATTAACGTTTCCTACTTCTCCACTACCAGTCATATATAAGTGAAGTGGAAGTCCAGTAGTTGTTGATGCATTAGCAGGTACATAGATACCATAAGTGATTCTTTGCCCATTAGAAGCAGTAAATGATTTCATAGTATATGTTCCTGGTGCTAAATTCTTTATATCGTTCATTATTTGACCATTTACTTCTGCAGCTATATCTGCTGGTTTTGAAATCTTTATTTCTGGATTAATTGCCTTAATTGCAGCTAATTTTGTTTTTGCTTCTGTTTGCTTAGTATTAAACTCAGTCTCTTTTGTACTCTTTTGACTTTCTAAGTTAGAAATTTCATTATTATGTGCGTCTACTTCTGCATCAGTTCTACTTCCGCCTTTAGACCACCTTCCACCCAATTTAGAAATATCACTTTCTAGTTTATCTATATCTTCTTTTAGCTTTTTTAAATCAGATATTTTCGATAGTAAATCATTAGATTCCTCTACTACTTTAAGAGGTCCTTCTGCAAAGGTTCCTGATATAGCATCTACTACAGAGTTTAATGATGTAAAAGAGGAAATTGCTTGATCTTTTCCTGCTCCACTATAATTACTACTTACTTCATTACTAAAAGAGGTATTACTTGATTTTAAATCATTTAGTTTACTAGTAAGTGTAGTTAATCCACTACTTATAGTACCAATAGCTCCAGATAACTTTTCATCAAATTTTAATAATTCTGAATCAATTGTTACTGACATAGTACCTCCTATTAATTTGTAGCTATATTCGTGTCTATTAGTTTATTTAAATTAGTTTCGTATTCTATATAACCCTTATTAACTACATTTCTTAAATAATCTATCATTTTTTGTATATCATTTGAATATGCTTCTGATGCTCTTCCAAATCTATCAAATTCGTTATAAACAACTTCAGAAGTTTTAGAATCCCAACTATCTTTCAAGTTATTAGTATCTGTCTTAACATTTTGGAATAAAGTATCTAATTTTGTTTTAGTTTGTTCTAGTTTTTCTATTTGTGCATTTAATTTCTCAGTATCAATTCCTATACTCATCTTTTAAATCACTTCTTTCCATTTGTTTTATAAATTCTTTTTCAGATTCGTCATGTTTAGTACTTACATTTTTAAGTACTTCACCTTTATTTTCAGTGAATCCAATAAAGTTATCCATATAATTAATATGGTCTTCTAAATCTGCTAATAAATTAACATTTTCATCACTTGTCCATGCTGCTTTTATACCATCTTCAATTTCTTTAAGTGTATTTTTTACTTCAGTAAATTCTTCTGAATACTTCTTGTACTTTTCTCCTTGTTTAAATACACTTTCACAATTTATTTTAATTAGAGTCACTTATATCACCTACTTTACTAATTAAGATTGTGCTTCTTCGTTCACTTGTACATCACCATTTGGTGTTACTATTACTTGGCTTTCACCAAATAGTTTTGTTAATGAATCTACAAATTCAGCATTACTCTTTGTACCCATTAATCTAATTTGAGATAATGCTTCAGTTACTTTTCCTAATTCTTCTTTTAAGTAACTAGCATTTGCTTCATTTCCTAATAACTCTTCTGCAGTTATATCTTTGTTAATTGCTATGATATCTATTGCAGTTCTTATACTTGAAATGAAATCATCAGACATCTCTGGCGATGTAGCACCATCATATATGTTTAACAAGTCAGTTTGTAAATTGTTACTATTAAATATCGTTAAATATTCTTGTGATAATTCTTCAACTTTTTGCCTTATATCGTTAACGTTTTCGGCAGTTATTAATTCTGTTAAATTAATATTTCTTTCTTTAGCAATTCTTTCTAATATATCAAATGTTACACTTTGAGCAACATTAGTTATTGGAAGTTCACCATTAATAATAGATTTTAAGTATGTTTGTAATACTGTTGGATCTACTGAGTCGATTATACTTACAGTATTTTGATTATTTTGATTCTTAATTTTAAGTAAGTCTTTTAAGTATGATGCTCTATCAGCACTTGTTAATGCTGTTGGAGAAGTAGATGCTATTGAAATCAAGCTTTGCATAAATCCTGGATCAGTTTGAAGTGTTGTTATTGGATCTTCTACTGATGGATTTTTGATACCTATAGTACTATTACCGTTGTTTACATTAGAAGAGCTTCCACCGCTGTATCCACCGCTGTATCCACCGCTATTGCCTCCACTATTACCATAAGAATTATTTCCGCCATAGTCGGTGAAATAACCGGAATTACCATTTTGTGCTCCGTTATCATCAATATTTTGTTGTGTATCTACTAAGTTTTGTAATATTCCAATCAAAGAATTACAGTTATCTGTAATAGTCTTTAGCGCATCTTTAAGACTTGGAACATAACTTGTTAGTACTCCAACACTTGTAAATGGTTCAAACATCGAAGTAACATCTATACCTCCTAAGTCAATTGATGATACCTTACTTTTAAAGTTAGAACAAACTGAATTTAAGTTCGTTGTGTTCATTATTAAAGTTGAATCTGCCATATTATCACTCCTATTTTAATAATAATAAAATTAACTTTTTGTGTCAAATTATTTATCAATAAATAATGCATAATACTCTTCGAAAGTTATATCATTTTCATATATATATTTTGCTATTTCAGTACCGACGTATCTAAAATGCCAACTTTCTGCTCCATACCCTGTCAAATCTTCTTTATTTTCAGGATATCTAAGTATATATCCATATTTATGTGCATTATTAATTACCCATTTATATTCTTTACTAGTTTTGAATGGACTAGTATATGTAGATTTTATGTCTAAAGCAAGACCAGTCTGATGTTCAGAGAACCCTGGTACTGCCACATAGTCTCTAGCATACTTTTCTCCATTCTTTTTCTTATAGTAATTATAAGTTTCTTCTTGGTCTTTATAACTTCTATATGAAGAAGTTACTCCTAGCGATAAACCTTCTTTCTTAGAAGCATTACACATTTTATCATATGCTTCTTTTGCTTCTTTAGTTAAGTAGTTTTCTCCTGTACTACACCTATCTAGTAGTACTAATTCTGGATTATAGTCACTAACTAACTTATTATGCTTATTAACTAACATATCAATACTATATTTATTTATAATGTTAGGTTCTTCAAAATAAGCTTTATCTCTATCCATATTTACATAGAGAATTGTGTTTTTATAACTATCTTTTTTATTAGTTAAATATCTACTTATTCTATCTGATTTAAATATATCTACTTCGATATATTTATCTATATCTTCCACTTTGTTAAGAACTAAATATGTAACAAAATCTTCACTATTTTCTTTATAGATACTATTAATTTGAGAAGTAGTATATCCATTAATGATTAGATTATTAATAGTATTTATAAAATAACTATTATCTTGATATTCTATCTCTCTATATTTATCATCATAATCTTCTTTATATTTATTTTCTTTGATCATATAGTCTATCGTTTTACTATAATCATTATCTAACATTAACTTAGTTAAAGAATTATTAAAGATATACTCACTCGTTTCATTTGAGTAACCTTTTCCTTTTAACATAGTCTTACATAATATTGGTCTTATTATGAAATGAGCTAGAACAATAAATAAAACAAACAATATAAGAACAATTACTATATTTTTATAATTCAGTTTCTTCTTTTTCTTCTTTTTCATTTTTTGTTCTCCTCAATAAACTTTAATATTTTTGGTGAGAAAACAATAAATATCATTAAGTATGATATAGATAATAAGAAACCTGCTAGTACATCACTTGCATAATGAACTCCTAGATAAATTCTACTTAATCCAATCATAAATATTAAGAAGAATAGTCCTACTGAGTATATTGCTTTTTTAATTGATCCGATATTTTTGTTCTTATATATTTGATATATTATGTATCCATAAAATGCCATAGATACCATTGAGTGTCCGGATGGGAAACTATACCCTCCTTCATTTATCAAAAATTCTGTAATTGATGGTCTAGGTCTTTGAATTATAAGCTTAACTATATTATTTAATAAGAATACTATAATTAGATTAATTGATATCAAAGAGGCTTTTCTTTTATTCTTTCCTAATATGAATGTCAGTACACATACTAGTAATAAGAACTCTACACTACAAAAGAAAGTAAATAGCTTCATTACTATCGTTAATTCATCACATCTTAAAGAGTTAACTACAATATCATGAGCTACTTTATCATAAAATGTAATTTCTTCTACTAATACTCTACGTGTCACTAGAATAAATAAAAAAATTGTTATCGAAGCGATTATTGCCTTACGATGTTTTTTTATATAATTCATATTATCCACCATATATATTATACCAAATAATAACAAATAAATTTAGTTAACAGGATAAAAAGACATTTCTTTACAGTAATTATGATATAATTAATATGGAGATTTAATATGAAGAAAAAATATATATTATTTGGAGTACTATTTATGAGTGTTTTATTTTTAGGAGGTTGTTTTAAAAGAGTTATGGATATAAAAAATACAAAGAGTTTTTATTTTCACTATGATACTGGTACTTATATGAATGGGTATGTAAATTATAGGATTGATCTTAAAGATGATAAGTACATAGCTAGGTTTAAACCTGATTTAGTTCCTAGTGGAGAAGAATTAATTAAAGAGATAGATAAAGAGTATGTATTAAAAATCGAAGAAATAATGACTAAATACAAAGTATATACTTGGGATGGTTTTAAAAAATCAGACTCTAGAGTACTTGATGGAAGAAGTTTTAGTTTTAGTTATTATTCGACAGATGGTAAAACTATAGAAGCACATGGATATATGGTATGGCCTAAAAATTATGGTGAGTTTAAGAAAGAGATTATAGATATCTTTAATGAAATGTTTGATTATACGAATAATTAAATTAATATAATAAAAAGAGAAAGTTATTTCTCTTTTTTTATTTCTTATTTAAATAATCCTTTAAATAGTTTATTTAATCCTTTATCTAGGACTTTATTGACAGCTTTGTTTCCTGCTTTCTTTCCTAGCTTGTATACCGGATTATTCTTTTTAGCTTTTTCTGCTTCTCTTTCAGCTTCTTTTTTCTTTCTTTCTTCTTCTTTTTTCTTTCTCTCTTCTTCTTTTCTAAGTTTTTCAGCTTCTCTTTCTTCAGCAAGTCTTTCTTTTTCTTCTTGTTTCTTTCTCTTTTCTTCTGCTTTTTCTGCTTCTAATCTTTCTTTTTCTTCTTCAGCTGCTTTTCTAGCCTCTTCAAGTTCTTTTTCTTTTTCTTCAATTGCAGAACTTATTTTTTCATAAGCAGATTCTCTATCTATTGCTGTATCATATTTACCTTTAAACTCGCTTCTTGCCATTACCATTAGTCTAGTACCATCATCGATAGCATTCATATCACTTTGTGGTGGTAAAATTGTTACCTTTTGTACTACTTCTGGTTCTCCTTTTTCAGTAGCAAAGGATACTAAAGCTTCACCTGTTCCAAGAGAAAGGATAGCATCTTCTGTATCAAAGTCTGGATTTGTTCTAAATGCCATTGCTGCTGCTTTTACTACTTTTTGTTCTTGAGGAGTATATGCTCTTAAAGTATGTTGTACTCTATTACCTAATTGAGCTAGGATATCATCTGGTACATCTGTTGGTTGTTGTGATATAAAGTATAAACCTATACCTTTAGATCTAATTAATTTAACTACTTGAGTTACTTGTTTCTTTAGATATGATGGCATTCCATCAAATAATAAGTGTGCTTCATCAAAGAAGAATACAATTTTTGGTTTGTCTAAATCTCCTACTTCAGGTAATTTAGATGATAAACTTGTTAATAACCATAATAGGAATGATGCATATAAATCTGGATTTTGATATAGTTCAACACAGTGAAGTATATTTATATTTCCTCTTCCATCAGATCCAAGTTTAATAAAATCGTTTATATCTATTTCAGGTTCTCCAAAGAAACTATCTCCACCTTGTTGTTGAAGCATTAATATATTTCTTTGAATAGCACCAACTGATTGTTGTGCAACATTACCATATGAAATAGTAAACTCTTTATTATTGTCTCCAATATATTGAAGTACTAATCTTAAGTCTTTTAAATCTATCAATTCTAGACCTTGATCTTCTGCTATTTTGAATGCTATTGCAAGGACTCCTTCTTGTGCTTCAGAAAGTCCTAACATTCTTGATAGAATCATAGGTCCTACACTCTTAACAGATGTTCTTACTGGATGACCATTCTTTCCATAAACATCCCAGAATATTACAGGGAATCCTTTATATTTAAATTCATCTGCAAGTCCTAGACTATCAAGTCTCTTTTCTAGTTTTTCATTTGTAGTTCCAGGTAAACAAGTACCTCCTACATCACCTTTAACATCCGCTAAAAATACTGGTACTCCTGCTTCACTAAAACTTTCAGCAAGTACCTTCATTGTAATTGTTTTACCACTTCCACTAGCTCCAGTTATTAAACCATGTCTGTTAGCCATTTGTGGTAATAAGTATGCACTAAATTTTTCGTTTTTACCAACTAATACTTTATTATCTTTGTACATAATATCCTCCATCTATTTGTATTATAACACTTTTATTCTAATTCGTATTCAACTTTTTCTGATAGTGGCTTATCTAATAAATCAGGATTATTAATAATATAATCTATTAAGTTAACTGACTTTGCAAAATAGAAGCCATCAGATATTCTTTCATCGATAGTAAATGTTATATCTACTGTCTTTTTTCCTTTATTTTCCTTTATAGTTCCTATAGTAACTACTATTGAATTAGTTCCGTATTCACTTAGATGATGGTAGCATGACTGTGACTTAATACTTCCTAAGTTACTGAATATTACTGTTGAATAATTTGTATCTCCTTCAGTAAGTGACTTAAAGTTCTTACCTTTTTTATCAAGGAACATAACAAACTTTACTATGAGTGATAATATCCATTTAGGTAAACTAGTTAGGATTTTTAATGTATCATCAAATCCACCAGTATTCTCACTTTTTGCTTTAAAGACATCTACTGCCATTCTCTTACTTAATTCTTTAGCATTTTCATTATCTTTTAATCTTAAAAACACTATTTTCTCTTCTCCCGCATCACTTAATTTATTCTTAGCAATAAAAGAAAATATAATATCTTTTCTTTGATATAAACATTTATCTTTAATAAACCTATTAAGTGCTGGTCTATTATATATAGCTATACCTATACATGACATTAAAGCATGGAAATAAGTCATTTTAAACTCTAATTTACCTTCTTTATTAACATCATCAACATACTTACATAATTTTGTTACATCGAAATCTCTAGTCATAGATACTTCAGAATCAGTTCTCTTTGGAAATATTAATGGAAATAATACTCCAATACTATCTTTCGGTTTAATTAAGATTGCATCTTTTCTTTTCTTAGTAAAAAATCCCATATCATTTTCTTCCTTCTATTAGTCTTAAGTATTCCCCATATACTCTTTTGGCTACATCATCCCATGTTACGTATAATTCTTTAAATGTATTTTTACTAACTTTATTATACAACTTTTTATTTGTGATTATTTCATTAATTCTATTAGCATATTCTTCTGGATTTTCGATAGATAAGAAACCAGTAACATTGTCTTTAATATCTGATGCTGTTTTAGCTTTATCTAAGAACAAACATGGCAACTTTTGACTTGCTGCTTCTATTTGTACTATCGAATTTGCATCGTACAGTGACGGGAACAAAAACAAGTCTGCTCTTACATAATAATCTCTAAGTAAATCCCTATCGGTTATCTTTCCAGTAAATATTACATTTCTTGATATTCCTAATTCTTTAATATGATTTTTTAATGTTTCTTCATCCTGTCCAGTTCCTATAAATATCATTTTAAAATTATCATTCATTTTCTTATAATATTTTAATGAATCTGCTATAAAGAAAACATTTTTCAGTTTATTTATTCTACCTACAAATAAGAATACATTTTCATCTTTTAAATTGTGCAGTTTGTTTATTCTTTCAATTGATTTGTCTTCGTCAGGTGCAGGTAATAATTCTGTAGCATTAGTAGTTACTTTAGGTAGCTCCTTATATTTATAATCTTCATAATATAGTTTTGCTATCCCACTATTAACAGCCCAACATTCATCACATTTATTAAAAACATCTATTACTATCTTTGTTCCTAATTTTGCAAGTTTATCTACTTTTAATGTTCTTTTAAAATCTTGTTTAAACTGACTGTGCATAGTTGCTACTACTGGTATATTATGCTTTTTAGCATATTTAATTCCAATCTTACCTATTGTGAATGGTGAATGGATGTGTACTATATCTAGGTTTGACTTCTCTAATTCTTTTAAGAACTCTTTATCTATATCAGGACTAGGAAGTGAATAATCTATAAAATGTAGTTTTAAACTTTTACATCTTACTACTTTATAAGGAAGAGTACTATCATCAAATTTCTTATCTATTAATGGAGCAAATACTGTTACATCTCCATAACTTGATAGTTTCCTTGCATAGTTATCTACAACCATTATTACTCCATCTATCATAGGAAAAAATGTATCTATAAATAATCCAATCTTTATTTTTCTCATAATCTTCGACCTTATAATAAAATTTTATCATAAAAATATGCAAATAAAAAAGGGTATTCTCTTATACCCTTTTTATTCTTATTCATCGTAATCTTTTAGATCATCATCTTTAGCACCAGTTTCTAGATTTAAATCTACTCTTGGTACTGGTTTTTCTTCTTTTTGTGATACATATTTATTCATATCATTTTGACTTACTTTACCTTTATTTAAGTCACTATAGTTAACGTAACTATCGTCATCTGATGGGCTCTTCTTTAATAAGTTATTTTCTAACTTTAATTCATTAAATATTGGCCCTTGTGGCATTTGATATGGATTATATATACCATTGTTAAATGGGTTACCTGGGTTTGATCCTGCTCCTGGGTTAGATAATCCTCCAAAAGGCATTCCTTGAAGTCCAAATCCGCCTTGAGGTGGTTGTTGGTCAACTGGTCCAAATCCACCTTGTGATGGTCCTGGCATTCCGAATCCACCTTGAGTTATTCCTCCGCCAAATCCGCCTTGGGCTTGCATTGGATCGTTATATCCTCCAAAACCTGGTGATGGCATTCCGAATCCACCTTGTGGCATTTGTCCTGGAATTCCAAATCCGCCTTGGGCTTGCATTGGATCATTATATCCTCCAAAGCTTGGTCCTTGTGGTGGCATTCCAAATCCGCCTTGTGTTTGCATTGGATCGTTATATCCACCAAAGCTTGGTCCTTGTGGTGGCATTCCGAATCCACCTTGAGATTGCGTTGGATCGTTATATCCACCAAAACTTGGTCCTGGTGATGGCATACCGAATCCTCCTGCCATTTGCATTGGATCATTGTATCCTGGATAATTTCCTGGTCCTGGCATTCCAAATCCACCTTGTGGCATTTGTCCTGGTGGTATTGGTCCTAAACCTCCAATTCCATTTGATACATCACCTATTATCATATTTCCACCTTGTCCAGGTGCTTTTAATCCATTAAAGTCATCAACTATTTGTCCACCTTTAATTCTCATATTTGCTTCTGGAAGTAAAAGTTGTCCAAATATATCTGTTTCATTTTTTTGACCGAAATCATTTTTTGGAGAATTATCATACATTGGTGCTCCAAAGAATGATTCGTTTCCTTTATTAAATGGGTCATTTGCTACATGTACATTATTGGCTACTTGTCCATTACCAAATGCAGCTTGATTATTTGCTCCACTAAATGGACTATTAGAGAACTTATTAGGAGATTTCATTTCTTGTTCTTTTGTTTCATCATACATTGGTACTCCGAATAATGTTTCTCTTGAATTGTTTTGTCCAGGGTCTTCTTGTGGTGGCATAAATCCTGGTGAACTATTTCCCATATCTGGTCCAAATCCACCACCCATCATTCCTGATCCACCTTGTGGTGGCATACCAAATCCACCTTGTCCACCTGGTGGTAACATTCCTCCACCAGCTCCAAACTGGTCTCCTGGCATTCCTCCACCATTTGGGCCAAATTGATCACCTGGCATACCGAATCCGCCACTTCCATTTCCCATTAAGAAATCTATATTTCCACCATAATTTTGACCGTACATAGCGTCATCCCCTTTTTCTTTTTGCTCTTTTTTATCTTTTTGTTCTTTTGATTCTTTAACTTCTTCTTTTAATTGTTCTTTTGGTTCCTCTTTAAGAGTTTCTTCTTTAATTGGTCCCTCTATCAATTCTTTTTTTTCTTCATCTTCTTTTGGTTCTTTATCTTTTATCAATTTACTATGAGCTAAATCCTCAGTTGGATGTAAATCTTTTCTATTAAGATATTTAGATATATCTATCTCTATTTTACTTGGTTCTTTTTTTGGTTCTACTCTAAATTGTTTATCTATTCTTTTAGTTTCTCTTTTTTCTTTCTTCTCTAATTCGTATAGATTTATTTTTTTCTTTTTCTTTGGCATATCACTGATAATAATATTTTTACTATCAGGATTTAACAATTTATCGTTAACCTTACCATTTCTTTTATATGTTTGAACATCAAATTGTTCTTCATTTGAATCAAGTATACTTCCAATCGATGAATTAAGAAGTATATCATTAACACCATCTGGCATTAATTCATTTGTTACTTTGTAATCTATTGGAACATTTACTCCTGATCTATCATTTTCTATAACCCCAATACTACTCGTTATAAGTAGATCATCTAGATCCTTAGAATCTTTAGCATTATTAAATTCAGATCTATCTCTTTTCTTCTTAGTCTTACCAATTACTTCTTGATGTTTTTTACTTTGTTCAACCATCTTATCGTAAGACTCAACTAGAAGTTCTTTATTTTCTTCTGGTTCTTCAGGAGTTGCTCCTGGAGTTTCAATTCTCCATTCTTCGACTGGCTTCTCACCTTTTTCTTCGAGGATTATATCTTCGAATTCTTTATCGAATCTTGGTAATTCTTTTTTCTTAACATCAGGATAAATATTTTTAGTATCTTCGATTGCCTTTCTTACATCGAATATATCCATGAACTCTCTATCATCGTATACTGTGTAAGAGAAAGCTTGCTTTAGAAGTGTTAGTGATACGTCAGGGTATCTGGATCCTAAAGCATATACTCTTTTATATTCACTAGTTATTTCAACTAGGAAATTCATTATTCTTTTTTGGATAAATGATGAGTACTTCATCTTCTTACCAGTTTGTTTTTCAAACTTAGGAAGTGTTCCCATCATTATCTCAACTGTTTCATCGTGAGTTGGCTCTGGCACTTCAACTTTTTGGAAACGTCTTGTAAAGGCTTTATCACGAAGTATGTATCTTTCATACTCTTCTGTAGTTGTGGCACCGATTACTTTAATACTACCTCTACCTAATCCCTCTTTAAAGATATTAGCAAAGTCTAAGCTAGAGGAATCAGTAGCTCCGATTAACATGTGTACCTCGTCTACGAATAGTATTACTTTTTCTCTTTGTTTAAGTTCATCGATCATCTTTTGAACTTTACTTTCACCACTAGGCATAGTTCCTAATAATGAAGCAGTCTTAATGTTGATAATCGTATAACCTTTTAGTGCATCTGGTACATCATTTTGTTGAATTCTCCATGCGAGACCTTCTACAATGGCAGTTTTACCTATACCAGGCTTACCAATTAAAATAGCAGACTTTTCTGGTGTTAGTAAGATAAGAATTAGTTCTTTTATTTGCTTATCTCTTCCAATAGCTGGATTTGTGATGTATTCGTCTTTAGTTACATCAGTACCATATCTATCTAGGACACTAAAGTTTGCTTCAAATTCTAGTAACTTCTCATCCATGTAAAAGCCTCCTATTATTATTAATTATAACATAATATACTTTTTTTAAGAATACTATTTTAATTTTTATTTGATAATTTGTTCTTAATGTAAATGTCTGCTTTTTCTAGTATTTCTTTGTCTCTTTCGTACGTTAGCATACTAAGAGCTTCATCATAATTAACTAATAAAGTTTCTGCTACTTCTCCTTTTTGAGGCTTAATATCTTCGTTAAGTGCAAGTGCTACAAAGAATATTACATCTTTAATAATATCCTTCGCAGGTGAATATGTACTTATCTCTTTAAATTTATTATCAATTAATACATCTATGTTAGTTTCTTCTTTAATCTCCCTAGTTGCAGTTTCTTCTTCTGTTTCTCCTTCTTCTACATGTCCTTTAGGGAATGCAATATGTCCTCTTTCTTGTTTGATTATGTAGTAATATATTGTGTTATTAACAACTTTATATATGACTGCACCACAAGATTTTTCTTTTTTCATATAAACCATCCTCCTTCTATTATTACATTTGAATTATAACATTAATATATTCTTTCGTAAATTAAAAAGTATGCGTTAGGCATACTTTAGAATTTAAATGGCATTTTCATATTTCCGTTACTAAGTTGTTTCATCATCTTTTTCATTTGATCAAACTGAGTTAACAACTTATTAACTTCTTGTACTGATAATCCGCATCCTTTAGCTATTCTAGATTTTCTAGAAGCTTTTATGATATCTGGATTTTTTCTTTCTTTTGGAGTCATAGATAATACTATTGCTTCTATATGAGCCATTTGTTTTGGATCTATTTGGACATTATTAAGTCCCATTTTAGAAGCTCCTGGTATTAATTTAATTAGATTTTCTAATGGTCCAAGTTTTTTAATCTGTTTCATTTGAACTAAGAAGTCTTCTAAATCAAATTTTCCACTTTGCATTTTCTTAGCTGTTTTTTCTGCTTCTTTTTCATCTATCTCAGACTCTACTTTTTCAACTAATGAGATAATATCTCCCATTCCAAGGATTCTTCCAGCCATTCTTTCTGGGTCGAATAGTTCTATACCATCCATCTTTTCAGATGTACCTATGAACTTGATAGGAACATTAGTTAAGTGTCTTACTGATAAAGCAACTCCACCTCTAGTATCTCCGTCTAACTTTGTTAATACTACTCCAGTTAAAGGAAGTTTTTCATTGAATCCTTTGATAACATTTATAGCATCTTGTCCCATCATAGAATCAAGTACTAATAATATTTCTTTTGGAGTAACATTTGCTCTAATATTATCTAGTTCTTGCATTAAATCTTCATCTATATGAAGACGTCCTGCTGTATCTATAAGAACATAATCATATTTGTTCTCTTTTGCATATTGAACTGCATTTTCTGCAATTTTAACTGGGTCTTTCTTACCTTCTTCATAAACTTCTATATTAAGCTGTTTACCAATTTGTTTTAACTGATCAATTGCAGCTGGTCTATAGACGTCGCATGCTACTAAAAGTGGTTTCTTAGCATGTTTTTTTCTTAGAATATTGGCAAGTTTTCCAATCGTAGTAGTTTTACCACTACCTTGAAGTCCTACAAGCATAAGAATTGCAGGATTTCCACTAAGGTTAAGAGGTTCTTGTTCTCCTCCTAAAAGTTCTGTTAACTCATCTTTAACGATTTTTACAAATACGTCTCCTGGTTTTAAGCTCTTCTTTACTTCTTCACCTAAAGCCTTTTCCTTAACGTTATTAGTAAACTCTTTTACAACTGTATAGTTAACATCTGCTTCTAGCAAAGCTAAGCGAATTTCTCGCATCATGTCACTTACATTTTCTTCTGTAATTTTTCCGTATCCCTTCATCTTTTGAAGTGCATTTTGTAATCTATCCCCTAAACTTTCGAACATTTATTGTACCTCTTTCTGTGTATATTATTGTCCTCTTCCCCAATACTTTAATAAGTCTGCGTTGCTACTTAGTGGTGGTGGATTTGGCATTTCTAGTTTAACTATAACTGGTATTTTAAACGCTGTACCGAACGCTAAGCATGTTCCTGATTGTAACCCCTTTTGTTTATCTACTATTTCATTATTGATATTTGGTATCATCTTTCTAATATACTCTTCATCTAGTGGGTGGTTTGTTTTGAATATTAAGAAGTTAGAACACTGTGATACAACTGTATCTGATAATTCAACTGGTCTTTGTGTAATAACTCCAAGGATAATACCATATTTTCTTCCTTCCTTAGCAACACGTTCGAATATATTGTATCCGATTAAGAAATGGTCTTTGTCGTTCCTAATATATCTGTGTGCCTCTTCTACTAAGATGTGGAATGGAAGGCTTCCTCTTGGTGATAATCCTTTACAATAGTCAAATATCAATCTTGTAATAATCTTTGTAATAACTCCTGCTATTGAGTCATCCATATCATCTAAGTGAATACATACTACCTGGCATCTTTCATTTCCTCTAAATACTAAACTACTTAAGTATTCAGTAACATTGTAATGTTGTGGGAAATCAAATATTTTAGCATATGGTCCAGTTACTAGTGAGTGAAGTCTTACTTTAACACTTACTGCATCTGAATATGTATTTGGATTCTTATACCATCCTTCACTTATTAATGTAAAGTCTAATGCTTTTTCTAGATCGTTAAGATTGAAATAAGTCATTCCTTGTGGTTCATAACTTTCAAATCTCTCATCTACGAATCCTTGTGCATAGTTTGTGAATAGGATACTTTCTGTAAAGTTTCCTAATTTATCTATATTGAAACATTCTCTTAATTTTCTTGTGTATCCTACACCTGGAATAATTGCTTCTAGGTTAAATTGTTCTGTAGGGCATGTTTCTACTATTCTGAAGATATCGTTCTTCTTACCAACTGGTGTTGAATCACTGAATAATACTGATACTATTGCTTTTGCAATAATATGGTTTTTGAATGCTAAACTTGTTTCGTTGTTTTCTGCAAAACATCTAGCTAGATAAAGCATTCTTTCAACTATTGGTAATTGTGAATGGGCTTCTGACATTAATAATAATGCTAAGTCACCATCATTTAATAACCATAGTGGTATTCTAAGTGGTTCATGTTGTTGTGCATTTTCACCAGTAGTTAATACTCTATATCTATAATTTGGATTAATGCTTGATAATTGTGACATTGCTTGTGCATACTCACCTGCTACGTCAAATATTATGAAGTTAGCATTAGTTGGTTCCACACTTGATGCTCCAAATGTATTTTGTAAAAGTCTTGCAACTCCGCATGATTTACCACTACCACTGTTACCAAATATAGCAAAGTGATTACTATAGAAATCATTTACGTTAAAGTATACAGGTAATCCATTATAGAATGGGCTTTGTCCTAGTAATAATCCTTTTTCATTATTCTGACCTAATATAATTGCAATCTCTTGCTCATTAACTGGTCTTATTGAAGCATCCATAAGTGGTTTTCTTAAAATACCACTTTGAAGTTTACCATCATGGAACTCACCAATTAACTTAATGTTAACTCTACCTTCATTTAATTCTGAAATTTCACCTAATATTTGTTTTTCTTGGTCTTCTACAACTACGTGGCTACTAAGGATATTTTTAGTTATTTCTACACCTGGTTTTAGTGCTACATAGCAGTTATTTTCACCAATATAAATTATCTTATCAAACATACTATCACCCTTTTTATATAATTTCTTTTATTTCCTCTATAATACTATTATCTATTTTATTCTCCAAAATATCAATAATTTTATTTCTTTTCTCTAAAAGTTTTAACTTATTTTCATATTCTTCTAACTTTTCTTCTGTTATTTTCAACTGATTATGAACTGCATTTCTGCTTACATTATGTATTTCTGCTATCTCTGCTAGAGATAAATTGTTAAAGTAATAATCTTCGAAATATTCTTTTTGTTTGTCTGTAAATAGTTCCTTATAATAATCATAAAGTTCATTTAAATATACATATTTTTCCATGTTATCACCTACATCATATCTTTAAATAATCCATATATATATTTTTCTATATCGAATACTTGTAAATCTTCTTTTCTTTCTCCAAGTCCAATGAACTTAACTGGTATTCCTACTTCTTCTTTAATTGCTAGCACTATACCACCTTTAGCAGTACCATCTAGTTTAGTAAGAATAATTCCTGTTATGTTAGTTATCTCTTTAAATGCTTTAGCTTGTGATATTCCATTTTGTCCAGTTGTTGCATCTATTATTAATATTGTTTCATGAGGAGCTCCAGGTATTATCTTAGCTATTACTTTATTAATCTTCTCTAATTCTTTCATAAGATTAACTTTGTTTTGAAGACGACCTGCTGTATCTATAAGTACTACATCTGTATCGTTTTCTAATGCTTTAGTTAGTCCGTCGAATACAACTGCTGATGGATCTGCTCCTTCTTCTTTTCCTGAGAACTCTGAACCTGTTCTATCAGCCCATTCTTTTAATTGTTCTATTGCTCCTGCTCTAAAAGTATCTCCTGCAATCATCATTACTTTCTTTCCTTCATCGTGATACTTACTTGCAAGTTTAGCAATTGTCGTAGTTTTACCTACTCCATTAACTCCAACAAATAATATAACTGTTGGTTTCTTTGGAGCTTCATTAATCTTGTTTACAATAATTTCATCATTAACATAAATAATAAATAATTCATCGACTATAACTTCTTTTAGATATTCTAGATCTTCTATCTTTTCTTTTCTAACTCTATCTCTTAGCCTTTCCATAAAGCTCATTACTGTGTTAACACCAATATCTGCCATTATAAGTATTTCTTCTAGTTCATCAAAATACTCTTCTGTAGCTTTATTATATTTATTAGTTAAGTTAATCAACTTAGATACGAAGTTTTCTCTAGTTTTAGTTAAACCTTTTTCATAGATCTTAACACTTTCTTTTTCTACAGGTTTTAATTCTTCTTTAGGTTCTTCTTTCTTTTTTTCTACTTCTACTTTTTTTACCTCTTCTTTTTCTTCTTCTACATATTCTTCTTGTTCTTCTTTTTGAAGAGATTCTTCTTCCTCTTTTTCTTCTTTTTTAAATAAATTCTTTATTTTATTAAATAATCCCATAAAATCACCACTTCAAGTATAACAAAAAAAAGATGATAAATCACCTTTTTTATTAATAATTAAAACTCTTTAACTAGTTTTTTCTCTCTATAAAGTAATTCTGACTCAATAGTTAAATTAGGTTTGTTTTTAGCGTCAGCATAACAATCTTCAAGACTATACATAGCTGTTCCTTGTGAAGCATTATATTTACCTACAAATTCTATTTCTGGATAATACTCAGAAAATACTAATTTATCATCTACTTTAATATTGTATAAGAATGCTGTATCCCCTTGTACTGATTCTTTTTGCCATTCACCTATTTGGAATACATTATAATTCTTTTGATACTCACCATCGATTAGATAAGAACCACATCTTAGAGTTACATGTTTACCTTTAGATAAATCTACCAAAGATTCATAACCATTACATTTTACATGTTTATTGTCTGGATCAAATAAATCAATACTTTCTAGACTTCCTTCTAGTTCGTATAAATAATATATTCCACTATCTTTAGTATTTCTATCTTTAAATACAGATATTGCTTTTACAAAGTTTTCAGCTTGCATCTTCATCGCTTTGTATCCTTTATCATTTGTCTTACCACTTAAAGTTGTAACTGCTATAGCAATTATTACTAATATCAATAGTAAGGCTGCAATTGCTTCTTTCCCACCTATTCCTTTGTTATCTAACATCTTTTTCATATATCTCACTTATCCTTTTTTTAATATCTTTATCAACTCTCTCTAGAGTATTTACTGTTACATCAAGAGATTTTTTGTAGTTACCTTTATTATATAACATTGTTGACTGATTTAGTCCACTATCTATGTTTAGATCTAAATGTCTATATCTATTACCATATATAATAGAATACTCAGCAAGCTTTGCTGTTCTTACCATCTCATTAGTAGTATTGAATAACTTTAGTGCTAAATCTCTTCCTGTATCCACCCTAGTATTTAACGTTTTTATAGATATTGGTTTGTTATTTAATTCTTTAATTATTTCTACAATTGCTTCATTAGCTTCACTTAATTCAACATAATAGTTTTCTGATATTATTGGAAGTTTGTAACTTCTAATTAATAGTTTAGATTGTTTTAATAATTCTTGAATTTCATCTAATTGTTCTTTTGCTCTTTCTTCATCATCTTGCATGTTACCAATCTTATTAAGAATTGATTCTGTTTCTTCTTCGATGTTTTTAAGTTCTACCAAATATCCTTTTAGGTTATCGGCAATAACTGAATAAGTAGTAGTTTTCCTTGCAAGTTTATTCTTTTCCTTTTTAAATGTTTCATCTAAAGAATTAACTCTTTCCTTTACTTCATTCAATCTTACTAGATCATTTTCATTAAAGTCATATGTCTTCTTTAACGTATCTAATTCATTAAGAGTATGATTAATAGTCTCTCCAAGTTTCTTAATTCTTGAATCAAATATTTCTTTATC
>JAEEGL015302585.1_pt1 | contig 19506 bp, 27 predicted proteins | sample 9134231 | NCBI WGS metagenome assembly JAEEGL01 (sample SAMN16246548, study PRJNA631951) | gut metagenome | biome: gut microbiome; feature: rumen; material: fiber-attached | host: Bos | place: Iran: Karaj | collected 2018-10 | reverse complement strand
GTATGGAAACCAAGAAGAGGATTGAAATGGCTGCTTTGAGTGTCACCCCTCTCTGTGGTATCGTTAAGGATGCCAATGGTAAGTTCTACGCTCTTGGTGTGTCAGAGCCCCTTGAGGCTTCTGCTGGTGACGGTCAGACCGGAACCGCCCGTACGGATGGTAACCGCTACTCTATCACCCTCACTGACAACCAGGAAAGCTTCCCTCCGCTCATCCCGGATTCAGTTATGGAGAATGTAACTATCGTTCAGGCTACCAACTAAACTAATCTATCTAAAAGAAAGGATGAACCCTTCCCGTTCTGGGGAGGGTTTTCTTTTTGTCTCTACCAATCTTGCCAATAAAGATATTTACTGTAAAAGACTTGTAAAACTATGACATTTTACCTCCAAAATAATGTAACAAAGAGGGAATATACCTACAGGGTCTATGATGTGAATGATAGTACTCTGTTCTGGCACTTTACCCTTACGCTTGGAGAGGAAATGGACGAGGGCGAATACACCTACAAACTGTTCAATGACGATGTGGTACTGGCCCAGGGTCTTCTCCAAATAGGTGATTATCAAAATAATGCGAAGAAATATACAGTAACAGATGACAACGGAATCAAGCAATACAACGGCTAATGAGTTCTATTTCACCGCTGTAAAACCATATATCCTTCAAACAGCCCCCTCCAACGAAGAGAAAGATGTCAGGGGCAAGGATTATGTTTTGTGGGGAGAGAACGATGAATACGGAAACTTCCTTTTCAAGTGCTACTCCGAATGTCCTATCCTTCAATCCATTATCAACGGCACTGTGGATTATGTCTGCGGTGACGATATAAAGTTGAATGTCCCGGAACTTGCCTTTGAGGTGAATAGGGAGGGTGAAACTTACAGAGATGTGATTTCCAAGGCCCTTTTGGACTACTTTATCTTCGGCAACGGCTATATCCAGGTGGTTAAGAACCTCGCTGGAAGGATTGCTGAACTCTATTGGCTTGACGCAAGGTATGTTAGGAGTGGAATAAAGAATCAAACTTTCTATTACAATGAGGACTTCGGCAAGAAATGGGGCAGGTCCAAAAAGACCGTACTTTATCCGGCTTATATGCCCGAAGGTACAGATGCCACCAGTATCCTTATGCTTAAAACTCCCAACAGTAGAGGAACTTATGGTTCTCCTGTATGGGAATCCGCAATAAAGTCAGTTATGACCGAAATGGAGATAGACAAGTTCCATTTGGCCGAGATACAGAACAATTTCGCTGGAAGTGCGGTCATCAACTTTAACAATGGGACCCCCACCCCAGAGCAGAAGGAGGAAATTGAGAAAAATGTAACCGAAAAGTTTGGCGGTTCAGAAAATGCGGGCCGTATAATGCTTTCTTTTAATAAGGGAAAGGACAATGCAACCACCGTAGAGAGGCTGCAGAGTGACGATTTTGACAGTAGGTACAATGACCTGGCAAAGAAGACCCAGTTGCAGATTTTCACAGTCTTTGGGGCAAATGCTAATCTTTTTGGTGTGCCTACGGAGAGCAACGGGTTCAACAGCGAAGAATACCAGTCCAGTTTCAAACTCTACAATCGCACCAGGGTCAAACCGGTCCAAAGATATATTTCAGGTAGAATGGACAGGCTCTTCCAAATGGACGGTGCAGTAACGATAGTTCCTTTCACAATTGAAGAAAACACAAAAGAACAAACCGTAGAATAAGAAAGGGAGGTTTTATGCCTCCCTTCTGTATTTCCACACAAAACCGTAAGCATTTGTTGTTCTTCCTTTTAGGTTACTACAAATATTGGTTGTGTTGCTTTTTCCAAAAACGGCTGCTGCGGCTTTGACTGATGGATACCAAGTAATGAAGTTTCCATCCATATCATACTGATTTACAGGCTTTTCAACTGAATGGTTTGCCTTTCTTGTTTTAAGACACTTTTCAAGCCTTGTCCCATAAGCCAGATTATCAGCCTGGGTTACAAGAGAAAGATTGCTTAAAGCATTGTTTGTGGGGTCTTCGTCCAAATGGTTGATTACAAGTCCTTCCGGTATAGGCCCGTAGAAACACTCCCAAATGAAACGATGTACATAGTAGTTTGTGTTCATTTGGGGATGAAATTGCAAGTAGTTGTGTCCAACAGATTGTGGTTTGATTACTTTTCCTTTACGGTGGTGGATTTTACCGTTTTTGTGCATAATAAGCCTGTCCGTACTGCGTATTCTTCCAAGGTTACTTCCTTCATAATCAGTTAAAAAAGGGTGTGTTTTCCAATATTCTTCCATATACCTATAGTACAAACAATTTTGCTGAAATCCAAAACGCTATAAAGAGATATTTCTTATAAAACTGAAAGTAGATGTTATACATACAGAACATAACGACAAGTCAGCAGGTTTATATCCCAAGGCAGGTGATAAATACCGGTTCCTCAACGAATGGGGGCTGTATCAACTTGGAGGACTACTACACCAGGGAAGAGGTTGATGAACTTATCTCTGGTGCAACAGGTGCAGTTACCAAGGAATATGTTGATGACCAGGATGCCGCAACCCTCCAATCCGCAAAGGACTATGCTGATACAATTGACGCAAGGCTCAAACTGCAAATCGGAAGCCTGTTTGATTATCACTCCAATACACTATATCTAAATAACATTGAAGAAAACGATTAAAGAAAATGGCAGATATTACAAAAATCAACCTTAACGGCACAGAGCTTACCATTGTGGATAGTGCCGCAACAAGCGCAATCGCAGGTGAAATTGCAAGAGCCCAAGGAGCAGAGAGCGCTATAACCAGTGCTTTGTCAGCAGAAGTTGTTGCAAGACAGAGCGCAGACACCCAGATACAGACAGCTCTCTCTGGCAAGGCTGACGCTTCTACGACCCTTTCCGGTTACGGCATTACCGATGCTTACACCAAGACGGAAGTTGATACGGCTCTCGCAGGTAAGGCTAATACCGCTACGACTTATACCAAGAGCGAAGTAGATACCGCCCTTGCAGGAAAGCAGAACACCCTTTCAGCAGGAACCGGAATCCAAATCTCCGGTGATGTGATTTCCTGTACAGTTGATACCGGTCTCTATGTGGTTGTTACAACCCTTCCGGCACAGCCAGCAGCAGGAAACGAGAACAAGATTCACCTTGTACCTCTTGCAAGTGGTGAAACCCAGAATATGTACGCTGAATACATTTGGAAGGGTGACGCTTGGGAGAAACTTGGAGAGAAACAGATTGACACAGACCTTACCGACTACTGGACCAGCGCACAAACTCAATCAGCGATTACCTCTGCAACAAGCGGACTGGCAAGTGAGGAGTATGTTGAGAACAGCATTACGCTCACCATTGGTGAAGAATTACGGGACGCATATACAATCCAAGGTGCGTTTGAAGAGGCTAATATTGGCTACTACGATTCAGAAAACGAAGAGTATGTAGTCAATCCTATGGCAAGCGAGGACTATGTTGATGGTTCAGTTGGTATAGACATCCTTGAAAGTGAATGGTCAAGTGTAGAAGGTGTTCTGCAACAGGCTGGAATTGCCCACTACGATTCAGGTAATGAAGAGTATGTTGTCAATGAGGTTATAACCACTGACACTATTGAAAGTGATATGGAGGTGTTTGCTAATGCCTCATACAATGCTCAAACCGAAACCCTTATCATAAACCTTCCTACCACACCGGCATAATTATCTCTAAAACAGTTATTTAGATATGGCTGATATTTCAAAAATAACACTTAACGGGACCGATTACAATGTCAAGGACGCAAATGCCCAGGAGACACTTGTAAGCGGAACCAATATTAAGACCATCAACAACCAATCTATCCTGGGTAGTGGAAATATCACTATCCAGGGTGGAGGTGGTGGTGAAACCGTCATTGAACTTACACAGGCCCAATATGATGTCCTTTCAGCATATGCGCCAGATACCACATACATTATTACCGATGCCACACCGATAAATATGGACGATTATGCAACAACGGCTGATACGGCAGCGATAGAAACCGATGTTGCTACCCTTTCCGGTTCTGTAGCAAACAAGGCTGATAAGGCAAATGTAAGCGCAAATAATGGATGGCGTTTCCCAGCCTGGAATACCCAGGGTATAATAACTGGAACAACCGGGGACTCCATTTATGGGAGAAGTATAAATATAAACGGGACAAACCAAAGCATATTAAGGACCACAAACAGCGACATTTCCGCTATTTATTGCCCAACTTCCGCAGGAACACAAAACGCTGTCCTCCTTTCCAATGGCTCTGGTGCTCCGGTATGGGCTTCTTACAAGTTCCAGTTCATTACCCAGACAGCATATGACGCTCTTTCAACAAAGGACAGCACAACGATTTATTTTATTGTAGGTGATTAAGTTATGATTTATTTAGGTAGCAACGAAATACAGGGTATTAAATTAGGCAACACCGACATAAGTGCAATCTATGCCGGTGATTTGCTCATTTGGCCCACAAGCGTAACTGGTTGGTCTGTAGAACCTTCAACAATTGAAATGTCGGCGAGTGGTGGTACGGAAAACATAAGAATTACCTCCCTTTCCGCTTGGATAATTACTTCAAGTGAAAGCTGGATTACATTCTCTCAAAATAGCGGAGATAGCGGAAGAACAACAGTTGTAGCTACAATTGCTTCCCATACTGATAGCTCTGCAAGAACGGCAACGATTACTGTGACTGACGGAGTGAATGTAAGTACTATTGCAGTGACCCAATCAAAATATGTTTCCGGTCTTCCTTCAAATACTTTTGTTTTCAATTTCAATGCAAAAGACTATAATGCTTCTACAAGGACAATACCGAGAACAAGCGGACAGACACTTGCACAGGATATGGTTATGATGAAAACTTCAAATAGCTCTTATACAAATGTAACAAGTGCCATTACAGCATCAACAGACCATATTTCATTCTCTGCTGGAACTTATGCACAATTTGCATTTTCAAATAGTGCTTCAAGTCCATTCAACATAACGACTTCTTCCCCGAACTTAACCTTTATAGTAAAATGGTGGAGAAACCCAGACGCTGGAAGTTCAATTTGGGGAAATAGCCCACAATCAGAGGTACTGGCTAACAGAGGAAATAGTCCTGGCAATATCAACTGGATAGCCCGTATTACACCAACAGTTGCCCATTTTATTACATCAAGCAATAATGCCGCATCTCCGTATTCAGTAACTTGGTCAGCTAACCCGGTTGTTATGATGTACCGTATTTCAAATCGTACGGTTGAAATTAAAAATATCACTGAAAACTTGTCAAATACACCATTTGGCTCAACCTGGAACGGAGGAACAAACAGGATTACTTTTTTTGGACAGGGCTATCAATCAACCGCAACTGATGTAAGAAACTGTGTTGGTGGTGATTTTTATTGGGCATATTTGTCAAGGGAAGTACTAACCGATGAAGAAGTTCAACAAGTAATTGATTATAACGATAATAAGTAACTATGGCATCATTACCTTCAAATACTTTCATTTGTAACTACAACGCAAGAGATTATGTTGCAGGAACTCGTACTTTACCGAAAACAGAAGGCCAAAGTTTAGACCAAGACTTGGCATTTTCTATTAACACTATTACAGCCGACACAGATAATGGTTATATAGGTATAGCAAGCAATCCGATTGTTCTTTCTTTTCCAAGTGATTCTGCTAATCCATTTAATCGTTATAACACCACAACAGGAAGAAGTCTAACAGTTGTTTATAAAACAAGCAGTTTTTCCAACAACTTGTTTGCAAATAGAGGATATAGGTCCGGCACTACTGGTGACTATTATAACTATATGGTTAGAGATGCAGTATTTCATACCTCTGATTCTAACTTTTTGAGAATGACAGCTTCTACCTCGCCTTACATTATGTATGTGAGAATAAATGCAGATGGCACTTCTGAAAAAAAATGTGTTACAACAGAGCAGATTGTTACCGCTTCCTCTGTTTCTTATGGAAATGCCCCTTCATCTTGCGCATTTTTTGGTGGGTTTGGTGGTTCATCATTGGGCGAGTATTATCAAGGACAATTTTATTGGATATACATTTCAACGGAGGCGCTTACTGATGCGGAAATCAAAAGGGTAATCGCTTATAATGAAGGGGTCCCATATTTTGAAACCGATGTTACCACAATCACAGCATCCTATAATTCAACCACTTGTGCAGTAACATTAACCGCAGAGGAAGATATGGCTTGGACCGCTTCAACCAATGATTCCTGGATAACGGTAAGTCCTGCTTCCGGTACTGGTTCAGCAACAATAACAATATCAGTATCACAGAACAAAACTTATGTTTCAAGGACCGGTAGTGTGGAAATAACTAACGGAGAAGATACAATTGAGATTACGGTTGAACAAGAGAAATACCCTCTCTTTATCCCAGCTGAAAACATATATAGAGCTGATTTAGAGGTTGTTAAGGCATACCGGTCAGGCAATACAATCAACAAGGCTTACCGTAACGGAGAAATGATTCTATGGAGACGGAACCCACCAACCGTATAAAAGATATTTAGAATAAACAGTTTAGATTATGACTAATGTACTTTTCATAAGCGAGGACTTCATTAAGACAAATAGCGGACTGAATGACAACCTTTTCGGCAAGTCGCTCCTTCCGGCTATAAGGGAATCGCAAGACATATACCTCCAACAGATTATAGGTTCTTCCTTATACCACAAACTTATTGAACTTGTGGATGAGGGAACCATTGGTGACACTGAAAACGCTCTCTACAAGGAACTGCTTGACGAATATATCAGGTCCTATATGCTTTACCAGACCATTGTGCAGGTAATCCCCGTAACCAATGTCAAGTTAAGCAACTATGGCACTACATTAAGTGATGACCAATACCTTGTCAATCTCTCCCAGGGTGATGCTGAACTCATTGAGAAGCACTATTCCATTCTGGCTGATTTCTACGCAAGAAGGCTCCAGGAGTTTATCCTCAATCACTGTGAGGGCCTTAAAGTTGATGTATGCACTTGTGACGGAATACGGGCAAACCTCAAAAATGCTGCTACAACCGGTGTATTCCTTGGCGGTATCAGGGGTCGGAAGCTTGTTCAAGGGCCTGTATCGTACAAACGCTAATCTTTTCATTTATAGAAGGAATTAAAGGAAGTACTTGGGAAATGGCGGTCTCTATATCGGAACCGCCATTCATTGTATATGTGAAACTGTAATGGAGCCCCCGGAGACTTTCCCGGTCCTCAACAGTTGGAAGTGAGTAAGTAAAGATTGTTGTGTTGCGGTTTTGGTTAAAAAGGTCGGGGAATTGGCGTAATAACTCATAACCGATGAAGCGTATAGAGTTATTCAGAAGATTTGAGTTAGAAAGTCCTTTGGGTGTTTTGCACTTGCCATTTACGGCCATTGTTTTAAGACCGGTTGCGTTGTGCCTGATTACGGTTATGTCTCCACCTTTTCCCCGCCTTTCCGTTATTGTGAAGGGTGCATTTTTCGTTGTTCTGTATCTCATTTTTCTTGTTTCTCTCTACTACTATAGTACAAACTTTTTCTATAAAAAACAAAACCCAGGAGCGTATTCCCCTGGGTTCCCAACAAAAATCAAAAAATATACATTCAATGACAAAAATGAGAGAAAAATGTCAATGAACTATATGTCTAATACAATAACATTTTCAATCTAAAAGCACCGCACAATCACTAACGGTGCTTTTTGGAATAATAGTAGAACTGAATATTTATCTTTCCTACCGTCAAAAAAGATAATACAGGACCATCCTGCAATAGCAATATACTAAAAATTATTTGTATTTCCAAATAAAACCATAAGATTGTTTGCGTTCTCCCCGGCAACAGGCAGATATATTTGCTTGTGCAAAACCAGTTACTCTTTGTGCCTCCATACAACTTGGAAATGTTGCGATTAAAGCCCCGTCCATACTATACTGAAATACTTGTTTTGAACGATTGACGGGGTTCCTTCTCGTATCACCAGACCTTTTACTCCTTGTTCCCCAGTTTAAGTTTTGAGATGGGTACAATAGATTAAGGTTTTCCAACCTATTGTCCGTCTTATCCTCGTTGATATGATTTACCTGCATACCATCCGGGATTGGTCCAACGAATGTTTCATAAACCAGCCTATGTACAAGATAGCCTTTCTGATGACCCTTTATTTTGGGGTTAAAGTAGTAGTAACCGCTTGTACATTTTCCCAACAAAAGTATTTTCTCTTCCCCGGTCCTCTTGTAGTTGAGACTTTTTATCCTCCCATAGTTGCTTATCTGGTATCTTCCTTCATAACCGGGCACATTTCTCCATTCTTCCATAACACTATAGTACAAAAAGTTTTCCGGTTGGTCCAAATAATATGAAATAGATATTTATAGTAAAAGTTGAATTATGACGCTTTATCAAATCATACAAATATTGAAGGGGATTGCCTTGACGCAGCCGAATATCAAAAGTGCTACGGACGGGTCAATCTACGACATTATGAACACCAATCCGTCTGTGAAGTACGATGTGGTGCATTTCTCCCAAACAACCCACCAGAGCGATGAGGAAACCGATTACTACGGCCTCAACATTTTCTATGTATCAAGGTTGGAAGACAGCCTGGAAGACAACAGGTTACAGATACAGTCCATTGGCAAGGAAGTCCTGGACAATATCATAAGGACCTTCTGCGAGAACTGGGGCATAGATTTCCCGGTTATCACATATACGCCTTTCACACAGAAGTTTAACGACCTCTGTGCCGGTTGTTATTGCAATTTACGCCTTGAAATCCCCAAGGAAATTATCTGTGCTGATGACTTTACCGCAGAGGTTGTTCCAGGAAGCGGTATCAAGCTGCAGGATATTGGCATTACAATCACCCAGAACGGTCTTGTTGTTGTCACCCCCGATGCAGAATATGACGGTATCGGTGAGGTGAGGATTGAGGTAGATGTTCCACAATCCGCTGCTGTCCTCCAAGACAAGGAAGTGGAATACACCGAGAACGGTTCTTACAACATTCACCCAGACCCGGCTTATGATGGTCTTTCTTCGGTAAATGTTGATGTTGATGTACCGGACAGATATGACGAGGGTTACGATGATGGAAAACAGGACGGAGAGGAAGAACAGAAGGCAAAACTTGCTATAACGAGTTTCACCGAGAACAATACCTATATCAGGGAGAATGGTTGGTCCGCTGTAACTGTTGATGTTCCTGCACCTGAAGACAGATACGATGAGGGCTATGCTGATGGTATGGAGGCCCAGAAAGCCAAAATGGTTGCAACAGCCATAACCGAGAATGGCGCTTATGGAAGACCGGACGGTTATTCAGCTGTAACTGTTGATGTGCCAAGTAATTACCAGGATGGCTATGATGATGGTGTTGAAGACCAAAAGGGAAAACTGACCACTTTGAGTGTGAATGAAAACGGCATTTACACCAGGGAAGATGGTTGGTCAGCAATTACCGTAGCTGTTCCACAGACCGGTTCTTCAAACGAGGACCTTATTGCCAACCTGCAAGGTGATTATTACCTGATTCCTTATGGTACAACTCATTTGAGGAACTATGCTTTCTATCAGACTTGTTTCTCTTCCATAACAATCCCAACTACGGTAAGTGCAATTGGTGAGTATGCTTTTGCTTATAACAATTGTCTTACAAGCATAACCATACCTGATAGCGTCTTGGGTGTTGGTACCAATGCTTTTAGAAATTGTAGTAATCTACAAACAGTGATACTTGGTAGTGGTTTAAAGTTTTTAAACCAACAGACATTTTTTTCTTGTTACAGTTTAACTGGAATTACCATACCATCCGGCATCGATGGGTTTTCATCAAATGTTTTTGGTGGATGTTCAGGCCTTACAGAAATGACATTTGAAGGACTTGTACCCCCAACACTTTTCAGTACAAGCGGCTATAATGCTTCTCTTGGCTCAACCGATTATACATTCCCAATCTATGTTCCTTGCCAGTCACTTGATGCTTACAAGACAGCATTTGGGGAGTATTATGCCCCAAGAATACAGTGCAGGGAACAGGAAATGATTACGGCCATTACCTTGAATGTCTCTTCTGCAATTACGGACAACGGAACTGCAACAACAACTTATTCTCCTTCAAATGCTTATGTAGATTACTACTACACTTCAAGTAATCCTTCAATTGCGACAATTGACCCGAATACCGGAGTTATCACAGTTGTTGCTAACGGCTCTGTCACCATTTGTACGATAGACAGGATAAGTGGATTACAGGATTGCAAGGAGATTTCGGTTGCAAAGTCAGCCCCTTATGCAACTTCTATTTCCATAAATGTTCCTGCTACGATTACGGATAGCGCAACGGCAACCACAACCGTAACCCCTTCATCCGCACAGACAAACCTGCGGTACTCTTCAAGCGATACCGGAAAAGCCACAATAAATGCCACTACTGGTGCTATCTCGGTCAAGGCAAGCGGTACGGTCCAGTTCTGCGTAACGGATACCATTTCCGGTCTCCAGTCCTGCAAGAACGCAAATGTAAGGAAGGCTGCTACGGCAATCACAATAAATGTCCCTTCAACGGTGACGGATTCCGCTACCGCTACGACAACCGTATCTCCTACCGGTGCGACAACCAACCTTACTTACACTTCAAGCAACACCTCAAAGGCAACAATCAACAGCAAGACCGGTGTAATTACCGTCAAGGAAAGCGGTTCTGTACAGTTCTGTGTTAAGGACAGCATAAGCAACAAACAGTCCTGCAAGACCGTCAATGTTGTCAAGTCACCGGTTCCCGCAACCTCAATCACCATAAATGTTCCTACCACAGTTACCGATAGTGCAACCGCAACCACAACGGTCAATCCTTCAAGTGCAGATACCAATATCACTTACACTTCAAGCGATACCTCAATTGCAACGGTATCCAACAACGGAGTAATCACCGCAAAGGGCAACGGAACTGTTACGATATGTGCCTACGATTCAATCTCCGGTCTCCAATCCTGCAAGACCATTACGGTACGCAAGAGTGGTACAGCCCTCAACTACACCGCAGATACCTCAACGGTTGATGTCACTGGTGAAACAAGGACAATCACCTACGATGCTATTGGTTTCAATGACAATTCCTTCGGCATCTCAATCTCCGGTGCTACGGGTGCTACTTATACGAAGAGCGGCAATGTCTTTACAATCACATTCCCGGAAAACAACACTTCAAACGAAAAGAACTATGTTGTGACGCTTACCGCTACAACATACGGTGGTGCAACCAAGTCTGCTACACTCTATTACACCCAGGAAAGCTTGCCAGAAGTTGGTGGAACAATAACCGCAATATACAATGTAACCTCAACTTCACAACCAACCCCTATTATTGGCGCAGCCCGTAATTACTTACAGGAGAGCGTTAGCCACCTTGCTTCAATAACTATTGACGGAGTAACCTATCCGGTGCTGGATGTTTCAGAAACCGGTACTGTAAGCGGGTTCAGTTACAGTTGGGTCCAATCACAGAGTTATTACGGAAACTTATGCTACAAGTTCAATTCAACCGGAAGGAAGACGGTCACTTTCAACATAAAGAAAGATTCACCGCTTGTAACTGGAACCGGAGATAAGTACGGTGAGATTTGGTTCAGAAGAAGTACTACAGAGGCAACCCCTCTTGTGGCAATAACATTTGGACAGGGCATCAAATACATTATGCCAAATATCTGCGGAACTTGCACAAGCCTCTCAAGTGTAACAATGAGCAACACAGTTCAAAAACTTGGAGAACAGTGTTTTGCGCAATGTACGGCACTTACTGGACTTACAATCCCTTCAAGTGTGACCTCTGTTGAACAGCTTATCCTACTTTATACGGGCGGTCAGTGGGGCAGGAACATAAATATTACGATGCAGGGAACAACACCGGCAACAATTGCTTCCTACGCATTTGCTGAAAGTACTGGTACATTCACTGTAAATCACACAATACGGGTTCCTAACTCTGCTCTCAACACCTATAAGACAACCGGAAACTGGGTTTATTACGCAAATAATATTGTTGGATATTAACATAATGGGGGAGCCAATCCCTCCCCCAATAATATTTTATAGTGGAAGAGTTATAGAAAGATGAAACTAACGAAGAATACAAAGGAATGGGTACAATTTTATGCCTCACTTGTGTTGCTTGTGGCCGGGATTAATCTTGTCTTCGTTGCGCTGTTGCTTGAACCTGTGGGTGTAATTCACTATTCCGTCCTCTCGGCCTTTGGTATGCTCTTAACCTTTGTCGGGGCTGTCTGGCAACTGGATGTCAAATACACCTTTAAGACGGAGGAAATGCGCAACCAAATGATATTGAGGGATAAAGATGAAAAGTACCAGGAAATGAGACGAAGGTACGGAATGGAGGAAGAAGAGGAAACAGACTATGAAAACCCCGAAACACTTTGACCTTGAAGAGTTCCTTACTTCAAGCACCGCCAGACAGAAGAGCATAGAGAATATGCCCTCCTGGGAAATCGTTGAACACCTGCTTGAATTAGCATATTTCCTGGACGATTTGAGGGAAGATTGGGGGTCCGGTATCATAGTGTCTTCTGGCTTCCGCATAGAGGCCCTAAACAAGGCCGTAGGAGGCTCCGAGACCTCCGTACATAAGATTGGGTATGCTGCGGATATAAGCCCCGCAAACGGCAAATATGAGGCATTTGTGGCCTTCCTAAAAGAGTGGCTTAAAGACAAGAACTTTGACCAGTGCATAGAGGAAAAGAAAGGAAAGACAAGATGGATTCACATTGGACTTTACAACAACAAGCACCAGCAGAGAAAGATGTTCTTCAATATAACGATGAAATGAGCCTTGAAGATTTGATATTATTCCAAAGGTACGGAATAACAGGTTACACAAAAAGTGAAAAAACCCTTGATTACTAACAAAAAAGTTTGTATATTTTTATTGAAAAGAAATCTTTTTGATTTAGCAAGATATTTATTATTGAAGACCGCTTGGGAGGCTGGTCACAGAAATAGAAACATACTGCATTTTTGCATTTAATACCCGGTAATAGGTCAGCCTCCCAAATCATATAGCGACCTGTTACCGGGTTTTTTTATGAACAAGGCGGGGGAAGCTGACGAGAAGGCGACCCGACAAGATAAGAGAAAATTTAACCAGAAAGACCAAAACTTAAAGAGATAGCACATTCACCAGAGGTACCGGGGACGGCTTTGCTCCTATCAATCGGACGGCTGCCGGAGAATGGGTTGGGAATGTATCTGGCGGTCATAGCCAGTAGAAATCCAGCTGTGCGGAATCAACAGAATCTCATTATGGAAACAGGCTGTGAGTGACACCTCAAGGGGTAAAGGGAAAAGTCACTCCCTATTCAAAAGGATAGGCGGTAAGACCACAGTTAGACATTCGGTTTGTTTGCATAAGTTCTATATGTTGAAATGGTCTTTTGGACTAACCACCTGTAGTTTTTTTAGACTACGGAGAGGGCGAACTGTATCCAAGGCTTACTGATAAACTTAAATAGAAAGAATCCGTAAGGACAACAGAACTACCTACTCCAATTGTGAGCATACAAACAGGATAGGTCTTAAAGATTAACCCAAAGGTCCTTTCTTAATAGATAATTTATCTTTTGTAGATATTACAAACTATTCCAACTGTAAGAATAGAAAGTAGCAAAACAACAAAAAATAAAGAAATACAAAAGAAAGAAATATATAAAGAAAGAAGATAGACCTTTGGTTAGTTCAAAAAAAATAAAAGATAATAAAGACTTAAAAAATACCCATAGGGTTACCGATTGGCTTATCCTATGTCTATAAGTGAGAGAACAAGGCGGGGGGTTAGGCTGACTCAAAAAGCACTCCCTCAAAGATGAGAGACTATCGTCTGTCTTTTTGTAAAGAATAATAAAAACATAATATATGAAAAGATGTCAAAATACACTTTTGAAGAATTAAGAGAATATCTATCCAATGAAACATTTGAAGGGGAAAGATGGAAATGGTTAAACGATTATCGTATTGAAGAAGAAACTGTTGCTGTATCAAACTACGCAAGAGCTTTTTCTTTTATAGATGGGCATTTCTTAAAAGACCAGGGAGAAAACCAAGCTTATATGTATTGGTATATCAACCCTTATGGAGAGAGACCTGTCACTATACCAATTCACAAGGCGGTAGCTGAATGTTTTTGTGAGAAACCGGATGTCCAAGAAAGACTTGTTATAGACCATATTGACGGAGATAAGCATAACAACCTTGCTTCAAATCTTCGTTATGTAACTTATAAGGAAAATTCCAATGCACAAGATGTTCAAAAGAGGAAGGCTGAATCACTCAAAAAAAACACTGAACATAGGAAAGAGATAGAAACCCTCACCAAATTATTATCTAATAAAGATGAGGAAATTATGTATTGGAAGACCGAATACCAAGAACTTTATAAGACGCACAAGAAACTTTTAAACAGTCTCAATATGCCTTTCTAAAAATACACCAAATAACTTTTAATAAAAGATAGTAAAAAATATTTGTGTTTTTAAAAAAAAGCTTGTATCATAATGATATGAAGGAGGATGAAATTATGAGAGAGTTTAATTTGAACAATGGCACTTGTTGGATAGCCCTTTCCTACGCTATGGACGAGGCAAAAGCTATGGGGTTGAAAACGAACACCCAGGCTTACTTTGATTACATAGCCGTACGGAAGTACGAAATCTGGGAACAGCTGGAATCCAAGACATACAAGTTTAGTACTGCCGATAGGCTATAAACACCCTGAAAATCTACAATTTTACCTGCAGACTGATGTAGATAACGACAATTTTGCTATCTTCGTACCAATAACCAATAAAAAGTATAGCATTATGGAAGTCTATGTTTATGTTGATTACAGGGAAGAAAAGGGTGGCGAAATTGAGTTCAGCACCCCGGAAGTATATGCCACAAAGGAAGCGGTAGAGCGAAGGTATAACAATTCGGTGGGCGAGATACAGGAAGAGATAAACGAGGAAGAGCCGATTGAGGAAATGAGGGATAGCGGGGACTTCTTCATCTTTAATTCTGATTGGCGGTATATCTGCATCTACTACAAGAAGGTAACAGTAAAAGAGTAGAGCTATGAAGATTTGGATTATAACAGCGAGGGCTTTCCGGGGTGAAGAGTATTTCCCTCGCCTTGAAGAGACAAAGGTGGCCAAGACCGAGGAAGAGGCCAAGAAGCTATTTGACAAGGAATGTCACAGCCAGGGTGATTGGTTTTGGGATGGAGGTACATATGAGCACTATAACCCGGACCCTGATACCTATGTACTGCAGAGTGATGAAGCTGTGTGTGTTGTAACAAAGAGGGAGGTTGAGATATGATAAGCATTGACCGCCAGATTTACCGCAGATACAAGGACGGAGAAATAAGCGCCAAAGAGGTTGCTGACTACCTGTTGAGGACCTATCCGGTAACGGAGATTGCATTGGCCCTTGCAGAGACCCTGGATTTTGATTATAAGCCCATTACAATCACCCAGGAAGAGTTTGCCCTTCACTTCCGTATAAGGGGCATAAAGCCCGATGGAACCCCCGAAAACAGAGGAAAACGCAGGGATAAGACGATGTAGAAGATTGCTGCCGCTCAAATGTAGCGGAAGACATACACACCCCTTTTATAGCCGGGAGAATGTAGTTAAGAAACATTCAACAAAAGGGAGGATTTTTCTTATGAAAAGTTCTCCCTTTTTTATTTCAGCACTATTTATAAAAAGAAATAAAACTTTTTGAAAAAAGAGTTGTTTTTTTAATAAAAAGTATGTATATTATATATGAAAGAAATAACAAACAAAAATCAAAGACATTATGACACAGAAAGAAAAGAAAGTACTCCAGTATTTAGAGAGAGAGTTGGCAGCATATGCCGAAAAGGAGATTACCGATGGGCTTGAAGCAAACTACCCAGGGCACAATGACATAGTTCGCAATTGCATAAGGCTTGAACCATTCTACGGAATAGCCACTGACGGACCCGAACTTGTATGCCGGGCAATGGAATATGCCGGGTATTCGTCAAGCACAATGAGCAAGATGTACAACCCAAGTGCAACAGGTGTTTATTACCTTGACAAGTTTGAGGCGCTGTTGAGACAGACCGAAACATATAAGAATATAGTTTATAACAAGTAACAAAGTCCTCACAGTGAGGCATTTATTTCAATATTAGTTTTTTTAGAACCTTGTCGGTGTATAGGGTAACCGCTTTTTAAGATTATGCGTACAGTTACGCCCAAGAATGTGGAGTATGACCACATTTACAAGTTTTACACTATCAGTGATTTCACCTTCAATTCCAAGGTAAATCGGGCAGTCAATGCCAGCAATGTTAAGAAGTTCTACAACCTGATGAAGAACGGCAAGTTTGACCCTATGATGGGTATTGTGGTTGTGGATATTAAGACCGGAACAATCATTGACGGTCAGCACAGGGTTGAGGCTTTTAAGAAGGCCTGTGAAGAGTTCGGTTACACCGGCTACCTGTTTGTGCGGTTCGTTGATGCCCCTACCGGTGTTGAGGATTTGCAGAACTACATTCGCCAGTTCCAGGTCTCTCGCAAGTGGCAGCTGGAAGATTACATTTCCGCTAACATTTACGGCAAGAACGACCTTGAAAAGCTCAAGGACTTCTGTCTGGCTCACAAGTACCTGAACAAGGGTGACGATTTGGCTGATGTATTCTGGCGCAAGGGAGCCGCAATCGTAGCGAAGACTGGTTCAAGTGAGTATAAGAACCGACTCAAGGAGAGAAATGTTCGCTTTACCCAGGAAGAGTGGGCAGATGCGGAGAGAAACTACGAAGAGGTAACAGCCCTTATGAGCGCAATCGGCAAGAGCTGGACTGATGGCGGGTTTGAATATATCGTAAATGCCTGGAAGAAGGTTAGATACGATTTCAGCCTTATGGAGAAGATTTGCTGCCTTCCCAATGGATGCAACAGTTTCTTTGGGCTGTTGAGGAATAGCAGAAACATTCCTTCTGGCCAGGCCGAGAATGTATGGTACGATTTCTTCGTAGATACACTCAACAGTGCCACAGAAGCAACAATGGCAGCATAAAGGTAGGGGAGATTGAACCCTCCCTTACCTTCCAATAATAAGAGATAAACACACAACGAAATGAATACAAGAGAAGAGAATGCAAAAGTAGTATGGGAGGCAGTTGAAGACCTTCTCACCGGAAAGGAAGAGTTAAGCCATATGACGGGTGACCTTGAACTCTGTGGAAAGACCGCAGATGATGTCCTACGGGAAATAAAGAATAACGAGGGCAAGTAATGGACAGCTTGAAGATACTTGAAAGACTGATTAAGGACGGAGCAAACGAAAGGGATATAGTCCTCTACCTCGCAGACAATGTTCCTCTCACAGAGTTAGCCAGGGACTACTACAACCTATACTTGAAGAGCGAGAAACAAACGGGTTTTACCCCAATGAGGATAAGCCAGGCAGATTTTGACAAACACTTCCGTATTATCGGTTTCAAGGCCGATGGGACGAAGGAGCAAAGAGGCGCAAATCGCTGGAAGAAAGAAGAATAGCCTTTATATTGTACTATAAATAGTTAAGTTTTTTTCCATTTGAACCCGGACGGCTGTGAAGTCCTCTTGGTTCGCTACAAATCAATTATCATCTTAAACAAAGGGGAAGGTCAAAAGCCTTCCCCAATTTCTTTAAATGCGTCAAACACCGTACTTGAAAACACCTTCCCGTAGTGCCTGGTCTGTTTCGTAGAGTTATGCCCCATACATTTCGCTGCAATCTCATAACTGAACTTGAACTTGTTGAGCAGTTCCCTACAATAGTAATGACGAGCTTTATGGAATGTAAGGTTGGTCTTTATCCCGCATTTCTCCTGGAGTGGTTTAAGGTAGTCATTGGCTTTCTGGTTGCTTATCTTGGGAAGTCTGTACTCATACCTCTTCGCAATCTCCAAAGCGTCCGGCAGAACCACCACCGTATATTCCACCGCTGTCTTGGCCCTTTTCTTCTGCAGATACACCTGGCCATTCCCATTCACCTTGAAGTCTTCCGGTACAACGGTCTGGGTATCGCAATAAGCCAGTCCAGTCCCACAAGAGAAGCAGAACAAGTCCCTCACCCTCGCAATGCGTTTCCAGCTACAAATATAAGAAAAATTATTGACTTCGTAGGCTCAAAACCGTATTTTTTTAATGATGATACTATTTATAAGTGTCTAAAGATTAAAAGAATATGAACGAGAAACTTAAAAAGACCCTCAAAGTCATTAAGAATGTGATAGAGGAACTATGGACAGTATTTGTCATTATTTGGAATATGCCTATTGGCTGCATTGAACTGTTATGGACAGGAGTATTTGACAGGGAGAAGTTCAAGTACAATTGGAATCTGCTGGTTGAAGCTATAAAGGGAAAAAGCCGCTATGAGTAATGACAGCGGACTATATCAAGGCAGGATTTCAATGCGACAAGCTAGGCAAGGTAAGGTTGGTAAGACAGTTACAGGCAGACGCAGCGAAAAAGGGCAACTGGTTGAAGATTGACCTGCAAGAAGATAACGACACAGCCCACATAGACATTTATATCACCGCCTACACAAAGGAAGGGAGGGAGATAGCCACATACGCTATTGAGTTCAAGGAAAGACCCGATACCGCCCACACAGACTGTTTTGACTGGATGGTAGAGGACGGAAAGGAATACTGGCTCAAACAAGCGGAGAAACAAGGCTACACCCCTCTTTATTCGTATCTATGGAGTGACGATTACTACGCTCTATGGAATATCAACACCTGGGACAAGAGCGAACCAAGACCCATTTCCAAGAAGCGTCACACAATGGGCAACTATAACGAGAGCAAGAAGGTCTATATGAACAGTTTTGTGACCTTAAGCTCCGCAATAAAGCAAGGATACCTAAACTGATGACCCCGCTTGAACAAATAGGAGAAAATAAGTTGGTAGAGACAATTGCCAGGAATATGCGGGTGGAAACGGACTATTTTGACGATTTATGCCAGGAGGTCTATTTCATTCTCCTTACCGGCTACACAGAGGAAAAACTCCAGGAGGCCATTGACAAGAAGCAAATCAACTTCATAATCACCTCCATAATGAAAAATCAGTGGTTCTCAAAGACTTCCCCGTTTTACAGGCAATATAAGAAGCCCAATTTGAAGAAAGTGCCGATGGAGCAATACAAGGAGGAAAGTGATGAAGAATAGGAAAGAAGAATACACCCCGGAAGAACTGCGAAAGTTATTGAGGGAATATGAGGACAAGGAAGAGGACATAATGGAGGACACAGACGAACTGTTGGAGGTTTATGACGCTGTAAATGAGCTAAACGAGGCTGACAGGATAATCCTCTACCTCTACGCAGAATTGGGGAGTTTAAGGGCCGTAGGAAGAACCCTGGGAGTTAGTTACAGCACAGCAAGGAAGGCGGTACAGGAAATAAAAGGAAAAAT
>JAEEGL013521620.1_pt1 | contig 19506 bp, 22 predicted proteins | sample 9134231 | NCBI WGS metagenome assembly JAEEGL01 (sample SAMN16246548, study PRJNA631951) | gut metagenome | biome: gut microbiome; feature: rumen; material: fiber-attached | host: Bos | place: Iran: Karaj | collected 2018-10 | reverse complement strand
TTTAACAAACTGGGCAATATTAAGTCCGTGCTGTCCAAGAGCTGGTCCTACCGGCGGCGCTGGTGTTGCTTTGCCTGCAGGGATCTGAAGTTTAACGTACCCTACAACTTTTTTAGCCATGTGCGGCCACCTCCCAAATAAATTTCTTGCCGGCCCGTCTTATCCCGGTGCCGATATTTCTTTCATCTCCGAAGAGATGTGATAAGCATTTATACTTTTGCAAGAGTTCTATCAAACTCTTACGACCTGAGCGAAATCGATCTCTACAGGTGTCTCTCTTCCGAACATCGAGATACGTACACGAACCATGTGCTTCTCGAGGTTCATCTCTTCGACGGTTCCTACGCAGTCTCCGAAAGGACCGGAGATGATACGTACAGAGTCGCCGACTTCGTAATCCACGGACGGAACCCAGCTGGATTCGAGGCCCATGAGTGCGAGTTCCTCATCGGAGAGCGGCTGCGGCTTGTTGGCATTCGGTCCTACGAAGCCTGTTACACCACGTGTATTACGTACGATGTACCAGATCTCTTCGGTATAGACCATCTTGATCAGAACATATCCCGGATAACGCTTCTTCTGCGTAACCTTTTTCTTTCCGTCCTTGACCTCGACGCTCTCATCCATCGGGATGGAAACTTCCTGGATCATCTCCTGAAGTCCACGGTTCTCGATCACTGCTTCCAGCGTGCTCTTCACCTTGTTCTCATATCCCGAATAGGTATGAACTACATACCATTTCGCCTCATATGTCTGTTCTTCAGCCATGTCTTTCTCCTACTATCATCATGGAAAAGCACTCCCGGAACTTTTTGTTCCTGCTTTTCCGTCACCTACACTATTAAGATTCAGACGGTGTCGTCTCAGAAGCGGATGCCTCAGAAGATGCTTCTGCGGATGCCGATTCGGACGGCGCTGTTTCTGAAGCCGACTCTGCCGGTGTGGAATCCGAAGCAGATGCATCGGACTCGCCGGACGGTACTGTCTCGGAAGAAGCAGTTGTCTCGACCACCTGCTCGTAGAATCCTACTTTTTCCAGGACCCATCCTCCGACCTTGCCGATCGCGGTCAGAAAGATCGTGCATACAACAATTACTACCAGAACCACAGCACAAGTCTGGATCAGCTTTTCCTTAGTCGGCCAGATTACTCTCTTGAGTTCCTGGCGAACGTCCTTGAACTTCTGAGCTATACGTTTGAAGATGTTCGGTTTCTTCTTCTTGTCAGCCATTGGTCATACCCTCAATCTTGTTTCCTTAGAAACGGTTAATTACTTAGTTTCTTTGTGTACAGTATGCTTACGGCAGAACTTGCAGTACTTCTTGATTTCCAAACGATCAGGATCGTTCTTCTTATTCTTATATGTCTGATAGTTTCTCTGCTTGCACTCTTCACAAGCCAGTGTCAGCTTGTCACGTACTCCTGCTTTGGTTGCCATGTTCGAACACCTCCAAAAATATCGTGCTTATCCGCGTCTTCTCACGCGGTTTTTCGCGCATAAAAAATAGACCTAAACGGCGATAGCAACGGATATGTTACCACAGAGTCAAGAGTATGTCAACGAAAAAAGTTCTTTTGCCTATAAAAAAACATTCTGCGGCAGAAGTCCTTCGCCATCAGCGGAAAAAGCACTGCCGCAGAACGTATTATATCACGAAAAAAGAAGACTGCCCTCATCAGGCAGTCCTTAAGTTTTTGTCTTTTTAGAAAGCCCCCTGAATTATCTCTTCTTCAGTTCTTCTTCCACTTCCTCAGGTGTAATGCCCATCTGCGCCATCATGACGAGAGCGTGGTAGAAAAGATCAGCAAGCTCCTGGATCGTATTCTCCTTGTCCCCCTTAGATGCGGAGATGATCGCTTCGATTGCTTCTTCACCGACTTTTTTACCGATCTTCTCGATACCCTTATCAAAAAGATAGTTGGTATAAGAACCATCTACCGGGTTTGCTTTTCTGTCGAGAATCAGGTTATACAGGTCTTTGCTTACGTTTGTGCTGTTAGAATCCATGTCTGTCTATTCCTTTCCTATATAAAAGCACTCGTCCGCGCATCTTCGCGCACACCCCGTGCAGTTTTTAGATCTCCAGGTCGGTAAAGAAGCAGCTGTGATTTCCGGTATGGCAGGCTGCCCCCTCCTGCTCAATGTAGAATAACAGGGTATCGCGGTCGCAGTCAAGAGATGCTCTCTTCACATGCTGGTAGTGACCGGATGTCTCCCCCTTCAGCCACAGGGAATTCCTGGATCTTGAGTGATAGTGCATCAGCTTCGTCTCCATCGTCTTCTCCAGCGCTTCGTAGTCCATATAGGCCATCATGAGAACATCCTTGGTGGATTCCTCTACGACGATCGCCGGGACCAGGCCCTGCTTATCCTTCTTCAGAGACTGCCAGAGCTTCAGTGCCGGGGTCAGTGTTCTTACCGGGATCCCGCGGCCTGCGAGATACTCCTTCAGATCTTCGATCCGGATCTCACCGAAGTGAAAAAGGCTTGCCGCGAGTACGGCGTCTGCGCCACCGTCCACGATTCCGTCATAGAAGTCTTCCATCTTACCGGCACCGCCACTGGCAATGACCGGAATCGAAACTGCATCTGCGATCGCACGGGTGATCACATTATCAAAGCCGCTCTTCGTGCCGTCACGGTCGAGGCTGGTCAGCAGGATCTCACCAGCACCCAGAGCTTCTACTTTCTTCGCCCACTCGACCGCGTCAAGGCCGGTCGCCTTTGTTCCGCCGGCTACGACGACTTCATATCCGCTTGGGAATTTACTGTTATCTTCTTCATTGGCACTCTCATCGATGCCCTTAAAATCTGCATCTACACTCGCAATACGGATCTTGCCGCCTTTTCTCTCGCGGACATCGATCGCGACGACCACACACTGGGAACCGAACTTCTCACTGGCACGCTTAACCAGATCCGGATCTTTCACTGCGGCGGAATTCAGGGAGATCTTGTCTGCGCCTGCATTTAAGATCTCGCGGATGTCCTCAAGTGAACGGATACCGCCACCGACGGTAAACGGGATGAAGACCTGCTCGGCCACGCTCCTGACCATATCGACCACGGTGCCTCTGCCTTCGACAGTTGCGGAAATATCCAGAAATACCAGTTCGTCCGCGCCCGCCTCGTTATATGCCTTGGCACACTCGACCGGATCTCCGGCATCACGCAGTGCGATAAAGTTCGTGCCTTTTACGACACGGCCGTTCTTTACGTCCAGACACGGAATGATTCTTTTACTGAGCATTGGCGTTCGTCCTTTCTGCGGATCTCCGCATTCACTTCTTTTCTCGTGGCGCCTGAAAAGCACCTGTGCTTATTTACCTTGTCTGCTTTGCCCAGCGGTTTAAGATCGCAAGGCCCGCTTCACCGCTCTTTTCCGGGTGGAACTGGCAGGCAAAGACGTTATCTCTTCTGACGCTGCAGCAGTAATCGATCCCGTAATTCACGGTCGCCGCGACGTCTTCTTCTCTTTCCGGCACACAGTAGTAGGAGTGTACGAAGTAAACATATTCTTTATCCGGAAGGATCTCGTTTTTCGAATTGAGTTCGTTCCAGCCGATCTGCGGAATCTTCAGCCCCATATCCGACGGGAAGCGGACGACCTTACCGGGAAGGACCGAAAGTCCTTTTACCGGTTCCCCGCCGAAGGATTCCTCCGACGTATCAAAAAGCATCTGCATCCCGAGACAGATCCCGAGGAACGGCTTTCCTGTCGCAACATATTCGTGTACGACCTTGTCGAGACCCTTTGAAGTTAAAGCTTCCATCGCGGCACCGATCGCGCCGACGCCCGGAAGAACGACACCGTCCGCGTCCATAACGCGGGCGGGGTCATTGGTGATTTCACTATCGTAACCTAAGAAGGCAAGTGCTTTTTGCACAGAGCCCAGGTTACCCATTCCATAATCGATAATGGCGATCATGCAAGCTCCTTACCAGTCAGGAGGCGGTAGCACTCTCTGTACTTCTCAGCGGTCTTGTTGATGATCTCCTCCGGAAGTGTCGGAGCCGGATAGGTCTTATCCCAGTCCAGTGTCTCCAGCCACTCACGCAGATACTGCTTGTCGAAGCTCTTCTGTGCACGGCCCGGCTCGTAATCGGAAAGATCCCAGAAACGGGAGGAGTCCGGTGTGAACATCTCATCGGCAACGACGAGTTTTCCGTCGATCTTACCGAACTCGAACTTGGTGTCGGCAAGGATCAATCCGCGGGTCAGCGCGTACTCGGAAACCTTGGTATAAAGAGCAAGAGCGGCATCTTTCAGTGCTTTTGCATCTTCTTCACCGAGAAGATCGACGAGCTGCTCGTAGGTGATGTTGATATCGTGGCCTTCGTCAGCCTTCGTGGAAGGTGTGAAGAGCGGCTCCGGCAGCTTGTCGCCCTGACGGAGTCCCTCCGGCATCTTCATGCCGCCGACGGTGCCGTTTGCCTTATACTCTTTCAGAGCGGATCCCTCGAGGTAGCCTCTGACGATGCACTCTGCCGGAAGCATATTGACCTTCTTGACCAGCATGGAGCGGCCGCGAAGCTCTTCTTCGTACTTATCGAGGCCCATCGGATATTCCTTCGGGTCAGTGGTGATAACATGGTTCGGGATCACGTCCTTTGTAAAATCAAACCAGAATGCGGAGATCGAGCTTAATACCTTGCCCTTGTCCGGGATGCACTCGTCAAATACGACGTCAAATGCGGAGATGCGGTCGGTAACGACCATCAGGAGCGAATCTCCCAGATCATAGACGTTTCTGACTTTTCCCTTCACGAATACCGGAAGATCGATAAAATCTGTGTCTCTTAAAGTTGCCATGTGTATATCCTCACTTTTCTATAAAATACTTATTCTTCCTCGTCCTTAAATTCTCCGAGGATCTCCATGTTGTCGAATTCATCGACGAACATGCTCACTTCTTTTTCAATGCCGCTGGCGACGATCCCGACGATCAGATCCAGCGCAATACCGTCATCTGTCATCTCGGCGTAGCAGCGGAGCACGGCGATCTCAGCGGGACGAAGCTCGATCCGGGACTCGCCATCGACCGTCCACTCGGAATCCGAGGAGGACAGAAGATCACAGATATCCTGTCCTTTTCCGTTCAGCCACTCGATCCTCTGGCGGAGCTCGACGGTCCGTTTGATGAACTCGAGCTCATCCTTCGCCTGTGTAAGTACCGTGACCTTCTCATCGAGAATGTCTGACGGGACCTCCCACGCTTCGAAATCTTCGTTATATCTGTATTTATCGCTCATGATCAGAGCACTCCCTTAGTAGAAGGGATCTGGTCCTTGAACTTCTCATCGATACCGGCCGCGATACGGAGCGCTCTGGCAAAAGCCTTGAACATCGCTTCGATCTTGTGGTGGTCGTTCGCGCCGTATTCACACTTAAGGTGCAGCGTCAGTCCGGCATTAAAGGAGACAGCACGGAAGAATTCCTCGACCAGCTCGGTCGCAAATTCACCGACATATTCTCCGCCGAACTCCGCCTGAAGTACCAGGAACGGTCTTCCGGAAATATCCAGCGAGCACTGGGCGAGTGCCTCGTCCATCGGGATCGAGGAGAATCCGTAGCGGTTGATGCCGCGCTTCTCACCTAGCGCTTCTGCCAGAAGCTTACCGATCACGATACCGATATCCTCGGTCGTGTGGTGTCCATCGACGTTGAGGTCACCATCGCAGCGGATCATGAGATCCATTCCGCTGTGACGTGCCAGCAGATCGAGCATGTGATCAAGAAAACCGATGCCGGTCGAAATATCGCTGACACCCTTTCCGTCCAGCTCGATCGAGCCCTTGATCTTCGTCTCTTTCGTGTTTCTTTCTGTTGAAGCAGATCTACTCATGCGTCTTTTCCTCCCGCGATCTCGTCGATCGCCTTAAGTAATGCGTCCATCTCCTCATCCGTTCCGATGGTGATACGGAGATATCCGCTGATACGAGGCTTATTAAAATACCTTACCAGTATACCTTTCCCGCGCAGATTTGTGTAGATGGCTTCTGCCGGCATATCCTTCGGCGCCGCAAAAAGGAAATTCGTCTTCGATACCGGGACGGTCCATCCGCGGGACCGGAGTTCGTCCGCTATGCGGTCTCTTGTGGCGCAGATCTTTCTTACATTGTCCATGACCCACGCATCATCGGCAATGGCCACAGAGGCTACGCGCTGTGCGATCGCATCTACCGGATAGGAGTTAAAAGAATCCCGGATCCGGCACAGTCCCTCGATCAGTTCCGGATCGCCGACGGCAAATCCGAGGCGCAAGCCCGCAAGCGAGTGTGACTTACTGAGAGTACCGGTTACCAGAAGGTTTTTATACTTCGGAAGTAGCGATCTCGCGGTCACTCCGGAAAAAGCGGCATACGCCTCATCCACGAGTACCACGTGATCCGGATTTGCCTGAAGGATCTTCTCGACATCCGAAAGATCCAGAAGGATCGATGTCGGGGCATTCGGGTTGGCAAAAGCCACACCGCCGCCGTTCTCCTTACAGAAGGCATCCACTTCGATGCTGAAGTCCTCCCGGAGCGGGATCTTCTTCAGCGGGATGTTATATAGATCCGCATAGACCGGATAAAAGCTGTAGGAGATATCCGGCACCAGAAGCGGTGCGGCATTCTCCCCGGACTCAAAGAAAGCCTGAAAAGAAAATGCCAGGACTTCGTCGGATCCATTTCCGCAGAAGACCTGTTCCGGAGTAACTCCCAGTACTTTTGCCAGTTCCTCGCGGACGATCCGGGAGCTGGTCTCCGGGTATCTGGCAAGGAGCGGGATATCGACATCTTCCAGGACCTTACGGACCTTGGGAGATGCCGGATACGGATTCTCATTCGTGTTCAGTTTTATGATCTTCTGCCCCGGCTTCGGCTGCTCGCCGGCCACATAGGGCTCGATATTTCTCGTTTTTTCGTTCCAGAAACGGCTCATGGTTTCTTTTTCCTCATTTCTATCTATGGTGCGCACGGGCGGCCGCCGACCGGTCACCCGTTCGCACTTTCTTATTCTTCGAATCTAACGCGGATGGCACTGGCGTGACACTCCAGGCCCTCGGCGTCCGCAAATGCCGCTACATCCTTGTAGCACTCGCGGAGAGACTCTTCGTTATAGCGCAGTACCGAGATTTTCTTAAAGAAGTCACCGGTATTGAGCGGAGAGAAGAATCTCGCGGTTCCGGATGTCGGAAGCGTGTGGTTCGGGCCGGCGAAGTAGTCGCCCAGCGGCTCCGGTGTGTAGTTTCCTACGAAGATCGCGCCGGCATTATTGATGCGGCCGATGTAGTTATCCGGATCCTCCACACAGAGTTCCAGGTGCTCCGGCGCCAGCTCCTCGCTAAATGCGAGAGCCGCTTCCATGTCATCCACTACCAGTATCGCACAGTAAGTGTCCAAAGATTGGGACAGTATCTCTTTTCGGAGACTCTTTTCCGAGCGGCGGTCCACTGCTTCATAGACGGCATCCGCCAGTTTCTCGCTCGTGGTAAGAAGGATCGCGGAAGCGAGTTTGTCGTGCTCGGCCTGGGAAAGAAAGTCCGCCGCGACGAATTCCGGTACCGCGGAATCATCGGCGATGATCAGGATCTCACTCGGGCCTGCGAACATGTCGATATCGACCTGGCCGAAGACTAAGCGCTTCGCGGTATTGACATAGATATTGCCCGGGCCGCAGATCTTATCTACGCGAGGGATCGACTCGGTACCGTAGGCCATCGCGCCGATCGCCTGGGAACCGCCGACCTTATAGATCTCTGTCGCACCTGCGATGCTGGCCGCTGCCAGGATGACCGGAGCGATCGATCCGTCCGCGCGCGGCGGGGTGCACAGAACGATACGTGGGCATCCGGCGGCTCTTGCCGGAATAACATTCATGAGAACAGTGGACGGAAGCGGAGCCGTGCCGCCCGGTACATAGATACCGGCTACACTGATTGGACGCACGCGCATGCCGATCTCGGATCCCTTTGCCACATCCATCTTAAAGCCGGTCTCGACCTGTCTCTCGTGGAAGGCCAGGATATTCGCTGCCGCCTTCTTAATGACTTCTACCAGGTTCGGATCGAGAGATGCGATCGCATCGGCGATCTCCTGATCGGTGACTCTGACATTTCCTGCGTCGATGTCTGCCTTATCGAATTTCTTCGTGTATTTGAAGACTGCCGCATCGCCGTTCTTCTTGATGTCGTCGAGGACATCGTTGACGACGTCGATGATCGGGCCGAGCTCCATCTTGCCACGCATGCCGAGTTCTTCACATATCTTTTTCAGTTCGCCCTGCGGGGCTCTCATTTTCTTGCACTTCATATATTTTCCCTTTCCAAAAGCACTTTTTATTTCTGCTTTATGTTCCTTCGGAGCAGTTTCTTACTTTCCTTCCGCCGCCTTCTGCGCATTTCTGATCGCTACCTGTTTTCTCAGTGCATCGATCATCGGCAGGATCTCAGCTTCCTTCATCTTCATGGACACGCGGTTTACGACCACACGTGCACTGATATCAGCGACGACTTCCAGCACATCGAGGCCGTTTTCCTTCAGTGTGCGTCCGGACTCGACGATATCGACGATGACTTCCGACAGGCCGATCAGCGGAGCGAGCTCGACGGAGCCGTTCAGCTTGATGATCTCGACACTCTCCTTCTTCGTTCCCTCGAAGTAGGCACGTGTGATATTCGGATATTTCGAGGCGACGCGCTTATTCGGGATCTGGTCGAGCTTGCCCTTCAGGGAAACAGGACCGCAGACACACATACGGCAGGCGCCGAATCCGAGATCGATGACCTCATAGAGATTTCTGCCTTCCTCAAGAAGTGTATCTTTCCCTACGACACCGATATCTGCGGCACCATATTCTACATAGGTCGGTACATCCGACGGCTTTGCCATGATGAAACGAAGACCTGTCTTCTCATCTTCCAGTATCAGTTTTCTGGATTCCTCTCTGCCCGCAGAGACGTCATATCCCGCAGCCTCGAGAAGGTCCAGTGCTTTTTCCGCCAGACGGCCCTTAGATAATGCGATCGTGATCATGTATTTTCATCCTCCTCAGAATCTTCCTCTTCTTCGATAAATACGACCTGGTCGATCCCGTGCTCTTCAGCATAGGCATCGAGCTCTTCTTCGCTTCGATGCTCTGTATCGACCACGACCTTATTGCCCATCGCGCGGAGTTCTTTTGCCGTGGCAAAAGCAGCCTTTCTCATTCCTTCGCCGTCTGCATATCCGACGATCGCATCGACTTCCACGAATTCCGGGAGCTTGTCCTGACGGCGCAGCGCGATCAGGATCAGGTTGATGCCGAGCGAGAAGCCTACCGCGGACATATCGCGGCCGAAGGTGGAGATCACCTTATCATAGCGTCCGCCGCCGAGGATCGGGAAACCGACCTCATAGGTGAATCCCTTGAAGATCACGCCTGTATAGTAGTCGAGGCTCCGGAGCATGCCGAGGTCGATGCTGACATACTGCAGGAGTTCATAGTCGGACAGAACATCGAGGATCTCGCGGAGATTCTTCAGTGCCGCAAGAGATGTCGCATTCTTTACTTTCGCTTCAAAAGCATCGAGCACGTCATAGGTGCCGAACTTGCCGGAGATCATGTCGAGGATCTCTTTCGCATCTTCGGAGAGTCCGAGTCTCTCGGCTGTCTTTTCGATACGGACGATATCTTTCTGATCGATTGCGGTAGAGAGCTCAGAGGCATCGTCTGCGGTGAGGCCCCACTCATCAGCAAGTCCCTTGAAGAATTCGACCTGACCGATCGATACCTGAAGATCCGTGATCCCCGTCTGCAGGACCGACTGGATGCCGAGCGCGATCACTTCTGCATCCGCCTCGGAATTCTGGATACCCAGCAGTTCTACACCTGCCTGGGAAAACTCACGGAGTTTTCCGCCGCCGGTCTTCTTGAAGCGGTACATATTTCCGATATAGGACAGGCGGAGCGGCGGTTTCTCGTCCTTCATGAGCGTAGCCGCGAGCCTTGCTACCGGGATCGTGCCGTCATAACGCAGGGAGATGATCCTTCCGTCCATGTCCGTCATCTTATAGAGATCCTCTGTCGCGACGAAGTTCTCACTGGAATACACATCGTAATACTCGATGCCCGGTGTCTCGACTTCGCTGTAGCCATACCCCGAGAAAAGCTCCCGCAGGTCGCTCTCTATTTTTCTCTTCACACTTGCATCCTGCGGCAGGATGTCGATCACGCCGTCCGGAGTGTGGAATCTATAATTACCCATGAGGTAGTCCTCCTATATCTTTTCATATATAATTAATATACCGCGAAACAGGAAAACTCCCATTTCAAGTTCATTACAGCGGATACTTTATCGCTTTATCGTGTTAAAGTGGTAAAATACCATGTGTGTATTTTATGGCAGGGGGCTATATTTGTCAAGGCATACTGCCTATATTCGCGGTATAATGGTCATGGGAGGCGGAGTATGAAGTTTATTTTTCGATTCATATATGATCACAATGTGATTTTTCTGGTCCTTTTCGTTCTGATGAACCTGCTCACTCTGGCCATGTTTCACTCGGATAAGAAAAAGGCTGAGAAGAATGCTTTCCGCATCCCTGAGCGTGATCTACTCGGTTTTTCCGCCTGTTTCGGAGCACTTGGCGGTATCCTCGGCATGGTGCTTTTCCATCACAAGACCAGAAAACCGAAGTTCTTCCTGCTCGTTCCGTTCTTTGCGATCGTCCAGCTGATCCTGATCAATCTGGTATTTAAGTGGGGACACGGGGCCTGAGAGAAGAATTCTGCTCCTGCTGTGCGGCATACATTCGGTATCGGACAAACTGATTGAAAGGAAATCTGTTTACTAATGAAATACTTTATCGCATCTGACATCCACGGTTATCCCGATTACTGTAAGAAGATCCTTGACGCCTACGACCGCGAGCAGGCAGACCGCCTGGTGCTTCTCGGCGATCTTCTCTACTTCGGTCCAAGAAATCCCCTCGGCGCCACTTACGATCCGAAAGGTGTCATCGCACTTCTTAACGAGCGCAAGAACGATATCTTATGTGTCCGCGGCAACTGTGATTCCGATGTCGATCAGATGGTGCTGGAGTTCCCGATCCTGGCGGACTATGCCGTGCTTTCCCTCGGTAAGCGCCTCGTATATCTGACACATGGCCACGTCTGGAATCCGTCCCACCTTCCGCCGCTTCAGGAAGGCGATATCCTTCTGACCGGCCACACTCACGTCGTCGCCTGTGAAGAGCTTCCCGGCGGCATCCTCTACCTTAATCCGGGATCGCCCACCTATCCGAAGCAGGACACCCATCGGGGATATATGATCCTCACAGAAGAAAAAGCAGTCTTCAAAGATCTCGACGGCAACACCGTCATCGAAAAACAACTCTGAACCCGTGAGATTTTAAACACATAAAAAAGGCGCTTCCACAGGCCTAAGGCCGGGGACAGCGCCTTGATGTTTATTATGTTTTAAATCAGTAGCCGCGCTTTCCTTCGAGGGACTCATCGTTATCGATCCAGTCCTGCACCAGAACTTCTCTGTACTCATCCTTGCTGTCGCGGACGATGACTTTCTCAATGCCTGCATTGATGATCATCTTCTTGCAGAGGGAGCAGGAATTGGATTTTGCGATATAATCTCCTGTCTTCGCATCATAGCCTGCCAGATACATCGTACCGCCGATCATCTTATCGCGGCTGGCGGAGATGATCGCATTCTGTTCCGCGTGCACGCTTCTGCAGAGCTCATATCTTTCTCCGCGGGGGATCTGAAGTGCCTCACGGACACATGTTCCTCTATCTGTGCAGTTTACGCGTCCTCTCGGAGCACCTACATAACCCGTGGAAATAACTTCATCGTTCTTCACGATGACCGCACCATAATGTCTTCTCAGACAAGTGCTGCGTTTCGCCACTACCTCGGCAAGATCCAGATAGTAGTTGGTCTTATCACGGCGTTCCATAAGGTTCTCCTCTTCTATCTCAAGAATTAAAGTTCAGTGATGATGATCGTCACAGAGCTGGACACAAGTCCGGTCGGTGCGGTGAATGTCGGAGCCGATCCGTCACCGGTCACTACGAATGTGCCGGAATATGTTGCTGCGAAATTCGTGGTCGTAGTTACCACTCCGCCGTTTCCATCATCCGCTTCTGTCGTTGTCGCTGCAGCCCATGTGCCCTTGACTGTTGCACCCGCGCAGGATGCTGTGGCCGTAACAGGAGCTGCCGTATCATTTTCACCTGTGATCGTAATCGTTACAGAATACTGTTTGCCGGATTCGAGTGTGCAGGAAGGAGCGGCGTCTGTCGCTGTCCAGGACTGCTTCGCAACCGGAGTTACCGTGACCGTCAGGTTGAGGTCCGGAGCGGTGCAGAGCTTCTGCCATGCGCTGTCGTCCGTGCTGCCCTTCGGTCTGTACTGGATCTGATCTTCCTTCACCTCAGAAGTTCCGGCATCCGGATCCGCTGCCTGTACGACAACATCCTTGACCAGTCTCAGTTCCATATCCGCGGAAACATTACCGGTAATATCCTTCAGGGCAACCAGCTTGTTCCAGCCAGCATCTCCAACGTACTGCCACTGGATCTCTGTATCGGTCGCCTGTATTTTCACTTCCCTACCGTTCGTACCTGGTACACCGGAGATACCTGGTTCACCGGAGATACCTGGTTCACCGGACGGACCCGGTTCACCGGAGGGACCCTGAGGACCTTGAGGACCTGTCGGGCCGGGTTCACCGGTCGCCCCTTTTTCACCCGGAATACCTGTCGGGCCTGCTTCACCTTTAAGAGAGGCTACTGCCATGATCGGACGCCAGGATGCATCCGATTCTCCTCTGTATCTCCAGGAGATCGTCGCACCATTATTACCAAATTCAACATCGCGGCCGTCCTGACCGTCCATACCGGAAATAGCGGAAAGAGCTACAAGAGACTTCCAGTCCTGGTCACGGCCGGAAGTATAATGCCACTGGAGATATCCACCGGAGGAACGAAGTTCGATCTCACGGCCGTTCGCACCCGGATCACCCTTCGGACCCTGCAGACCCTGAGCACCGGGAGCACCTGCGGCACCGGCCTGACCCTGCTGACCTGTAATGACGTCCGCCTTCAGGAAGTTGACTACTTCACCGTCCTTGGTTTCGTACTTGATCCAGCCGTCTTCTTCAAACCATCTAACATCGCCGAGATTCTGGCCCGGATCGACCGCATCTAAAGAAGCGAACTCCTGCCAGGCATTATCGTCTTCACCTTCATAACGGTATTCAACGATATCTCCGTTCGGACGGAACTCCATCTTTTTCTGCGAATTATCCTGCTTATTGCGGGAAAAGAAAACGTAGATACCTGCGGCGCCAACGACACCGAGGCAAACAATACAAGCAATAATAATTTTCACTGAGTCTCTCATACGCCGACACTCCCCAATTTCACTACCTAATATTGTATAATAACGTTTTCTATGTGAAAAGCACTTTTCTCAAATTTCTCTTTTATTTTTGCGGTTTATCTTTTTCCCTTTTTTCCTTATTTGTGGTATTTTTCTCCGAAATGGATCTTAAATGCACGATACACCTGTTCCAGAATGATCAGTCTGGTCATCTGGTGGGTAAATGTCATGGGGGATAAACATAGCCTTTCGTTGGCCCGGGATACGATCTCAGGGGAAAGTCCGTTTGAACCTCCGATAACCAGGACCAGCTCCGCACCGCCCTTCTCATATCCGGCGATCACATGCTTAGACCACTCCTCCGAGGTGAGTTCTTTTCCATGGAGATCTAAAACGATCACATATGCCCCTTCCTTGATGCGGGAAAGGATCCTCTTTCCTTCCTGATCGAGAGCCTGCTCCGCAGGGATCGAATCCGGTGCATCCGGCACCTCGACGATCTCTACTGCAGTATATCGGGACAGCCGCTTGATATACTCGCTGATACCGTCATTGAGCCACTTTTCCTTAATCTTTCCTGCACAGACGATCTGAAGCTTCATGTGATCTCCTCTCTAAAGAAGATTAAAGACTGCCGCCTAACATCAGCGGTTCCGTAGGGACATACCGGTTTGCGATCCGGAGCGTAAAGTCTCTGTCCCTGACGAGATCCTCTGCTTCGAGCGCACGGATGACGGTTCTTTCCGCAACCTGCGGAAGATTGTTCTCTTTGCTTAAGTGCCCGAGGATAAAGTGCTTCGTGCCGGCTTTACAGAGCGCAGCGATCGTACTCGCACAGTCATCGTTACAAAGATGGCCGTTATTTCCGTCGATGCGTTTTTTCAGATAATAAGGATACTCCCCGTTCCAGAGCATATCCTTGTCATAGTTTGCTTCCAGCAGGATCCCGTCACACCCTTTCAGGTGATCGAAGATCAGCGGCGTCATATACCCGATATCTGTCGCGATCGCGGCTCTGTTGGAAACGGTCGAGAAGCAGTATCCGCAAGAACCTGTCGTGTCATGCGGGGTATCAAATGCAGTAATATCGAAGTTTCCGATCGAGAAGCTTTTCTCCGGAATGATCTCATAATCCAGGCTCGGAAGGTGCGGTTTTTTCTCCGCACGATGGATACCGGACCATGTATCTCTGGTCGCATAGATCGGAATAGAAAATTTTCTGGTAAATACATCCAGACCGGAAATATGGTCGGAGTGATCGTGCGTGATGAGTATCGCATCCAGGTCAAAAGGATTGATACGCACCATATTCAGTGCTTCCACGATCTTTTTACAGTTCATCCCGGCATCAACCAGGAGCCTGGTGTCATCCGTGGAAACCAGTATGGCATTTCCGGAGCTTCCGGAAAAAAGAGGTGTGATCGTGATCGGGCGGGAAGATTTTTCAGAAGTCATACTTACTCGTCATCCACCGGAAGAATATGCTCTTCATCTTCATCGATATGTTCGATCTCGGCGCCGATACTGCGGAGTTTTTCCACGATCTTTTCATATCCGCGCTCAATACGGTTGGCAAAAGCGATCGTCGTCGTTCCCTCTGCAGCAAGCCCGGCAAGCACCATTGCCGCACCGGCACGAAGGTCCAGCGCGGAAACTCTCGCACCGCTGAACTGTACCGGTCCGTGAACAAGTGCGATACGCTCCATAACAGAGATCGATGCACCCATCGACTGCAGTTCCGGAACATACTGGAAACGGTTGTCCCAGACGTTTTCATGCATCTGGCTCATGCCGTGTGCCTGGCACAGCAGGACTGTCGCCTGCGGCTGAAGGTCCGTCGGGAATCCCGGATACGGACGCGTCTTAAAGTTCGTCGGCTCCAGTTCCGTGTCATCATCGATGGAAACGCGGATCCAGTCATCTCCCTGCTCGATATCAAATCCCATCTCAAGCATCTTCACCGTCAGCGGTTCCATATGCTTCGGAATAAGGTTATGGATCGTTACATCGCCTCTTGTTACTGCAGCAGCGATCATATAGGTTCCTGCTTCGATCTGATCCGGAATGACGGAATAGGAATATCCGCCCGGAAGTACCGGAACGCCCTGGATACGGATCGTATCCGTACCGGCACCTTTGATATTCGCTCCCATAGCGTTTAGGAAGTTCGCTACGTCAACGATATGCGGTTCTTTCGCTGCATTCTCGATGACTGTAAGTCCGTTTGCCTTCGTAGCGGCAAGCATCAGATTGATCGTCGCACCGACGCTGACTACGTCGAGGAAGATATGTGCACCATTCAGTTCATTTGCCACGATACGGATAATACCATCGCGGATATCTGTCGCTCTCGTGCCCTGTGCGCCCATTTTTCTGAATCCCTTCAGATGCAGGTCAATAGGACGCGTGCCGAAATTGCATCCTCCCGGCATGAACATCGTTGCCTTCTTAAAGCGCGTCAGCAGCGCACCGAGAAGATAATACGATGCACGGATGTTCTTGACCTTCGGATGGGTCGCTTCAAATGTATTGATATTGGTCGGATCGATCTCATAGACACCATCCCCGCAAGGTGTGATCTGCGCACCGATGGTCTCGCAGATCTCCAGCATCGCATGGACATCATTAATGTCCGGTACATTCTCGATCTTGCACGGGCCGTCCAGCATCATGGCAGCGGCAAGTATTCCCAGTACGGCATTCTTACTGCCGCTGATATTTACATCACCGTGCAGTTTCTTTCCCCCAACGATCCGATAACTAGTCATCTTCTTTCATCCCCTCTTAATCCTGTTTGTCTGGCGCTCCTTGGGCCGGTTCTGTGTTTTTTCCCGGAACCGGATCCGTCATCTGACGAAGAAGGCTCCGTGTGGCAGGTTGCGCCGGAGTATATGAAGCAGGCGTCTGCGCAGGACCTGTCGGGACATCCGGAGTGACTCTACTCTCCTCTTTCCCGGAAGTATTCTTCTTTGCTGCGCTCTTACGTGCCTGTCTGCGTTTCTCAGCATTTTGTGATCCGATCGATTCTTTCGTATAGATCGGATGCTTCAGTGCCGGCGGATCCGGAGTAAGCACAGTGGCTCCGCGGCTGGTCAGAGGCACCCATCCGCCGGGTTCCTCTTGCGTTTTTCTTAAGTCTACTACCTCTGCCTGAACCTCTTCATGCACCGGCTCAGGTTCCGGTACTACCGGCATAGGCCGGATCACCGGCTTGATCACCGGCCGGATGACCGGCTGTTCCAGAACAGGCGCTTCCGCCACGGTCTCCATGACCGGTTCAGCTTCAGGCAGGACTGTCTCTTCCATCGGTTCATCCGCTGGTTCATCCACTAGTTCATCCACCGGTTCAGATGCATAGCGGGCCGGACCCTCATCTATCATATCACATTCATCTATAAAAATGAGATGAGATATCAGAAGCTCCTCTTCTTCCTTGCTGGTCTTTTTCAGATCAAATCCGAGATCATAGTCATCGTTATTGATCTTTTCCATATATTGCTTCGCCTTCCGGAAAAGCACTTCTTCGCGGTCAGCATCATCCTTTATGCTTTCGAGTGTTTCCCTGAAGGTGGCCGCAGCTGTCGGAACAGTGATATAGAAGTCGGATCCGACCTCAGATCTCTGGCTGTCATCGTCTTCCGGACAGCGGGTAACCAGGCTGACTTCACCTTCCTGCACTTCCGCCATCATCTTTACGATCGCCAGGCCCAGTCCGGACCCGCCGGCGGATCTTGCACCGGTCTCATCGACACGGAAGAATGCCTGGAAGACTTTTTCCGCCGCCGGCTTTGGGATTCCTTTTCCCTGATCCTGCACCTTGATCGTTACCGTATTTTCATGTGCCTGGATAAACACCCAGATATTGGTGTATTCAGCAGAATACTTCAGTGCGTTATTAATGAGGTTTCCCACCATCTGTTCCATCATGCTTCTGCTTCCGAATACAGGAGGCATGGCTCTCGTTAAACTCTCATAATAAAGCCGGATATTTTTCTTTTCCGCGTCCTCGAAATATTTGCGGCATACGCCTTCCACCGTCTTATCGATGCGGTATACGGTCATGTCGATCTTATCTTTATTATTCTCGATCTGGGAAAGATAGGTCAGGTTGGAGATGATCTCCGTGATACGGTGGCTTTCCTCGTTGATCTTCATAACATCATTAAAGATCTGGTCCGGGCTTTTCTCCCGAAGTCCCCAGTCAATTAGGGATTCCGAGTATCCGGTGATCGAAGCAAGCGGTGTTTTCAGCTCGTGGGAGACCGTCGATACGAAGAGTCTTCTCTGCTGTTCCTGACGGGCGGCTCTCGTGACATCTTCGAGCACGACGACCCATCCGCGGAGTGTGGACTGCGGGAAGAAAGGTTTACTGAAATGGAACTGGATGATCCTGTTCTTGATCTCTACTCTGGTGGTTACGGACTCGAGTTTCTCGCTTTCGGGAAGTTCATCGTCCGATTCCGGCGGTCTTTGCTCCGGCAGATCCGACTCATACAGACGGAGCTCCATCAGTATGTTCTTGTCCGTTACGAATGTCTCGACAAATTCGGTAAAAGATTGTGGAAGTGCATCGACCCGGAGCTTTTTGAGGCAGGTCTTATTGTTAAAAAGAAGTGTTCCCTTTTCAGTAAAAGCGACCACGCCCATCTGCACGATGTTCATGACCGAGTTACTTACACCGTTCGCGGCATTGAGGAACATCAGGTTTCTTTTTTTCTTATAGAAAGACAGCCAGAAAATGTTATAGACAAGCAGACCTGCGATCAAGGCACCGAGCACAAGTCCTATAAAAAGCATGGGAACGGGTTCGAAAACCCGATCCCATATTGATAATCGTCTAATCACCTGTTCCAACTGTCAAATCCTCTGCACGGCAGATACCCGGCGCTTACTGCGCTTTATCAAAATAGTATCCTACACCGCGTTTCGTCAGGATGTATCGGTAATTGTTCTGATCAGGCTCGAGCTTCTCACGGGTACGGCGGACGGTTACATCGACAGTACGCACATCTCCGAAATACTCATATCCCCATACATGCTGAAGCAGGGCTTCACGGGAGAAGACCTGACCTGCATTTTCCGCCAGGAAAAGCACCAGCTGGAATTCACGGAATGTAAGAGCGACATCGACGCCGGCACGGCGGATCTGATATGCACTCTTATCGATCTCAAGTTCACCGATCTTGATGATATTCTCTGTTCCGGATGATTCTTTGTTTACATAGGTATCACGGCGTAACTGCGCTTTCACGCGGGCAAGCACCTCACGCGGGCTGAACGGCTTTGTGATATAGTCATCAGCGCCGATCTCCAGACCCAGGATCTTGTCGATCTCTTCGCCTTTTGCCGTGACCATGATGATCGGAGCCGTCGTCTTCGGACGAAGGCGCTTACATACTTCAAAACCATCCAGCTTCGGGAGCATCCAGTCCAGAAGGATAAGATCCGGTTTCTGGTGTTCAGCAAGTTCGATCGCAGTAAGTCCGTCACCTGCAGATATTACTTCGTAGCCTTCTCTTTCGAGATTCGCAGTTAATAACTCAACCAGTGGCTGCTCATCATCTACGACTAAAATCTTCTTTGCACACATAGCAACTCTCCATTCCTTTCAGACACAAGATGTAGTGTATCCGATAGCCCTTATATACAACAGTTATTACAATTATACCATTCTTATCTGATTTTCAACCCCAATATTACAATTTTGTTTCATTTTTAGAGAAAAAAAGAAGCTCACTACCTTTCGGTAATGAGCTCCATATAATCCGGCAGCGTTCTATTTTCCCGGGCCGTCTCCAGCCAAGTATCTTGGACACCGACGAGCTTAACTTCTGTGTTCGGGATGGGAACAGGTGTGGCCTCGCCGTTATAACCACCGGAATGGTTGAGGGTCTTCAAGCTGCACCCTCAAGACTGCATAGAAAACTATAACATAATTCGAGATGAATTGGAATGAGAAATCTTCATTTAATGTGTTCCGGAATAACGAATCCGGAAAGAGAATCTTAACTTGTGGTCAAGTCCTCGGGCATTAGTACCGGTCAGCTGAATACATTACTGCACTTACACACCCGGCCTATCAACTGGTAGTCTTCCAGGGCCCTTACCAATAAAGAGGGAAATCTCATCTTGAAGCTG
>JAEEGL013555719.1_pt1 | contig 19507 bp, 20 predicted proteins | sample 9134231 | NCBI WGS metagenome assembly JAEEGL01 (sample SAMN16246548, study PRJNA631951) | gut metagenome | biome: gut microbiome; feature: rumen; material: fiber-attached | host: Bos | place: Iran: Karaj | collected 2018-10 | reverse complement strand
TACACCGGTATCGCTTTGGATAACTTAGGCGATCTCAACCTCGATCATTCTTCGGTCGATATCTCCTTTGAATGCGAAAAGTCCGAGGAGCCGTTTGCGCTTAATTTCTGCGGTATTTTAGCCGGTGAGAATTCAAGTTCCGTCGTTCTGGATAACGCTTCTTCGATCAGCATCAATATGGATATCCCAAGCGTCATGGGTTCTACCGGTATCCTGGCACCGGGCGATGTCAGAGTATCGAAAGATTCTTCGATCGATATCAATATCGCCAGCTTAGGCGAGGTATCAGCCATCGAAGCCGAACGTGCCTTCATCGTGGAAGACGGCACAGTCTCAAGCACTGTGAAGTCCTATGATGAAAGCAAGACCTATGGCATCGTCAGCGGTGATGTATCAGTCACGCTCAATGATAAGAAGTATTCCGTATCTTCGATCGCAGAGAACGGTCTGGCTCTGGCAGCCGATACCGGCGAAAGAGGAGCGGAAACGATCGAACCGATCGAAAACTACGAAGCCAGAAAGATCAGGCTCGGCGGCAAGGCCGTCTTTACTGCTCCGGGAAATGCGGCAGTCAACGTCTATCCGGTCCCGGGCTATGGCGATACCATCACTGCCGAGACCATCTTCACCAAAGGCGATTATGCCTTCCCGGCGAAAGAAGTGAAGATCGAAGTGAAGCAGGACAATGCCATCTGGTATGGCTTAGGTGCATTGGCTGTTTTAGGTCTGGTGGGCTTCTTCTTCTTAAAGAAAAAGAAAACGAAACGATAAGAACAAGGGGCCTCATAAGGCCCCTTTCTTAATGTTCGACCTTGATGAGGGAAAGGGGAGCTTTCCTGCTATAATAGAGGCATGATTTATACACTGGAAGATACATGGCTGCATATCGATGTGGAATCCCTGTTCGTACATACGATACAGGAGTTTTTTGATGCCTACATCCCTTCCAAGAAGATGCAGCACCTTTTGATACAGAACAAATGGATACGCCTGGACGGCAACCCCGTGAAAAGGGAAGACGATATCGTCGGATTGCATCTGGATATCTGTCTTTATCCGGAGACCTATCCTTATGAAAAAGTAAGCAATGAGCCTGACATCGTCTATGAAGACGAGCTTTTATGCATCGTCAACAAACCGAAAGATGTTCTGGTCCATTCCGACGGCAACAGGGAAGTGACGCTTGCCGACATGGTCAAGAGCCACTACGCCGATAAGAATCATATCGCCGCCTACCCGATCCATCGGCTGGATAAGCAGACTTCAGGTCTTGTGGTCTTTTCCAAATCGATCGTCTTTCAGCCGCTATTGGATCAGCTGTTAAGCGAAAAGAAGATACGCCGCAATTATCTCGCCTTCACTGAGGGAAGGATGAAACCGGGTGAGATCTTCAGCATCGACAAGCCGATCGGTAAGGACAGACACGATCCCAACAAGCGCATCATCCACAAGAACGGCCAGTCCGCGCTGACCAAGGTGCGCTGTGTCGGCTGCAATGCCTCGAAAAACTATTCGATCCTATACTGCACGCTGGATACCGGAAGGACCCATCAGATACGGGTCCATCTTTCAAGCATCGGTCATCCGATCCTCAACGATACGTTATATGGAAGGGAAAGCGACTTATGCATACGCATGGGTCTTTTTGCGGAAAGTGTCGAATTCTACCATCCTTTAAAGGAAGAAAATATGTCTGTGGAAGCCGAACTTCCAAACGACCTCAATAAACTGTATCTGGCAGGCTTACGATGAAGATGAACAAGACCAATGCAATGCGCATGCTGGACCGCGCAAAGATCAGCTATGAAGTTCTGGAATATGAACTCGATAAGGACCTGTTTTCCGGTGAGACGGTCTCCGACCTGCTGGGACTCGACCACGCCCAATGTTACAAGACGCTGGCCTTGCGCCATGAACATGACATCTATATCTGCGTCATCTCGGTCAAGGATGAGCTCGATCTCAAGAAGTGCGCCAAGGCACTCGATGTCAAAAACGTCGAGATGGTCCATGTAAAAGACCTTCTGAAGGATGTGGGCTATGAACGCGGTTCGGTGACACCGGTCGGTGTAAAGAAAAACAAAGGCATCGTCTTTGACGATGAAGTCAATAATTTCAAACAGATCGAGATCTCGGCGGGTGCCTATGGCCTGGGCCTGAAGCTGGATCGCGATGCACTGCTGAAGTATCTGAATGCGAAAGTGAAGGATATCGTCAAAGATGAATTATGATGTCGTGATCGTCGCCTCCGGCAAAGGAGAGAGGGCGAAACTTGGCTACAATAAAGATTTCTATATCATGAAAGACGGCAAGTCGGTCTTGGACCATTCGGTGCTGCTTTTTTGTGATGATAAAGACTGTAGGAACGTGATCGTCGTGACCAACGAGGAGAATTTCGATAAGGTCTTACAGAATGACAAGGTGAAGATCACCGCAGGCGGAAAAGAGAGGAAAGATTCCGTCTATAACGGATTGAAGCTTTCGCAAAGCGAGTATGTCTTCATCCATGACGGGGCAAGGCCTTTCCTTAAAAAAGAGATCGTGGAAGCACTCAAAGAAAAAGTCGTAAGTGACAAGGCGGTGTGTCTGGGCAGGATGGCCGTCGATACTGTCAAGATCGTTCATGAGGGAAAGATTGAAAAGACGATCGATAGAAATACCGTCTTCCTGGCGGAGACCCCGCAGGTCTTTGAGCGCAAGCTGATCTTAGACTGCTACGCAAGATGCGAAGATGTGATATTTACCGACGATGCCTCGCTTGTCGAGTCTATGGGCCATACGGTCAGTATCCTGATCGATCCGTACGACAACCGCAAGCTGACAAGACAAGAGGATTTTGAAAGCTTATGATCCGGCAGATCATCGTCGTGGAAGGAAAAAACGATACCAAGAGACTCAAGTCTTTTTTTGATGTCGAAACGATCGAGACTCATGGCATGGGCTTAGGCAAAGAGACGATCGAAGTGGTAAGAAAAGCCAATGAGACCCGCGGTGTCATCCTTTTCCTTGACCCGGATGCCCCGGGCGAAAAGATACGTAAAAAACTCAATGATGCCATACCGGGTCTGAAAAATGCCTTCGTGATGAAGGAAGATGCCAGGACGAAAAAGAAAGTGGGCATCGAACATGCCTCAAAGGAAGTTTTGGAAGAGGCGCTGTCGAATCTTGTCAGCTATGAAGAGGACAGGGAATCGTTGTCAAAAGAAGAATTCTATGAACTTGGTCTGGAAGGCATGGAAGATTCGGCAAAGAAACGGGAGAAGATCGCCCGTCATTTCCATCTTGGCAAATGCAATGCCAAGACTTTATACCGGCGCATGAATCTGATGGATATCAGCTATGAAGAGGCAAAGGAAGTGTTATGATCGCTAATATCGCATATGTGAAATCGGTGATGGGAGAACTGAAGGCAAAGAAGAAATTCGGCCAGAATTTTCTGATCGATGCCAATATCGTCGATCGGATCGCGAAGAATGCCTGCGATCCTTCCTGTAAGACCATCGAGATCGGCCCGGGTCTTGGCGCTCTGACGGAAATGTTGTTGAAGTATTCCAAGGCTGTCGATGCCTATGAGATCGATAAGGACATGTATGAACTTCTTCTGTCGGGCATTCAGGATGAAAGATTAACGGTATATCTGACGGATTTCCTTGATGCCGATTTAAGCATCTACAAGGAACCTTTGCACGTATGTGCCAACCTGCCGTATTATGTGACGACGCCGATCCTGTTCAAGCTCTTTGAATCCGGTCTGGACTTGAGAAAGATCACGGTCATGGTGCAGAAGGAAGTGGCGGACAGACTGAGCGCGAAAGTGGGAAGCGAAGACTATTCGGCCTTAAGCATCGAAGTCCAGTATCTCTATGATGTGAAACTGGAGATGAACATCTCAAGAAGCGTCTTTTATCCTTCGCCGAATGTCGATTCGGCAGTGATCTCCTTCTCGCCGAAACGGGAGAGGGATCTTGGATTTGAGAAGGGCTTTTTCGAACTGGTGAAGAACTGTTTCCGCATGCGGCGCAAGACCCTGCACAACAATCTGAAAGATCTCTTTGATAAGGAAACGATCGAAAAGATCTATGAGACCTGCGGAATTAAGGAAAACGTGCGGGCACAGGAGCTTTCGCTCGATGACTTTTTAAAGATCTATGAGGTGGTGAGATGATGAAAGATAGGGCCTATGCGAAGATCAACCTGTCTCTGGATGTCTTCAACATCAGGGAAGATGGCTACCATGATCTTCTGTCGATCATGTTACCGATCGACTTTTATGATGAACTCGAGATAAGTATCGATACGCAAGATTCTTTCTCCTGCAACAGGCATTTCATCCGTTACAACGAGAAGAATTCGATCTATAAGATGATCTCCCTGATCAAGGAAAGATACGGCATCAAAGATCATCATAAGATCGTATTGAATAAAGTCATTCCCACGCAGGCGGGCCTGGGCGGTGGGACGGCCGATGCGGCATCGACCTTAAGGATCTTTGAAAAGATCTACGGTCTTACTTTAACAAGGGAAGAGATCATCGATATGTGCGTCAAAGTCGGCGCCGATGTGCCGTTCAACTACTTCAACACGCCGGCCATCGTTTCCGGGATCGGCGAGGGGATTAAACCCTTTCCTCTGAAGAAACAGTACTATATCCTGCTGGCCAAACCGCGAAGCGGGGTATCGACCAAGGAAGCCTACGACAGGCTCGATATGGGAAAATGCGATCATCCGGACATCCTGAAGCTGAAAAAGGCGCTGGAAAACGGGGAAAGCATCCATGGCTTATTAGGCAATTCACTGGAACAGCCGGCTTTGCTGCTGAATGACGATATACGAAGGGTGAAGCAGAAACTGCAGTCCTATGAAGCCGGGGAAGTGCTCATGTCAGGCTCGGGTTCGACGGTCTTCTGCATCAGCGAAAATGAGCGGGATATCCTGAATATCTATGAGGATATGAAAGGGAATGACGTTTATTTACGTTTTACAAAAACTTTGAATTTTTAATAGTATAATATGGATGATTAAAAAAGGAGAACCTATGAACAACGCGATCATATTTATCCGAAACGATGAAGAAAAGCAGCTGTCCAAGACCCCTTATCTGGGAGGAAATCTGCTCTTGCATCTGGTCAAGGAGATCCGCAAGATCTCCGATCTGAAAAACATCTATGTGGTCGGAACTGACGCAGAAGTACCGGGATGTCTCACGCTCGATAATGTCGATGAGGCGATCTCTCAGATACATGGTGAAGGAAAGACACTGCTTGTTTCTCCTCTGTATCCGGAATTTACCGGACACGATCTGGAAAAACTGCTGAACAAGGAAGCTGACGGCGCCGTCATGACGTGTGACGGCAAGGTCTTAGAGGCGATCGCGATCGATAACGACCGGCTCGGTGACTACCAGTCTGTTCATTTTGAAACCGTCGAGATCAAAAACAAGAAGATCCGTAAGGTCACTCCGGAAGATGCGACGAGCCTCAAGGGCGAGAGCCTCGATGATGTCGTCGTATTCGGCCTGACTTCTTCGACAAAGATCGTTGAAGAAGTCTGCAACTATCTCAATATCGCACCGGGCAAGGTCGATGTCAGACACTTTGCCGATGGCGAAACATTAGTCGAACTTGGCGAGTCGGTACGAGGCAAGAGATGTTACATCATCCAGTCTACCTGCAAGCCGGTCAATGATACATTGATGGAAGTGCTCATCTGCATCGATGCGATGCGCCGCTCTTCCGCAGCTGAGATCACCTGCATCTTACCTTATTTCGGCTATGCCAGACAGGACCGCAAGGCTTCCCCGAGACAGCCGATCACCGCAAAGCTGGTCGCTTCCATGCTGGAACATGCCGGTGCCAACCGTGTCGTCACTTTCGATCTGCACGCTGCACAGATCCAGGGCTTCTTCCACTGCCCGGTCGATGATCTGACGACCGTACCGATGATGGGCCAGTATTTCCGCAGAAAGAACATGAACCCGGATGAGATCGTCGTCGTTTCTCCGGATCACGGCGGCGTCAAGAGAGCCAGGAACCTGGCCGAGATGCTCGGATCGGGTCTGGCGATCATCGATAAGAGACGTCCGCGTCCGAATGTCGTCGAGGCCTGCACGGTCATTGGCGATGTAGCGGGAAAAGACGTCATCATCGTCGACGATATCTGTGATACCGGCGGTTCGCTGATCGCGGCATCCAACATCTTAAAAGAGAACGGCTGCGAAGACATCTATGTCTGCATCGCGCATGGTCTGTTCTCCAATGATGCGGCTTCCAAGATCGAAGCTTCACCGATCAAAGAGATCGTCTGCACCAACACGATCGTACCTGATCCTGTCGAACTGGCCAAGACTTCCAAGATCACCGTACTTTCCGTCGGCTGGATGTTATCCAAGCTGATCCTGGCGGTATCCTGCCATACACCGGTCTCCGAAGTCTACGCACTTTACGAGTAGAAAAACCATTCATACAAGAATAAAGGAACTCATCAGAGTTCCTTTTTACAGCCATTTGATCTTTTTGAAGAAATATAACATCAGTATGACGATGACCACGAATATCACGAACAGCAGAGGGTAGGCGAACGGCCAGGAGAGTTCGGGCATATGATGGAAGTTCATGCCATACCAGCCGGTGATCAGAGTCAGAGGCATGAATACGGTGGTCACGACAGTGAGAAGTGTGGTGATCGAGTTCTGTTTGAGGTCGATCTTTTCCTTGGCCATGTCCTTGACCTGCAGGGTGTATTCACGTATGGAAGAGATCGTCGAATCCAGACGTTCGATCCTTCTCAACAGTTTCGGGAAATAAATGAGTTCTTCTTCGCTGAAGAAGCCGTTCTCGTTCTCGTCGAGCTCTTCGACCAGGTCGATCAGCTGATCATAATGCATCATCATGTAGCGGACTTTCGAACGGATGCGGTTGAGTTTGCGGGAAGAGAAGGCGGTGTCCTTGACGTTGAGCCTTTCTTCCATCTCTTCCAGTTCCATTTCATAGCTTTCCAGTACGCGCAGATCGTCCTTGATCATCGTATCGATGAAATCGTAGAGGAATCTGGCCATGGAAGGATTCTTCCACTTCTTGGATGTATGGATGGACTGTAAGATCGAAGTGACGAAGTCTTCGTCATCGATGAAGATGAGTCCGTTTTTATTTAACAGAAAATAGAAGATATGGTCGGTATCGGAAGGATCCTTGCGGTCGGGAATGGCGAAGCATCCTGACAGCATATCATAGGAGACTTCGGCCTTGGTCACATAGTGTTCCTTGAAGAGCTCCTCGGTATTGAGGTCGGGAAACTGCTTCTTAGCCTGGTTTGAGAACTCTTTCTTGGTCATGACGATCACGGAGGTATTTCCGGGCTGAAGTTCTTCTTTTGCGACCTTGTTGAGCGTATTCTGGATCTGATAGTATTTCATAGTTTTAGGATATAACAAAAACTGATCTTTTGGATCAGTCTTTCAACATATTGATGAGTTCCGGTGTCGGATTCACATAGACCCGATAGCCCGGATTGAGGTAATAGAAGTCCGACAGGGACATGGTCTGGCGGATCCTGACATCGCCGTTTCCGTTGGCGTTGCCTTCCGAGATCGTGATCGTATCGTTGAAGTAGTCCACTTCATCGACACATAAGACATGTCCTTCCGGATTGTAGGAATTGTAGATGGAAACGATGCCCATCGTCATCGGCTTATCGCCGTATTCGAAGTAATGGTGAAGGTATCCTTCCTCATCGTAATAAACAGCCGTGTTGTAGACCGTGGAGGCAAACTGTGCGCCTGATCCCGTCGGTGTGAAACCGGAGGAATTGAATCCGAACTGGTCATAGAACCACATCTGGGCAAAGAAGGTACACCATCTGCCGGCCGTTGCGCCATGGATCTTTCCCGCATAGTAGAGTTCATAGGCATGACCCCATGCGTCATATGCGGCATAGGAACCCGGTGAGTACCAGCCCTTGTAGTCATGCCAGAAGCTGACATCTGCCGGATAGGATGGGGAAGGGAAGATGTTGAAGAAATCTTCGATCTCATATTCCTTGTCTTCCTCTTCGAAGGCCTTCAATGAGGCATCCTTATACCTTAACAGTGCCTTTTCCGCCTTGTCCATGGCAAAGTCCGTCTTGTTGGTCTTGGAAACGGAGTACGCCTGTATCATTTTCGGCAATGAGAAAAAGGCGATCGCTACGATCATACATAAGACGATGTTCACTGCAAGTATATAACGTAAGGCGTTTTGCCTGGCTGTTTTCGATAAAAGTTTTGAATCCTTCTCAATACTTTTCTGAGTACTTTCGACGTTCTTCATAAACACAAGTACTTATTATAATGAAAAAATGTAAGAAATCAAATTATAATAGAGGTATGCTGAATAGTTATGTTACGTTATTGCTGATTCTGTCTAATGTAATCGTTTTCTTCATGATCCGTACCGATAAGAAGGATGTCGATGAGCTTACGATGTCCTCTCATTCCGTTCTCAACCGCCGCGAATACATCCGCATACTGACCAGCGGCTTTGCCCACTATGACCCTCTGCATCTTCTGATGAACATGCTTTCCTTATATAATGTAGGCACTTTCGTCGAAAGCTGCTTCGGCCATTTCGGCATGCTTCTGATCTATTTCGGATCGCTGGTGCTTGGCAAACTGGCTTCTTTGTATCTTCGCCATTACAATCACGATGACTATTCTTCCTCGCTGGGAGCGTCCGGTGCCATATCGGGACTATTGGGAGCCTACTTCCTGGTGGTCCTTCGCCACTATGGCTTCTCGGGCTTTGAATACCTGCTTCGTCCGATCATCTCCCTGGTGCTGATCTCATCGATCCCGGGGGTGGATGGCACGTCCCACTTCTGCTGCATGGCGGTGGGGATCGTGATCTCATATCTGCTGCTGATGTTCTGAGCGATCAGAACTTTTTTAAAGGAGGCTTGTTTTGAAAAAGATCATTCTGGTATCGATGCTGCTTGCTTTCATCTTATGCGGATGCGATAAGAAACAGGAAGAGCCTGTCCCCGAAGAACAGGAAACGGCCGAAGAAATAAAAGCCGAAGGGCTTGCGACGATCCACGAAGAGGAGTTCGGCGGCGTCTATATCAAGATGACGATCGATGAGTTCAATGCCCTCGGTTTTGCATACGGGGACAGCGTGGATGTCATCTTTTCCAACGGTTACACCTTGAAGGATATCCCGTACTACAACGGCTACTATGTCGATGCGGGTCAGCCCCTTCTGATCGCCTATCCGGGCTATGACTTCATCAAGGCAGCCATCAACTACGGAGCAGATCTCTGGCAAGAGGCCAATCTCAAGGCCGGAAAGAGGGAAGATCTCTGGCTTTCCGCTTCCCTTGATGAACATTCCACCGCAACGATCGTCTTAAAAGAAAAGGGAAAGTTTTTGGATGTGCAGGAATCTTCCGATATCCACTACTATGATGAGATCGAGCGATATCCAAACGAGATCGTCTTTGCCAACTTCCGCAATATCGAAATGGGAAACATCGCCAAAGGGAAGGTCTACCGTTCCGCTTCGCCATGCGACGATCAGCACAAGCGGGCACCCTATGTGGATAAGCTGATCAAGGAAGCCGGCGTCAATTACATACTCGATCTGGCAGACAATGAAGTCAAGATCGAACGCTGCATCGCGGCTGAGGATTTCTCTTCGGACTATTTCCTTTCCTTATATAAAGAAGGAAAGGTCTATCCGGCAGGTCTCAACATGAACTATCTTTCTCAAGACTTTGCGCAAAAGCTGGCGCAGGGCTTCATTGCGATGTCGGAAAATGAGGGACCTTACCTCATTCACTGCACGGAGGGAAAGGACAGGACCGGCTTCGTCTGCATGGTCCTGGAGGCGCTGGCCGGGGCAGATTATGTCTCGATCAGAGATGACTACATGAAGACCTATGACAATTACTATAAGATCAATGAAAGAAGCGATCCGAAGAAATACGAAAGCATCCTTAACCGGAACATCGAGGCGATGTTAAGATTCATCGTCAATGATGAAAGTATCGATACGCATGACTGCGATCTGTCAAAGTATGCCAGGGCGTATCTGATCGATGCCGGGATGAGCGAAAGTCAGATCGAAACATTATTAAAGAAGATCGGATGAAAGTGACAGACGGGAAAGCTGATTTTTCCCGTTCTATAATAATAGAAAAGGTCAGGAACGAAATGATGAAACGTATCATACTTGTATTGATTTTATTGGCTATAAGCCTGAGCGGCTGCTCGAAAGAGGAAATGAGCGAAGAAGAGATCTTTCAGATGGTGAAAGAAAACAACTCCGCCGAAAAGCTGAAGGAAAGATTCAAGGATATCTCGTACTTCGAAGAAGAAGGATATTCCGTCTATGACGATAAGGAAAAGACCGTCCGTTTTTATTATGATGACAAGGGCTTCGTGAATAAGATCGAAAAGGCGCAGAAGGATTTCCTTTATACCATGCATGAAGATGCCTCCTATTCACAGGAAGTCGCATTGAATGATGAGGAAGATGTCTGGGCAAAGAGCGAGGAGCTCCTTGATTCACTGGTATTGGAAAAGATCGAAGAGACCGATGCCTTCTACATCCTCTCCGCCCATGTCGATCAAAGTAAGCTCTCTTCCCGCTACGGGCAGGAAAGAAAGATCGGATCTGCTTCGATGGATCTGCTTTGCGATGAAAACGGCATCATCACCTCGATACAGAACGAGACCCTGACCTATGAGGATGGGACAAAGGAAGCGCTCCGTGAATTTGAAGTGCACTATGACGAAGGTCTGATTGAAGAAGAAGCCTACAGCCTTCTTGAAGATCATTTTGACAAGATCGAAGCCTACCGCAGATGTACGGTCGTTATCGATGAACAAGGCAAAGACAAACAGATCATCCAGTACAACATCCCGAAAGGGGATAAGAGCGGTGTCGTCTTAAAAGACGGTTTCGTCCTGGTCAATAAGCTTTCGACACCTGACGATGAAAGAAGTGAAAACGATGTGGCTTACTATGTCACGAATAAGGATACGAAAGAAATGGAAAAGGAACATGAAGGGACGTTAAGTCCGGATAACGTCTATACCGATGATGCCTCAGGCTTTGTGGCTTTGCATGAAGCGGTGCCGGAAGTCTTACTGGAGATCCGCTATGCGACGAGCTACAACTTTGTCGGCGAACCGATCGACGGCTATGAAGAGCCTCTTGCCCTTCTTTCCAAGCCGGCAGCTTCCGCTTTGAAAAAGGCGGCGCAGGAATTGAAGAAACAGGGCTATCTGCTCAAGATCTATGACGCCTACCGTCCGCAAAGGGCCGTCGAGCACTTCAAACAGTGGGCAGCCGAGATCAACGACACCCGCATGAAAGCTGTCTTTTATCCCGATGTCGACAAGAAAGACCTCTTCGATCTGGGCTATGTGGCGGAACACTCCTCCCACTCCAGAGGCAGCACCGTCGATCTCACGCTGGTCGATATGAAGACCGGCAAGGATATCGATATGGGGTCCGGCTTTGACTGGTTTGCGGAAGTTTCCCATTCCGACTATGCCGATCTGAGTCAGGAACAGCTGAACAACCGCAAGATCCTGAAAGACGCGATGGAAGCCCAGGGCTTCAAGGTGCTCAAAGAAGAGTGGTGGCACTTCACTTTACAGAATGAACCGTATCCGCAGACCTACTTTGAATTTGCGGTCTCGATGGACAGCTTCGATGAATGATTACAGGATAAAGATCACAAATCCTTCTAACGATCATCCTTTGATCGACTATGGGCGGGACTTCAACGTCTGGGGAACCCTCACCGGAAAGATCGAAGAGGACATGACCCTGAGCGTAAGTTTATTCGATGAAGAAGGAAACTGTGTCCGCAAAGTCAGCTCTTCAAAAAAGAAAGACCGGAACGTTTTTATCGGCTATGCGGGCCTAACTTCCTATAAGGAAGAGTTAGATCCGCATAAGGAAAAACTGAAAGACTTCGGTTTTCCGGAACTGCAGGTCATAGATCTTGGCGACCCTTCTGCCTCTTTGAAAGATGCCCCGATCAAGTGTTTCTATGATGATGCGCGATTCAAAGCGATCATCGTTTCCGGGACCGATACAAAGCACGGCCGCATCTTTGATACCGGCATCGGCTATACGGATGAAAACGGACAGCCGTATGAGACCCTTGAAAAAGGGAACTATACGATCGATGTATCCCTGTATGACTCTGATCTAAGACTTCTGGCAAATACGAAAAAACAGATCCGGATCGATGTACGGAAGGAAGCCGCCATCGTCCGTTTCAATCCCGACAGACACAAAAAAGCCATGATCGCCTGGTGCAGGGAGAACGGCTTTGCGATCATCAACGACACTCTGCCCGGTTACCTGGAAGCTTACCTTGGTACCTGGTATTACCATATGGGCCTGCTTCCCTATTACAGGTCCAACGACATCGCCGTCTATCAGGATGCGATAGTCCACATGTTCGTCTATCTGTGCGATCCGACCTCGACTTCCTATGCCACTGAGCTCGCCTATCTGCAGCAGAAGAAACAGGTGGAAGACAAAGACCGCTTCAAGGCCTATCGCTACGATATCGGCGAGGCATATCTGGGCAAGGGAAGAAAATATGAACGCATCGGAAAGATCGAAGAATTCAAAGAGGATCTTCATATCTGCCGTATCGATCTTTTGAAAAATGAGATAAAAGAGAACGTCTTCGATCTGAGCGAAAAGGATATCGAAGATGTCATCTACGACACAAGGCACATCAAAGTGAAGGCTATGGAAAACTTTGCGGTATGCGGTATCGTAAAGCCTCTGCAGTTAAGAAAAGAAGATGTCGTCTTAATGGATGACAACACCTACAGGATCGACCATGAAGTGAAATATATCCATTATCGCTTTTCTGACGGAGAAAAGGCATATGAAGAAGATCGCAAACTATTGATGGAAAGGATCGATGGAACTTCGATCGGTACGTCGGTCTATGAGTTCTACAACGTGTTCCGGTTTGAAGAAAAAGACAAAGGAAAGACCTTTGAAATTACCATGGAAATATATAATGACGAAGGAAAGATGTCAGAATGTATTCAGAAGATAGAAGCGGAGGTGCTGTGAGATGGAATACATGAAGCGCAAAGACTATGAAAAGATGATCTCCGATACCAGAGATGAGAGGATGGACTGGTGGCGGCAGGCAAGATTCGGAATGTTCGTCCACTATGGCTTATATTCGATCATCGGAAGGCATGAGTGGGTCATGTCGATGGAAGGCATCGACAAAGAGGAATACGAAAAGTATGCCGATCAGTTCCTGCCGGAAGAGGGGTGCTGCGAGAAATGGGCGAAGCTGGCCAAAGAGGCCGGCATGAAGTATATGGTACTGACTACCAGACACCATGAAGGTTTCTCCTTGTGGGATTCCAAGGTCAACCCTTACAACAGCGTCAACTACGGCTGCCATCGCGATATCGTAAAGGAATTCGTCGAGGCATGCCGCAAGTATGACCTGAAGATCGGTTTTTATTCTTCCGTGATGGACTGGCATCATCCGGATGGCGAGAAGTGCGAATATGACAACGATGCCAGAAGAAGGTTCTTAGACTATATCGAAGCTTTGAATACGGAGCTTCTGACCAACTATGGCAAGATCGATATCCTCTGGTACGATGTCTCCCAGCCGATGGAATCCTGGGAAGCCTGGGATGCCCTGGCAAGAAACCAGCGCCTACGGGCCTTACAGCCTGACATCATCATCAACGACCGTTCCAGACTCCCCGAAGATTTCGGAACGCCGGAAGGCAAGATCCGGGTCATGGACAGGGACTGGGAAGCCTGCATGACTTTCAATGACATCTCCTGGGGCTATCTCGATGAGAAGCAGGTCCTTCCTTATGCCTATACGGCGGAAAGGATACTGAGGATGCTGAACACCTGTGCCTGCAACGGCGGAAACCTTCTGCTCAATGTCGGCCCGAGACCCGACGGCAATATCCCTGCCGATGCCATCGAACCATTGAAGAAAGTCGGCGAGTGGTTAAGCAAGAACGGCGAATGTTTCTATGGCAGGCTCCATCCGAATCTCTTATCCGGTTCCTGGTTCAGGGGCGGCAACGGCATCTCCGGCATCACCTATGGCGAAGATCTGAAATGCGTCTACCTGTGGAACTGGATCTCACCGAAGGATGAGATGATGTATTTCTCCGGTGTCTTCTCCAAGCCTGTGAGAGTCACCAAGCTTTCCACCGGCGAAGAGATCCCGTTTGAATATACGGCAGATCACCGCGTGAAGATGGAACATATCGCAAGGGAAGAAGGCGAGATCGTTCCGGTCTACAAGATCGAATTCGAGACGCCTCTGGATTACCGTCCGTTCCACAAATATCCGCAGATCTGGTACTAGAGATGATCGAGACCCTTCATATCGGCAACAGAGGAAAGAAGATCTACGGGCTTCTTTATGTGCCTGAAAAAGACCGCTTTCCTCTTGTGATCATTTCCCATGGCCTGGGCGGAGTACACGAAGGTTCCACAGACTTTGCGAAAGATCTCAGTACAAACGGCATCGGTGCCTTCATCTTTGACTTCTGCGGCGGCAGTTATGATTCAAAGTCCGATGGAAAGACGACCGAGATGTCGGTCCTCAGCGAAGCGGGAGATCTTGAATGCGTACTGGATCATTTTCTTGAAGATGATAGGATCGATACGGATCATATCTTTCTGATGGGAAAGTCGCAGGGTGCTTTCGTTTCGACCATCGTCGCTTCCAGAAGAAAAGATCAGATCAAAGCGCTGATCGGCTTGTATCCGGGTTATGTGCTTCAGGACAGAGCTGCCGAAGAGGCAGAGAAATACGAAACGCTTCCCGAAGAGATCGAAGTGCTGTGGCTGAAGGTCGGAAGAAATTATATCGAAGACCTTTTGAGCATCGACATCTATCGGATGATGGAAGAGTACAGGGGCGATGTGCTTCTCATACACGGAAGTAAAGATTCGATCGTTCCCTTTGAATATACGAAGAGGGCGATGGAACACTTCCCCAATGCAAAACTCATCGTATTGGATGGTGCGGAGCACGGCTTCCACGGGCCGGAGCGGGAAGGGGTCGTTAAGACAGTCACTGCTTATATCAAAGAAAGGATCTGAAGCCATCGTAAGATGGCTTTTTGAATACCGGTGCCGTTCGTAATATAATGAGAAAAAAGATCAGAACAGATCATGAAAGGAGCTTTTTATGAGGCTGAAAAGAGTGACCATCCTTCTGGCCGTACTGCTGGTGGTATTGTCAGCCATCATCGGTGTGCTGCTGTTCAACTTCGTCATCAAACCGCAGTCGACGATCGTTCCCGATTTCGTCGGCAAACCGGTCTCGGATGTCTATATCTGGTGTGCGGGACTTGACGAAGATCATTCCTGCGAAGTCAGCTATGAGGATTCTGCGGAATATGGCAAAGATGTCGTATTCGAACAATCCATCACCGGCGGCAGCAAGATGAAGGAACCGGTCGTCATCTTTAAAGTCTCCAACGGACAGGGGAATAAGATCATCCTTCCTTTCATCGGTCCTGAGACCAACAGATCGGATATCGAGGCCTGGGCTCTGACGTTCAACATCACAAATATCACCTATATCGAAGAAGTCTCCGATACGGTGGAAAAGAACCACGTCATCCGCATCGAACCGACCGACAACGTGACAAGGGATACGCCTTTGAAGGTCTATGTCTCGATCGGTAAGGAAGAACGCCAGGATAAGAAGGAAGAAGATAAGAAAGAAGAAGAGAAGAAGGAAGAGGAAGTCATCCCTTCCGAGATCGAAGTGAAGTATGGCGATTATATCGGACTCACGGTCGAGGAATTCGAGAAGAAAGCGGCAGCTTTGCATCTCAAGCCGAACCACAACAGCAAACGTGACCAGTATGATCCGCATATCGCTTTCGGCAACATCGTATGGCATGGCTCGGGCATCTATGTGCCGGATGAGACGTTCAACTACGGCGTATGTGTCAATGAACTTGTCATTTCGGCCGGTCAGTATGTCGGCCTGAGCGAAGATGCGTTCATCAAAACAGCCAGAGATCTCTCTCTTGTGCCGACCCATTTATCCAACCGTGACAGCTTCTCGACTTCCGTCGCCAACGGCAGTGTCGTAACGCACGGTTCAGGCGTCTATGTCAAAGACGAGGCATTCAACTACGGCCTGTCCTTAGGTCCGGCCAAGGTGGAATCGGGCTATGAAGGGGCAAGTGAAGAAGTCTTCTTAAGCTATCTTTCCAGATTCGGTCTGACGGGAGACCGCAAGACATCGACTTCCGAGACCATCGCTGCCGGCAGGATCATCTCCTACCATACCGGCAAGTATTCGACCGGTGACGCCGTCACCTATACGATCTCGCTTGGTCCGGATACCAGAGTCAATGTCCCGGACTATTCCGGAAAAGCGGAATCCGAACTGCTGAATTTCATCTCCGCCAACGGGCTTCATGCCGGTGTGCGTTCCGTACAGTCCTCGATGACACCGGAAGGATGTATCATCTCCAATGATTCCGGCACCAAGAACAAAGGTGATGTCATCAACTACATCGTCTCTTCCGGACCGTACATCCCGAAAGTAAAGATGGACAAGTTCGAATATCTGCACGATATGATCTCTTCTGCCGATTCCTATGAGGAAGCAGCTCAAAAGGCAGACCTCTATTTCAAGGAAAAAGGATTCACCAATTATGAGATCCAGTCGGTCTTCTTATCTTCGGTCAAACCGGGACAGTTGCTGATGGTGACCGTCGATGACGAGCAGCACAGCTCAGCCAAAGAATATCCGACTTATGCAAAGATCGTCGTACAGATCTCCAACTGGCTGATGTCACCGGCTCACAGTTAGTCTGAAACGCTGTCTGTCGAAGTCTTTGCGCATCGACAGGACACAGATACGAAACATTCAAAGGCGCTTTGAACAAGCGCCTTTTCTTTATAGCCATGATCAGACATCTTTTACATCCTTATAGAATTCCAGGATCTGTCTTGTCAGTTCCTGAACGGGTCTTCTCTCATCTGTCTTATGCGTACATAAGACGCAGGGGATCCTGACGTCGCAGTCAAAGGGGATCCACCGGAATTCCGGATTGTGGTCATTGAGAAAGCCCGGGGAGAGAACGATCGCTTCTCCGCTGGCAACGAAGGTCAACGAGGTGTCGTGATCGTTGGAATTGAAGTAGGATACCGAAGGGTCGGAAATGATCTCCTGCTGCAGTTTCTTCAAAGGAGCGGGGGAACCGCCGCCGATCATCAGTGTGCGGCCTTTGAGGTCTTCCTTGACGATGAGCTTCTTTTGGGCAAGCGGATCATCCGCCTGACAGACCAGATAGATGTGCGAGTCATAGAGATCGTGGATACGGATATCCGGGATGTGTTTTACGACGGCCTTGGTGGAAAACAGGATGTCGGTCTCGCCGGATAGAAAGGAGTTTAGATAATTATAGTAATTGAACAAGGGCGTGATGGATATGGAAGGCTCTTTTTTTCTGAAATCTTTGATGATCTTCGGCAGGTGATACAAGGCGGAACGGACCGACATGCCGATGGTGATGTTGTCGCGGTAGCGGAAGGCGAAGTTCTGTCCCTGTTCGATCGCCCGCTTCAGCTGATTGTCGATATCGTGCAGAGTCGCAAGAAACTGTTCACCGGCCGGAGTCAGTATGGCCCCTTTGCCCGAGCGGTCGAAAAGACGGAAGCCGATCTCTTCTTCGATCACGTTGATCTGATAGGTCAAAGCCGGCTGGGTGATGTACAGATTCTCGGCGGCACGGTTGAAATTGCTTGTTTTGGCCAGTTCGAAGACCGACTCGAAGTGTTTGGTATTCATACTTTTATAATAAAAATATTTAATTGATAATACAATGATTCAATTAGAGAATTTTTTATCTGTCTTTTACAATGAAAGTGTAAAGAAAGAGGGAAAAACAGTATGAAAAATCTGGTCATCTATTATTCAAGAAAAGGCGAAAACTATGTCAACGGCAATATCAGAAACATCGACAAAGGAAATACGGAATACATTGCGGAATTCTTAAAAGAAGATCTGGGTGCTGATCTGTTCAAAGTGGAGACCGTAAAAGAATATTCCAAGTCCTATATGGACTGCATAAGAGAAGCACAGAAGGAACTTGATAACGATGAACGTCCTGCGCTCAAAGAATATCTTAAGGACATTTCGGAATACGACAACATCTTCATTGCCGGCCCGTGCTGGTGGGGAACTTACCCGATGGCCATCTTCTCGGCGATCGAAGGCCTCGACTTCAGCGGTAAAAAGGTCCTTCCGATCATGACGCATGAAGGCTCCGGCATGGGACATTGCGAAGCGGATCTTAAGGCACAGATCAAAGGTGCAAGCTTCGTCAAGGGATTGGCGATCCACGGTGCTGACGCTGCAGGAAGCAGAGCGAAAGTCCTTGACTGGGCAAAGAAGAATATCTAGATGGATATCTTTGAAAAGATACGCAGCGGACAGGCTGTGAAGATGCACTCGGAGGAATATCGTCCCTGTGTGGAAGAACTGCACCGTTCCTATAAAGCCCTGCATAAACTAAACGCTGCAGAACCGTTATCGGAAGAACAGGAAAAAGCCTTCGCAGAGCTGTTCGGGAAGAAGCCTGAGGCGGTCGGTATCTTCACACCGGTTCAGATCGATTTTCCGAAACAGATGAAATTCGGCAAGGGCATCTTCATCAATCACAGCTTCACCGCCATGTCGATCGGCGGTATCGAGATAGGTAACAACGTGCAGATCGGTCCGCACGTCGCCATCATCACCAACAACCACGATATTTCTGACCGTGACGTCTTAAGATGCAGGCCCGTGCTGATCGAAGACGGTGTCTGGATCGGTGCGGGAGCGACCATCCTGCCGGGCGTACATATCGGTAAGAATGCGGTGATCGGTTCGGCTGCCGTCGTTACGAAAGATGTGGAAGAAAACAGCATCGTTGCCGGCAATCCGGCCAGGCTGATCCGGAAATTGGATCAATGAGAAAAAAGATAGGAAGCATCCTGCTTGTGATCCTGCTGCTGTGCGGCTGTCAAAGTCAGGATGAACAAAGAGATATGGTGATTCCTGCAGAACAGCTTTTGAAGACTGACGGCAGGTAATCGATGAGAGAAAGGCGGAATGAAGAATGAACAAGAAAGTACTGATTATATCCGGCAGTCCCAGAAAGAGCGGCAACTCCGATCTATTATGCGATGAGTTCATGCGCGGAGCAGCTGAAGCCGGAAATGAAGTGGAAAAGATCCGCGTCGCCGAAAAGAAGATCGGCTTTTGCAGTGCCTGCTATTACTGCAGACAGTCCGGCGGTGTATGCGCAAAAAAGGACGACATGGCCGATATCCTTCAAAAGATGATCGATGCAGATGTAATCGTCCTTGCGAGCCCAGTTTATTTCTACTCCATCGATGCCCAAATGAAAGCGCTCATTGACCGCACGCTGGCCCGCTGGACCGAAGTCAAAAACAAGGAATTCTATTATATCGTCACATGT
>JAEEGL011299180.1_pt1 | contig 19507 bp, 21 predicted proteins | sample 9134231 | NCBI WGS metagenome assembly JAEEGL01 (sample SAMN16246548, study PRJNA631951) | gut metagenome | biome: gut microbiome; feature: rumen; material: fiber-attached | host: Bos | place: Iran: Karaj | collected 2018-10 | reverse complement strand
GGAGCAGGGTCTTAAGTTCGCTATCCGTGAGGGTGGACGTACAGTTGGATCAGGTAAGGTTGCTACAATCGTTGAGTAATTCTTATCGGATTGCATAAACACTGAATTCAAAGAGCTTCAAGCCTTGTGCTTGAGGCTCTTTTTTTATTTGTTTTTAAAAGCGGAAAATGGTAATATTCTATTAAGGAGAAGGCAAACGCCTTCTGGGCTGGTCGAAAGACCCGGGTCCACCAACAAGCGGGTAAGACACCCGCTTTTTCTATGGGGTTAAAAGGAGCTTGATACACCAATCTGGAATATCAGAACTAACTCCTTATATACAAAAATGGAACACACGGAAGTAAGACGTGATGATGATTTCATTTATTATTCTAAACAACGATGAACTATTTAGCCCCGGTGTAAGGAGGACTAATGTTTAAGAAAGCAAAAGTGGAGGATGCTATTGAGTAACTGTGAGTGGTGTAATCTATCTGATGAAGATAAAAAATACACATTGTATGAGGATGAGTACTGGGAGGCATATCTTGCTGACGAACAGGATTACATTGGAAGGTGTATTCTTGTACTGAAGAGGCATGCAGGCACTTTGTCAGAGCTTAGTGAGGATGAGTGGACTGATTTGCGGCTAATTATTCAAAGGATAGAATCCTGCTTGAAGGCAATTCTTGGAGCAGATTTATGTAACTGGACATGTCTTCTGAATAACTTCTACAAAGATGATAATCCAAATCCGCATGTTCATTTGCATTGTCGACCAAGATACAGTAAGACGGTAGTAATTGGTGACAACAGTTATATCGATGAAGAGTTTGCTCATCATTATGCTTTGAAGAAGCCTAGTAAGATTACTGATGAGGATAAGCAAAATATATATGTCAGGATGAAAAAATCGTTGGACAGTTCAGAATACGCCAATACCTGAATGAGGCCCTGAGGACAGGAGCTTCCCAAACTGAAGTATTGGAAAAGATAAGGTTTTACGCTTAACTATAACTATTTTGATGTCAGGGGATCATGAAAAAAACAAAAGAGTTGGTCTGATGCATACGAATTACTTCTAGAGCCAACCAATAATATGCATTTCATAGGCTAAGCTGAGCAGAACGGGGCTGTTACAGAGCGTACATGCATATGAAAGTGTATCTAATAAGGACTTTAGTATGCAGGATGTGACCGGGGAGAGCTTGGGGAGAGAATCGAGAAAGGCGGAAAGCATATGAAGAGGAAGAAAATTGAAGTTTTCATATGCATAAGTGAGTGAAAAACTTAAAATATAAGTGATTTAGCAATCTGCAAGGCATATTAAAAGATGCATTTAACTTGATCTCGTATGTCTCAGGCATAAATCAAGAAGCAGTTTAGTGGTTGGATAGAGATTGTAATGAGGTATTTGAGCTATGCTCCGTGATGCAGATATAAGGGATGGTCTGTGCGACTATCTTGAAATAAAATATGGAAAGATACGCTTTTTTGAAGAGCTTACAATGGGCAGATCAAGAGCAGATATAGTCATGGTTACAGATCAGGGGCTGTATGGCATAGAGATTAAGAGCGATGCGGATACCTATGAAAGGCTTACTAGGCAGGTCAGGGACTACGACAGATTTTTTGACTATAACTATGTTGTCGTGGGAAGCAGCCATGCAGGGCATATAAGGGAGCATGTTCCGGACCATTGGGGAATCATTACTGTTGAAGATGACGGTGGAAACCTCGACTGCTACGAGATGCGTATGCCCAAGCTGAGCCCAAAGGTAAAGCTGAACAACCAGATGGGACTGCTGTGGAGGAGTGAACTTGCCGTATTGCAAGAGAAGAATGGTCTGTACAAGTACTCTGATAAGAGTAAGATGTATCGCAAGAAGTATCTTATAGCAAGCGTGGATAAGGAACTACTTAGAAAGCAGATGTTGGAAGTCCTTTTTGAGAGGGATTACTCTATTTTTGAGGACTAGGTAAGATATTTCTGAATAATTTACTCTATAAAAGTATTGAATAAGTGTTTGTTGGGAGGATGTAGGCATAAATGATAACTATAAAAGAATCAACATACGAGGATATCAAGAATATACAGAGCCTCTGGGCAGATGAAGATGTTATGAAATACATCTGGCCGGGAGGATTACAGGAGACAGAAGAGGGTGTACGGCAGTGGCTGGATAGATTTATAGATTCCAGACCAATGCAAAATCACTATTCAATATTTGAAGATGGCAAATACTGCGGCGAGACTCAGTATCGCATAGATGAGGCAACTAAAAATGCATCATTAGACATCAAGCTGTTTAAATTTGCAAGGGGCCGTGGGATCGCAACGCAGGCACTGCTTAATTCTATCGTGGAAGCGTTCGAACATGGGGCTGAAAACCTGTGGGTTGATCCACATCCATCCAATGTTAAAGCGCTAAATCTGTACCGTAGGCTGGGGTTCGTACAGAAAGAAATGCCGGAGTATGTTATCGCTATGGGAGAAGATCCTGCGGTTTATACCTATATGGAACTTCGTAAAAATGATTTCTATAATAAGTTTGAAAAGTCTTGTGGCGCGATAGTTTATACGGTTGAAGACGGGACAATTAAATATCTTCTTGTAGAAGAAATGAGCGGATTCCATAGTTTTCCCAAAGGACATATGGAAGAAGGCGAGACAGAAAAAGATACTGCTCTTCGTGAAATAAAAGAAGAAACAGATCTTGATGTTAAGCTTTGTACTGACTTTAGAGAAAGCGAGTTGTACCGGCTTTCGGAAAAACCTGGCATAACAAAGCAGGTTGTGTATTACCTTGCTGAATATAAAGATACATGTCCGCACATCGTAAGACCAAACGAGGTCAGGTCTCTCAAGAGCCTTAGCCTGGAAGAAGCTATTAATGTTTTAGAGTATGACAACAAAAAAGAGATGCTTAAAAAGGCTGATAGCTATATTAAGAGTAAGGCAGAGGCGCACCTATAAATAATTAAAGGATAATGCCGATATAATAGATAGCAATGGAAATGCGTGTCTTTTCAATGGATTGACCATCCGTGAAAGGGCACGTTTTTTATTTCTTGGAAACACTTTTTATCCGGAGGCAATATGGGAATAACGGCAATATCGAATGATTATCTGATGGGATCGTATAAGTCTTCTTTAGAAAAAGAGAATACTTCAGGTGCAGAAGGCGTAGGAAGCTTTGGACGGACACTTAAGGCTGAAACTGAAAAGAAATGCCCCTACAGCTTTTTGGCGAAGGATGGTGTCATACAGTATAAAGAAGTAACTTTCGTCTGCGACTACGAGCAGAATGCTATAACTCTGGGAAATATGTATGAAAAAGAAAAGGTGCTGAAAATAGCCCTTCCAAGCGGTGGCAGCCTTCATGTGAACGTAGATAATATCGATACTTTGGCAAAGGCAGCAGGCATGTTTACGCCCGAGGATCTCAAGGCCATTATGCGTGCAATTTCTGAATATAATCACTGCACCAGGAAACGCATGGAGATGGAGGAGGAAAAAACTGAAACTGCGGAGGAGGCAGCTGCAGAGTCAGAAACTCCGGATGCTGAAAAAGAATCTGAGATAGAGCCTGAGACAGTTAAAACGGCTTTGACGGAGCAGATCAGTGCTTTCAGAATGGAGCTTTTTGAAAAGCTGATAAATAATGAGACTGAGGTCAAAATTCAGATAGGTAGCCAGGAAATGAGTGTTAAGGAATGGGATAAGCTCATGGACAGGATTGATAAAGAGCTTGAGAATGTGCATGAGGCCCTCCTTGAGAAAGAGGAGAAGCAGGAGGAGAAGGATCAGGAGGAACGGATAAGAAAACTTTTTGAAGAGAGAAACGCATATGAAGAAACATATACTGCTTATCTGGAGGCTTAAGGGGAAGCATATTGCGATCAGAAGGTTGCTGACAATGACACAATAAATATTATTATTTAACGGGTTTCAGGCATAATGCTTGGAACCCTTTTGTTATGGGCATTTTGAATACAAAGTAAATGACAAACCCTTGCCCAGACAGTATAATTTGAGTATTGATGCAAAGGAGACGGGGAGTATATGGGTAGAACAGAAATTGCAGAAATAACAGTTCTTTGTCTTATTTCAGACGGGGACAAAGTGCTGTTTCAAAATAGAATCAAAGAGGACTGGAAAGGCTATACTCTTCCGGGAGGTCATGTGGAGCCCGGGGAGTCTTTTGTTGATGCGGTTATTCGAGAGATGAAGGAGGAGACAGGGCTTGATATAAAGAACCCAAGACTTGCGGGAGTCAAGCAGTTTCCAATAATAGATGGCGGAAAGGAAAATGGAAGATACATAGTATTTTTGTTCAAGACTAACGAATTTTCCGGAAGTGTCATTTCCTCTGCCGAAGGTAAGATGGAGTGGGTTGAATACAGCAAACTGTCAGAGATGGACACTGTGAATGACTTGGAAGAACTTGTGGAAGTCATCAATAACCCTGAGCTTACAGAGTTCCAATACCTGGTGGATGGAGATAACTGGACGGTATCGATTAAATGAGATTTTTGAGGAGGGGAAGAACAATGTCTGATTTTGGTATAAACGAAATGCTTGAGATGCAAAGGACTTTGCAGGAGAGGTACAAAGATAAGTGGGAAGGCATTTCTCCTGAGGTTGGTAAAAACAAGCTTTTATGGATGATCGGTGAAGTTGGGGAAGTGATTGATATTGTAAAAAAGTATGGGTCGGAGTCCTGTGATGCAGATCATCCGGAGCGAGAACATCTGGTGGAAGAACTTGCAGATGTATTAATGTATTATAACGACGTTTTGCTCTGCTACGGAATATCTGCAGAGGAATTGAAAGAAACCTATACAAGCAAGTTTGAAAAGAATATGACGCGTTGGTGATATTTGGACGGAATTGATTATATGAGAATAGTTGTAATTAGACATGGAAAAGTACTTCATGACTGGAAAAAGTGGTGTACATCGGCTGAGTTTGATGAGCAGTGTTCATTGTATGATAAGGCTCCGATTGATGTAGCAGTTGATAAAGGGGTAGAAGATGCTCAAACAGTGTACATAAGCACTCTGGATAGAACATTTCAGACTGCTGAGGCTATATTTGGCAAAAGAGATTTCGAGAGAACGTCGTTGATAAATGAGGTTCCGCTTCGCTCTGGTTTTGATACAGCGGTCAAAATGCCTCTATGGTTTTGGAATGTGTTGGGGAGGTTGCAGTGGCTGACTGGAATCAAGAGGCAACCTGAGATTAAGTCATATACCACTATAAGAGCAGAGCAATTTGTACAACAGATCATCAAGAGTAATGAAGATTGTGCAATAGTCACACATGGTTTTTTCATGCACACATTGATCAAGGCACTGAGAAAAGAAGGCTTCACGGCAGACAAAAATCGTGTGGAATACAGGAATGGGGAAGCAATTGTACTAAGGCGCGATGATTAAAGGGGATTCGTAGGTGATATGAGAAAAGACATTTCTTCATATGCAAGAGAAAATGCCACAGAAGCAGAGAGGGCCGCTGTGATCGAGGTAGCAGGACAGGTTCGGGAATACTTTATGAAACATGAGCTGTGACAATTAAAAAATGTCAGGCAAAAGGTGATCATTATATTAGGAGGTGGCAATGAACAACACCACAAAACAATCAGACAAGATGCCAAAGAGACTGGAGCGAACCACCATTTATGAAAGTGATTATGTGTGCTTGTACACAGATAAAGTAGAACTTCCCAGCGGGCAGATAATAGATAAGTATCATCAGATCCACTATCCCCATGAGGCTGTAAGCATCGTGATCTTTAATGAGAAGAACGAGATCCTTATGATCCACGAGAAAAGGTATACAGTTGGAAGACTGGAGTGGGAGATTCCCGCTGGGCGTGTCGAGGACGGAGAATTAAAAGAAGATGCAGCCAGGCGCGAGGCCATGGAGGAGACCGGTTGTACTCTGAAGGACTTACAATTTCTCTGCTCTCATAATCCTGCCAACGGAATGGCTGATAATGTCCTGCACGTTTTTGGCGCCAAGGTAGACACAGAAAGCAGCATTCAGGACGTGGATGAAGTGGCAGAAAAAGTGTGGATGCCCATAGATGAAGTCAAAACGCTCCTTAGAGAAAACCGCACTATGGACGGCGTTTCAATACTGGCAATCCTGTTTGCCCTTGAGTTTTACAACTACAATTAAGATAAGGCGGAATATATATGAACAATATAATATTTCTTGATGTGGACGGAGTACTTAATTCTAAGTTCTGGGATAACGATCATCAGCGGGAGATCAGCGAAGGTAAATATGTGGACCTTGAGGCGGTGAAGCTCTTTGGAAAACTTGTAAAAAGAACTGATGCCAAGGTTATCCTTCACTCCGGCTGGAGATTCTGGTTTGATGAAGCTATGAGACCGCTAAGGCCTGAAGCAGTTTTTTTTGCAGATGCCATGCAGAACGAGGGGATTCAGATTGCGGGAGTTACACCGGATCTGACGACGGAAGAAATCAGAAGGACCAAGAAATTCAGCCTTGTTAAGGCAGATGAGATACTTCAGTGGTTAAAAGAGAGTCCTTACGGCAACTGGGTAGTAATAGACGATCTTGAACTAAATAACTCCGAGATCAGAAGGCATCAGGTCAAGACCGATGCAGAAGTAGGGATTACTGAAAAGGATGTGGATAAGGCAATAGCTATACTTGGCGGAAGGCTGAACTAAGCAGGGGGCTGACCGCCAAAATGATGAATGATTCCTTTAAGGCCTGCGGTGCATTTATTGGGCTTCTGACAGGTAGCTACATTGAGCGACACTATATCAGATACGAGATCCCTGAGAGAGCCAAAAACCTTCCTATACTTGCATTTGTTGGATTTATGATCCTGTTCTCCTGGAAGGTATATTTTGCACCGGCTACAATTATTGCAGCCTTCGGCGGACACTGGGGCAACTTCATAGCCCGTTGCATTATGTGGTTCTTCGCAGTGACTATATCGCCTGTGGTAATAAGGAAGCAGTGTACTTAATTCTAAATTTTATATTTATTTAATATATGTGGTACTTTTTCCGCGGTTATAATCTATATGTTGCGAAAAAACATATGAGGAGGGAAAAAAGTTATGAAAAACAAGTTTGTAAGCATCATTATTATGGCTGTTCTGGCATTGCAGGTTGTCGCCTGCGGAGCTTCTGATACAGCTAAGGCAGGAGCTTTGGAGTTTGAGTCAATAGCTGAAACCCGGGAGGATGATGGTCAGGGGGCTGCTTTACAGGAGCCTGTGGCGGTTACAGAAGCTGCACCTGAGAGTACAAGTGCTCAGGCCGAAGCAAATGCAGCAAGCAGTCAGGAAAATGCTGCCTCTGAAGCTAAGACTTCGGAAGAGCAGGCTTCAGAAAGTAGTAGCCAGATTCAAAGATATGATTTCGAAGGTCAGTACTATGCCGGAAGAGGGAACCTTAGCATCACTCAGGAAGCAGACGGAAGTTTCCTGATTGAGGTATGGTGGAGAAGCAGCGCTTCAGAGCACAGTGAATGGGTCATGACCGGAACCTATGACGAAGGCGCTAACAGGATTACTTACAGCGACTGCGTGAAGCATGATTATACATTAAAAGAAAACGCTGAGGTAGATACTGATGTTACTGCCTATACCGATGGAACCGGAAATATTCAGATAATTGATGGCAGCACAATTGTCTGGACTGATGATCAGGATCATATCGCAGATGATGTTGAATTGACCAGATAATGTCATATTAAGCTGAATTTTACTGTAGAACATATAAGCAGGCGTTGGTGATAATTTCACTGATGCCTGCTTTTACGCATATAAATTTATAATATTTTAATAAAATAAAGGGTGCCAACCTATACCTATTAAAGGGATAATAGTAAGTAGAATCAGATGTTTATGCCAAACTAAACGGGGAAAGGAGGAAGCGGCAATGGCGGGATCGCCTTTTTCCCTGACGATACTGGGAGCCAGAGGCTCTGTTCCGGTAAGCGGAAGTGAATATATCAAATACGGCGGAGCTACCTCCTGCTACATGCTGGAGGCGGGAAACCAGGTGGTTTTCCTGGACGCCGGTACAGGGATAATCGATGCGCCAAGTCTTGATGACAAGGAAGGCATCTATGTTGTCATGTCCCATCCTCATCTTGACCATATTATCGGACTTCCCTTTTTCCCTGAATTATCCAAAAAGGACAGGAAGATAACCCTGTATGGGAGGCAGGCAAACGGCAGGTCCATAGAGGCCCAGATAGAAAAAGCCTATTCACCGCCCTATTGGCCTCTGACCATCGCGGAATACCCTTCCAACTTCGTATACGTGGATCTGGAGCTTCCGCTGTCCATACTAAACGGAAGGGACGTGATCCTTATAGAAGGCATGGAAGTAAGGCACCCCGGAGGGTGTCTGGCCCTTTCAGTGACCTACGAGGGTAAAAAAGTTGTGTATGTGACGGACTGTGAGATAGGAGAAAGCCTCTCCGACAGATTGGTCCGTTTCAGCAAAAAAGCTGATGTACTTTTGTGCGACGCACAATATACATCAGCTGAATATGAGAACAGAAAAGGCTTTGGCCACTCCACGCCGGAGATGGCGATTGAGCTGTACAAGGCCAGTGAGGCAGGTAGGCTCCTTTTGATCCATCACGATCCCAAACACAGAGACAGTGATCTGGAGAAACTTGAGGCAGAAATAGGTGATAAAAACATCGCATTTGCAAGAAGCGGAATGAGAATTGAGATCACTTGATGCTCTTGGTGTGCCAGCCGGAGGTCCCGGATTTCTTTTGAGTTTTTTTACCAATGCCGCCGGCTTTGGCCTTTGGTTTGGAGGACTTGAGCTTATCGGAAGAATAACCTTCTTCGGCGCCTTCCTTCTTGGTGAGTTCTGCCAGCTGTCCCTTTAGCTTGAGATTTTCCAGATACAGGGCGGTTATGGAAGCCACTGCGCTGACCCGCATCTCCTGTTCCTGGGTAAAAGGTATCCACATGCCATACTTATCCTTGGCATTAATGAGCTGCAGAACGCCCATTACCTCGCCGTTACCTACCAGCATTGGCACAACCAGCATTGAGCAGGTGCGGTAATTGTTCATTGCATCGTAGTTGCGGGTGCCGGTGAAATCAAACTCCTTGGAGACGTAGACATCTTTGAGATTAAGTCTCTTTTTGGTGATGGCGGAGTAGGCGCAGGCGTACTGTTTCTGCATAGGTACCGGCGGAATATCCAGAGAACCAGCCTGATAATTCATGGCGATGCTCTTGGATATGGTGTAGATATATCTGAACATGAGCTTGTTGTCCTCGATGGTGTAGATGGTACCTCCATCACAGTTGCCAATCAGCATTGATTCCTTAAGGGCCACCTCAAAGAGAACATCCTGGTCCACGGGTCGGGACATAAGTGTTGTCAGGGTTACAAGACGATCAAGATTGTATCCGCTCATAGATTAGTACCTTTCTCAGGCAGAGCCTTGTTCTAAATAACGTTCATATATTAACAATTATATCATTTTGGAGAGAAAAAGTATTGAGACTTTACAGGAAGTTAATGAAGGCCGGGATTCCCTATGTGGCCATCTCCATATTGCTGCTGCTTAACTGTCTTTTCGCATCCTCGCTGTATACGAGGGCTGAAGAGATTGTTTCTGATGCAGCAAGCGTCATAAGACTTTCCAGGATTGAGGGCACGGTCGAGGTAAGTGACAGCGCAGGAAAAGAAATAAAAGCAACCGACAACATGCGCCTTTTTACCGGCAATCATATCACTACAGCATCCCGTAGCTTCGCTTATTTCAAGCTTGATGAATCCAAGGCTGTCAAACTGGACTCTGTAAGTGAGGCAGAGATCAGGAAGAACGGCAAGAAACTGGAAGTTCTCCTTGCTTCGGGAGGGCTCTATTTTGATGTCTCCAAGCCCCTTGCAGAGGATGAGACCCTGAATATCAAGACCTCAAATATGATCATGGGTATCAGAGGAACCAATGCGGATGTTACCATAGTTGATCATAGTCATGTGGTGATCAATCTATATACCGGAAGACTTGTCTGTACTGTGACCAACACCAGGACCAATGAGACCACAACCCTTGAGCTGGAGCCAGGGCAGAGCGGTACTTTTGCAGTCGCAGAAACCGGCATTACAGGTGAGATTGATGAGACAGGCGAGGAAGATAAGTCAGATGAAGGCGACGATAAGGCAGGATTGTCGGTCAGCGCAGAGGTTGGAGATATTGATCTTGATGACGTTAAGGGCTATGTCCTTATGGCTATTATTGAGGCGGGAAGATCTGAGGAGATAAAAGAAGCCAGCGGAATTGACGTAGGAAGCATCCCGTTGGAGGAAATAGAGCAAAGGATACAGGAAGACGAGGCGGTCAAAGAAGAACTTATTGCCAGAGTCGAAGAAGAGGAGCGGATTCAGGAGCAGAATGTCTCCAAGGATAATGTATGGGAGATCAATCCGGATACCGAGGATACTGAGAATAATTCGGAGGACGTTCCGGAGAGAGAATCTGAGAGTGGCAGGGGAACAGGCACAGGTTCTGTTGGTACAGCTACCAGTGCTTCAAATGTTCAGATTCCTGCAGGAATCGGAGTGCCAACAGGTATAGGTGGTAACGGCGGGAATGCAGGAAACACCGATAACGGTAATGGCGGCGGCTCAGGCGGCGGAGACAATTCCGGCAATGAGCAGCCCTCCGACAATACAGACAGTGGAGGGAACGATAATAACGATGACAATAATAACAATGACAATAATGATGACAAAAATGACGATGATAAAAAAGAAGACGATAAGACAGAAAAAACCTACAAGATAACCGTAGCTACAGCAGAGAACGGCAGCGTAAGTGTGGATAAGAGTTCTGCCACGAAGGGCGCTACCGTTAATATTACAGCAACTCCGGCTGAGGGATATGAGGTTGATTCTGTTTCTGTAACCGGAGTAAGCGTATCCGGAAGTGGCAGCAGTTACTCTTTTACCATGCCTGCAAAAGATGTTACCGTTACCGTGACCTTCAGGGCAATACAGGAACAGACCTACAGTATATCAGTATCATCGGGAAGAGGTGGAAGCGCAGCAGCTTCTGCCGGTAGTGCCAAAAAGGGTGAGCGGATCACAATAACCTGCTCGCCGAACGATGGATATGAAACGGAATCCGTAACTGCTACAAGTTCTGATGGAAGTGTTTCCGTATCGGGAAGCAAAAACAGTTATTCCTTTACCATGCCTGCGGGCGATGTTACAGTCTCCGTATCTTTCAGTAAAAAGCCTGAGACAACTTACAGCATCTCTGTATCTGCAGGAACCGGTGGAAGCGCCACTGCATCAGCAAGCAGCGCAAGTCAGGGAACCAATGTGACCATATCCTGTGTACCGGCAGAAGGCTATGAAGTTGATAGCGTGACTGCTTCCGGCCCTTCAGGTAGTGTGAGCGTAAGCGGAAGCGGCAACAGTTATTCCTTCACTATGCCCGCCGGAAACGTCAGCGTCAGCGTAACCTTTAAGCTTTTGCCTGCTACAACCTACAGCATTACTATTGGAAGTCTTGAACATGGTAGTATATCGCTTGGAACCACATCAGCTGCAGAAGGAGATACTGTGTCATTTACCCTTGCTCCGGACAGCGGCTATAAGGTTGATACCGTATCTGTTACAGATGCGGATGGCAGTGCAGTGGCTGTATCCGGAAGTGATAACAGCAGATCGTTTACAATGCCCGGGAAAAACGTGACTGTCAGCGCCACATTTGTATTGGAAGTGGTAACGCATACCATTACATACCAGTTTAATCATGATGGTGTTGCTACGGTAAGCGGACCTGACAGCGCAACGCAGGGAGCTTCAGTAGAGGTTACTGTGACTATTAATGTCGGAGCAAACTATGTCTTTAAGAAGGCGGAGATTATGGCAGAGGGCGAGAGTACAAAGACTCGCAATACCTCCACATTTACTTTTGTGATGCCTGATAAGGACGTAACGGTGAGCATCACACTTGAGGAAAATCAGGCACATACTGTGACATTAGCGACAGATGGGATGCAATTCTCTGATAATACAGGCCCTACTAAGCAGTATGCCAAGGATGAGACTGTGGAAGTATATGGACAATTACAAAAGAACGATGGGGCAGGACTTACTCTTTTAACAGATATTAAATACAGTGGATCAACAACGCCTGAAACAAGCTTGGCATTACGACTAGCATATCATGGTGACCAAAACCAAGTTTCAACCTGGTTTACAATGCCGGATGAGGATGTGACGGTAATCGCAGAATATTTGACCGGGCTCTATAAGTGCCCGCGGCAGCAAATGGAACTGAATGACAATGGCAGTAGCATAGGCAGAGTAAAAATACAGTATTCTGATTATGCATCCTATCCTTTTGAAATAGAGGGTTATAACTATGCGCAAAGCGGAAGAACGATGTATATCAGTATATCCGGTCTGGATTCAAGTAAATTTGATTCCCTGAAAAGTAGCAATACAGCTATCACCATTTCCTGTCAGGGGGGATCGTCTGTTACTGTAACTATTCCGGATGATAACTCCGGACCGCCTATCAGTTTCATGATGCCGTCGGATGATATACAATCGATCACTATAAAGCTGACAGAAAAGGATGGAACTACCATTCATACGATGACTGTAACTACTCCGTAACGATTCGGAAAATATCAGATAATGCATAAAGGTATGAAAAAGGAAAATACATGAATATGAGTCACATGAAGCCTAACTTAATATTGCTGATTGCGATGTTGCTTGTACTATCCGGCTGTGAAAGTGATACTGAGCAGACTGATACGCCCACATCAGAGCAGGTAGCGGAGTATGCTGCGAGCGAAAGCGCGCCTGAAGAAGCCGATGCTATGCAAGAGGAGAAAACAACCGGTGCATATGAGACCGGGATTGAGTATCCGCCTCTTGATTTCTCTCTTCTTCCTGAGTACCTAAGCCCCTGCGGCTTTGCTCTCGACGGTGATGCTCTTCTTATAACCGACAGCTATTCCAAAAAAATCTGGAGGCTTAGCCCTGAAGGAGCGGAAGTATACGCCGGAGACGACACCACTTTGGACATCTATGGCGAGCCTCTCGGAGGATATAATGATGCGGACGCAGATGCCTCTTTTTTCAGAATGCCCTGGGCAATATCTCCTTTTCTTGACGGATATGTGGTATCGGATACTGACAATAATGCACTGCGGCTGATAAGAGAAGGCAGAGTGGAAACGGTAAATGCTGCAATGGATGGTGAGAGCGGTGGTAAGCAGGGAGCTGTCTATAATCATCCTACCGGCCTTGCTACAGATGATGCCGGTAATATCTATGTGTCTGACACCAATGAAGGCAAAATAGCGGTTATTAACTTTATCGGTGAGTACCATGTTTTCCTGGACAATCTGAACAGTCCTATGGGCCTTGCATATCACGACGGTTACCTATATATAGCTGAGACCGGAAATAACAGGATTCTTCGGGCACAGATAGGCGATCCTTACCGGGATGAGCATGAATCGGAGATCGTGGCAGGTTCCGGAGAAGTGGGAGATAGCGATGGGGAGGCATTACAGGCTTCTTTTTCATCGCCGATGGGAATTGCAGCCTCTGATGATGGAAGCCTATTTGTGGCTGATTCCGTAAATGGCAGACTAAGGAGGATCAGTGACGGACAGGTTACAACGATAGATGTAACAGATCCGGCTGCTTCTGAGGTAGAACTTACGACACCTGTGGGCATCTGCATCAGAGGAAAAGAGATATATGTAGCCGACAACTTTGGCAGAAGAATATTTGTGATTCCTTATGAAGAATAAAAAGAAAACGGATAAGCTCCTGAAAAACATAATTGCCCTTCTCGTGGCTGCGGCCTTCACTCTGGTGGCAGCATCCGGGCTTCTTGATGCCTGGGATAATACCGTGAGTGATGTGCTGTATCAGAGGCAGCAGGCTACAGACGGTGAGATACTTGTGCTGGGCATCGACAGAAAAGCACTGGAGGAATTGGGACCAATGCCCTGGCCAAGGAGCGTTATGGCGGATGTCATATCTATCCTGAACAGCGCTGAGGAGAAGCCTTCTGTGATCGCAATCGATGTCCTCTATGTAGGAGAGAGTGGTGACTTGGATAGCGATGCTTATCTAGCTGCGGCCGCAGAGAATGGCAGAAATGTAGTCACTGCCTCAGCAGCATCTTTTGGAAGTGACATAGTTGTATCAGACAGCAGTTTTTTGGTGGATAAAAGGAGTGTTCAGGCCTACGACAGACCCTATGAGGCTCTTGAAAACGTCACGGCAACCGGCCACATCAATACAATGGCCGATGCTGACGGTGTTATCCGCCATGCTCTTTTATATGTAGATGTTCCGGAATCTGGGAGGGTACAGTCCTTTTCAAGAACCATTTATGAAAAATACTGTGAGGCCGAAAATATTGAACCGGCGCCTTCACCTACAACAAAGGATGGATTTTTCTATATTCCATATACTGGAAAAAGCGGAGCCTATTACGACTATATTTCCGTGGCGGATATCTGTGATGGAAGCATTCCGCCGGACTTTTTTGCCGGGAAAATAGTTCTTATAGGGCCCTATGCACCGGGACTTCAGGACGAATACCGGACCTCTATAGATCATGCAGTTCCAATCTACGGAGTTGAGATTCAGGCTAACCTCGTGGATGCCTTCAGAAGGGGCTTTTTCCCTCAGGAGGCTTCGCAGAATCTCCAGCTTGTCGCTTTGTTTATCATCAGCTTTTTTATGCTTCTGTTTTTCTATGACAGAAAAATACTTCAGGCTTTGGCGGGGGAAGTGCTGGTATGCCTATTAGCACTTCTTATATGCCATGTTCTCTATATGAAGGGCGGTGTGGTGCTTCATGTTCTGTGGATACCGCTTTTTGTCAGCGTACTTTTTGTGGTGTCGGTGGCTCTTAATTATATCGGAGCCCAGCGGGAAAGGCGCATGGTTGAGAACACCTTTGGCCATTATGTGGATCCCGCAGTCATGAAACAGCTCCTTGAACAGGGAACATCAGCCTTGGAGCTGGGAGGCAAGATCTATGATATAGCAGTCCTTTTTGTCGATATCAGAGGTTTTACGACTATGAGCGAGACCCTTGATCCGCCAACGGTTGTGGAGATCATCAATTCTTATCTGACCCTCACTACGCAGTGTATTATGAAAAATCACGGAACTTTGGATAAGTTCGTGGGAGACTGTACCATGGCATTTTGGAATGCGCCTGTTCCCCAGGAGGATTCAGTGTATCTGGCATGTTGCGCCGCAATGGACATGGTGGAGGGCTCCAAAGCCCTTGGCGAAGAGCTTCAGAGGCGGTTTGGCAGAAGTGTTTCATTTGGTATCGGTGTTAACTGGGGACCCGCTGTTGTAGGAAATATCGGTGCTCCGCTTCGTATGGATTATACTGCCATTGGTGACACCGTCAATACAGCCGCTCGTCTGGAAGCCAACGCCCCTGGAGGTACAATCCTTATATCAAGGGCTGTTGCGGATATGCTGGGGGACAGGGCGAAGGTCACATCCCTGGGTGATAGCATTAAGCTTAAGGGAAAGGCGGAAGGATATGAGATTCTTACCCTGGATGAACTGGTAAGATAATACAATCCGCGACAAAAAAATACTATTTCACGACAAATTTTGTTTGTGAAATAATATTTCGTGCTATATTAGACTCGTAAGATAGACGAATAGTCTGCGATTATTTATGAGGGAACGGGATGGATAGTAACATGTATGATGAAAGTGGCCTGCTCATTGTGAAGGAGAATCACTGCTGCGAGCACTGGGAGCCTGATGATGGGGTTCTGGTTCCGATGAAAGAGTGCTGGTGTTGCAAGTGGTCTAACTTTCGGAATGAGATCAAGAATTCTTCAAGTGAATGCTTTAGCGTTTGTAATTATGTGGGCAATGCAAAAGAAGCAGTAACCAGGTGAGGAACTCATATGGAGAACACGGGGACGAAAATAAAACTACATATACAGCTGTTTGGCGGGCTTGCGATTTCTTATGAGGGGAAGAACATATCGATCGGCAAGAATAAGACAGCCAAATACATACAGCTTTTAGAGATAGTCTGGCTTAGCGGACGAAAGGGAATACCAAAGGATACTCTCATCAACATCCTCTACGACAGAGAAGAACAGTCTAATATCAGCAACAGCTTCAACAATCTGATCTATCAGATGCACAAGCAGCTGAAGAAATCCGGACTTCCTGACAGCGACTATATCGTGAACAGAGACGGAATCTTTTTCCCTGATGACAATGTGGAGATTGATTCTGATGCGGTCAGGTTCACAGAGTGTGTGGAGAGTGCCAGGAACTGCAATGACAAGACCACGGAGATAATCCTTTACAAGCAGGCTTTTGACCTCTATGTATCGGAGCTCCTTCCTGAGATATCCACGCAGGAGTGGGTCATTATGAAGAGCGTTCAGTTCCAGAAGATGTATTCAGAGTGCGTCGTATCACTGGGCAACTATTATCAGAAACGCAAGGATTATGATGCCATGTACCGCATATACAAGAAGGCGGCGGAGCTGTATCCGGATGATGAGTGGCAGGTTGGAGAGATCAATGCGCTGATAGGCATGGAGGCATACAAGGATGCCTATGCTATTTATAACGAGACTGTCAGGTACTACACTGATGAGCTTGGTATTACTCCCAGTAACGATCTTCTTGAGTGCTATGACAAGATGAGCAGGAAGATCACCAACTCTCCAAACGAGATCCTTCAGATAAGGGATGACATCCTTGAACACAGGGAGAACGTTGTTACAAGTGATGAAGGTGCCTATGACGTATCCTATCCCAGCTTTATCGATGCTTATCACATCCTTAGCAGGAACATGGAGAGAAGCGGGCAGTCGGTATTCATGATGTTACTTACTCTTGTTGATTATGAGGGTAAAAAGATATCCAATCAGGCCAAGCTTGAAACAAGGAGTAAGCTCCTTCAGCAGGCTATATCTGAAACTCTTCGTCAGGGCGATACTTACTGTAAGTATTCGGCATCCCAGTATCTGGTCCTTCTTGTGGGAACCAGCAAGGAGAGCTGCAAAATAGTATTTCGAAGGGTTCTGAACAAGCTCAAGGTTCTGGCAGGACCCAGAACAGAGCTGGAATACAGCGTTGTATCTCTGGCAGAGCTTCCCGACAAGCTGGCGGAGGCAAAGTAACAGCCACAGCTTTTAATATGATTTACAAGATTCTTTTCGGGGGAAAAGGATATTCTTATGAGAATTCCGCAGGCGCCTTGTGCGCTCTGCGGAATTTTGGGCGTTATAGAAAAGCTTTATATTTCGTTCACAGAATTTTAAAGGAATATTGATATACTGTACATAGAAGAATCAGGCAGAAAGGAAGTGAAGTCTATGGCAGTTAAACACCAGGACTACTCCAAAGTCGACTTCGCAGCGATTGCGGGCGGCGTAGACAAGATGATTGAAAGCGATTCTATAACTCAGACAGATATAGAGAATATCCTTAAGATCAAGAATCAGGTAAGAGAATTTCAGGTTCTTATGATGAAATACGAATGTGCTTTATCAGAAGTAAGGACCAAGTTTGATGTACTTAACAAGGAATTATCAGTCATAACCAACAGAAATCCCATCGAGTCTATCAAGATGAGGATCAAGACTCCTGTCAGTATCTATAACAAGCTTAGCAACAAGGGCGTTGATTTCACTCTTGAGAACATCAACGATCAGCTTTCCGACATAGCCGGTATCAGAGTAATCTGTTCCTTTGTAGATGATATCTACATGCTGGCGGAATGTCTTCAGAACCAGGACGATATAACGGTATTACAGAAAAAGGACTATATCAAGAAACCTAAGAAGAGTGGTTACAGAAGCCTTCATCTTATAATCCAGATACCTATATTCCTCACCGACAGGAAGGAATACATGAAGGTAGAGGTTCAGTTCAGAACCATAGCAATGGATTTCTGGGCAAGTCTTGAACATAAGATGAAATACAAGAAGAATATCGAGAACCAGGATGTTATAGTTGATGACTTAAAATTCAGTGCAGACCTTATCAATCAGCTGGATCGCAGAATGCAACAGATCAGAGAGCGGATTGATGCAAGCGAAGATAAGTGATAGGTTTGGAAATAATACAGCTTTCATAATCATGTCATGAGTAAGAGCCGGAAGGAACAACCTTCCGGCTCTTTTGTCTTAATTTATTAATAATGTATGCATCAGTCATTTATTGCAGTCCAGCGTCCGCTTGCGCCGCAGGGAAGCACAAGACCGTTGCCCTTAACGGGAAGTCCGATCTCATCAGCTTCAACTGTGCCCTTATGAATGGGATCAAGGACAGTGTGAAGCATATAAGAAAGAACAGCCGGCTGCAGGCCTGTTGTGTATGAATTGATCAGGAAGAACAGCGGCTTATCTGATAAAAGCTGAGAAGATAGCTTGATGAAAGGGAAAACCGATTCTTCAATCTTCCAGATCTCACCCTTGGGACCTCTTCCGTAGGAAGGAGGATCCATGATGATTCCGTCGTACTTGTTGCCGCGTCTTATTTCTCTTTCAACGAATTTTACACAGTCATCAACAAGATACCTGATGGGGGCATCGCCAAGACCTGAGGACGCAGCATTCTCTTTTGCCCAGGCTACCATGCCCTTGGCTGCGTCAACGTGAGTTACACTGGCACCTGCCTTGGCAGCTGATACTGTAGCACCGCCGGTATAGGCGAAAAGGTTAAGAACCTTGATCGGGCGATCAGCTTCTTTAATTAATGAAGAGAACCAATCCCAATTGGCTGCCTGCTCAGGGAAAAGGCCTGTGTGCTTGAAACTGAAGGGCTTAAGGTTAAAGGTAAGTTCCTTATAATTAATGGACCATTCTTCGGGGAGATTCTTGAACTCCCATTCACCGCCGCCCTTGTTGGAGCGATGGTAGTGGCCGTTCCATTTCTTCCAGCCGAAGTGCTTTTTGTCTGTGTTCCATATTACCTGGGGGTCCGGTCTTACAAGAAGGTAGTCACCCCATCTCTCAAGCTTCTCACCTGAGGAGGTGTCGATAACCTCATAGTCTTTCCATCCGTCTGCAATCCACATATGTTTCTCCTTATAAATGTCTATGGACAATAAATATTTTATAATTGTTTACTTATTGATAATGGTTATTTACTTATATTAATGATAGTATCAGTAAAATGCGCATTTTAAAATAGGAAAAAGCGCAGGATGTATTCTACTACCGAAGGAGCTGCGAGAGTAGTGTGAATTTCCAATATGATAAAAAACATCAAGAAAAACAAGCGAAAAGCACCTAATATGCGAAAAAAGAGATTAATTTTAAAAAAGGTGTTGCATTAAATACCAAAATGTTTTATACTCATAAACGCTGTGACATGATAGCTATGAAGCGTGAGGTTGCTGCTTTATCCAGTTAAGCAGGTTTTCCGTGGAGCGAATGTCAAGGACCGAGTGATCGGCCAAACAAACTGACGACAAGTCACTGTACAGTTAATT
>JAEEGL016737534.1_pt1 | contig 19509 bp, 18 predicted proteins | sample 9134231 | NCBI WGS metagenome assembly JAEEGL01 (sample SAMN16246548, study PRJNA631951) | gut metagenome | biome: gut microbiome; feature: rumen; material: fiber-attached | host: Bos | place: Iran: Karaj | collected 2018-10 | reverse complement strand
TTCTGGTTGAACGGCAGGACGGCGTCGAGCCAGATTTCGCGGTACTTTCCGCAGGGGCAGCCGGGGCGGCAGACGGGACCGCACTCCTCCTTGCCGGTGTCGATGAGCATCTCGGTGTCGGGGCCGCAGGGGCCGGTCTCGCCGGCGGGACCCCACCAGTTGTCCTCGCGCGGAAGGCGGAAGATGCGCTCCTCGGGGATGCCGACCGACTTCCAGATTTCAACGGCCTCTTCGTCGGCGGGAATGCCGGGCTCGCCAGCGAAGACGGTGACGTTGAGCTGCTCGGGCTTGAAGCCGAGGTGCTGGGTCAGGAACTCGAACGACCAGGAGATGGCCTCCTTCTTGAAGTAGTCGTTGAGGGACCAGTTGCCGAGCATCTCGAAGAAGGTCAGATGGGCGCTGTCGCCGACCTCGTCGATGTCGCCGGTGCGCACGCACTTTTGGACGTCGGTCAGGCGCGTGCCGGCCGGATGGTCCTGCTTCCCCATGAGAAACGGCACGAGTGGGTGCATGCCGGCAGTCGTGAAGAGAACCGTCGGGTCGTTCTCGGGGATGAGCGACGCGCCGGAAATGATGGCGTGTCCCTTCGACTCGAAGAAGCGGAGGTATTTTTCGCGGAGTTCGTTTGCGGTCATTTTGGAGGTTCCTTCAGAAGCGTGAAATGAAATTATTATTATACCAAATCGGGCGAACATGCACGGTTTTGGCAGGAAAAGTGCATTATTAAATGGAACGAATTTGCAAGGGGGAAGGAAAGGGCAACGAAGGCACAAGGGGGAGAAGGCCGTGGAGGGTGCGGCAGTGGGCCGCCCGGCCGGGCGCAATCCCCTTACGCCTTAACGAAGCCGAAAACCACGAAAGCCGTGTTTTTGTATTGCTTGCGATATGAAGCGAGATGCTTTGCGAAAGGATAGTAGTTGCCTTTCCAGGGATCCATGAGCCGGAAACGACTTCTGGAAATGCGGTCGATGCCCATCCAGTGCAAGATGGACGTATTCGCAAGAAACATGATTGCGCATCCACCCTCATCGAAGGTCTCGTTGAGATAGTCGATATACTCAAGCGGGCTTTCGAGACGGACAGGTTTTTTCATCCTGATTCCGCGTCGAGACAGCGCATCGAAGATGGGCTTGGGCAAAGTTCCCTTCTGTGTAATCAGGGTGTTGCCCAGACCAAGCTTGCGTAGCCAGGCGCGGACACCGCGCTTGGCATCGGTGTTCAGTTCCTCGCGTAGCTTCTTATCCGAAACATCCAGTGAACCAAAGTAGGTCAGAACCCACTTTGTCGTCGCCCATCCACAGGAGTCGCGGTCAGGTTGTTGAACGGGTGGAACAGGCCTCCTGGCCGCAGTCCATTTCTTCGCAGGTAGCCGCTTTGCCTGTATGGGCTTATTTGTGGTCGCTTTCTTCATAATGCGTTTTCCTTGATTATGCGTTGTCCCGGGCACTGAAGCGCTGACACATCGGCGCTTCACTTAGCCGCCGCCGCGACGCGTTTCACGATCTCCGCCACGGCGGCCCACTTCTTCTTAATCGCGGGCTTCCCGGCGAACTTCCTCGGCATCTTCCCCTTGTGTTTGACGAAGAGCATAAAGGTCTCGGCGAAGTCCTCCTGGGTTTTCGTTGCAGCATATTTGGAAACGCAGTCAAACTCCCAGTTGTCGGGGTCTATCTCCGGCGCGGGGTCGGGACCGTACTTTGCGCCAAACGCCTCGCGGAAGAGACCGCCCTTTGAAAGCGCCCTTGGATAGAGGTCTGCGAGCGCATGGCCGAATTCATGACGGATGACGTCTTCGATGGATGCCTGTCGTCCCAACCAAAAACCATACTGCGGAATGGTGATCACGCCGTTTAACCAATGCCCTTCCTCAGCTAGGTCGCGGCTATTCTTCCCAAGGGTTTTCCAAATGTCTCCGATGCTGTTTCGAGTGTTACCGAATCGATCCGCCCTGTATCGGAGCCGTGTTTTGTCAAGTTTCGAGCCTCGCCACAAGACACCCAATCGCCACAGTTCCATCTCGACGAGATTGAATGCGTCGTATGCCTCCTCCTCAGTTACACGAAAACGATATTTGAATGGGATGTCACTCATTCTACGGTCCTCCTTTTAGAAAGTTGCTTCTTCATGGTTGTCTCCTTGGTTGTGGAAATGTGTCTTACCCTTTCCTTGCCGCCTTAATGGTCTCGTAGGCGGCGTTGATTTTCGCGCTTTGCTGGTTGGCGAGTTCCAGCCATTCCGGGTCGAGGTCCTTGCCCTGGATCTTGTCGGGATGGAAGGCTGCCATTTTCTTCTTCCAGGCATTGCGGACTTCGGCGTCGGAGGCATCGGGCGACACGCCTAGCGTCGAATAGGCATCGGCAAGGGCGGTATCACCGCTATCTTCTTCTGTGTCAGCCTCGTCGTTCCCGAAGAGTGCGCGCGCCATCAGTTCGAAGGCGTCGTCCCCAAGCTGAAGGGCGTCTGGGAGAACCTGCAGTAGAGCGACTTCGTTTTCATCCAAGTCGCCGTCTGCCACCGCCATCAGGAAAAGGTCGCGGTAGATGCCGATGCGGATTTCGAGTCCCTCATCGTCGGGAGACGCCTCCGCGGCGAAATGCGCAGCGGCGCAAGCGCATTGAAGGACGTCTGACACGTCCTTCTTCTGATCGTTGAAGAATGCCTTGAAGGTCTCCTTCGCTTCGGCATCAAGCCCCCATTCTTCAAACTTAGAGTTCACAAATGAGATTTCCGACTTGTCGACGCGACCATCGCTCTTGGCCATCTTTGCCAAAACGGCGACCTCAAAGAGCATTGCCTTTACGACAGGCGATATTTCATCGCGTCGGGATTTACGAGCGGTCTTCTTACGAGCCCTCTTAGGGCCAGTTGGTTGGGTCTTGCCCTTTTTATTCCGTTTGGTTCGCGTAGGCGTGGTCTGCTCTTCGTAGGAATCGAAGAGGCCTACAACACCGCCAATGGCTCGCTCGGCGGCATCGCCCATGCCGCCGAGAAAATCACCGACACCATCGATGACATCCCCGTCGAAAACCTTGCCGAGGCCTCCGCCAACCTTCTTGAACATGTCTCCTAGTATCGTACCCATAGTTCTTTCTCCGTTTCTAAACGTTATCGTTCAATCCATTCCCGCTTATAATCTAAGACGGGTTTGAAATAGGTGTATTCTTCTTTTTCGTCCTCAATTCTGCGCATCTCCTTGAGTTTTTGGCACACCTCTTCATGGCGCCATAAAGCAATCCATCCAGACTATCGAGGAATCGCCAAACATGTTCTTCCATTGTTGGTTGAGGATTAAAAAGTCTTTCTTCAATGCGCTCAAAAAACACTCCAATTGATTCAGGGCTTTTGGCCGTCCATGGTTCGGAATAGCGGATTTTGATGTACTTCCCATGATAGGCGAACAAAACAATTGCCGTTCCAAATGGGATGTTTCGTTTAATATCCCTAAAGGAACCAAAGCTGGCGACAAGAGGTATGCCCGTCTTTTCAAGTTTTGCAACTGACAGCTCGTCAGGGAATCTGCCATCGGCCATTAAAGGATTGCTAGAGTCCGAAATGGACGCCATTGAAATCGCGAGTTGTGCGACTAGGGGTCTTGAAATCCCATCGGGAATCTCGCCATCGCCATTGTCATAGACATAGAGATCAAAGTGGGGGGCATCTTTCACAGTGCCGGAGCAACCGTATCGGAGCGAATAGCCCAGTTCGGCTGTCTCATAGGTTTGCCGGCCTAGAAGGTGATTTCCCGCCAAAGAGGATGGAAATTCCACCTTTAGGTCATCGTCTCGCCAAGAAAGGAGCAAAGGCATGTCATCCTTTTCTTGGTTCAGCGTGGAGTCTTCGACATCTCGATTCGTTGTTATGCTCATATCGACTTCCTCCCTATGCGCATTGAAATCAGTCTTTGCTTCATCATGGTTTTCTCCTTGGTTGGATGTCCACTTGGTTGGGGAAATGTATTTTCACTTTCCTTGCCACCTTTTGGTAGTATCGCTACAAGTTTACCCTGTCATCATCTGTCTCGCCAGAAACTGGCTCCCAATTCTTGACGATCTGTGTTGATCATCGGGCAGATTTCGGAGAGTGAAAGGACTTCGCCGCTTTTGGCGTCCGCCAAAAACAAGTCATATGATCCGCAAGTGGGTTGGCGGGTTGACGATACAAAGTACAAGCCATTACCAATCGGGAATGGATCGGAAGTATCCGCGTCGTCCCTGTTGAACGCGAGAGGAACGGCCTTGCGCCCATCTACGAATCCCCTGAAAATTAGGTCATGTTTACCGGCTGCGGTAAAATTACCGGCGAAAACAAACGACGATTCATCTTCTGCAACTGGGTAGTAGGCATGGCCCCCCTTGTAAAGCAGATTCCTTTCGCCAGACAAAAGGTTTGCGACTTCAATGGCGGACTCGCCGTTTTTCGAAGGCGAAAATAGAAGATGCTCCCCATCTGCCGTGTAGTAAGGCATGCTGATTTCAACATCACCCGCCACAAGAACGTTGAAAGCCGATCCTTGCGAATCCGTTTCCACGAGATAGGTCCCATTGTGCTTAAAGACAATCTTGTCGCCCGTCGGATGCCATTTAGGGTCTTCGTTCCGCCCACATAACTTCTTCGTCAGATTGTTTGGCTCGCCGTCGCTGCCGATTTTGTGGACAAACACATCCCAACTGCCGCTGTCATTGCAGATTCCCATGAATACCAAGGACTTCCCGTCAGGCGAGAAGTGCGCATTCATGGCATGTCGCACAGTCTTCCATGAATCGCTTGGACATGACAATTCGTTTGTCTTGAAGTCGAAGAGAAACAACCGCGAATCTTCGTTTTCATAGGCGGTGTACGAATGATAGGCCAGGATGCCATTTGTTAGGCTGTCGGGAACGTTCATGGTGCTGTGTCCTTCTGTGTTCTCCTAGTTTGCCTCTTGGCTTATTAGGACTCCTGCCAGACGCGAACCCAGTCCACACGACAATAGTCGGGAAGTTGTTCGGGAACGATTGGCGCAGCCCACTTGCCGAACTCGGTTGTCAGTTTCAGATAGCCAGGGTGTTCGCAGACGCCGCCACCGGTCGTGCGCCATGTCTCCTTGCCATCAATGAAGAAGGCGTAGTATTCCCGTGTCCATTCAAGGGCATAGACGTGCCATCCTTCGTAAAGCTCAGGGACATTTGGAATGACATTAGTTGTCGATTTGTGTTCGGTCCTATAGCCATCCCAGTGGATGGCATGGTTGACACCACGGCGGGTACATTCGCCACTTTCGATGATGTCCAGTTCGGAACCCGAGACACCGAATCCGTCCACTTTCCCGACATCACCGCACATCATCCAGAAGGCGCCCCAAAAACCAGTTGTCTTTGGAAACATCATGCGACATTCAAAGTAGCCACGTAGCTGCTCAAACTTGCCACGGGAACGAATGCCGCCGGACACGGGGACGCCATCCTCGCGAATCCGCGCCCTCAGCCAGAGGTTCCCGTCATGGACGGAAACCTCCGAATCGGCCCAGCGCCCGCCGATGTCCTGTCGCGGTCCCTCCGGGCAGAGTTCCCATTTGGTTGTATCAAGAGTCTCACCGCTAAACGTGTCCTCAAAGGGGAGACGATACCTTCGGTTCGCAAGAATCATTGTCTTTGGTTTGCCATACCCGATCTTCTTGAACATATCTCCAAGTATCGTGCCCATGTCAGTGTTTCTCCTGTATTCTCCTGGTTTGCTTCTTGGCGTTTGTGCGCCGTTTCCTTGGGGGAGGATTTCTTGGTTTTTGCTCATGCCTCCTCCGTTCAAAATCAGATGCTATCTTAATCATCAACCACCAGCCCCACAATGGGGCTGTCCTTTCGACAAACCATTCTCTGATTGTCTTCTTGCTCATTGGTCCTCCGTGTTGGTGTGTCAGAAGCGACGATCCATTACATTAAACCTTTTTACGCTCTTGCCACTCCTCTGGATAAAGTGTCGGACCGCGCCAAGGTTCCTCGGCATCACGCAACACCTTGAGCGGCCAGAGAAGCGTTCGTACCAGTAGCGGCATTTCTGGAGGAGTTTCCGTCAAAGTGCAGATTTCCGTCTCGCCAGAAACGAAGGAACGGATGCGTCCTCTTTCAAAGTATTGGTATGAAGCCCCCCCCCCTCCTTCGGAGTCCTGCGACACCTCTACATCCCCTGTCGGGTAGCCAAACCGTCCTTTGACATGGTTCTCGTTCCAGGCCCCTCCTTCTTCGATCCAGCGCCTGAAAATAGCCCCATAAGTGAAGAAAGGAACGAAAACCCTTTGCGAGAAATACTGAGCGCTTAAGGTTATTGCCCCATGCCCGAGGAAGGTCATTTGCCAGCCACCGTCTGGATTCTGGTAGATGGAGGATTCCTCGAAGGAACCGATTTCGGGACAAACCTTCTTCAATTCGTCGTATTTTAGTCGCAAAGCTGAAATGACATGGCTTCTGGTTTCCTCCTTTTTTGCAATTTCCTCCCCTTTATACTCCTCATCGGTCTTCCGGCTATCCCAGTCGCGCACTAAGTTTGGAGCGCCACATTTCCGGCATTGGAAAAAAGCGCTACTGTCAACGCTGTGCGGTTCGCCGCAATTGTTGCAGTTGATGGTCTTGTAGGTCATTCCGTCATATCCCTTTACTAGGTGGATAGTTGTTCCTTCTCAACAGGGATGCCCATACTTGTCGCCTTGTTTACTATTTCATGGAACAGGGGCATATCGATATTGCGTCCACATACAATCTTTTTAACTGAACCGGGATACGCTTTGACATGGATGACTCCTTTTGCCGTGTTCGTTTGGTTAAGGTTGGACAGATGGTCAATTTTTCTCCATTCGCACTCTTTCTCCCAATGATCGTTCGTATCACGCTCCTTCGTTTGGAAAACCGCAATGACTTCATCAAATGGAAACAACTCGCTCTCAAGTGGCAATGAAACTATGGGACGCTTTATATGGTATTTGACTTGGATGAAGTTCCCCATGGAATTAGTTTTGTAAACCACCAGAGCCCCTTGGTGTTCGTTTCCATAACGATTCCACATCCATTCCAAATCACAATGACGGAGATCCGTGAATGATGCGACACCAATCACTTGTGACAACTTTTCGCGAAATGGCCCCCAATCTCTGTTAAGAAACCCATCCACGAAGCGTTGCTTTTGCTCTGGGCAATAAATGGACAGAGGATTCTTTTGCCAAGCGTTTTCGATATCCTCCATTTTGTAACACAGTGGAATGCAATCCCATCCATCATTCAATTGATTGGGAGGAGTAAACTTTACAGTCTCATTATCAAGACTGCTAAGAACTCCTTCAGCTCCGTCAAAAAACTTTCCTAATTGAGGTGGAGGAGGGTCGCCGATTAATAGGTTATCCCCATCAACATTTTGAACAGTTGCCATGGTTCATCCTCTTTCATCGGTTCAAACGCGAGTTTTGGTTCGTCACAGCATCCGTCGTGACGGCGTTGGTTATTGAATCGCCTTGCCGAGTTTCCCAAGCAGGCTCTCCGCCTTGTCCACAATGTTGGACAGCATTGGTTGAACCTTCTCCGCCGCCGATTGCGCGGCTGACAATGTTTGCTCCACCAAGGGTGTCGCCGCATCCTCCAGCTTTTCTGCAGAGTCGTCCAGCCGCGACAAGGAGGGCAAGGATGACGGCTCCTCCGATTGCCGCGGCAATGACTCGTGTGTTCGGCCCTCCTCCGGGAAGCGGCTCATTGACGGTCGTCGCCTTTGAGAAGATGCGAACGGTCGCGTGGTCAAACATCGATCCAAGTGAGTCCAGAACATCGATTGGCAGACGGTCGGTCAGGGCAATCAGGAATGGCCCCCCTTCCCCTTTGAGGGCGGAAAGCGATTCGGCCATTTCGCAGCGAGTATCCGCATCATCGCGCGGAATCGCATAGCGTCCCGTCGGCTTTACTCCGCCGCCGTTCGCTGATGGCAATGAACGGCAGAAACGGAGGAAGTCATCCGGCTTCTTTGTCTGGTAGAGACTTTCTACAGCTTTGGCGATGCCGCTTTCCGCATTGTAAAGCGTCTCCGAATCCGGCTTGCGGAGGCACTCCGCAAAGAACGCGGCGAGCAAGTCTGTCTCCTCCGGCGTTTCACCGCGGAGGAAGGCTAACGTGCGAATGGGGCAATGGCTCAAATCCTTGCGCGTCGTCGAAACGGAGACACCGAGTACTACACCCTGCGGTGAGCCGGGGTAGCGCAAGAGCGCCGCGAACCGGCTTGTCGTTAGGGAACCTTCAAATGCTGGGGCGAATATGTTTCGCGAGTATTCTGCGACAGGATGCGACGCATGGATGTCGTTCCAAGTGTAGTCGCGTTCCGTTTCGCGTGAACAGACCGTCCAATCCATTTTCTACAGCTCCTCATAGAAGTCAGGCATTTCGATGTTCGCATCGACTTCGGCCAGATATGCTTTAATGCTCTTTCTGATTCGCAGAAGTACTAGAATCTTATTCAATATCGTGCCGAATAAGCCACCCTGTCTGGCCTGATTAATTGCCTCAATCAATTCCTTTAGGAGAATGACAAGCGGATAGGCGCAGTCCTTGGTTTTCAGTTCCTTCTTTGGAAGGACGCGAAATTCGGGAAGCCCTGTCTCGTCATTGAGCTTGAGGAAACTCACACACGTCATCGTCTGGATGGCGAGGGCATAAACATTTGGCGGTGCATCGACCTTGTTCAGCATATCGACAATGGTGTCATAAACCCTGTGAAATGCGGCGGACAGTTCCTTCTGACCCTTCTTCGTCGCCATATACTTCTCGCATTTCGTCAGAACGAACGCGACGAAACGTGGTTGCTTGCCATCGCCATCAGAATAGACCTCATTGAGTAGTCTTTTGACGAATGCCGGGCAATTGAACTTGTTATTCTTTGACGCCGGACATTCCATGAGAACGGAAGCATCCACGACGCAGAAGACGCCAAACGCATTGTTGACGCGGGCGATGAGCGTTTCGTCCAACGCGCCCGTCATACCGCCGCGTGTGTCCGTGAAAATGACGGTAGCTTCCTTGGAGCCCTCGACCTTGAAGTCGAACTTATGTTCGACGAAGTCCACAAGCGCCCCTTCGATACCCGTCGTGAGCGTCGTGAACGGTGCCTGTGATTCGACCTGCTCGTTCATTTTATCCCACTGGTCTTCAAGAACCCTGAACTCGTGGGTGGTCGGTTCCAGCGCGAGTTTCCCGGTATTGTAGTTTCCAAGTTCTTTGGAAAGGGCGGCGAGCATGCTCGTTTTGCCGACGCGCGTGTTGCCGATCATGACGACTTCGAACTTTTCCATGGTGTTCTTCCTTGTGAGTGAGTGTTAGGGTGAGAGGTAAAAAGTGGTTCAAGCAAGAGCGGCGCGCAGTGCATCGAGCGCAGCGGACCAATCCTTTGCAAGTTGCGAGTTGGCCGCCGCCTTGTCGAATTCGTCCTTCCAGAAAACGGCCTTGTTCCGGTCGGCAAAGCGGCGCCATTCGTTTTCCGTCGTGTCGCCCCAGATGAAGCGGAATACGAAGGCGTCGTAATTGGCGCGCATCGTGTTGGCAACGTGCTCCGAAATCTGGAACAACGGACTGTGCGCCGAACCTGCCGTGATGCACGAGAGGATGCTCTCGGACTTCTGCCGCATCCAGTTGAACAGAGCTTCGGCACGCGCCATGGAATCGTGGACGTCGTTCTTGATGTACTTTTGGATGTCATCCAACTCGTTTCGCGAGTCCTCCTCCGGGAGGCTTCTATCCGGGTCGAAGTCGTCGAGGTCGTCAATCGAGTAGATGGCGGGGACAATCGAGTTGTCAAACGTGAGCTGGAAGTGGACAAGACTCTCGATGGCCGCCTCCAGGCTCACGAAGGAACCGGACTGACGGAGAGCCGCAAGGAAGTTGTCCAGTCGTGCCCTCGAATTTGAAGCTCCGACATCCCCGATCCGGGAAAGAGCTGGATTCGGGGCGAAGCCGGTTTCGACGACGCAATCGAAATAGCGGGTGACGAGTTCGCCGCAGCACTCCGTGAGCTGGTCGCGGAGCAACTTCAGCACGGCTTCGCGCTGGTTCCGGACTGCGATCTCGACGGCGCCGGCCGGTCCTTCGCCCGCGCCAAACTGGTCAAAGAGTCGCTTCTTCGAGAACACGGGCAGCGCGTCCGGGAAGTCCTCGGCATCCTCGTTTTTAGCATACAGAATCTCGAATTTCTCCTTGGCCAGTTTGAAATGGCGGGAAAGGACTTCCTCGACCGTCTCGCGGAAGGCTGGCGACAGATCCTTCTTGAAAGGATCGCGGAGTTCGCGCTTGAACGTTAGGAAGCGGCGCTCGAATGGGAATCCCGACTCCTGTGCCACCACGTCGCCGGAAGCGTTGCGGAGGGCGTTATAGAGGGCGTTGACCTCGGCTAAGGCTGCGCGGAACGCCTCGTCGGCCTGGTGGATGCGGAGATCGTCGATGCGGCCGGCCTGTTTCACGAGCGCATCTATGTTGGCGTCAACCATTTCGCGAACGGCATCCTTTGAACCGCAGTCGCAAACCACGGGAGAGAAACGACTCGGTGCTTTTTCAGCCATTCTGGCGACGTTTTTTTCATTGTGCGAATCAGGTCGTTTATCGAGATTGAGAACAAGTTGAATCCAGTCTTTAGGCAAGACTTCACCATTCGGATATATCCCTTTAAGTTCGGTCATGGTCCTAAGGTCGGCTTTGTCCCAATCATCTCCTTTGTTCGCGGGCATTCGAAGAAGAAATACAACGTCTGCCTCTTCAGACACGCACTTGAGCATCGTTTCACGAATTCCAGGCGACGGGTCTTCAAGGCCGGGCAAATCGTAAACGGTCATGCCCTTAGGCAGGTCCGTGTCGAAAGGGGTGACAATTTCAACGTAGTCTACAACGTGGTATTTTGTCTCGCCGTTATCCTTGACAAGGAATTCGCGGACGGTGTCGAGTGGAACGAGTTCTGGTGCCGCTCCAAGCTTGGCAACAAGAGCGGGATTTGCCCGAAGACCGGTCTGGAGTGTACAAACTTTGTCCCAGTTTAGAAGGGCTTCTTCGGACTCCCCTTCTGGCACAGATGGTAGTTCATCATTGATGAACGCAGCAACAGAAGCGGGGCGATGAGATAAACCGAGCGCCACATCGCTTGATCCTTTGGGGGCATAGGAAGGATAGACTTTCTGGGTCAGTAGTTCGCTTTCGGTTAAGTAGTGAATGGTCGCGGATTTCTCGTCGCGATTATGGACGATATTGAGGGTGGCGGTGCAAAAACCACCATCGCCTGTTGGAATCTGTTTGTCGCCGAGACCTGTGAGCATTTGGAGAATCTGGCTTTTACCCTGCCGTGCCTTGCCCGCGACTGCAATATTGATGCTATCGCGCCGAAGGCGTTTTAGTGCATCCTCACAAGCTTTGCGCGCTTCAAGAAGGCGGTTCTCGGCATCGTTGAACGAGACGCCTTGAAGTGCAGCGGCGAGATCGGGGTAGCGGGCGGCGACGGCGGATGCCCTCCCGCGTGTATCGCGCAGGGCGTTGAGAAGGTTGTCGATCTTCTGGAGGTTTGCTTCGACTTCCGGGCGTTTCTTGGCGCGGATGTCGCGGATGGAGGCAACGATGCCTTCGAGGTTTTTGCTCATGGAGTGGTTTTCCTTTCGGTGGGGTGGTGTGAATGGAGTGGGTTAAGAGAAAACGAGGATGAGGCCGGCGAGGGCGCCAAGGAGGTAGCCGAGGACTTGGATAGCCCCAAGGTGTTCGGCCATGATTTGGTTGAGCATAGCGTGGAACTCGGCCATGTCCATGGCGTCAACGGCCGCCTTGACGCGGCCTTTGATGTCGATCTTTTCGATGATGGCCTTGGTGCCGATGTCGCGAATCATGCGCTCGACACCGGGACGGATGGCGGGTATCGCCTTGGCCACCCATTCCCACGTTGCATCGCTTTTGAGTAGACGCGAAGCGGCAGGGCCAAGATTTTCGCGGAGGTAGTTGCCAAGGTACTCCTTGAACTTGGCGCGAAGGTCTCCCGCAAAGCCTCCGGCACGGGCCATGCCTTCCGGCGAGGCGAGCCATGCGCGGAAGGAATCGACGAAACCGGCAAGTTCGTCGCGAACGGTCCTAGCCGTTTCGGGCCGCCGTATCCAGTCGCCAATCGCCTTTTCAATCGTCTGCTCATCGAGGAAGAAGTCGGCGATGCCGTCGGCGGCGGAGGCCAACGCCTGCGCGAGGGCGTCGCTAACGGCCTTTCCCACAAAGGGAATGCCCTCAAGCATCGAACCCTCGAACTTGTCCTCCATGTAGGAGCGAATGCCTTGCGAAATCAGAGGCTTCGCCTTGGCGGCAATGTCCGGCGCGCGCTTGCGGACGACGCCAAGAACAAGGCTGGCGATTTCCGCGCGCGTATGCTCCGATTCAAGGCGCGGCATGATTTCGGCGTCCCAAAAGGCGCGGATGCGCTCCGGCGTGACGAGCCGATCAATCTCCCCTACAAGCGCCGACTCGATGCGCGGAACGAGGAAGTCAACGATTTCCGTATCGTGCGCGGCGACTTGCTCCTGAAGAAGCGTCTGGGCGGCGCGAAGGACCTCCGCATCCTGAAGCGCGCCGCCGACCATCGCGCAGAGGTCGTCAGCGAGTTTTTTGGGACGGAGCAGCTTCGTCGCGACTTGGTCTGCGAGGACGGACGCTATGCGTGCCTTGTTCTTCGGGAGAAGCCCCTGACGCCATGCGCCCAGCGTCACCCAGGGTAGCCAGTGCCGCCATGTGCGCTCGTAGGGCTGGAAGAGCATCGTGATGGCGATCCAGTTCGTCAGATAGCCGACGGCCGCTGAGACGAGAATCGGAACTACCCACGTCGAAACGGCTGCGGGCGGCGTCCAGAGACCTGTGCGGCGCAAAATGGCGTGGACAATCGCAGCAACAACCGTGAAGAGGCTCACGGGCTGGCAGATGACTTCCGAAATCGCGAAGGCGCGGACGGTGACCGGTCGCCCGTGGTCGCGGGCGATGTCGAGCTTAGTTCGTATGTCAGAAATGATGGACATGGTTGTCGAGTTGGCGCTCTGCATCGAGGCGCAATGCCCCTTTTTATTTTTGATACGAACAAGAGGTGAGAATCTGACAAAAAAGAAGCGGCCTCTTCCCGTATCCTGTCTCAGGCTCCTAGGAAAAGGCCTATTGCGAACACGAAAAGAGGCGCGCGGAAACGCGCTCATCTTGCATCGTGTCGCGCAAACGAATTTTCCTAGGATTCGAGACAGCGACTTCTATGCAGAAAGCATTGTCTGGTGGCTGATGGTCAGTAGTTGGTCGTTGGTGGTCGGTTCTTGTGGTTGGAGGTGAATGGCGGCACCCGCCGCCCATAAAGCGACAATTATTCTACCAAATTCGCAGACGCCGCGCAAAATTCAACGCAAAAAAACAAAGATGCGCGACAACGCACACGGAAGGGCAACGAGGACGTTGCCCCTCCCGCACATGGTCAAAATGACGCCCGGAGGGCGAAAGGGACAAGCGCTAGAGCGGAAGTTCAGACTCTTCGCGCGTCTCAAGGTTCTTGAGTCTGGCGATTCCCTTTTCAACGTCGTCCGGGCCGATGAAGACGGCATGGGACGACCGGCCTTCGCCGGACCACTTGAAAAACTGCTTCGGCTTCTGGGGGGCAAGTGAGAGGTCAACCGGGGTGCCCTCGGCACGGAGCCGCGCCGCCAGGGCGACGGCACTGTCGCGCTGGGCTTCGGCCATGAAGCCGACCGCAACGCACTTCCGACGCGGCGGCGGCGTCTCGCCCGAAAGATCCTTCAGGACTTCCTGCACTACGACATCTCCAAAGCCGAGTCCGACGGCCGGCGTGGGTTCGCCGCCGATGGAGGTCAGCAGGTTGTCGTAGCGTCCGCCGCCGAAAATGGCGCGGAACTTGCGTTCCGTGTCGAAGGCCTCGAAGACCGTTCCGGTGTAATACGAGAGACCCCGAATCACGGAGATGTCAAAGACGAGCCTGTCGGCGAAGCCGTACTTCCCCGCAAGGGCGAAAAGTTCGCGGAGGCGCGCGACGGCGGGCGAACCTTCGCCGGCCAGAGCCGCGGCCTCGTCAAGCGAGGAGATGCCGAGAAGCTCGAAAACCTTGGGAATGCCATCCTCGGGCAGACCCTCCTCGCGCAGAAGGGCGGCGATTGCATCGTCGTCGATTTTCCCGCGCTTGTCAAGGGCCAGGAAGACGGCCTGGTGCTGATCGGAGGCGAAACCCTGCCTTTCAAGGAGTTCGCCGAGGAGCGCCCTGCTGCTGACGTGGATCCGATAGGCGCCGTCGGGCATGCCCATCAGGCGAAGCGCGGTCGCGGCCGCGTTCAGGACCTCGGCTTCGGCAAGCACCTCGCCGGAGCCGACCACGTCGATGTTCCACTGATAGTGTTCGCGCTTCCGCCCGCGCGTCATGCGTTCGTAGCGGAAGCACTGCGCGACAGTCGTCCACTTCAGCGGGAAATGGAGACTGCCCTGCCTGGCCGCGACCATGCGCGCCAGGGTCGGGGTCATCTCGGCCCTCAGGGCGAGCTTGCGCCCGCTTTTATCCTCGAAGCCGTAGATCTGCTCCGAGACCTCCTCGCCAGCCTTCCGCTGCAGAAGCTCGAGGCTTTCAACGACGCATGCGTCGTAGGAGGAAAAGCCGCAGAGGGAGGCGGCCTGGCGCCAAGCGTCGAAGACGCGCTCGCGCCAGACCATGTCCTCCGGATAGAAGTCCCGCATGCCGCGGGGCGGCTCGAAGGAAATCGAGGGCCGGACTTCCATTTCTACTCGGTGATCGGCAGGGCCTCGCAGAGGGCCTGGAGCATCTTGCGCGACGGCTTGAACTTGACGGTCCGGCGCGGCGGAATCGGAATCGAGACGTCGGGCTTGTTGGGGTTGCGGCCCTGGCGGCTGCGGCGCAGGATCACCTCGAAGACGCCGAAGTCACGGAACTCGATGTGCTTGCCCTGAAGAATCGCCTCCTGGAGGGCGTCAATCGAGCTCTGCACGACATCAAGAACCGTCTGCGCACTCACGCGACGGGTCTTGGAGTTCGCGTGTATCTTCTTGTAAACGAGGCTGGCAAGTTCACGTCTCGTCATCGTCTCATCGGCGGCGCGGGGCTTGCGGCCTGCTTTTTTCCTGGGTTTCGCGACGGGTGCCGCGGTGCTGTTGGTGTCCACTTTTGTTCTCCTTGGTGTTTTGTTTTTTTCACTCCGCATCCACGGAGTGAAAGTGTCCGTTAGATTGAGGAAACAGTTCCGGGTCGCCAAAAGGCGACCCCCTACGAAAGCTTGGCGAGCGCCTCCTGGGCCAGGCGCGCCACGGTGTCGGCGATTTCGGCGACGGCCACCATCTGCGACTCCTTCTGTCCGCGCACCTTGAGCTCGAAGCAACCCTTGGCGAGGGCCTTCGCGCCGGCGACGATGCGGAAGGGGCAGCCGATCAGGTCGGCGTCCTTGAACTTCACGCCGGGACGCTCGACGCGGTCGTCGGTGAGGAAGTCGATGCCGCGCGCCTCGAGTTCCTTCTCGAGCTTGGAGGCGGCCTCGACGACCTCGGGATTGCCGGGGTCGAGCAACAGCAGGCTGACGGCATACGGGGCGACGGAGACCGGCCAGACGATGCCGTTTTCGTCGTTTGACTGCTCGACGACGGCCTGCAGCGTGCGCGTGACGCCAATGCCGTAGCAGCCCATGACCATAAGCTGGGGAACGCCCTTGTCGTCGAGGTAGGTGGCGTTGAACTTCTCGGTGTACTTCGTGCCGAGTTTGAAGACGTGGCCGACCTCGATGCCGCGCTCAATCGAGAGCGGCGCGCCGCAGCGCGGGCAGCGGTCGCCGGCGACGACTGTGGCAAGGTCGGCCCAGCCGGCGACCTCGACGTCGTCCTCGATCGAGACGTGCTTCTTGTGGAAGCCGTCCTTGTTGGCGCCGCAGACAACATCCCGCGCCCCCTTGAGCGCGATGTCGGCGTAAACGGGGATATTCACGCCGACGGGGCCGATGGAGCCAAAGGGCGCGCCGACGGCCTTCTCGGTGGAGGCGATGTCGGCCTGCTCCAGGACGGAGCAGCCGAGGATGCGGCGGAACTTGCACTCGTTGAGTTCGGCGTTACCGGCGACAATCGCCATGACGGGCTTGCCGTCGGCGAGGTAGACGAGGGACTTGACGACCTGCTCCGAGGGAACGCCGACGGCCGCGGCCGCCTCGTCGACGGTGTGGGCGCCCGGTGTCGGGACGTCCTCGGGGGATCCGGCCTTCTCGCAGTAGGGCGAGCCGTCCACCTGGCGTTCGGCGCGCTCCTGGTTCGCGGCGTAATGGCAGGCCGGGCAGAAGAGGATGCCGTCTTCGCCGGAGGGGGCGAGGACCATGAACTCGTGCGAGTGGTTGCCGCCAATCGTGCCGGTGTCGGCCTCGACGGGATGGGCCGAAAGGCCGCACCGACGGAAGATGCGAACATAGGCGTCGTACATCGCCTGGTAGCTCTTGTCGGCCGCCTCAAGGGAGACGTCGAAGCTGTAGGCGTCCTTCATGATGAATTCCTTGGCGCGCATCAGCCCGAAACGGGGGCGGATCTCGTCGCGGAACTTCGTCTGGATCTGGTAGACCGTGCGCGGAAGCTGACGGTAGGAGCTGACCTCGTGCGTCATGTAGTCGGCCACGACCTCCTCGTGCGTCGGGCCGAGGACCATCGTGTTGTCGGCGCGGTCCTTCAGGCGGAACATGGACGCCCCCATCTGCTCGGAGCGGCCGGAGGTATCCCAGAGCTTGATTGGCTGAAGGGCCGGCAGCAGCACCTCGAGGGCGCCGGCGCGGTCCATCTCCTCACGGACGATGCGCTCGACCTTGCGGAGGGAGCGGAGGCCCAGCGGCGTGAACGAGTAGAGGCCGCCGGCGACCTTGCGCAAAAAGCCGGCGCGGATCATGAGCTTGTGGCTGACAATCTCCGCCTCCTGCGGATCGTCGCGCAGCGTGTTGATCAGTGTCTTAGTCCAGCGCATGTGAAAACCTCCGGCGCTACTGGGCGGAATCATCCGCGTCGCTCGCGTTGTCGTCCGTGACCTTCATGACCTTGATCGCAATCGGGCCCCTGTCGCGCACTTCGACGCAGAAGGAGACCTCGTCGCCCTCCATCAGGTCATCGAACGACGATCCCTGGACCGCAGAGAAGTGGAAGAAGACGTTGTTGGGGTACTCCGGGCAGCCGATGAAGCCAAAGCCGTCCTTGAGCGTGCAGACCTGGCCGTGCAGGACGTCATCGGGTGACGGCGTGTAGATCTCCTGGTGGCTCTCCTCCTCGGCGTCGTCCTCGCGCGACCCGTAGTGGCCGGCGGAAACGCCGCTGTCGACGAAGAGCTGGCGGACGACCGGATCCTTGATCTGGCCTGTCGGCGCCATGATCTCGTGCATGGCGACGGGATATGTGACCTCGTTGATGAGGCGCATGGAAGTGGTGGTCTGGTGGAGGACCTTCTGGTCATCGGTGTACTCGAAGTTCCAACCGAGGAGCATCACGCGCACGCCAAGGCGGTTGAGCTTGGTCACGAGCGGGACGAAGTCGCTGTCGCCGGCCACGAGCACCACAATGTCGAAGAGGCCGCGCACGGCGAGCTCGTAGCACTCGAGCGAAAGCGCCACGTCGATGCCGCTCTCGTTGTTGCCCTGGATCGGGCGGTAGTGGGTGACGACGTTTTCGTTCATGAGGACGTCGTCGAAAAGGCGCTCGGTGTAGAGCTTCTCGCGGGCCTGCGTCTGCTGCGCGGAGAACCTGCCGCGGAAGAAATGCGCATCGACCACGTGCGAGAAGGTGGGATCGACGCCCTCGAACTCGGCGGCCTTCACGCGGATGAACTCGTGGAGGCCCGGCACCGAGATGCGCTGGCGGCGCGGATGCGAGTAGCGGTAGTAGTTGCTGATGTGGTGGAAGAAGCCACCGTCGTAGAAAACGCCGATGCGAAGCAGCTTGGGATTTGCGCTCGTCTGGGTTTTGCTGGATCCGAACATCTATGATCTTCTTTCTCTTTGATTGCCTTGTAACTTGTGTCCTGGCGTCAGTGCCCGTTTCGGGATACGATTACCTTCTGGTCGCGCCGGCCATCTGGCGCCGCGCGTCGCGATCGGCCTCTCTGCGTCTGATCGTCTCCCTCTTGTCGATCTGGTTCTTGCCCCTGGCCACGCCGACTTCGAGCTTTACGCGCCCGTTGTCGGAGAGATACATTTTCAACGGGACCAGCGTCATGCCCTTCTGCTCCTGCTGTGCGAGCAACTTGAGGATTTCGCGCTTGTGGGCGAGCAGCCTTCTGGGCCTCGACGGATCATGGTTGAACCTGTTGCCAAAGTCGTAGGGGGGAAAGTTCGCCTGGAGGAGCCAGAGGTTCGAGCCTTCGGCCTGGACGTATGCGCTGTTGAGGCTGACGCCCCCGTCGCGCACGACCTTGACCTCGGTCCCCCGCAATGCTATGCCAACTTCCAGCCTGGAAACAACGAAATAGTCATGAAGCGCCTTGCGATTCGTTGCAAGAACGCCCTTTTTTTCCGTCTTTCCCTGGCCTTTCCTCCCCATGAAACGGATCCCAACGCCACCCGGGCTAGACCGACCACCTCGCGTGCGCCGCCTCGTCCTTTGCCACGGCATCGAAGTCGCTTTCGGCAACAAGCTTGCCTTCGGCGATCTCGCGCAGGGCGATGTCGATTTTCTCCTCATCGTCGGAAAGCGGCATGACATACGGGCGCATGCCCGTGTTGAGCTGCTTTACGCGCTTGGAAACCATGTTAACCAATATCGGAATGCTTCCGATACGCTGCTTGGCTTGTATTGCTAATTCAGGATTCATTAATTGCGTCTCCAAAGTCAACACGACCTCAAAAACTGTTCCAATTATTCTAGCACTTTCGCGCAAAACGTGCAAGTATTTTTTAAATGTTCAATTTTTCGCGTCGCGGGAATCATGGGAAAATGCTACAATATTACTGCCGCCCCCACGGCGGACCCCGCGGCGCGTGCCGCCGGGAACAAAAGGACCTGCGCAATGAAAAACCCCATTCCCAAACCCTTTTCCGACCTCCCCCTCTGGCCGGCGGCCAAACCGGACGACCTGCCGTTCGCCCGCCCGAACGCCGCGTCCCTCGTCGAGCACCTGATGGACGAAACCGACGGCATCGAGCGCCTCACCGACGTCTCCACGCCGACGCTGACGCTCTTCCCCGCGACCTCCCTCGACAACGAACCGCGCCCGGCGGTCCTCGTCTGCCCGGGCGGCGGCTACGGCATCCTCGCCTGGAACCACGAGGGACGCGACATCGCGATGTGGCTGGCGCAGCTCGGCTACTCGGCCTTCCTCCTCAAGTACCGCTGCCCCGACTGCCGCGACGCGGCGCTGGCGGACGCCGCGCGCGCCATGCGGACGATCCGCGCAAACGCCGACGCCTTCGGCCTCGACCCGGCCAGTGTCGGCATAATAAGCTTCTCGGCCGGCGCACACCTCGCCGCGCGGCATTCCTGCCCTCCGGGAGGGAAGGCGCCCCAC
>JAEEGL015858718.1_pt1 | contig 19510 bp, 6 predicted proteins | sample 9134231 | NCBI WGS metagenome assembly JAEEGL01 (sample SAMN16246548, study PRJNA631951) | gut metagenome | biome: gut microbiome; feature: rumen; material: fiber-attached | host: Bos | place: Iran: Karaj | collected 2018-10 | reverse complement strand
TATCTTCCCAGCCAATGATGAAGCCTTCGCAGAGTTCTTCGAAGGTGGTAACAACAAGTTCGGCGTCAGCAGTTATGAGGAGCTGACTCACTCGCAGAAAGCAGAGTTGCTCTTCTCTACGATGATTGACAACGCTATCCTCGTTGGTTCGCTGTCAAACCAGCAGAACAGTCAGGGTGAAGTGCTGCAGGGCCAGTTGGTTAAGCACCCCACCAACATGCGTCTCACCTACAGCGTGACACCATGGTTCTCTCAGAATCTGCCGGCAAACAACAAGTACTTCAACCGTTTCAAGACAGACGGTCGCGGCTCTCTGCTGGCAGTCTTCGACAACACCGTAGCACCTATGGTACACTTCACCGGTGAGTACATGCTGAACAACAACATGACCGTTACCGGCGATGACAGTGACTTCAAAATTCTCACCGGCAGTGACTATGTTGACGGAGATGCGTATGTCTTTGACCGTAAGGTGATTAAGGGCGATGTGGTGTGTCAGAACGGTTACATCCATCAGCTTGACAAGGTGCTCGTAAATCCGGGCAATATGTCACAGGTGCTGCGCAGCGATGACGAAACACATTATATCTCACGCATTCTGGACTATTACTGTTTCCCAGATCCAGACATGACACTGACGGAGCAGTATCGTGCTGATGCTTCTGTGTTGGGTCAGGATACCGTCTTCGCTATCCGCTACCTGAGCAAGAACTCACAGCGCGCAAAGCTGTCACAGCCTTCTCGCGGTGTCACTGTTGCTGACAACCAGCTGCTGGACTTTGACCCGGGTTGGAACTACTACAATCCTACGCTGAAGGGTAGCACCACTACCGACGAGGCAGAGATTGCAGCATTCCTGGCTCCTGATGATGATGCAGTGGAAGATTATTTCCTCAATGAGGCAGCATACATCCTGAAGAACCTCGGTGCTCCAGGCCTGCCTATCACAGCTGAGAACCTCGATACTCATCTTGACTCAGTATATAACAGCGACCCGTCAATCTTTGCCAGCATTCTGAACAATGTGATGAAGGGCTATCTGACCAAGACGGTGCCAAGCAACTTCTCTACGGTGCAGAACGACGCCTTTGAGTTCCTTGACGTTACAAAGGACGATATCATAAAGAAGGCTGACGGTAACTATGATGTCACCATCGCCAACAACGGTGTCATCTACAAGATGAACAAACTCTTCGGTCCAAAGCTTTATAACTCAGTCCTCGGCCCTGCCTCTGTATATAAGGACATGCGCACGATGGGTGAGATGCTCAACGACCACCAGACCACAGCAGGTGTAGGCTCAAAGCTGGGTGCTGATATGTACTATTATCTGCTCTCTATGAAGGCCCGCTATGGTCTCTTCGTTCCTACAGACAATGAAAATCAGTTTATCATCATTGACCCTGCATCAGTAAAGGATACAGACGGTAAGCTGAAGGGTCTGCGCTTCAAGTTTGACCCAACTGCCGACGGTTCTTTCCACGTTTTGGTAAAGAAGTATATCTATAACGGCACAGGTCCATTCAATTCTATTTCTTCTTATACAGAAGCTGCTGGCGCTCAGGATATTAACATCGAGACCGGTATGTTCAACACTCAGATCAAGGACTTCCTTGACTACTGCACCATCGTGCTTGCCGACTCTACGGAGACAGGTAAGGGCAATCCGGTTTATGGTCTCTATGGCAATAAGTTCTATAAGACCAAGCAGGGCGGTGCCATCATGGTTGTTGACAACAAGGTTGCCGGCGGCCCACAGATCAGTGACCCATCACAGTGGAGCACCATCACTGAGGTATTCGATGAGAACAGCGCTGACGCAAAGATAGAGAACGGTACCGTATATCGTCTGAACTATCCTATGCAGCCCACTATCACCGGCGTGTATAAGACTCTGGAAGACAGTAAGTACGACTTCTATGACGAGAATGCTGACTATGACGTTAACCCACCACAGTATGACCACTTTCTCAACTTCTGCCTGCAGTTCAACAATGAGGACCTCTACTCATTTGCCGGTATCCTGACCGGTGAAAAGGGTGAGAACGTTGCAGCCAAGCTGAAGCCATACCGCGTGATTGACGATCAAGATAACTGGGCTATGCTCAGCGCTTACAACTATACCATCTATGCTCCTACCTACGAGGCAATGGTAATAGCACAGAGAGACATGGGTCTCCCTGTATGGAAGGATGTGCTCGCAGCAATGAATGACTGGCAGAGTGCCGGCTTCAGCAGCGAGGACGAGGCTAAGAAATACGTGAAGGATTGCCTTGACAAGATGTCTCGCTTCGTGCGCTATCACACCCAGAACAGCTCTCTCTTTGCTGACAGATACTTCAAGAATTATGACCCGGAGACGGGTTTGACAACTCCGGAGCCTGCTTACTCTACTTTCTGCTCTAACTCTATCGGTATCGCACAGACTCTGTCGGTATCAGGTGGTGACAACAAGCTGATTGTGAAGGACGCTTCAGGCACTGCAGTGACCGTCAACGCTTCTTCAAAGGATGCCAACCTCATTGCACGTGACATCACCGTAACTTCAAAGAATGACTCACAGTATGGCCAGTACAACGTCATCGAGAAGTCTTCCTACGTGACCATTCACGGCATTGACAAGCCTCTCTGCTTCAACAGCAACAGGAAGTATTAAGCCCCCTAACAGAGATAAAAACTAAAAGACTAACATAACTATGTCAAAATCTAAAATCCTATTGACACTCCTTTTCTCCGTCATCGCCCAGGTGATGATGGCACAAGGAACAGTCATATCAGGTACGGTGGAAGACGCCATGGGTCCGGTGATGCTGGCCAACGTGGTGGAACGCGATGACAATAACCGTATCGTCAGCGCCACACAGACTGATATGATGGGTAACTTCTCTATGGAGATTAAGAACCCGAAGAACAAACTCGTCGTCTCATACGTAGGAAGTAAGACAAAGGTACTTCCAATCGGTGACAATGTCACCTTCGCTATCAAGCTGGAGGATGAGAAGACCACTCTTAACGAAGTTACCGTGCGTGGCCGTCGTGCAAACTCTGGCGGTCTGAGCATTGACAAGCGCGAGATTTCGGTATCACAGCAGACCTTCAACCTTCAGGACGTGGAAGGTATGGCGTTCACCTCAGCCGACGAGGCACTGCAGGGTGAGATTGCCGGTCTGGATATCGTAAGCAACTCTGGTAACCTCGGTGCCGGTACATCTATGCGTCTGCGTGGTGTCTCCACCCTGAGTGGTAGCGCAGAGCCGCTGATTGTCGTTGATGACAAAATCTTCGACTACAACAGCGATGATATCGATATTGAGAATGCCGACGAGGAGGCTTTCTCCTCTCTGCTCGCTGTCAGCGTTGATGATATCGCAAACATCACGGTGCTGAAGGATGCCGCTGCTACGGCTATCTGGGGTTCCAAGGGTGCTAACGGTGTCATCCAGATTACCACTAAGCGCGGACGCCGCAGTAAGCCAAGAGTGAACATCGGATATAAGTTCACCGGCACATGGATGCCTACGGGATATACACTGCTGAATGGTGATAACTACACGATGATGCTCAAGGAGGAGTTCTATAACCCGACACAGAGCACAAAGGCTACATCTACCATCAACGAAATCAATTATATCCGCCCAGAGTCATGGGCCGAGGCAAACAACTGGAACAAGAACACCGATTGGGTTGACGCCATCACACAGTTCGGTCAGCAGCACGAGGCTAACCTCAGTGTCACCGGTGGTGGACAGAAGGCACAGTTCCGTATTTCTGCAGGCTACAACCACCAGGTGGGTACTGTGATAAAGCAGCGCATGGACCGTCTGACAACACGTCTCGTGTTGGACTACAACGTGTCTGACCGCATCAGGTTCTCTACCAACTTCGCGTTGACATACACTGATAACCTGAAGAACTATACCCTCGGTAGCAGTAAGGACAACAGCTCACACAACAACCTGCTGCCAATGGCGCTGGCGATGGCTCCTAACTCAAGCATCTATCGCTATGACCGCTATGGCAACATGACCAATGACTTCTTCCTGATGAATCCTATCGTGAGCGGCAGAACTCCAGACGACGGTAACTATACGTCTGAGCAACTCTCTGATATCGTAAACATCGGTAACCCAGTGGCTTACGCCAACAAGTCTTGGCAGAAGGAGCAGACTTACAGCATCGTGCCTGACTTTGAGATCAAGTATGACCTCCTGGGTACTGGCAACGGACAGCACCGCCTGACATTCAACGGACGCGTATATTTTGATATCTTCGCAAAGTCCCTGCCTACATTCATGCCAGGCAGCCTGTCTAACGGTTTCTATACCGACAATGACTACAACTACATTACAAATGCTGAGACGAACCAGTTCAAGATGGGTTCACGTTTGCAGTTGACCTTCACTCCGGCATTCAAGAATGAGGACCTGTACCTCACCATGTTTGCACGCTATGAGGCTAACACAAACAGGAATACATATCAGTTCCTGGGACAGAGCTCTATTCCTAACGGTATCACAGCGTCAACCGTTGACGCTCACCTGCTGGATATGAATAACCAGCCAAGTACAACAAAGTGGTCATCACACAACTGGGTATATAACGCGCACTTCTCTTATAAGTCACGCTACAGCGTAGGTTTCTCTCTGCGTGCCGACGGTGACTCAAAGTTCGGACCTAAGAACCCTTGGTTCTATTCTCCATCTGTCTCTCTGCGTTACAACGTGAGCGACGAGAAATTCTTTGAACCTCTGCGCAAGGTGGTATCAATGCTCGGTATCCGTGGATCATGGGGTATCACAGGTAGCTCCAATGCTTCTGTAGAGAACTACTTCAACCAGTACACCTCTCGTGCAGGACGTTATGGTGATGCTTATTACACCACGATGAGCGGCATGAAGCTCGATGACCTGCGTCCACAGAAGAAGATCGGTCTGAACCTCGGTTTCAATATCGGCTTCCTGGATGACAAGTACGAGATTGACATTAATATATATAATGAGAAGACCAAGGATCTTATCATGAAGAGCCTGCCAATCCCGACATCTGCAACATGGAACAGCTCTACTGCTCTTTCTTACGGTAACGTAGGTGAGATGGAGAACAGAGGTTGGGAGTTGAACATCACAGGTAATAAGTTCATCAAGGCCGGCAAGTTCTCTATGTCTGCAAGCTTCAACCTGGCTCAGAATATCAACAAGCTGAAGTCAATGGACCAGCGCGTGCTCAACACTCTGAACACAGAGCCAACATTCAGCGCCATCGGTTCAGGCTCTATGCTGACTCACGTCGTTGTGGGTGACCCGCTCGGTTCTATCTACGGATACAACTATAAGGGTGTTTATCAGTACTCATACGACTACCTGACCAACTATAATACAAAGCAGATACAGCTGCAGACTCAGGCAGAGGCACGCGGCGAGACTTACGATTGGAACTATGAGGCTTGGATCAACCAGCAGTTGGCTGAGGGCAAGACATTCCCTGTAGCTACTGACGAGAACGGCCACGTCATCATGACCAATACCGGAGTGCCAAAGCACATGGCTTACTACTATGGTGATACAGAGTATAACTTCAAGGGCGGTGACGCTATCTATGAGGATGTGAACCATGACGGTAACATCAACGAGCTGGATATCAAGTATCTCGGTTCTTCACTGCCTAAGATGCAGGGTGGTTTCAGCCTCACACTGCAGTATGGTCAGTGGAAGCTGGTTGCACGTTTCAACTATCGTTGGGGTAACAAGATCCTCAATACGGGCCGCATGTCACTCGAGAGCATGAGAGGAACAGAGAACCAGTGTGCCTCTGTAACCTATCGTTGGCGTAAGGACGGTGACGTGACTCAGATTCCACGCGCACTCTATGGCGCAGGCTATAACTATCAGGTTTCATCACGCTTCGTGGAGGACGGCTCATTCCTGCGCTTCCAGAACCTGCAGATTTCTTATAGCTTCCCAAAGAAGAAGGTGCAGAAGCTCGGTCTGAACACTCTCTCTGCCTATGTGACTATGAACAACCTCTTCTGTTGGACGAAGTACACAGGTATTGACCCTGAGGTTGCAGGCAAGACATATCAGCCTACATACGACGGAGCAACAACACCAAGGTCTAAGTCTGTCACTGCCAGCCTTAACTTCGGCTTCTAAAACAGTTGTAACATCATCATAAAAGACAATAATGAATATGAAAAAGATATTTTCAATCATACTGGCATGCATCGCGCTGACCTCTTGCGTTGACACGGTTATCCTGCCGGAAAACAAGACAGTCGATGACGACTTCTGGAAGAAGAAGAGCGAGGTGAGCGCTGTCGTCTCTGCTGCGTATGCACAGCTGCGCGACGAGGTGGCAATACGTAACATGATTATCTGGGGTGACTTCCGTTCCGATGAGCTCGTCGTAACATCTGCCCTCCCTGCTTCTACTACTCCTGCAAAGAATCTGGGTCCAATCGCATTGGCACAGATTTATTCGCTGAACATAGAGACCGATAACGTGTTTACCACTTGGTATCCGTTCTATTCAGCCATCAACTACTGTAACCTCGTGCTGCAGAAAGCAGAGAGCGTTGTGGCTGTTGACCCTGACTATACAATGGATGACTATCTGGCAAACCGTGCTCAGGCACTCGCGCTGAGAGCTTTCTGCTACTTCTACCTCACAAAGGTGTTCCACGATATCCCCGTTACACCGGGAGCATACCTGGAGAGCAGCGCAGACCTCAATGCTATGCAGGCAACGCCGGATTCTGTGCTCAATATGTGTATCAATGACCTGGAGGAGGCTGAGCAGTATGCTGTCTCTGGCAACATCTACGGCGACTGGCGCGATAAGGGTTACCTGAACAAGGACGGTATCAATGCTATCCTGGCAGACATCTACCTGTGGCGCGCATCTATCAACCGTGATGCAGCTGACTATCAGGCTTGCGTGGATGCCTGCGATAAGGTTATCAAGGCCAAGAAAGAGGCTTACGAGAAGGACGGTTTCAAGCGTTACCGCTACGGACAGGACGACACGGAGAAGGACTACTATCTCTCTCCTTATAATATGATGTACAGCGACCTCTTCGGCCAGAACGGTCAGAATGCTGACGAGAGCATCTTTGAGCTGCAGTATAAGCTCAGCAGTGCTAACAACGCCGGATTGGACAAGATGTACTTCCGTTACAGAAATAGAACATCTGACAGCTACGGTTATCTGAAGGCATCCTCAAAGTTCGGTACTGTTGACGGTACCGGTAACGGTGTGTGGATTAACAATGCCGACCAGAGACTCTACGAGTTCGTGTATGACGCAGGCAGCGGCAGCGTAGAGCAGTTTGCTGTACGTAAGATGGTTGCTACATCGTCTTCCGGTCTGAAGTCTGCTGACTCAAAGCGTGACCCGCGTACTTCGGTATATCAGAACTGGATATTCTATCGCCTCACTGACGTGATGCTGATGAAGGCAGAGGCTCTGGTGCAGCTCTATAACCTTGCTGGCAAGGCTGAGACTGATACACGCAATGAGGAGGCGTTCGCACTCTGCCAGTTCGTGAATGACCGCGCACTCTCAGATGAGGACAGATCAAGCTATACGCTGAAGTATTCTACCTATAAGGACAGAATGGAGGAGCTGGTTCTCGCAGAGCGTGCAAGAGAGCTCTGCTTTGAGGGTAAGCGCTTCTTTGACCTGATGCGTTATAACTATCGCCACACCAGCGTACAGGCTGACCTCACCAAGCATCTCTTTGACGAGGATTACACTATCGTGAACAACAACGATGAGTTCCTGGCTCTGCTGCTGCGCAAGTATCCGGCACCTACAGCGATGAGGTCTAAGATACGTGACGAGAGAAATCTCTATATGCCTATTAATATGGACGAGGTGGAAATTAATACTAACTTGGTACAGAACCCGGCTTATAAGTCTTACTCTAAGTATTAATTGCCCCAAGTGTGTAACAATTTTCGAAATAAAAACAAAGAAGATATGAACAAAGTTATATTTAATATAGGAAAGGTGTTAGCGCTTGGACTCGTCGGCGTGATGTGCTTCACATCATGCACAGAGGAGCCTGACGGCTCTAACCTCTTTTCTGCCGAACAGAAGACCATTGCGGAGTTGGTTCGTGCTGACGAAGACCTGACGGCTTTCTACCGCATGTTGGAGAAAAGTAAGTTCGACAAGTATATGGGCACGTACGGTGAATACACCTGCTTCGCTCCACAGAACGACGGCGTGGACCTGTACTTGGACAGTCTCTATAACGATGAGTCGTACCTTATCTCCAAATCAAAACTGAAGCACAATGGTATCGCCGAGGCTGCCGACTGGGATAACCTCGACGTGATGGAGAAGGTGGAGCTGATGACTGACTCACTCTGCGATGATATCGTGCGCTTCCATCTCTCAGGTGAGAAGCACCTGCAGACCGACCTCGACGGTACCGGTACTACATGGACAACGATGAAAATCGGACGTAGCATACGCGTTGGAACATTCACTGACGGTGAGTTTGTCGGTAAGACTTCCCTCAATGATGCTGCTGCTATCGTAGAAGGTGACGTGGAGGCTATCAACGGCGTGCTGCAGGTTTGCTCTACAGTTGTGCCTCGTTCAGACCGCACCATGAACGATCAGCTGCGCGTGGAAGGTGAGAAAGACCTCTCAATATTCTATGCAGCACTGGAGGCAACAGGCCTGACAGACACTCTGATGATAGAGAATAAGAAGAACGAGGATGGTACTAACAAGACTTACTCTCTGGCAAGTCACAATGACCGTGACGGAAATCCTCTGTATTATCCAAAGGAGTGTATGATTAAGTGGACCGTATTCGCTGAGACTGATGACGTGATGAGGGCTGCCGGTATCAACAACTTCAATGACCTGAAGCAGAAGTGTATCGAGTGGTATGGCAACTGCGGCGCTTGGTATGACTATATCAACGAGAAGGGTATCACCATCAGTACAGGTGATGACTATACCAACCCATTCAATGTGGTACACATGTTTGTGGCTTACCACATCCTGCGTGCAGGTATGCCTATCGACCGTATCGTGTATGAGAAGAACTCAAGTACCGATGCTTCATGGAACTTCTGCTTTGGCTACGAGCCACAGGAGTACTTTGAGACAATGCTGCCAAACACTCTTATGAAGGTATGGGAGACAAACCCAAAGACCACAAAGAACCTTTGGCTGAACCGCTACCTGACCAACAACACCCTGACATCACGTCTCGGACTGTGTGCTATAGGTAACGGTGATGTAGATCACAAGCTTATCTTTGCCGGTGTTCCTGTTGACCGCAACAACAGCGTTGAGACTCTGAACGGATACATACATCGTATCGGTGGAGTGCTGAAGTATGACGAGAATGCAAGAAACGCACTCTATGAGCGCCTGCGCCTTGACTCTTCTACATTCCTCTATGAGCTTATCAATAACGGTCTGCGTGGTGCAACACCTGCTGAGGTCAGCACACTCAACGGCGGTGGCGACGGTAACCGTGTGGCATTCGAGAATACATTCTTCGACAATATCGTTTGCTACAACCCAGGTACTCTGCTCCGCTTCAACGTGATGGGTGCTTGGCGTGCACACAACTCTGACCAGTTCCAGGGATGGGATGTATATGACTTCGCAATCAAACTGCCTCATGTACCAACAGGAGATTATGAGTTGCGTATCATCTATCCTCCTATGGCACGTGGCGGACTCATGCAGTTCTATATCGGTAACAGCTCTAAGCAGTCTGACATGGTAGCAGTGGGTATCCCATTCGATGCTTGTGCTAATCCTTATGAGGATGCTACCATCGGTTACGAGGACGTGATCAACCGTGACGAAGATGAGACATCTGACTGTGGTGTGGAGAGCGACCAGCGTATGCATGTACGTGGATATATGCGTGCTCCGGCTTCTTTCTCACGTGGTACTTATAACACAGTCACTGACCCGCTGACCTATTCTGATGACGATCTCTATTCTGCAGCAAAGCAGATTATCGGTTCTACCAGCTGTCGTACAGAGACTGGCTATGGTACGATGATGCTGCGCCGTATCATCACTACCCAGCGCTTTGAGCAGGGTAAGGACTACTGGCTGCGCATCAAGAACCTGGTGAACGATGCTAACCTCGGTTGGTCATTCGACTTCATTGAGCTCGTGCCACTTGACATCGTCAATAGCCAGAGCATGTCAGAGGACTGGTATTAAGCCAATTCATAATGCATAATTAATAATTCATAATTGACATAGACAATTATTATGAAGAGAAATAAATATATAGGAATAATGATGCTGGCAGCAACTATGTTTGGTGCCGCATCATGCTCTGACTATTCGGACTACAACACGGTGCCCGTATCCTCGCAGGCGGGAGCTGACCAGACGTTGTGGCAGAATATCAGCAGCGACCCGCAACTGACGAAGTTTGCCACCTTGGCAAAGCAATGCAACTTCTCAGAGGCTTTGAACAGCCCGCGCTTCTATACCGTATGGGCACCAACAGACGATGCCATAGACCAAATGGAGTATGACAGACTCCTGGCAAGCGATAGCGCAACGGTTCTCAAGGAGTTCATTCAGCAGCACATCACAGAGTATAACTACCCTGTATCGTCTGCTCTGGAGGATAAGACAATCGTGTCACTGAACCTGAAGCACCATGCTTTCACTCAGAGTTCATTTGACGAATTCCCTTACACTGCTATCAACCTGCCATCATCAAACGGTGTGATGCACAAGATCAGCGGATACTCTGAGTTCTTCAATAATCTTTATGAGAATATCGACAACCTCGTTGATTGTGACTCTCTGAAGAAGTATGTTCAGAAGTATGACATAGAGGTACTTGATCCAAACAATTCTGTCATCGGTCCTATCAAGGATGGTAAGCAGACCTATCTGGACTCTGTGATGAGAAAGCAGAATACTGTTATTGCCAGCATCATGCGTGCAAGCTTGGATAATGAGGACTCTACATACTGTATGCTCATTCCAAACGATCAGGCTTGGAGAGGTGCTTACGCTAAGATAGCTCCATACTACAAGTACATCACCAAGATGGACTATATGGATTTGTCTAAGAAGTCAACCGTAGCTTCTTCTACAACCGCTACCACAGCCAAGGCTGACGAGCCCGCTACCACTACCAGTGATTATCAAGACTCACTGACTTGTCGCAACATCGTGAGAAATCTGGTGTTCTCTAACTCTACTCCACGCAATCAGGCTCTGTTCGACAACACCCCCATTTCACCAGATGACTCACTGCTTTCTACTCCCGGTAACTATCTGACGAACGGTCAGGAGATACTGAATCACACTGTTGACATTGACGAGATGAGTAACGGTATTGCCCGTGTGATAGATTCTCTCACTTTCTATCCATGGGATACGTATGTGCCTTGCATCGTTTCTACCATGCCTGAACAGACACTGAAGGTAAAGGATGCGAAGGAATCTACGCTGAAAAAGACTGTTCCACTTGAAGACCTGAAGGAACGTCGTGATACTCTCTTCAGCAAGGTGCCGAAGATGTTCAACCAGTGGCTCTTCCCTGCAAGGGAGAAGTTCTTCACCTACTATGCTGTTGACAGTACAAACATTGACGGTACAACAGGTAAGCCAGAGCTGAACTTTAAGCTTAACGGCGTACGCTCTGCTACGTATCACATCTATGTAATAACTGTTCCTGAGCAGATTTCTAACGATTATGCTGCGGCAACACCGAAGCCATACTATCTGCGTTTCTACCTCAGCTGGACTGATGCATCCAACAAGCAGCAATATACAGTGCTGCCTCAGGGAGCAAGATCTACTTATGAAATTACCACAGCTAACGGCAATAGCACTGCAACACTGACCTACGTGGGCGATCCAGGACGTGTCAACGTCTTAGACTTGGGCGAGTTCACCTTCCCTGCTTGCTATGCCGGAACTGATGCTTATCCAAGCCTTATGATGATGCACACCAAGACATATACCTCTGCCCAGAACCGTAACAGGTACGATCAGCAGATGCGTGTCGCCGGTGTCTATCTCATACCGAAGGAGTGTAATGACTATTGGGCAAATAAAGAATGATGACGACTATGAAAAGTACTGTATATAACTTCCTACAGCGTCAGAGTCTCAGACTCTCACTCTGTGCCATTGTCTTAACCGCAAGCACAGTGGCTATTGCACAGGATGAGTTCGAAGACGAGGAGAGCTCGAGCCTCAAGGCTCCTAAGCGCACCGTCGTCGTTGACAACAATCCTACTATTAACGTGCAGGGTGTCGTTGTTGACGATGCAACGAAGAAGCCTGTTGCCGGTGTTCGACTCCAGGCCCTCAACGACAACCGTTATGCTGCCATGACCGATGCAGAGGGTAAGTTTACCATCAAGGTTCCTACCTTCGCCACATCTCTCTTCGTGCAGGCTCCTAAGTATCTGTCACAGCAGGTGGCTATCATCGCTGGTGACTCTCTGCAGCAGGTGAAGATCAACATGCTCAGCAATGTCTTCGCTTCAATGTATGAGGACGGAACCACGATTACGGCTACCAACAGCTTCGTTTCTGACGGAAATGGTCTGACCATTGACGAAGAGATAACCAAGAAACTTGGTGCCGACATTCACAGCACAATGCACTCAGGTAATCTGGAGCAGGGTGCAGCAATGTTCATCCGTGGTATCAGTTCTATCAATGCCAATGCACAGCCACTCATCATCCTCGATGGTGTAGAGCTGGACATGCAGCGCAACCGTGAGTCACTGCACCTCGGTGACATCTTCAACATGCTGTCAACAGTAGCCCCTGAAGACATAGACAAGGTGACAGTGCTGAAGAATGCTACTGCCCTGTATGGTGCACGCGGTGCAAACGGTGTGATTCTCATCAGCACCAAGCGCGGTAGGTCTATGGCTACACGTATCGATGCAAAGGTCGGAGTGGGCTGGACATACGTGCCACGCACTCCTACAATGATGAACGCATCGCAGTATCGTAACTATGCAACCGAGCAGCTTGGAACGATTCCAGAAGTGCAGCAGCGCATCGGTTCTATCACGAACCCACTGCAGTTCAACTTCCTCAACGATGCAAAGGACGGTTACTACTATAACACCTACCACAACGATACTAACTGGAAGGACTACGTATATCGCACAGCGCTGACACACAACTACAGCATCAATGTGCAGGGTGGTGATGACATAGGTATGTACAACCTCTCTGTGGCTTACATCCAGACGATGAAGAACGTCAGGGAGACCAGCTATGACCGCATCAACGTGCGTTTCAACACTGATATCAACCTGCTGTACAACCTGCACACCAAGTTTGATATGTCTTTCTCACGTTCCAATACGAACCTCCAGGACGATGGCATCCTGCCTAATCTTAATTCCGGAACAGTGACATCACCTACGTTCCTTTCACTGATAAAGAGCCCACTGCTCAACCCTTATCAGTACAACAAGAACATTGAGGCCTTCACATCGCTGATATCTGATGCTGATGACCTCTACAGCACACTGAAGAATGGCAACTATTCTCTTGCCAACCCACTCGCTCTGTTTGACAACGGTGCCGGTGAGCGTAAGAATCGTAACGAGAACACATTCTTCAATGTCACAATCACACCGACATACGACATCAATAAGTACTGGAAGGTATCTTCACACTTCAGCTACTATCTGAACCGTAACTCTCAGGCTTACTACCGTCCAAACATCGGTCTGCCTTCATTCGCAATCGAGAACCTCGGTACTGTTTATTCCAAGACTGCGTCTATCTTCTCTAAGGAAACAAACATCCTGAGCAATACACACGTGGATTGGAACAAGAAGTTCGGTGCTCACAGCATCAACGCAATGGCCGGTTTCCGCTACAACTACTTCTCATTCGACAACAGCGACCTCAATACACAGTACTCTACAAAGGGTGAAGACGATAAGAACCCTCAGCTTAAGGCTGGTGATGACGTGTATTCAAAGGTTACAGGTGCTGACGATGTATGGAAGAGCATGCAGATGTACATCACCGGTGACTATGACTACATGAACAAATACTTCGCTACCGTATCTCTGCTGGGTGAGGCAAACAGCCGTTTCGGTAAGAAAGCCAAGGGTGGTATGAAGCTCTTCGGTGCCAAGTGGGCCATCTTCCCAAGCGTACAGTTCGGTTGGGTTATGACCAATGAGAAATGGTTCCCGAAGAACGGTTTCGTCAATTACCTGCGCCTCAATGCCGGCTTTGACGTGAGCGGTAACGATGATATCTCCAACTATGCTGCCCGCACCTCTTTCAATACCGTGCGTTACAACTACACCGAGATTGGTATCCAGTTGACAAACGTGGGTAATGAGGAGATTAAGTGGGAGACAACCAGCAAGCTGAACTTCGGTCTGCAGTCCAACTTCCTGCACAATCGCCTGGGCTTCAGGTTCGACTTCTACGTTCACAACACCAGCGACCTGCTGACTCTCAAGACCTTCAAGAACCCAATCGGTGGTATCAACAACTATTGGACCAACGACGGTAAGGTTCGCAACATCGGTTTTGAGATGGGTATCAACGGTAAGCCAATCGCTACAAAGGACTGGCATCTGGAGCTGGGAGCCACAATGGGACACTATAGCAACAAGGTCAAGGCACTGGCAAACGGCGACTTCACCTCTTCTATCTATGGTGACAACAATATCCTTACCTCTGTCGGCAACTCTGTAGGCGTATTCTACGGCTACCAGACCAACGGCGTATTCGCTACCAGCGAAGAGGCTGCTGCTTCTGGCAAGTACATCGTTGACGAGACCGGAGCTAGGAAATACTTCGGTGCAGGTGACGTGAACTTCGTAGATCAGAATAAAGATGGTGAGATAAATGAACAGGATAAGGTAATCATAGGTAATCCTAACCCAGGTATCTATGGCAACCTGTTCCTCAACCTCAACTGGAAGCGCTTCACACTCGGCATGACATTCAACTACACTGTTGGCAACGACGTGTACAACTATCAGCGCTCTGTCCTCAACAGCGGTGCTACGCTCTACAACCAGCAGGTTGCAGAAGTAAGCCACTGGCGCTATGAAGGTCAGGTTACAACACTTCCGAAGCTGGCATACGGCGACCCAATGGGCAACAACCGCTTCTCTGACCGTTGGATTGAAGACGGTTCTTACATGCGTCTGAAGAGCCTCATGCTCACCTATCAGGTGCCCATCCCAGAGGCTTGGCAGTCATGGCTGCAGGGCGTATCAGTATGGGCAGAGGGACGTAACCTCTTCACCATCACCAAATATACTGGCAACGACCCAGAGTTCTCTGTAAGCAACAATCAGCTCTATCAGGGTATCGATGGTGGCAACATCGCTCAGGGACGTATGTTCTCTATGGGTGTTAAGATTAACCTCTAAAGAATGCATAATTCATAATTCCTGATTAATATGAAAAAGATATTATATTCAATCATTGCAGTACTCGGCATATTCGGAACAACAAGCTGTTCCGATGTGCTCGAGTCTGACAGCTCGCGCCAACTGTTTGAGCCCTCGCTCAGCGAGAAGACCGACTCTGTCTTCTATGCTTACGGCATTATGCAGGCCATGCAGCAACTTGCTGACCAGTATTTCTTCCAGAACGAGATGCGCGGCGACTTGGTAACCACTACAAGCAAGGCTACCACAAACCTGAAGAACCTCGCGTCCTTCACGGCTGATGTCTCTAACAAGTATGACAGTGTGTATCTTTATTATAAGGTAATCAACAACTGTAACTACTATCTGGCACACCGCGATACGACGCTGACAACCGGTGCACGCAACGTAGTGTGCAACGAATATGCTGCCGTAGCATCATTCCGTGCCTGGGCATACCTGCAGCTGACACGTCAGTACGGCAATGTGCCATACGTTACGGAGCCTGTGACAACCATCGACCAGATCAACTCCAATACAGCTCCGGCAAGCTATGCTGCTATTCTTGCTGGCGAGGCAGAGAATCTGGAGAAGCTGAAGGCTCGCTACTCTGATGAGCAGATTGCTGTTCCTACATTCAATAACGCATTGCGTTCCATCGGTCGTCTGAATTGGGATACAAGTGTAGAAAAGCAAATGTTGCCAGGCAAGTGCTTCATACCGCTCAATGTGGTGCTCGGTGATCTCTATCTGGAGCTTGGCGAATATGAGAAGGCTGCGAAGTGCTACTACCAGTACCTGCGCTATGCCGGAGAGCATGACCCATACTATGCGAGCATAAGGGGTATTTCTGTAAACTTCTGTAATGCGATTAGAACCAGTTACAGTTGGTACAGCCCAATCTTCAAGAACCTGACAGACTTACCTGCAGACTTTAACGAGACCCAGCAGGGCACGCTCTACGCAAATCAGCCTGTATGGGAGAATTCTTTCCAACATTCTGCTGCAGCTGGTGATGTGATTTCTTACATCCCAATGGCAGTGAACTATACACAGGGAAAGACCACCGACATTCCTGCTATATTCGGCTATAGTTACTATGGCACGGATAAGAATGGTGATGTGCGTACCAGTAACCCCTATAGCATTTTCAACTGTCCGAAGACAGAGAATATTCAGGTAGTGCCTTCCAAGGCTTACTGTGACTCTGCACGCCTTGCCCAGCACTATTACTACACCGTACAATCCACTACCGGCAAGCAGTACTGGACAATTAAGAATGCTCCTCTCGGTGATGCACGTGCACGTATCGTCAGTCAGGGTGATGGTGAAGATTCGTCTTACGTATATTGCGATAAGCCTTCAACTGCTTACATCCTGCTCTATCGTAACGCTACCGTATGGCTTCACCTTGCAGAGGCTCTCAACCGTATGGGTTACCCCGACGCTGCCTTCGCTGTGCTGAAGAATGGTATTCATTCTGAGCTGGCTAACTTCCGTTACTACATAGAGTACGTGAAGGATTCTCAGGGCAATGACTCTATCGATGAGCAGGGCAATAAGATCATCGACGTAGAGAAGTCTCACATGGACGAGAACTATTACCTCACTCCAGAGTCATACGAGCTGCTTACTACCACATTGCCATTCCTCTCTCAGGAGAACTCTGAAATCTTCCGCAACGGTGTGACAAAGGCCTTCGTAGGTATCCATGCCCACGGTGCAGGTGCTGTTGACTACATCAACTCTTCTTACCGTTACAGCACAGTGGTAAGGGCAAAAATGTTAGATATAAGTCTGAATTTCACTGATGTGAATCTTCATTGTTACATTTGTCCAGTGTGTGGTAAAAAATATAATGTCGCTGGTTCTTGTGAAGGAGAAGAGTACAACAAACACGAAAAGGCTCAACTCCAAGGCCCCGTCCTTGATGATGAAAAGCTTACCAAGGAGGACTACATCAACGCTATGGAAGACCTCCTGTGCGATGAGTATGCAATGGAGTTCGCATTCGAGGGAACCCGTTTCTCTGACCTGCGCCGTCTTGCTCTCCACAAGAACATGGCTGGCACATACTCAGGAAACTTCGGAGACACCTGGCTCAGCAGAATGCTGCAGAACAATGCTCCTGGCAGAACAATCCAGAACTGCTACCTGCCTTTCCAATAAGGCTGAGATAGAAAGCATACTATAAGCCGTGGCTGATATTTGGCTGTTTGTGTTGCTCGCAACATGAATATCTGAATATCAGCCACGGTTGTTTTTCTGCTAATTATGCAGATTTGTTACTTTTTCTTTGGTATGTAATAAAATTTTCGTAACTTTGCAACGGATAATGTACACATTTCAAATGTGACGACAATTAATTACTAACTAAATATTTACAATTAGCTTATGAAAAGAATTTTTACTCTTTCCTTAGTGATGCTCCTTACTTGCATGTGCGCTATGGCACAGGTAGTACTGGGTGACATCAAGTTCAGCCTTGGTGAGGGCAAGAAGATCAGCCCTACAACAGGTAAGATTCTGGTGACATTCCCTGATGTTACCGGTGCTGATGAGAGCACTGCGTTCACAATCGAAGGTAGCTTCGGCCTTGAGGGTACTGAGTTTGACGGTGTTGAGGGTACATTCGCAAGCGGCGTAATGTTCGACTTGGCTGAGTATGAGCTTCAGCCTTCTACTGAGTATGCCCTGACCATTACGTCTGTAAAGGTTGGCGGTGCAGAGTGCGCTGCTGAAGGTGGCTATGTTCTTCACTTCCTGACTCGCGGTGCAGAGCGCAAGATGGCGTGGACATTCTTAATGGATGAGGCTTCAGCTGCACAGATTGTAGCTGAGGGTTCTGCTAATCCAGCTGGCGGTGATGCAGAGGATGTAACCAAGTACATGGATATTACTAAGAATGGTGCAACAACACATCGCTACTATGTTCCTGCCCGTAACTATGAGGAGATTATGCTGCCCGACGGAACAGTACTGCCAATGACTGAAGACCTGTCATTTAAGTTTGGTAACAAAGCTTTCTATGTCGGTGATACAGAGGGTTCTTATAAGGATTTAATCTCTTTCAATGGTAAGAATCAGTACATGACTATCCCTGATTGTAAGGCTGGCGATATAATTGTATTCAACGCCAATCGTGCCACAAAGGGTAGTGCTACAAAACAGACCTGCATTCAGGCAATGAATGCAGCCGCTATTGCTACTGATGGTCTCGTTTCAGAGTCTGGTGTTGCTGACTCTATTTGGCTGGGTGGCAGTTATGCAAACTACAAGTTTGAAGCGCAGGTTGACGGTGACATCACTTTCCGTTTCAGCAACTGCTTGTTGAAGACTATTAACATTGAAGAAGGTATGCCAAAGGTTGCCCGTAACTACAATGTAATCGCACAGTATTCTGATGATACTAAGACTGTAGATCTTAAGGAACTCGTTGCCAAGAAAGAAGGTACCACAGGTTCTAATGTTAAGGTGAACTACCCATACTGGCTTATAGACAGCGAGGGCAATGCTTATACACACGGCTCCAAGGGTAATCCGTTTGAAGAAGTCTTCGACCTGAAGAACAATGGTGGTGAGAACGAGGATACTACCTTCGTTGTCAAATATAAGAAGACCGACTTTACCGGTGTTGTATATATCTCTGAGGGTGAAGACCTGGAGAATGCAGTTCTCTGCACACATGCCAATGCTGCCATCCGTGCTTCAATGGGTAAGGCTGCCTACTTGGCTGAGGATCTGAAGCTCGTTACCCTGCAGCCAGGAACCTATAAGATTCGTGGTGTCATCTTTGATGCCAATGGAACTGCAAGCCATCAGGTTGTCCTGACCAAGGGCGAGGGTGAGGAGAACGAGTTGTATCTCACAGCCAATGCTACCAACTGGACAGAGGCAGAGACTGATCTCATCACCATAGAGACTCCTACAGACATCACTCTGAAGGCTGGAGGCAGTGACAACAAGGGTCTTGACGTCATCATGATCTATGCTTCTACCGATGCTCCTGACGATCCAGACGGTATCGTATCAGTCAAGTCTGCTGACGAGAAGGTTGCAGCTCGCAAGGTTGCAAAGAACGGACAGATTGTCATTGAGACACCTGCCGGCAC
>JAEEGL011504822.1_pt1 | contig 19510 bp, 17 predicted proteins | sample 9134231 | NCBI WGS metagenome assembly JAEEGL01 (sample SAMN16246548, study PRJNA631951) | gut metagenome | biome: gut microbiome; feature: rumen; material: fiber-attached | host: Bos | place: Iran: Karaj | collected 2018-10 | reverse complement strand
GTTACGATCTCAAGATTACGGATACCGGGAAGATTATAAAATCTTGTATCTTTTATATCCGGCATTTGATTATAAGCATAAAGGCTCCACATACCTTCGCTGTAAATAAGCTGCCAGGGCTGGACGGTAAATCTGGTTTTATAATTAAGATAATTAAAACTTACGTAATTATTTTTTGACATTGCTTCTTCCAGCTTAGTCCAGATTTCATCATCAATCTTTACAGGATTCATTCCAAGGAACAGAATACGGTTTGAAAGTTTTTTGGCGTTGAGTTTTGTATCTTCATCGATGTTATCTGAAAGAGAATTAAAAATTTCAATTGCTTTTTTATAAACAGGAGTATTCTTTATCAGATTAAGAAGATTTGACATAAGCTGAGCAGCAATAATCTGTTTTTCAGAAGTTAGCATTGCAGGTATTCTGAAAGAAGGGCGAGTATAATAAAAGCCCTTTCTATTTCTGTCATATTGCAAAATATCTTCTGCTCCGAACTTCATTCTTAAATCGCGTAAATCACGATTAATTGTTGGAATAGAAGCATCTGTCTCTTCTGCAAGCTCTTCAACACTTGGATATCTGCCAGAAGCAATCAAATGATCTATCTTTAGGATTCGTTCATAGCCATTCAGATATTGTTTCTTTACCTTTTGTTTTGCCATCTATTCCTCTTATATTTTATATTATACACCCAGACTATCATGATTAGATAGTTTAATTTTTTTTATATACAAAAACCCATTTTTCTTTCTGAATTACTACTTATAAGCTTTTCTGTCTTACATAGCTCTTCAAGACGATTCAGAGTTACTTTTGAACCATTTAGAATCTCTTCCATGGTTGCTTTTCTTACAACATTATCAATTTCGCCACCGGAAAAGTTATATTCATTGGCAAGTTGTTTTGCTTGTTCTTCAGGAAGCCAATTCAACTTTGATTGCCAGATTGCAGTTTTAGCTTCGATCGTTGGATTTTCAAATTTGATTTTGTAAAGGAAACGACGTTCAAAAGCTGCATCCATATTTATTTCGAGGTTTGTTGTGGCAATCATAATGCCATCAAATTTTTCCAGGTTTTCAAGCAAGATATTCTGCATAGCATTTTCTGTTTTCTCTGCGCCGCCACCTCTGAATTCAGTTCTTTTTTGAATGATAGCATCAGCTTCATTGAATAATAAAATTGGGCAATCATTCTTACCATTTAGTTTAAGCTTCTGACACACAATTTTATAATCATCAAATATTTTTTGTATAAGTTTTTCGCTTTCTCCTAACCAACAGGATTTTGTCTGGCTTATATCAACATGAACAATCTGCCTGTTTGTAGCTTTTGCAATTTGATATACAGATTCTGTTTTACCTGTCCCTGGTGCACCATAAAGTAGAATGCAAATTCCAGAAGAAAAGCCTTTTGCTTTAAGACCGTCTTGGATTGTCTTTAGATGTTCTTTGTTCAATGATGAGTAAAGCATATTTATTTGATTTTGATTTTCCTTACTATAAAATAATTTCTTTGAAACAATAGTATCTGGAATTATTAGAGACTTTTCATCAAGCATTGGTTCATACAGATAAGCTTTATCACCAAGGAATAATTGTTTTGTCTTATCCGTTATTGATATTGTTGATTCGATAGCATTCCCTTTTTGTACAAAATCTATAAATCCATTCTTATATAGTTTATGCTTGCCAGAAATCATCAAACCCATATTATAGTGTCCTAGAGTTGTATCATAAACAGAAAGAAAAAGTCCTTGTAAAAAAGCGGTACATCCTTGTGTATAATAATAGCAAAGGGTATACAAACAATACCTGTCTTTAAAAGATTTGATACAGTCATAGATATCTTTAACAAAAGGAATATCTAAATGTTGATTTTCAAAAGCATATGCTTCTTTCATTTTGGATCCATAATTGTCGTAACCCTCTATTATAGTTCGTATTTCTTTAGTAAAAGAAATGGCATCGTATTCAATCTTTTTAATAATCATTTCTTGATTTCTTAAAATAGATATAATTATTTCTTCATCAAAAGAATAAGAGTGTCCATTATTAACAATGTTTACAGTTAAAAGATTTCTCTTAGCCAAATCTTCAATTTCATCATTATGTTGCAGATATTTTAATGTTGGAATGTCAAAATAACTACTGACTGACCTATCTTGATTTTTAGATAAAGTGATATCCAGTATACCGCAAAGAATTATCACCTGTGTTTCATTAATACCTCCAAAATATGATTTTAAATGTTCTAAGCATTTTTGCATTTTAGGAGTATTATCATACTTTAATTTTTTCTCTTTCGTCTGTTTGCAAACATATTCAATTGTAGCAAGTACATTCCATCTCATTTTTTTTTGTTGCTTCATAATTACACCTCTCAAATTAATCAACAAGAATATCTGAAATACAAATTTTACTGATACAGATATCGCCTTTATCTTCAAGCTGGAAGACTGTTTTAAGTATTTCTGCCTGGCAAGTTTCTACATCAGACAAACGAACAGGCCCCATCCATTCCATATCCTCTTTAAGCATACATGCATCACGATTACACATATTTGCAAAAAACTTATCCTGAATTTCTGGATCTGTTCCTTTTAAGGCCTTTGCCAATGTTTGTTGATCTACTTCTTGAATAATCTTTTGAATAGCTCGGTTATCAAGCATAAGTATGTCACCAAAATTGAAGATGCATTTATTCAATTTCTTTTGAAATATAGGTGTTTCTTCCCGGAAACTTTTTAGTATTTTTTCAGCAAATTCATGATTGGTGTGAAGAAGATATTTTGTAATAACTTGATAATCTTGTTCAAACTCCATACCAGAAGCAGTTAAAATATGTTCAACTTCAGCAATTACTTTTGCATCTGATTTTGTGAAGTCTTTTGAACAAGAAATAACTGCATTTCTTATTTTATCATCCATTCCAGAAAGTAAATCTTTTCCTTCAAGTGATTCGGCACCAAGATATGCAATTACTTTTGCAAAACTAACATAGTACATACTAATTACATAATCCATAAGAACTTTCTTTGTGGCTCTTGTGATATTACCCATAGCTTCAATTACTTTGGATTCAGCGATTTGATTTGTTTTCATAAGCATTTCCTCCTTATTTCATTATGGAATATAACATGTGCACACTATCATCGTTTGATAGGCTGAAAAAAAATTAAATATTTTTTACTTTTTCCAACTCAAATTACAATGCCGTTATTTGGCACCCTTGACTTGTATAATAAAAAGCACAAAAGTCAAAGGAGGCTTTAAATGAAGACAAACGAAGGAAATTATGTAATGTGTATTTTTACCGGCAAAATCTGTTATACAGAACGCGAAGCTGGTCTTGTAATCAACGGCTGCAAAAAACACTTCTACGCAGGCCACGGCCACTGGGCCAAGTCTGCCTACGGAAACTCCAAATCAATTCCTCGCCGCAAATACTACTGCAAAGACTGCGGATTTTATCACGTAACACATCTTGCCCTGTATGATATGGATTCTCAAAACTATGCTTGGGAAGATGCTTTTTACAAGGAATACGAACGTAGACAAAAGAAGGCGGGAGCATAAGGAGGAATGACATAATAGGTAATGAAGAATTAAATGAAATTCTTTTCTCTAATTCTACAAAACTTTCTTCAGTATGATTTTTTTTGTTTTCCTAACTAAAAAATCAAAACTGTGATAAAATTATAAAAATAGAGGAGTATTATATGGGAATTAAATTTCGAAAACGAATTAGATTGTTTCCAGGATTTACATTAAATATAAGTAAAACTGGTATGAGTGCTACTTTAGGGATTAAAGGATGTAGTGTAAACATTGGCCCAAAAGGTACCTATCTTAATACTGGTATCCCAGGAACAGGTCTTTATGATAGAATAAAGCTACAAGATTCAGAGAATACCAATTCTCCTAATAGTTCGAATATTCCTGGTACCCAGAATACTATTGTTCCTATAGATTCTTACACTGTTGATACTGAAATTAAAAGTTATAATCCTGAATTACTAACCTCTGATACAATGGCTTCGCTAAAGCAAAGTATTCTTGATGCAGAAAAAGTAAAGAAAGAAATGTATCAAGAATGGCAAGATGCTGTTTCGTCAAAAAATAGAACTTTGTTTGGATTAGTTTTATTACATTTTATAATTATAGGTTTCTTTCTAAAGAAATTAAAACAGAATTATAAAGATAAAAAAAGATTTGCTGAAGAACTAAAACAAGATTATGATAATTTCTCATTAGATTTGGATTTCAATTTTGATAAAGATACTCTTAATGATTACATTACAATTAGGAAAAACTTTGAAAACCTATCTCATGCTCAGAAAATTTGGGATATCACTTCTTATAGAAATACAGATCAATATCACGAACGGACTGTAGCAACAAGATCATTAACAAGAACACCTGTTTCTTTTTATAATAAATCATTAGATTTTATAAATACATCTTACGATGCTTTGGTTTTGCAGAATGCAAACGGAGGAGATTTGTATATTTATCCAGGTTTCGTAATTGTAAAAGAAAATAGTTCAAAAGATTTTGGGATTGTAGATTTAAAAAATATCAAATTCTTATACTCTGATTCGCATTTCATTGAAGAGGAAACAGTTCCATCTGATTCAGAAAATGTTGGATATACATGGAAATATTGTAATAAAAATGGTTCGCCAGATAGAAGGTATTCGAATAATTATCAGATTCCAATTCAATGTTATGGCGAAATCGCTATTTCATCTGAAGAAGGGCTTAATGAAGAATTCTTGGTAAGTAACTCGAAAGCTACTCAAATGTTTACAGAGAATTTATACAACTTCATAAAGTTACTTAACAAAATGAACTGGACTGCAAACTTAATAGAAGATAAATAAGTTTACTTATTTTGTTTTCTTAATACCGGTAGGATAAAAATGAAAATTAAACAAAGAGTATTTGAAATAATTCAAGATGCAAAGCCGGGTGATAAACTTAGTAGAATCTTTGATATCACCTTGATCTCTCTTATTATATTAAATGTTGTTTTAGTAATTGCAGACACCTTTGCTTTACCAGAAATGGTTAGCAAAGTGTTTTCATATATTGAGATTGTTTCGGTTATCATTTTTACAATTGAATATATATTAAGAGTCTGGACGGCAGATTTGTTATTTCCAAATAAGAAATATCCAATTGCAGTATTAAAATACATTTTTTCTTTCTTAGCTATTATAGATTTCCTTGCAATTATTCCTTTCTATCTGCCATTTATCATACCTATTGATTTACGGGTCCTAAGAATGCTTAGAATCATTCGGTTATTCAGAATCTTCAAAATTAATAGATATACTGATGCCCTGTCAAATATTTTCAAAGTATTCAAAGAGAAAAAACATGAATTACTATCATCAATTTTTGTTGTTCTCTTATTAATGATTGTTGCTGCAGTTCTGATGTATAACATTGAAAACACAGCTCAACCTGAAGTCTTTAAGAATGCATTTGATGCACTCTGGTGGGCATTAGCAACATTAACTACAGTAGGCTATGGTGATATTTATCCTGTGACAGCTTTAGGAAAACTTTTAAGTGCGGTAATTGCCCTTTTGGGTATAGGGCTTGTAGCAGTTCCTACAGGTATTATTTCTGCAGGGTTTATTGAAGAACTATCTGAATCAAAGAAATGCAAAAAAATTAAATACTGTCCTTATTGCGGTGAAGAATTAGATATATAAGGAATTATTAATATGCAGTTAGGTTGGATTGATTTTTCTAAAGAAGATAAAAGTAATGCTTTGAATATTATTAATTCATTGAATGAACCTGGAGTTCTAGATGAATTAGGTTTTGGAATTCTAAGAAATGCGTTTGCAAATGATTTTTTTCCCGGAACATCGACACTTCATACTAGGGCTAAATATTTATATTTAGTTTCTTATATGCTTTATGACTTTCAAAAACAATGTGCTGAAGGTCGTTTTCCTGCAACTGGAAATGCTGCTTCTTTTATAAACGAGCTTCGTGGAAAAATTGATAAAGAAGAATTAAAAACAAAAAATCTACTAGTAGAGAAAGGAGATTTGGATGGAGTTTTTGGTTCTTCCTCTTCTGACAAAAACTATTGGGTTGAAAGAACTCCGCTTATTTCTTATTGGTCAGCACTGAGAATGTTTGGATTCTTAGAAAATCAAAGTATATCATCCAATTTTACTTACAGTGAACTATTGGCAGATTTTTATAGAATTGCTCAAATGAAAGCAAACTCCAAGAATGCTTCTACAAATAGTGAATCAAGTGATACCAATGATTCTGATGCAGGTGGTTCAGTTTTTTATCCGATAAGTAAACAATTTTACAATCCAAAATGGAGAGAAACAATTCAAATAAATTTAACTAAGAAAGAATCAATAGATTTGACTAAAAGAATTATTAATAGTCCGGGTTCGGAAAAAAGTCTTTTTGCATTGATTCTTAAGGAAAATCTATTACCAAATGCAAAAGTGAACATGGATTTCAAAGGATTTACAGAGACCATAAAGAAAAAAGTAAGTGATGATTTAAGGTTAAAATTTGAAATGGCAAATAGCTTAAACGATTTTTATTATATGACAATGCTCAGGTACAATTATCTTTTATGTAATGGCCAGACAGAAAAGCTTAATATAGTCAAACGTTGGAAAGAAATGGAAAGAAATATTGTTAGTTATTGTAATGCTTTTGATCCTGAAAAAGTAATGATCTTTATGAATGTAAAAAACTCTAAACTAAAAGATTTCCTTTCCACTTTAAAAGTTTATTTTCTTGAAGCAGTTAGAACAGGTGATTATTCAAAAGTTGATGAATGGATAAAAACACGTGAAAGTAAATTAAAAACAACCAGGGCAAAGATTGGACATCCAGAAAAATATGATGTAAATAATTTAATTGATTTTGAGCGTTTCGATTATAGGTTTAATACAGCAAAACGTCATTTGATAGATATTCAGGAGGGATTAAAAAATGCTTAATCCTAAGAAAAAAACAGAACATCTCATTTATGGTGACATCCTGATCCCTCCCACAGGTTTTCCTGTTTTAGAAAGAGCAATAGCAACAACATTTTCTCTTGATATCTCTGCTTTGGTTTCTTGTATGATACCATTAGCTTTTTCTGATGATGTGAACAGTAAATTGTTCCAGAATAAAGTCAGTACATTAACCGCATTAAGGAATCTCTCTGAAAAGCTAATTATTTTCTGTGATCCAAGTCAAATAAAGAGTCTTAAAACAAGAAATAAAGAATTTGCAATTTTGCTCGAAAAAATGGTTTTGCCAGTTCAATTAAAGAAACTAGAAGGTGAAGATGTTTTTCCATCATTTCATCCAAAATTCTGGCTTCTTCAATTTGCAGATGATAAAGGAAATCATTGTTACAGGCTGATCATATTGAGTCGCAATATATCTTATGATAAATCTTATGATATTTCGCTTGTTCTCGATAGTTATACAGAAGAACGCAAACGTGGAGAACCTAAACGAAATTTCAATAAAACAAAAAACATCCTGGATTTTATTAGTTATTTAAGTATAACTGCAGAGACTTCTAAAACACAAAAGGAACAAATTATAAGATTAATTAACGACATTACAGATGAACAAGTTTGTTTTAAAGTTGAACAACCTTTTGATGTAGAGGACTTTGATTTTTATCCAATATATGAACAAACGTTTAGAAGCGATAAAAGATTATTCGATAAGACTGTGCTAAAACAAAAAGGCGAATACAAGAAACTTTTTGTAATGTCTCCATTTATAACGAAAGATATCTTGTTAAAATTACCTAAATCCCTGAAAAATCAAACGGATGATAATCATGTCAAAGTTATTACTAGACAGGATTCTATAAATAAACTTGAGAATAAAGATGGTATATCAAATATAGATTTTTATGTACTTAATCCAGATGTAATTTCAGGAGAGGAACAAAAGATAGAAGATTCTCCGGAAGCAGAAGATATAGCCCAAAAAGAAAATGAACAATATTATCTTGAAAACTTACATGACATTCATGCAAAAATATTCTTAACTGAGACTTCAGAAAAAAAACAAATTTTTCTAGGTTCTGCAAACGCAACAAATTCAGCCTTTAATAGAAATGTTGAATTTATGGTACGGCTTTCTTCTAAAAGTAATGCATTAAGTGTTGATAATTTTTTTAAGGATCTAAATATAGATAATAATATGTTTATTCCTGCTGTTGAAGGAAAAGAAGAAACTGAAAACATAGAATTACAAACAAGGCTCGAAAATACCTTACGAACTATAACACATCAAAGAGCCAAGGGGTTTGTGGAATGTATAGATGGTTCCTATTCTATTATGATAACGTTTGAAGAATATCAACAATTTGATTCAGATATTGTTGTAACATTAAGTCCTATTAATTCCTCTGAAAATAAATTATATGCTCAAAAGATTAAATTTGAGGATATCCCTGTCTCATCTTTATCTGAATTTTATTATCTAAAGGTTTCTTCTAAAGATAATACAAAAGATATTAGCTTGGAACGATTAATAAAAATTCCAACAGATAATATTCCTTATGAAGAACGAGACTGTCAAATTATAAATCAGATAATTACTAATAAAGAAGCCTTTACTGAATATGTAACTTTATTGTTGAGTCAGGATTCCATTTCTACACAATTAGAAATGAATGAAATAAAAGAGAACTCTGCAAAATGGAAAGTATCAAACTCACAAATGCCTTTATACGAAACTTTGTTAAGAGCAAGTGTTACTAATCCACAAGCCGTTTTGAATCTTGGCAAAGATATAGATTTAATTACAAATAAAGAAATTGTGTCTGATGATTTTAAACAACTCTATGAACAATTTAGGCAAATTGTATCTACTATGGTTGATAAGAGGAAATAGGTTATGGCAAGTTTTAAGAAAGAAATGAAAGATAAAATTGATTTAATCAATAAAGTTGAAAAAGAAACCTATGATTCTTTGAAAGATTTTCAAAAAGCAACTGTAGATAGAATTGATTCTAGATTTAGAGAACAACAAAACAGAATTCTTGTTGCTGATGAAGTTGGAATGGGAAAGACGATGATAGCAAAAGGTACTATTGCTAAAGTTGCTAAGCTTCGTCTTGAAGAAAAAGATCCTCTTTTTAAAGTAGTTTATATTTGTTCAAATCAAGCTATCGCCAAGCAAAATATCAGAACACTTGATTTATTAGACACAAATCCTCAAGTAGAAGATACAAGGCTTTCAATGCAACATTATCAAGTAATGAGGCAGGAAAACGATGAAAACATTCTTAGTAATTATATTCAGCTTATTCCTCTGACACCAGGAACATCTTTTGATACAACTGGTGGTGGGAACGTTAATGAACGGGCGTTAATTTGTGCGGTACTAGAATTAGCTCCAGAATTACAGTCTGTTAAAAATCAAATACGTAGACTGTTCATGTGGACAGCTGGAGGAAGAACTTGGAGTTGGCAGCTTAAAGATAAAGAAAATGCATTAAAGAATGTAATGTCTAAATTAAGAAAAGATGCTAATTCTCTTGATGATTCAAAATATAAGAAAAATTATCCATTTAATATTATTAATGAATTGAAAAAAGAAAAAATAGAAATAGAAGGTGTTGAAAAAAATCTGTTTAAGGTAATAAAAGAAACATGTGCTGTAATTAAAAATAGAAATTGTTATTGGAATTCAAAATGTTGGAAATGTAAGAGTTATTCTGAATGTAAAAGAGGTCCGATTATTTCTGCACTGCGAAAAGCATTTGCAAAAATTAGTACAGATATGTTAAATCCAGATCTAATCATTATGGATGAATTTCAAAGATTTAATTCATTAATAAAGATTGATAATGATAGTGATGCAGGAATGTTAGCTCAACGATTTCTTCAAGAACATAGTGATGACGAGAAAACTCGTACAAGAGTTCTTTTGCTTTCTGCAACTCCATATAAATTGTTTACAACAATGGAAGAATTAAATGATTCTAAAGATGATGATCCATATAAAGAATTCTTTACAGTAATGGATTTCTTATTTGAGAATAATAAAAATGATTTTCAAAGAGAATGGATAGAATATTCAGAATGTCTGCGAACAGCAAAAGCAAATGGTTTTTCATTATTGATTGATAAGAAAAATGTTGCAGAAGCAAAAATGTACGATGGCGTTTGTCGTACAGAAAGACTTTCTGTAATGGATGGAGAAGATTATATAGATGTAATAGGTGTCAAAAAGGATGAATATCTTAAAATAACAAAGGGAGATATAGAGTCTTATATTCAGGCACAAAATCTTATAAATGAATGTGGAAAGGCACAAAATGTACCTATAGATTATATAAAGAGCTGCCCTTTCATAATGTCTTTTATGGAAAATTATATTTTAAAAAAGAATATAAATAGTGCTTTTACAAAGAAGATAGTCCCTAATGTTGAGCCTGCAAATAAGCCACTGTTATGGTTAGAGAAAGACACTATTGAAAAATATGAACCTATCACTGAAACTAATGCACGGTTAACAATGCTAAAAGAAATAGTGTTTAAAGACAATTCTGAAAAATTATTATGGTGTCCTCCGACAAAACCATATTATAAATTAGAAGATGTATATTCAGATCTAAAAGACTTTTCAAAGACTTTAATTTTTTCTTCTTGGGAAATGGTACCTAAAATGATCAGTACACTTATTTCTTATGAAGAAGAAAGAAAAATACGTGCTTGGAAAACAACGACAAAAAAGAATTATTCAGATTACAAAAAAGGCGCAAGATTGACTTTGGATATTGGAAAGTTAGGAGGTAAACAACTCTTTTCTGAGATATATCCTTCATCATTCCTGGCTGATTTATATGAGCCTATTAAGGATTTAAATGAATCAAAATCTTTAGATACTATAAAAACAGAATTAGAAATAAAAATCCAATCGGCTCTGGAGAAGTTGAAATCAAAAGAAGCTTCTGGGGATGATAACGATTGGTATATTGCCGCTTTATTATTGCTTGATGATAAAAAATATGTAGAAAATTGGCTTGAACAAGAAATTCAATTTATTGAACCAATTCAAGAAGATTCCGAAGAAATCGATGACGACAATTATGAAGAATATGAAGAGGAATCTGATGAACAAAATGAATATGCAACTACAAAAAAAGAAAAGAAGGAATCAGATATAAGGTTTAAAAGAACAATTGAATATGTTCAAAAGGTTTATAAAGGAAAACCTCTTGGAAAACAACCTGCAGATTTAGCAAAATTCCTTGTGAATGTAGCATTAGCATCATTTGCAACTTGTTTTTATCGTACTTGTAAGAATGATGAAGAATATCAAATTAATGATGTGAAAAAAACACCAGTATTAAATGCAACTATTTTCGGTCGTACATTTATCAGGAATTTTAATACTCCTGAATCTATGGAAGTTCTAGATTATGTTGATCAAGCTAGTGATGAAGATTCTGGAAATTATCTTAATCGTGTTTATAAGTATTGCATTAATGGATGTTTCCAAGGAATGCTTGATGAATATATTCATTTATTAAAAAGAGGAAGGTCTGGAAAGTATCAAGAAGATGTAATTCAAAATCTTGATATGTTGGATACAGCATCTTATGAAATTGATACTTTTAAAGCTTTTAAGAATGAAGTTGAAAAGAAAGATAAATATAGAAATGAACGAATAAAAATGCGTTCTCATTTTGCTGTATGTTTTTCAAAAACAACAGAAAAGAGTGCAGGGGATCGTAGAGAAAATCTTAGAAATGCATTTAATTCTCCATTACGACCATTTGTTTTAGCTTCGACATCAGTAGGACAAGAAGGTTTGGACTTTCATAATTACTGTCGAAAAATTATGCATTGGAATTTACCAAGTAATCCAATAGATTTAGAACAGAGAGAAGGTAGAATAAACAGATATAAATGTCTTGCAATCCGGCAAAATGTGGCAGCTCTTCATGGAGACATTAATTTCTTACAAAATAGTTCTATATGGGACCAAATGTTTGAAGAAGCCAAACGAGTTGAAAATAATGATAATTATTCGGAACTCATTCCATTTTGGGTGTTTGGAAAAAATCAGAAAATTAAAATAGAACGTATTGTTCCAATTTATCCAATGAGTTCAGATATACTTCGTTATGAAAGATTAATTAAAATCCTTTCATTGTATCGAATGACTTTAGGCCAACCTCGCCAGGAAGAGCTTTTGGAATATGTTTTTGAAAATTGTAATGAGGATGAAATTAAAAAAATGAAAGATTTGTTTATTGATTTAAGTCCATGGAGTAAAAATATACAACTTAAGAAAAATATAAATTGTTAATTTACGGAATGTTTAAGGCTCGATCGTATCTCTAAGAAAGGTTCTTCAGATTCTTCAAGCCATTCAATTATCTGGGAAGTAACATTTTCAATTTTCTGCTTTGAGTTTTTACCACGAATGGCACATTCCCAGACAGTACATACACGCCAGCACTGTTCCTGATAATACTTAAGGTTTTCGGCATCTCGTTCTTTGTTGCGTGTAAACTTCTTTTGCCAGAATGCAGTATTTGATTTTGGGAAAACAAAATATTGGCAGTTTTCGTGAGCATGCCAGAAGCAGCCGTTTATGAAAATTACTGCATAGTAATGAGGGAAGATAAGGTCAGGTTTTCCAGGGTATCGTTTGTCGCAGATATGATAACGAAAACCAGCCCGATGTAGGGCAGAACGAATATGTTTTTCGGGCTTTGTATCCTTTGCTCTGATGTGAGACATATTTTTATGTCGGTCTTCTGGTGTTAAAACATCCATATAAACTAGTATAAAAAAACGGATGATTTTTTGCAATTTTTAATGTATAATGCAAGCAATGTATATAACAAAAACACATGGTAAGGAAAATGCAGGATCTTAAAACTTTCTATGATTGGATGATTATCTCCGCGAAAAAAGGAAAATCTACCGCTTATCATTATAAAAGTGGATTAAGTGCATGTTCAAATGATTTTCTAGAATGGAAATTAACAAATAAACCACTAATGGAGATGACCCTTAGTGAATTAGACGTGTCGATAAATAAAGCGAATTGTTGTAGTCAGTTTCTTACAAAGAATTCTCGTGGTAATAGTATGTACAGCAATTCTTTGAAACAATACAGGAATTTTCTAGCAGTGAATAATGGTTTATTGCTCGATACTGAATATGAAGAATTTATAGATAATTCAATAGAAATAACAAAAACAGAACGAACATCTATAATCAATGCAAGAGTTGGCCAAGGAATTTTTAGAGAAAAGATTATTGAAAAATATGATGGCAAATGTATTGTCACTGGTGTTGATGATAAACGTATTTTGTTCGCAAGTCATATACGTCCATGGTCTGTGAGTACGAATGAGCAGAGATTAAGTTCAGAAAACGGGTTTTTACTTAGTCCTCTTTATGATAAACTTTTTGATGTTGGTTTAATAACATTCAATGAAAAAGGGAATATTATTTGTTCGAAAGAACTTGATAATAATAATATAGATTTATTGGATATCGATCGGAATAAAAAATATAATTTAAGAACATCTGCTGTGTTGCTTGAAAATTTAAGATATCATCAGACTTTTGTTTTTCTTGGCAATGCATAGAAAAGGAGAATATGAGGGGAATGACTATGGATTATAAATATACAAGTATTGACCTTTTTTCAGGACCGGGTGGACTTTGTACTGGTCTTAGATGGAGTGGTATAAAAGCTTTAATTGCTGTTGAATGGAGTTATTGGACTGTACAAACTTATGCTGCTTCTCATGGTGCAGAAATATTTGAACTTGAGAAATACTTAAACAAAACGATGGAATCGCCTGAAAAGTTTTTTAAACCAAGTGATAAAACATTACTTATTTATGGAGATATAAATAAGGTTGAAGTATCTCTTATTAAGAAAATATTAAACGAACGATTCAATGTGGATTCTGTTGATTTAGTCACTGGTGGTGCTCCTTGTGAAAGCTTTAGTATGGCAGGAGAAAGAAAAGAAGATGATGATAGAAATGTATTATATAAGAACGTCTTAAGAATTGCCCGTGGTGTAGATTCTAAGATGTTTTTATTCGAAAATGTAAAAGGTCTTTTCTCCAAAAAACTTAATGGAGTTCCAGGTGCAATGTTCCGTTATATTTGTGAGGAATTTCAATCAGAAATTGAAGGTTTGCCTTCTTATAAACTTTGTAGTTCAGACCAAAATAAAGTTCTTCTTAAAGCTATAGAATATGGTGTACCACAAGCGCGAGAACGTGTTTTTTTAGTTGGTGTTAACAGAAAATTTAAATCAACATATAAATATCCCGAACCAACACATGGACCAAATAGAAAGTTCCCATATGTAACTGTTGGTGATGCAATAATGGATTTACCACAAATTCAAAAAGATGAAGAATCTGATACTTATTATTTTGATTTAAAGACAGTAACAGAACCTGCAAGATTAGATTATTTAAATCGTATGAGAGGAGCTTTTTCAGAACCTCCAAAAGATATTCAATATACGGATACAAGTTTGTATAATCATAAAGCTCCAGGTCATACAATAAAGATGATGAATAGAATTAGTTCAATTAAACCTGGCGAGAATATGAAAAAAGCTTACGAAAGGTTAGTTGAAGAAGGTAAGGAAGATTTTGCAAAAGAAAACTTCCCTAATAAACTTTATGCAGCAAGAAACAGAAGACTTGTTCTGACAGAACCAAGTTTTACAGTTACTTCTCACTGTTTGGATGAAATGATACATCCGACATTAAATAGGGCTCTTACACCAAGAGAAGCTGCTCGTTTACAATCTTTCCCAGATTGGTATCAGTTCAGAGGTCCTTTTGTGAAATTTCATAGTGATCCTGAGCAAGATCAATATGAACAGATCGGAGATGCAATTCCTCCTTTACTTGGTTATGCTTTGGGTAAAGAAATAATTATTACACTGGATAATATTGCAAAGGAAAAATAGTCAATGTCTGATATTATTTATAAAGAGGGAGACCTCAGAATTGTAAATAATGATATTCTCACAACTAAATCTATTCGGAAAGAAACAGTTGATTTAATTGTAACTTCTCCACCATATAATCTGGATATTAGTTATGGTTCCTATAACGATCAACTTCCTTATCCTGAATATTTAAAAGTATTTAAGAAATGGATGTCCAGACTTTACGACTTAACAAAGCCAGATGGAAGGTTGTGTTTAAATGTTCCTCTTGATAAAAGCAAGGGCGGTTATCAATCTGTAGGAGCTGATGTAACAACAATTGCAAAGAAAGCTGGCTGGCAATATAAAACTTCTATAATTTGGAATGAAGGAAATATTTCTAAAAACTCTGCTTGGGGGTCTTGGAGGAGTGCCTCTGCTCCTCATATTATTGCACCAGTAGAACTTATTATTATTTTCTATAAAAATCAATGGAAGAAAGAAAGTGGTTCTAAAATTTCGACTATCACAAAAGAAGAATTTGTTGACTGGACAAGAGGTATCTGGACTTTTAAAGGTGAAAGCAAACGAAAAATAGGACATCCAGCACCGTTCCCAGTTGAACTTCCTTATCGTTGTATAAAACTGTTAAGTTATGAAAATGATATTGTTATGGACCCTTTTATGGGAAGCGGTAGTACGCTTTTAGCGGCATTAAAAACGAAACGCAGATGTGTTGGTGTTGATATTGATGAGAATTACTGTAATCTTGCAATTAAACGTATTAATGCCGCGATCAAAGAAATGTCTAACCCTTAAACTGTATTTTGAAACCTTTTGAGCCAGTTGCATATGTCCACGATAAACCTGTTTCAAAACCTCCTCTGGCAGGTTTTCCATTAGGTTTGTAAAGAAGTTTTTGTACATATTCATCAATTGTGTAACAATCAATTATTTTTATATCTTCTAATGAATCCTGTGTTTTTGGTTTTGAAAGGGTAAATTTTATTAAAATCTTTGGAAATTTCAAATCTGCAGAATCTGAGGAGCTGCCTGAAATTACCCATTTAACAAATTCTTTTTTGTATGGGCTTAATCTTTCTTTTAGTTCTTCTTTTTCTGGCTTTGTAAAATTCTTTGCTGATGCATCTTTTTGATGTTTTTCCATCAACTCAATTAATCTTGTATCCTTTATACCTATTTCTCTTCTAATTGTATCAACATCGAATTCTGCCATTGCAACTTTTGCAACGGTGGATTGTTTTACACTTATAGGGAAACTTATTGTTTTTCCATTAGAATAAGTAATATCTGCAATGACATCTGTTTTTGCATTTCCACCAGTATATCTGTGTTCAATCATATTTGTGGCATCAATCTTTTCAATTTGTAAATAGTTAGGAAAATGCTTTATGAGGGAAGAAAAAACATATTCATCTATATCCGTATTTAAAGTATTTTGTTTTGCTTTTTTTAATAAATTTGGATTTGCTAGTAGGTTTACACAATATTCCTCAAACACATCTCCTATCTTATCTTCTCGAGCTCCATGACCAAGAGATTTGATAGAATACTTAGAAAATAAAGACAACAATAATTCAGATTTAGGGTACATAGTCATTCTCCTTTTATTTGATGCAAAATAATTCATTAGGATTTATTTTTAAAACTTGACATAGACGTTTGATGATTAAGAAAGAAGGATTTCTTTTTCCTCTTTCAAGTCCTGAAATATAGGTACGATCAAGACCCGTCAATTCTGCGAATTTTTCTTGTGAGAATTCTTTTTGAAGACGCAAATCACGTAATTTTGAACCAAGATTAATTAATTCATTGTTTTCCATGTCTTCAAATTTAAGCCCATGTAGACGATAAAACAACGGACGATAGTCTACAAGGTACAAAAAAAATAAATTGCCTTTTTAATGGTATAGTTGTTATAATAAACTCGATCTTATGAATAAACCCATAACAGTAAGTGGTGCAATTATATTAAGAACAAACCCAGAAACATATAAGAAAGAAATTTTCGCAACTCAACGTGGTTATGGTGACTACAAGGATGGCTGGGAAATTCCTGGGGGGAAGCTTGAACCAGGTGAAACACCAGAAGCTTGTATTGTGCGTGAGATTCGCGAAGAACTTGCAACAGAAATAAAAGCGGAAAAGATTCTTGGAGTAGTGGACTACGATTATCCAAATTTCCACCTCACTATGCATTGTATTTTGTGTACAATTATTTCTGGCAATCTTAAACTTCTTGAGCACGAAGCTGCTAAATGGTTAACAAAAGAAACCTTGCGTTCTGCTGACTGGCTACCGGCTGACCAGTTGATTTTGGATAAAATTGAAGAGATATTGTAAATAATTCCTCAGTACGAAAAGAATTGAAAAATAACTGTCTTAATTCCTAGGAAATACACTGGGAAATTCGTACCAAAAAGTAATAGAATAAATAGACTCACTCAAGAAATATATTCTAAAAAAAATTATTTAGAGATAAGATGAAATAGATAAAATTTAAAAAAAGTTATATAATCAATTATAGACTATAAAAAAAAGGAGATATAAAAAATGTCAGAAATTGTTCAGAGAAATTTATCAAGGGAAATAACTACCTTATCAGCGTCTGATTTGGAATTTGCACAAGTTATTTATAATAAAATTACTGAAAAAACAGAGAAAACAACAAAAAGTTATACTGGAAAATATGAGATTGATCTTGATTCAATAAAACAGATTTATAATAAACTAAATCAAATTACACATTCTTGGACAACACTGGGTCCCAATTGTGATGTTTCTGTTACATATTTAGATGATACGACTGATAGCTTTTCATCAGCAGAAAAATTCTTTTTGATGGATACGTCCAAAGCGAGTCCAATTGTTGAAATAGCATTTAAATATTCATTTCTTCATCAAACTGTTATTAATGAAAATGAAAAACCCTTTCAGCCATATTCTGTAACGATTAGAATATTAAATACTAATGCTGTTTATGAGAAGGAAAATATTACTCCATCCTTTCTTAAAAGATTTCTTAGTTCGACATTAATTGTAGAATTTGAGTATGTAGATTACATGATTGTCAAGAGTTTAATTTCTACGGTTGATGCGTGGGTGGAGAATATAGAAGAAATAAAAGATATAAAAATATTAGATTTTTTTAAGAAAAGATATAATTATGGAGGAAGATTTTTTGGATTTTTATTCTTTGTTATATCTTGTGTTATGATTATGATGAAATCATTAGATATAAATTTCACAAATTTAAAAAATACATTTGTTCTAATTCTGCTGATTATTTTTGTTTGTACTTTTGTTGGTTATTTTATAGGAAATAAGATCGAAGAAATAGTAGATTCGTTTATAAGCTATACAAGAGTAATTATTACAAAAGGAGATGAAAAATTAGTTAATAAATCAATAGAAAATAATAAAAAGAGTTTTATAAAACTAGTGTTCTCATTTATTTTGTCAATCATATATAATATTGGTATAGGATATATATGTAAATATTTAGAAAGATTCATAAACTAAAAATTTTTAAGAATATGAATAAAGTCTATTAACGCAACTATGGATAAGAAAAAAGGTTTTCTCCATAGTTGCGTTTTATTATTTCCTTATTCTATGAATTTTTAACAGTATTTGAGTCGAAATTTAAATTGTCCTCAAGAACAATTTTTTCGAAGTCTTTTCCAAAGTTACCTGATAGGAAATCTATACGAATTCGTTTACTTAAGTCTTTCCAAGAATTGAACATAATATATACAGTATTACCAAAAATTCAAAATTTGGTACACGTTCTTGTGTTATGTACCAATTCCGGGGCGTTGCGGGGGTGTCCCCGCTCGAAAGGGTAGGACGCAACGCAGTGCGGCCGAGGGGAAGGCTTTCCCCTCCTTACATCTCCTCTCTGTGTATGCTACAATAAATCAAATAATCAAACCTTTAGGAGGCCCTCACATGCCAATGATAGAAGCCAAGGTAACCATGCAGTTACCTCCGGAAAAAAGAGACATTTTAAAATCCGAGTGCGGTAAAGCAATAACCATTATGGGAAAACCGGAGTCTTATCTGATGATTAATCTGGTTGACGGTCAGGATTTGTACTTTGGCGGAAACAAGCTTGATAAAGGCGCTTATGTAGAAGTTAAAGTTCTTGGCGGCGTAGACGGTGGTGCCAGCGACAAAATGACGGCCAAACTGTGCGAGATTCTACAAAATGAACTTGGAATCCCGGGAAACGCGGTTTATGTTTCCTACTGGGGCACGTCCAACTGGGGCTGGAACGGCGGGAACTTTTAACAAAATAAGTATAATTAAAAAGTAACGATATTTGTACCAATGAGTAGGGAATTTAGTACACGTTTTTTCTTATATGTACCAAAAATGCAAAAATTGGTACATATTCCTTGTCTTATGTACCAAAGTGGTATATAATTGGGACATGAGTGAATTACAAAAGCTTCCGATTGATTCTTCAAAAACGGAAACAATTAAGATTCTCAAAGCCGAAACCAAAGCTGTAAAAATGCTTGCCGAATTAAAAGGCTGTG